>Ga0209487_1000037_pt1 | contig 120442 bp, 107 predicted proteins | sample Poulit2012_FD_187524 | JGI IMG/M metagenome (GOLD analysis project Ga0209487, IMG submission 187524) | Agricultural soil microbial communities from Georgia to study Nitrogen management - Poultry litter 2012 (SPAdes) (version 2) | ecosystem: Environmental > Terrestrial > Soil > Agricultural...
ATATATCCGAAACTTAACCATTTTGTTTTCTGATCCTTTTTCTATTTCAATTAATTGTAAATATCTTGCTTGAAAATAATATTTGCGGATGGATTATCATGGAAAAAAATTTAAAGCAATTTCCAATTCCTCAAATGGAGAAATCACAGAAGAAACAATCTTCGAATATGTTCAGTCGGGACGGATTCTTACATGTGAATACTCCGGCGGAAATATTGTGAAAGGACATTTACTGGGTTATGTGGATGATGCAGGAAAGATCGATATGCGATATCATCAGATCGATTCAGAAGGAGTGATCAAAACCGGAATCTGCCATTCAAATCCCGAAATCATGGAAAATGGAAAAATAAGACTTCATGAGGACTGGCGGTGGACTTCAGGGGATCATTCGACGGGTCAATCGACATTGGAAGAGATATGAAAAATATGAAACGAAGAAACTTTATTCAAAAGTCAGGTTGGGGTTTGGGAGCTGTTGCCACTGCTCCTTTATATACACCGGGTATACCTTCTGAAAAGGAGAATTCACCGATAAAAATCAAACCACCTGCACTCCAAAAAGGAGATCGGGTGATGATGATCGCGCCTGCCAGCTCTCCCGGGGAGGAAGGGATTGATGATGCGATTCTGTCGATCAGAAAGTTAGGTTATGATGTAGTGGAGGCGCCTCATCTGCGTCGTAAGAATGGATTTTTAGCTGGAACAGATGACGAAAGATTAGCAGATTTTCATCAGGCCTGGCGAGATGATTCTATCAAAGGGATTTGGTGTGTGAGAGGAGGTTACGGGACTTCCCGATTGTTACCCACCATCGATTGGGATCTCATAAAAGACAACCCAAAAGTATTCATCGGATACAGTGACATTACGGCTTTGCACAATTCTATCCTCCAAAAAACCGGACTGATTACATTCCATGGTCCGGTCGGGACGAGTGAGTACACTGACTATACAAAGAAACACCTGCGGGTTTTGAGTGATACAGCGCCTTCCGAAAAAGTCATTCGACATTCTGCCTCCAATACATCTCAAGGTGAAACCGATCCGGTGTACCGATTTGAGACAATTCAGAAGGGGGAAGCCATCGGTAGGCTGGTGGGGGGGAATGTTACTCTTTTAGCGAGTATGTGCGGGAGTGGATATCTCCCTTCTTTTCAGGGGAAAATTGTTTATTTGGAAGATATCGGTGAAGCGCCCTACCGGATCGATCGAATGTTTATTCAATTGATGCAATCGACCGATATCGCAAAGGCGGCGGCGATCGTACATGGTATTTACAAAGGATGTGGAGAGGATGATCCTGACCGGCAAAATCTCATCGAAGTAATCCATCAGACGCTGGGAAGACTGGATGTCCCGCAGGTGTATGGATTGTCTTTCGGACATATCGATGATCAGTTTACGTTCCCTGTAGGGATATATGCCAAGGTCGATACAGAATCGGGTTTGATCCGATTCCTGGAAAATGCGGTTATCTGAAATAATAAGATTACAAACCTATATCGGGGTACTTTATCTGAGTATAAAATTTCTTATCGATCGCACCCAAAGCTTCAGCCACTTCCGATGTGACAACCATTGATATTTCCGGTGCATAAATATTGTCGGGAATGGTACCTACTATTTTAGCTAAAACGGTATTTCGCGTGACCGGGTTTGTGATTTCGATCAAAGTATTGACTGGCAAAAATTTATGGAGTATATAAAATCCTTTTTTCGAACTACGGTTTTTATTCCAATAAGCGGTTGCTCCTTTTGTGATCAGTTCCAGATTGTCAGGATTGAAGACCAGTCTTTCTTCCTCCTCTTCTTCGAAATAGCGGACTTTGGAAACTGCTTTTTCGTCTTTCGTTTCTCCCATTTCCTCCAGTACAGACATGACTTCAGATGAGGGATCGGCGCCATCCATCGCCGTCAGTTCCAGTTCCGGAGAATCTTTTATTTCAGCTGTAGACGATGACGCTGCGAGCGTTTCTACATGAAGTTCTTCGGTGATATTTTCTTCTGTTTCTTCTATGACTATGTCTTCATCCACGATTCCTACATCATGTGGAGCAGGTTTGGAAATCGCTTCCAGCTGAGCCGGACTCAAATACGCCTGAAGATAGTCGGAGTATGGGAGCCAGCCAATTTTGACCACCTGACCTTCCGAAACTGTGGTTCCGGATATATTATTCAAAAGCTTTAGTTGTTCGACGGAACTGTCAAAATAAATGCGGGCGATGCGGAATAGATTATCTTGTTTTTTGGCGATATAATAAACCGGAACGGTTTGTTCACTCGAACAATGTCGGAGTTGGTAGCAAAGTCTGGATTTTTTGACGGGCACTCGGATGTCCTGTCCGATTTTCAATTCACTCACATTTTGATCCGGATTTGTTTCCATCAGATCATGGATGTCTACCCCATATGTTTTGGAAATACCATAGAGTGTCTGTCCCGGTTCCAAGGTATGATGAATGACCGCTTCTCCCAATGCAGATACTTCCAGGATCAATCCATCCTGCTGAGAAATACTCTGATAGGGTAAACTCATAAGAATCAAAAAAGCAGAAAATACGATTAGCTTTTTCATAGTATCAAATTTGAAGCAAATATAATATATTATATTTTAATATCAGGTGTATTTTATTGAAAAATAGTTTATTGTATGTTTTTAAATGCAGTTATCTGATTCTGTTTTGATGAAATCCCCGAAAGGGGTATTTCGGATTGGATTCCTCTGACCGGTAAGAAGTGGCGAAAAATGTGAAACCACAGAAAAATCCAACCATGGTTTCGACGAATAACTTTTATTGAAGGAGGAAGATTTTTCTTCTGCTGTTCCCGATCAAAATCTTTCACATGGATGATAGTACTTACGTTGGTCAGTGGTGTTCTATTGTGTCAGAATGATTTTTATAATGCGGGAAAGTGTGCTGATTCACCGGAAAAATCTCGATGGTGAAATGATATATTTTATAGGTGAATTTTTTGTCCTTTTATTGATTTTCTCTTTCCATCCGTTCCATAAGATCTATCTGATCATTGAGTCTCTTGTACACCCTGTCATACATATCAGAATGCCGCATGAGATCTTCTACGAGATTTTGAAATCCTTTCTGATCCAATCCATAGCGCTGGTGCAGGATGTCAAAGTATTCTGCTTTGAGAGAATCATCTTTCGTGTTTTGGCGATTGTATATCAATCCAAGTGTATGTGCATCCAGCATGATGTGGACGATCTGATCTTCGCTGTATCGGTCAGTCATTCGTTTTTGACAGCTTAAAAAAATCAATAAAACAGAGAGAAAAACCCACGATCTTTTTATTCGGATCATATCCACAAAATTCAAATTTCAGTAGTTATTGTTCATACATTCAAGGATGGAAAAGGTTGCGCAATCCGGAAGTGGATGGATGTGCTTCCTTCCAGGTTCCTTTGAAAATCAGTTCTGCGATCGAACCCGGGTTCATTCGCTCGTCTTGTTTGAAAGTACGGATGAGTTCTTCCAGCCCCATGTTGTGTGCAATCAGGACAAGTGAATCATATGTTTCGGATGTATCCCTGATCGATTCCCATAAAACAGAAACTGAAGGAAGATATAGTCTTGATTCATATTGAATCTGATGATCAGATATCTGAGGATATTCTGATAAAATAATTTGAGCTGTTTCTTTAGCCCTGGCAGCGGGTGAAATTTTGAAAATTCCCGGTTCGAATTCCCATTTCTTCATTTGATCGGTTGTTTTCAGAGCGTCTCGTCGACCAAGAGGACTCAGACGCCTTTCAAAATCAGGTGTATTGGGTGTTCCGGCATCGGAATGGGCATGTCTTACAAGAAATATCCTTTTCATCCTTCTTCTAAATATTTCGTAACTTTAAGTTTTATATATTTTCCCTGCATTATTCACCAAAATTTTTAAATAATAATGATGCACAATATCGATTACCACTTGGATTTTAGGCATTTTAGAGGTAAATCATTCCTCTAAAACGATCCGTTTTTTGAAATGAATTCATCCGACCGCCGCTTGGATTTGAATAAATTTAATTTCATGAATAATACAGGTTTTATTTCAAAGATATTGAACACATCCGAAAATGGGTCCGAAGATTAAAAATATAAAAAGTTATGAGAAAACGACTGGATCTCCAGTCATTGCTTGAAAAATGTGATCAGGACCAACTGATTGGTTTTTTAAGAAACAGATTTACGAAAGATCCAAATTTAGCAACACAGTTTCTTGTTCATTTTGCAAGTTCTTTTGATCTGGAAGAAGAGGAGTTTTGTTATATCACAAGAAGAATTGACCGGCTATTATCTTACAAGCCGGAAGATATGACGCAGCGTCGCGCCAATATGATCAGGGGATTTATAGCAGATCTGATCGAGCAATCACGTGACACTATTTCCAAAGGAAATTTTCGGCAAGCTTTTATTATTTTGGCTGGACTGAATCAAATGCTGGATCCTTATCTTGATCGTATTCCAAAGGATTATGGGTTTCACGTATTTCAAAAAAAGATATATCATTTCTTAGAAATTGTATTTGAAGAAACTCCCGCACCTGAGCTCAAGAATCGAGTCATCCAGCATTTTTGTAAGATGATCAGAGAGAATAAAAGTATACCGTTTTATGAAGATGCCAATCCCTATTGGTTGTGGTTTCAGACAGATTCGTCGGCAGAAGGAGAAATTCTTCAAACTTTGTCTCAAAAAATTGACACGGAGCCCGAATTTGTGTCATTTTTTTTGCGACAATTGGTGAGGATTGCTGCCTTGGATTCCAATTTTCCCCGACTCGGGGAATTGATCAGGAACCATGGTAATGATTTGGATTTGTATCAGTTTTTATCGGAGTATTTACCTGACGTCAAGATGAATTCCGATTGGGTCTCTATGTTATTGGAGCAGTATGCAAATACGAATCGGCGAAGTATCAAGAATAAAATATATCAGATTATTCAAGATCGGGATTCCCCGGACAAAATTGTGAAAGAGCTGAGCTTATCTGAGTTTTTGGAGACAGGTGATGAGCCGGTGCTCGATGGTTTAAAGGAACATATGACGACGGATGAGATAGTACATTGGTTGGTGCAAAAGAAAGTGGATGTGAATGATAAGGAGCGCCGGATGCACCTTTATACAGGACTTGATTATTTGAATGCATTGGATGCCTTGGAATCAGAAATCATGAAAGATCCAGATATATTTGTGCTTCTTCGTTTCATTGATTCTTTGTATGATCATGATCCGATGAAAATTCGTGGTAGGTTATGGTTTTTGATCGAACAATATCTGAATGAACATTTTGGCATGCCTGCTTTCAACCGAATCCATGAAATCATTGAAATCCTTTCTCCGATAAAGTATGAAAGGCTTCAAAATTTCCTGATTCAGAAAATTAAGAATACTTTTGGCCATCGAAAACATTTTCAGCAATTAATGAAAGAACTGGCTAAATGAGAATCGAATTGTGGTCGGTTGGAAAGGTGAAAAACCAAGAATCAATCCGCTGGATGCAAACCTATCAGAAAAGGACCCGAAACTTTCATCCAATCCATTTAGAAGAAATCCATATCCGCGAGCGGTCTACCGATCCGGTTTATCTGAAGAAGATCGAAGGAAAAAGGGTTTTGGAGCGATTGGGATCAGATGATTTATTGATTCTCTGGGATGAAGCGGGGGTGGTTATGTCTTCGCCTGAATTAGCTCAGTTTTTGGAAGGGCAGATGTTGAGCCGTCTCCGGAGAATGATATTTCTTATTGGAGGTGCCTTTGGTTTTGATCCGGCAGTTTATGATAGAGCTTTACATCAGATCAGCTTGTCCAGAATGACTTTTCCACATGATATGGCTCGGCTGATGGCGATGGAGCAGCTATACCGGGCGTTTTCTATTCTACATCATTCCCCTTATCATCATTGAAAGTATGAGTTTGACAATAATTTTATGTGCTATTATTTTTGCTGTTTCTGTTTGGGCCTGGAATTCGCCTGCTATTTTTCAGAAGCTGGTGCACTTTCCTTATGTTGAGTCAAGAGATAAATCATATTACCGATTATTGACATCGATATTCTTGCATGGCAGCTGGTTACATCTTCTGGTCAATCTTTTTGTGTTTTGGACTTTTGGTGAGGCAATAGAAGCTCAGTTCAGTTATTTGTTTGGGACGACGTTTGGCAAGATCAATTTTCTTTTACTATTCTTTTTTTCGGGCATTTTATCTGATTTGCCCACATCATTTAAATACAAAGACAATCCCTCTTTCCGTTCGGTTGGTGCTTCCGGAGCAATTTCTGGGATTATGTTTTCCTATGTGTTGTTTTATCCTTTGGAATATTTGTATCTCTATGGGATCATTCCTATTCCGGGAATTATTGCGGGGATCGGATATTTATGGTATTCCAATTATGCGGCAAAAAAAGAAGGGCGAAGAATCGATCACAATGCCCACTTCTACGGTGCCGTCTTTGGACTTGTGATCACCATTCTTTTATATCCGCCAGTAGTATTATCGTTTTTCCGTCAATTGATGGATGTTTTTTGAAGCTGAAGCCCTCCTTTATATTATCCCCATTTTTTCCATAAGAAAAGTTGCATTCCGGTTGGTAGCTACACCTTTTTTTAGTTTATAGTCAAAGTATAGCTCCCCGTTTTGGATCTGGCTTTCAAAACAATAATTATGAATAGACTGGGGATATTCTTCCTCCAGAGTAGCAAGAGCGATATCGTGGGTGGCGAGCATTGTCAGGCTGTTTTTGTCTTTGAGCCGGAGCAGGATTTGGCGGCTTCCATAGTATTTGTCATCAGAGTTGGTGCCGCGCAATATCTCATCCAGCAGAATAATAGCCGGGATATTGATATTTTCCAGCTCTGAGATGATATACTTTAGTTTTTTTAGTTCATCATAGAACAGGGAGGTGTGTTCATGGATGGAGTCCGACTTCCGAAAAGAGGTATAAATGGCGTACAATCCTGTATTGAATTCATCTGCCGCCACGACGCTTCCCGCCATGGCAAGGATCTGGTTGACACCCAATGATCTGAGAAAAGTGCTTTTTCCTGCCATATTGGAACCGGTGAGCAGAATGACTTTCAGGGGAGGAGCAAACTGAAGAGGATTCCCTATATTTTCGTCTTCAGGGATAAAAGGATGTCGGATGTTTTGCCCGGTGATACCTGATTTTTTATCGAGGCCGGGAAGAGTGTAAGTGGGATTATTATATGCAAAAGTGCTGATGGAAAATAAAGCTTCAAAATAAGCGATTTCATCCAACCACATCGGGATTTGTGTGGCATGATCATCATACCAGTTGTGGAGATGTGTGACCGCCCAAAAATCAAATCCGAGAAAGCCATTCAGGATAAGACCGGCAAAAATATTGGAACGGCTTTCCAGTAAGTTATATCGACTCTGTAAGGATTTCAGATGCTTGTAAATCTCTTTAAGCTTTGATTTCTTTTCTTTCAGTGAGTCACGGGTGTATTCTGTCCCAATGAGGATCTGAATAGGACGATGATAGTTTTTTAAATGTTTGAATGTCTGTTCTGCATGCTGGAGAAGACGGAGCGTATCTTTGAGAAATATTCCTGTAAGGATAAGATTGAGGATGAATCCATACAAAATGATATTGTTGTTGGTGGTGATCAGAGCACCAATGACCGCACTCAGCATAATCAAGGGAAGGATCCACCGGAAAAATTTAAATTTTCGGAGCGTAGAAGGTGAAATTAATTGTTCTGGAAGAATGAAGTTTCTGTCTGAATCCTTGAAATGGACGAGGCCGTGAGCGAGGAATAACTGACGGACTTCGATCAGGTCTTTGACCGATATGTTGGCACGCTGTCTTTTCCAGATTGTATTTTGGTCGTAAGCAGGACTGGTCAGCCAGCGGGCTAATTTTTTTCGTCCTGATTCGCTAAAACAGCGGTTGATCATGTGAAAAATAGAGAGAGGACCAAAAATATCTAAATCTTCTGTATACGATAGGGGCTTGTGATAAGCGTATCCATCATCAAGAAAAGATGCTTTTTTTTGTAGGATATTTATTTCGTTTTGATTGATCTTCAATAAAAAATCATGCACCGTAAATTCATATTTTATATCAGCATGTTTGCGGACGATGATCAGAAAAATACCCGTCAATGCGATGATCAAAACCAAGAGACCGGCAGGATGTCCGAGTGAAAAATAATAGTAGAAGGAAAGAAGGATCAAGAGGAAAACCAGAAGCCGCATCCAGGAAAATATTCTCATTTTTTGTTGGATGGTGCTCAGGTCTTTTTCGATTTGGACAATCCGGGTTTTATAGGTCGGTAGCATGGTTATGATATGTTTCGATGATCCTGATTACTTTTGGCCGGTTGCATTTTTATATCTCAATTTTTTGATCTTGATTCTATCGATTCGCCAGACCACGATGAAGGTCACGAAGAGAATGATGGCCAGAATCAGGAGACAGTAAATCCAAAACGTCATATCTCCACCCCTCCGGTGTAATCGGAAAAAAATCCATGAAATAATGAACCAGGCTGTGCCCGGAAAATAGAAAAGGATGATTTTTTTGAATATCCAATTGCTGATATTATCAGGAAGAGCAAAAGGAGGTATTTTGATAAAAAAACTGGTAACAGAGATTAAAAAAGCAAGTATAGCCCAATACATATATGAAATTCCCATAAAACCACTGATGGACAGGTAAATCATTTTTGGTTTTTTACTTTGATAATCTGTTCCTAACTGTTGGAGTATACAAGATAAAATTAATCATTTCCGTGAAAATGTTGATTATATTTTCACGGAAATGAACCAACCGGTTGTTCATTGGAAGTTAAGATGAAAAAATATTATTCCCAAATGATATCTACGGGCATGCGCGCTTGTGGTTGTCGGATCGATTTTAATTCTTCTGTCAATTGATTTTTCCAGAGATCCATGGGGCCTGAATTAAGCATTTGCATCTTGGCTGTGAATTCATCTCCAAAGATATTTTCTATCATTTTGATCAAAGGATCTTTCAGTTGAGGATAATCGACGGTCCGGTATTCGCTGATACCAGCCAGCTGGGCAGCCTTTTTTATCGTTTGTTCCAAACCTCCCAGTTCGTCCACAAGATTGATTTTTAAAGCTTGTTCCCCGGTCCACACCCGACCCTGAGCTATTTCATTGACTTCATCAAGTGTCATATGGCGTGCCTGCGCAACCCGATCGAGGAATATTTCATAGATTTGATCTGCTTGCTCTTGCAGGATGGTCTGTTCTTTGGGCGTCGATGGGAAAAAGGGAGTGAAAGCAGCTCCCATTTCATTGGTGGAAACCGTATCAAAATGAATTCCGATTTTCTCGTTCATCATTTTGTTGATTTTTGGCAGCATAAGGAAAACTCCTATAGAGCCAGTGATGGTGGTTGGTTCAGCAGTAATGTATTCTGCACCACTTGCGATATAATATCCACCTGAGGCCGCATAGGTTCCCATAGAGGCCACAACCGGAATCCCATCTTCTTGTAACAATCGAAGTTCACGCCATATTTTTTCGGAAGCTAAAGCACTTCCTCCTGGGGAATCCACCCGTAACACAACCGCTTTTACATTGCGGTCTTGACGTATTTTTTGAATAGCTTTGACATAGGAGTCACCGGAAATAGTCCCGTACTGTTCAGTCCCGTCATGGATCTGTCCTTCTGCATAAAGAACTGCAATTTTGTTCTTCTCGGACAGGTTCCTTTTTAAAGGATCTGATTTGTAGTAGTCTTCGATCGACAAAAAATTGATTTTTTCATCCTGTTCCAATCCGATGGCTTCTCTGATCTGATCTTTTATTTCATCTTCATAAGCGATCATGTCGACCAGACCATGCTCCAGAGCTGAATCTGCATTGCGTGCGAGGAAATCATCGACCAACCGGACCAGCTGTGCACTGTCTATGTTCCGATTCGAAGAAATATCTTTTAAAATATTTCCATACAAGGAATTGAGATAAGAACGAGTCTGAAGTTTATTTTCTTCACTCATATGATTGAGTCGGAACGGTTCTGTTGCGCTTTTGAATTTGCCGGCAAAATAAGTTTCAAATTCTATTCCTATTCTGTCGGAAAGATCTTTGAAATGAGGTACGATAGCTGCCACGCCTCGCAAATCGACGCCCCCTGAAGGAAATATTCCTATTTTGTCTGCTATCGAAGCCAGGTGATAAGTTCCGCCTGTGTAATATTCACTATAGGCATATATGAATTTTCCGCTCTCTTTAAATTTTGTAAGTGCTTTTTCGAGTACTGCTCTTTTTGTCTGACTCAATGGGCTTGTACCTGTATTCAGATAGATTCCTTTAATATTTTTGTCAGAACCAGCTCTCTGTATCAATTCCGCATAATCGTGTACGCTTAAAATTTTACCTTTATCTGTGAACTGATCAAATCCGATCGGCTGTGTATTATTGGTCAATTCGGGTAGATCTTGCTCAAGTTTTAGATGAAGAACGGTGTTTGCTTTTGCAGAAGGTTTTGCATCTCGTCCCGAAAACATACTCGCCCCGATCCCAAATAGGATGAGGAAGATCACCAAAAAAGCCATCATGACACCAAGACACGATCCGAGAATGGATTGAAAAAATGTTCGCATACTGATTATAATCTTTTGTTCAAAATAAAGTAATTTTTCTCGGAAATCCCATTCAGATAGACCAGTGGAGGATAGATATAGATCAATGAGTAAATCTGACCTGATGAAAATGGTCCGAGCCTTTGTTATAATGACCCGGAAAATGGACCACATAGGATAAAGTGAAGCCTTCTTATCGTTTTCTCCGATACAGGGTGACCGTGCTTTTGTCCGTGGTGGAATGAAGCAATTCTTCTATCGTCAGACCATTTCTGGGATCTTTATATTCCCCTGCAATTTCTGCAAGGGGTGCGAGGACAAATCTTCGTTCATGCATCCACTGATGGGGAATGATCAAATCCGGGGTTTTGATTGTTTTTTGTCCATAAAGCAAAATGTCGAGATCGATTTCCCGTTCATGCCATCGATTTCTTTTTTTTCGGCCCATTTCTTTTTCGATCCTTTGGAGGGTGAGAAGAAGTTTTTTGGGTGAATGATCTGTTTCGATTTCTACGACTTGATTCAAAAAAGAGGGTTGATCTGTATAACCCCATGGGGGACTTTCGTAGATGGAGGATTCTGTCAATATTTGCAAATCATGGCTTATCATTGAATTGATCGCTTCTGCGAGATTTCGCGATCGATCACCCATATTTGAACCCAGCCCTATATATACATTCCTGGTCTTTTTTGATGTTTCCATGTGAGAGAGGGTCAATGATCCGTATCAAATCTTTTGTTGATCGCCTGGATAAATTTTTTCATTTCTTTTTTCACTTGTGGACCAAGAAGTAAGAGTCCTATCATATTGGGAAATACCATCGCGAGAATCATTGCATCCGAAAACTTGATGACCGCATCCAGGGTAGCCGCTGCACCGATCACAACAAAAAACAAAAACAGTAATTTGTATGTCGTATCTGCTCTGCGTGATCTGCCGAAGAGATACATCCACGCCTGGAGGCCATAATAACTCCATGACAACATGGTAGAAAAAGCAAATAAAAATACGGCAAATGTCAGCGCATAAGAGAATCCGGGTATGGCAGATTCAAAAGCCAAAGAAGTGAGGTCTACTCCGCCGATCCGCTGCCCCGTTTCGGTGATCATTACATTGGAAGCTATATCCAGATCCCCATAGACGAAGTGACCGTCCATATTGAAAAATATGATGACCAACGCGGTTAAGGTACAGATGAAGACGGTGTCAACAAAGGGTTCGAGAAGGGCGACGACCCCCTCGCTGGCGGGATGTTTGGTTTTTACTGCTGCATGCGCTATAGGAGAAGAACCAACTCCTGCCTCATTGGAAAAAGCAGAACGTCTGAAGCCGGTGATCAACACTCCTACCATTCCGCCCAGTCCGGCTGTCGGAGTGAAAGCTTCTTTCATAATCAATGTAAATGCAGGACCGATCAGATCGTATCGGAGAAATATGATGACCAGGCAAGTCAGAATATAAAATCCAGCCATGAAGGGAATTACTTTTTCAGTGACTGTGCCGATTCTCTTGATTCCGCCGATGATGACCACGCCAACCAATAAAGCCATCCCGAGTCCCAGGAGGGTTTTTATGAAATCACTTTCCAGCCCAAATTGGGTGGTGATTTGTGCGACAGCTTGATTGGCTTGAAAAGCATTTCCTCCACCGAAAGAAGCACCGACGCAGAGAATCGCAAACATAAATGCGAGAAAACGTCCAAATTTTTTAAAACCTATCGATTGAATTCCTTTTGACAGATAATACATTGGACCACCATAGACGATTCCATCTTCTACATCCCGATATTTTACACCCAAAGTACATTCGACAAATTTGGAAGACATACCCAGTAATCCAGCAATGATCATCCAAAAAGTGGCCCCAGGACCGCCCATCGCGATGGCCACCGCTACACCCGAAATGTTACCCAATCCTACAGTCCCGGATACAGCAGCTGTCAGAGCTTGGAAATGGGTGACTTCTCCCTCTCGCGATTCATTTTCTTCAAGGGGCTTACCGGATGTATCGTCGTCGTTTTTTTCTATGAAATCATATTTTCCTTGTACGACCCGCAGAGCAAGTGGAAAACGTCGAATGTTGACGAAACGGAAATAAACGGTGAAATAAGCCGCTCCAAAAATGAGCAATAATAATACGATAGGAACTGAAATGTCCCGCGTAATAGGAATCGAAGTAAGAACCAAAGCTTCCCACGCATCAGCCAGAGGGGAGAAGAAATCATTGATGCGCTCATCGATTCCCCGGGCGGCTGCAAAAGTAGGTATGAAAATAACAAAACAAGAAACCAAAAGTAGGTGTATTGGCTTTTTCATTGTCAAAAGTATAAATTTAATTGAAAGGGAATGGTCATGGTTTTAGTTGCCTGCTGCTTTTTAAAAGAAAGAAATCCGAAAAAAAATTCTTCTGTCCGGAGCAGATCTTCAGATACCGCTACATCATACGGAAGGATACAGGTCTTTTTGGATCTCATTTATTCAAAACATATGAGGCATTTGAAAAAATTAACGGTGAAAAATAGAAATAAATAAACGCAATGAGAAATATATTTCCTTTCCGCTGAAAAGAAAAAATTGGGATGTGCGGTGCTTGTTAGTAAATTCCCATCTTTAGCTTCCAGAGATCTGCATCGGATGTACTATATTTGCAGTATGAAACAGTATAAAGACATTTTACATCATATTCTTTCCGAGGGAATTCCGAAAGACGACCGGACCGGAACCGGGACGCGAAGCGTGTTTGGGTATCAGACACGGTTTGATCTATCGAGGGGATTTCCTCTGTTGACGACGAAAAAACTTCATGTGAAGTCGATCATATACGAACTATTGTGGTTTATCAATGGCGATACTAATATCCGATATCTTCAGGATCATGGCGTAAGGATATGGAATGAATGGGCAGATGAAAATGGCGATCTTGGTCCCGTATATGGTGAACAGTGGCGGAGCTGGAAGGCCGCGGACGGTAGAGTGATCGACCAACTATCAAACACAATCAGACTGATAAAAGAAGATCCGGATAGCCGGAGAATAATCATCAATGCATGGAATGTAGGTGATCTGGACCGGATGGCATTGAGTCCGTGTCATTGTTTGTTTCAATTTTATGTACGTGATGGAAAACTGGACTGTCAGTTGTATCAGCGATCGGCCGATGCTTTTTTGGGAGTTCCATTTAATATAGCTTCATATGCTTTATTGACGATGATGATAGCGCAGGCGACAGGACTGGAATATGGAGAGTTTGTTCATACTTTTGGTGATCTTCATCTTTATGAGAATCACCTGGAGCAGGCAAGACTCCAATTGACTCGGGAACCACGGGCTCTGCCGACAATGGAAATCAACCCCGATATACGATCTGTTTTTGATTTTAAATACGATGATTTTAACCTTAAAAACTACAATCCTCATCCTCATATATCTGCACAAGTTTCTGTGTAAACTAGAACTGATCTAAATAAGGTCTTTTGGATCAATTCGATTTGTTTTGATATGAGTTAATTGTAATTTTGGCGGTGGAAAAAAGAGAAGAACCTCTGTTAATGGAATTTATAAAAATATAAAAGCATCGATAGAATGTATCAACCATTCAAATTTATATTTAGTGTTTTCGTCCTGTTATTGGCATTCGGGTCTTCCTCCTATGCACAGGATGCTAATATTGATTTAGGACAAAAGTTATTCAGAACCAACTGCGGTCAGTGCCATAATAGGGACATGAAAACTGATTTGACTGGACCTGCATTGGGTCCATCACTGGAAGATTGGGCCGAATATCCGGCTGAAGATCTCCGGGCATGGGTCAGAAACTCACAGGAGTTGATCAGTGAAGGACATCCGCTTGCCGTAGAGATTTGGAATGAGTGGAAACCTTCAGTGATGCCCCCCAACCCCAATATGACTGATGATGATATAGATGCCGTCATGGCCTATGTGGAAGCTGTGTACACAGGTGCATTGGGTGGTGAAGCTGCTGCGGGTGCAGATGTGGCTGTTGCTCCTGAAAGTGAAGGATTGAACCGATATTGGGTGATCGGCGGATTGGCGGTCGCTCTTTTATTGTTGATTTTTATCTTGTGGAATATTCTTGGCAAACTCAACCAGGTATCTGCTATTCAAAAGGGAGAGGAGTATACCCCACCTACTTTACGGACTTTGTTTGTTGGAAGAACAGCAATCGGAATTTATGTACTCCTATTTATAATCCTTGGAGGATATTTTACTGTTAACAGAGCGGTAGATATTAACCGTCAGCAAGGATATCAACCGGAACAGCCTATTAAATTTTCGCATGTGACGCATGCCGGAATCAATAAGATTGATTGTCAGTATTGTCATGATGGTGCTCACAGAAGTAAACACTCTTTGATTCCTGCCGTCAATACTTGTATGAATTGTCACGCCGCTGTCAAAACGGGTGATCAGTATGGTACAGCTGAAATAACAAAAATATATGCCTCGATCGGTTTTGATCCCAATACCAATGCTTATATAGATGATTATGAAAATCTGTCTCAGGAAGAAGTGAAAGCAGTTTTCACTAAGTGGATCGGTGATCAATATGAGCTGGAGAATGGTGAAATGGATTCAAAGGGGGAGCAACTGGTAGAGGAGCAGTGGGAGCACATCGTCGAATCTTTGACGACTGAATCTAAGAAAACGGTTCAAGGACCGATTCCTTGGGTGAGAATCCATAATTTGCCAGAGCACGTTTATTTTAGTCACCAGCAGCACGTGATCGCCGGTAGACAAGCTTGTCAGACCTGTCATGGTCCGGTGGAGGAAATGGAAGTAGTAGAGCAGTATTCTACTTTGTCGATGGGATGGTGTATCAATTGTCACAGAGCTACCAATGTGGATTTTTCGAATAAATACTATGATATATATACACATTATCACGAAGAGATATCGAAAGGAGAAAGAAGCTCTGTAACCGTAGAAGATATTGGAGGTACAGAGTGTCAGAAATGCCACTATTGATTTTTATCGTAAAGAATATTAGAAGAATTTAATACAATAAAATAGCTCAAGAGATGAGTAAAAAATATAAAGGGTTAATGTGGAATGGACTGGGGAAGGAAAAGGATGAGACGTTGAAGGATAAAGATCCACAAGGCGAATACTTTAATCTGCCGATGCTCAATGAAATGTCGGGTAAAACGGCTGAAAATGGTGGTGGAACACAAAGTAATCGTCGGGATTTTCTTAAATATGTTGGATTTAGTGTAGGAGCTGCAGCTGTAGCTGCCAGTTGTGAGGCACCGATCCGACGTGCCATCCCATATGTGGTCAAACCGGATGCAATCGTGCCTGGAGTTGCCACATACTATGCTTCTTCCTTTTATAAGGCTGGTCAATTTTGTCCTGTGTTGGTGAAAACCCGGGAAGGTCGGCCAATCAAGATAGAAGGAAATCCTTTGTCTCCTTTTAGCGGAGGTGGTACAAGCGCAAGAGTCCAGGCGTCGGTGTTGGATCTTTATGATCAAAGTAGATATCAATCGCCCGGAGTGAAGAATGAGGACGGAGAATGGGAACCCGAAGAGTGGGATGTGGTCGATAATGCTATCAAAGGAGCCTTGAAGGGAAGCAGTTCGATTCGGTTGGTTTCTCATTCGATCATCAGTCCGTCCTACCACAATGCTATTGAATATTTCAAATCTGTATATCCGTCCACGGAACTTGTGGTTTATGATTCGGTTTCGAGTTCTGCTATTTTACTTGCAAACGAAGCGGATTTCGGGAAAAGATTTATGCCTGGATATGATTTTTCCAAAGCCGAGTATATCCTGAGCTTTGGTGCTGATTTTCTGGGAACTTGGGTATCACCGATTCAATTTGCAAACCAGTTTTCCAAAGGACGAAAAATTCGGGATGTTACACAGCCGCGTATGAATAAACTGGTGGTAGTAGAAAGCGGAATGTCGCTTACAGCCAGTAATGCGGATGAAAAGGTATTGATAAGACCGTCAGAACAAGGATTGGCGATTGCAACTCTATACAATCTGCTGAATGCCGGTCCTGCAGTAAATGTGTCTGGGTCTTTTGCCAATGAAAAAGCAGAGAGTCAACTCAAGAAAATCGCCGATGAACTCAAAAGATCAGGAAGTTCACTTGTGATCTCTGATTCGAATAACACAGCTGAGCAGCAATTGATCAACCGGATCAATATGGCTTTGGGTAATTATCAGAAAACGATCTTCCCTGACAGACCGCTCAAAGTAAAGCAAGGAATAGATGCGGATCTTCGCAAATTTCGGGATGATGTGAAAAGTGGACGTGTAGATGCAGTGATTTTCCTGGATGATGTGAATCCTCTTTACGATACGCCTTATGGAGAAGAACTGAAAGAAGCTCTGGAGGCGATACCTTTCGTCGTATCCTGTGCTTATTCCAAAAATGAGACAGCGGAAGCGGCAAGATACATTGTCCCGGTGGATCATTACCTTGAGTCGTGGGCAGATTTGAGTCCAAGCTCTGATTATCACGCTCTGGTACAACCAACTATACTTCGGATATTTGATACCCGGAGTGCAGCAGAGTCATTGCTGGTATGGGCAGAACATGAACTTGCAGCTGATATCGTCGATAAAGACCAGAACTATGATAAGAAGACCAGAGCGTATTATGAATTTATAAAAAACACATGGGAAGAGAAGATTTTCCCGGCTCAATCTGTCTATAGCACTTTTCAGGGTTTTTGGGATAATGCGCTCCATGATGGATTTATTTTCCAGGAGTCAATGACCGAGGATGCGGGTGAATTTTCCGGACAGAATGTAGCTGCCAGCCAAATCACCCGTCCGGTAAGTGAGGGACTTGAATTGAAATTGTTTGAATCAGTTGCGATAGGAGGTGGTGGATTTGCTAACAATCCATGGCTGCAGGAGATGCCAGATCCGGTAACAAGAGTGGTATGGGACAATACGCTTCAAGTGCCTATTCACTGGGATGGAAGTAAAAGGTTTGAAGTGTTCAACAATCTGGATGAGGACGGAAGTCTGGTAAATGTAACCATTGGAGATGTTGAGGTAAAAATACCTACCGTGAAGCAATTTGGACAGTTCCGGGATACTTTTTCGGCTGCGCTTGGTTACGGTCGAAAAATCTGTGGTGCAGCTGGAAAAGATGTAGGAGTTGATTTTTATCCTATTCTTCCTGTTGATTCAGATGGAAATATCCAATATTTTGTGTCAGACGTGTCTGTCAGTAAGAAAGTAGGAAAAGATCCTCGTTTTGCGATCGTTCAGTTTCATCATACGATGGGACTGGCAGGATCCGATTCATCGAAAGATGGGGAAACCATCAATGTGGACGAAAAAGCGATCACCAATTTCTTCACCGGGTTTCAGGGATCATTGGTTGACCGGACTATTATCCGTCAATCGGCTCTGCCTGACCTTGATGAGAACATAGAACTTCTCAAAGAAGAAAAAGCACATGCTGATCATTTAAATAGTCAGACTTTGTATCCTTCCTATGATTATGACTTCAAGCAGGGTCATAAATGGGGAATGTCTGTAGACCTTTCTGCATGCATAGGTTGTGGTGCTTGTCAGGTAGCATGTGTTGCTGAAAATAATGTTCCGATCGTAGGTAAAACGGAGGTGAATCGTCATCACGAGATGACCTGGTTGAGAATCGACCGGTATTATTACGGAGATGTGGACAATCCAAGAGCGGTTTATCAGCCCATGATGTGTCAGCACTGTGACAATGCTCCTTGTGAGAATGTGTGTCCGGTTGCTGCGACTGTCCACAGTACAGAAGGACTCAATCAGATGGCATACAACCGATGTATCGGTACGCGGTATTGTGCTAATAACTGTCCTTATAAAGTGCGCCGGTTTAACTGGCTGGACTATACGACAGCGGATACTTTCCCGGCCAATGAGCCTGCGCCATTCGGAGAAGTCAATTTTTATACGGATGATCTGGTGAGAATGGTCCTCAATCCTGATGTTACTGTTCGATCAAGAGGAGTGATGGAAAAATGTAGCTTCTGTGTCCAGCGGATTCAGGAAGGAAAATTGAAAGCTAAAGTAGAAGGAAGAGCATTGATGGATGGCGAGATCAAAACTGCTTGTCAGACAGCTTGTCCTACCGGAGCGATCGTTTTTGGTGATGTGAATGATGAAAACTCTGAGGTTTCGAAATTGCTCGATAATCCGATGACATACTATTCACTTGAAGAAACGAATACTCGGCCATCAGTTGGATACAAGATGAAGGTATCCAATGAGCCGTCACAGAAAGAAATTTATGAATCATAATTTACAAGTATTATAATATATGAGTGCCACTGTTTCACCGATAAGAGAACCTCTTGTCACTGGAAGTAAAACCTACAGTCAGATTACAGAAGATATATGCCGGCCTACAGAAAGCGCCCCAAATATCACTTGGGTTATCGCTTTTTTAGTCGCGGTCTCTGCGCTGGCTTTTGGAGTGTTCTGTATTATTTGGACCATTTGGTTTGGGATTGGGACCTGGGATTTGAACAGAACGATAGGGTGGGGTTGGGATATTACCAACTTTGTATGGTGGGTCGGAATCGGTCACGCCGGAACTCTGATATCTGCCATTTTGCTATTGTTTAGACAAAAATGGAGAACAGCTGTCAACCGGGCAGCAGAAGCGATGACGATTTTTGCGGTGATGTGTGCTGGTTTATTTCCAGCGATTCACGTCGGACGTATCTGGGTCATCTTTTTCATGTTTCCACTTCCCAATACTCGTGGACCTCTTTGGGTAAACTTCAATTCCCCCCTGTTGTGGGATATGTTTGCGGTCGGAACCTATTTTATCGTGTCCCTGCTTTTCTGGTATTCAGGATTGATTCCTGACTTTGCTACATTGCGGGACAGAGCATCTGGACTGAGGCAGCGATTATACAGTTTTCTATCATTCGGATGGAGAGGATCAGCGAAGCACTGGCAGCGGCTCGAATCTCTTGTGTTGATCCTTGCCGGATTGGCTACTCCTCTTGTACTATCGGTGCATACGATCGTATCATTTGACTTTGCGACCTCCGTTATTCCAGGATGGCATACTACGATATTCCCTCCTTATTTTGTGGCGGGAGCTATTTTCTCAGGATTTGCGATGGTGTTGACCCTGATGATTATCACCCGAAAAGTATTGAAGCTGGAGGATTATATAACCATTGCTCACATCGAATCGATGAACAAGGTGATTCTCGTGACCGGAATTATGGTCGGGGTTGCCTATATTTCAGAATTGTTCATCGCCTGGTATTCTGGGTATGTATATGAGCAGTTCGCATTTTTAAATCGTGCCTTTGGTGTTTATTGGTGGGCTTATTTTGGCATGATGGCTTGCAACGTTTTGGCACCTCAGATTTTCTGGTTCAAAAAAATGAGACGAAACATTGTAGTTACATTTTTGATGTCCATTTTTGTCAATATCGGTATGTGGTTTGAAAGATTTGTGATTATTGCCACTACTTTAGCCCGGGACTATCTTCCGTCCAGCTGGAGTTACTATACACCTACATGGGTAGAAATTGGAATTTTCATCGGTACGTTGGGTATATTCTTTACATTGTATTTGTCATTTACCCGGCTGGCACCGGTAGTCGCGATCTTTGAGATCAAGACGATCCTGAAATCTTCCGGAGACCAGTATATCGAATCACACGAAAAAAGTTACGCGAAAGTGGTGGAAGGTGAGGTGAAAAACAGACAAGCGGTTGAGGTTTAAAAAGCAATTCAAATGAGTAATCAAAAAAAGAAAGTTTTATTTGGGCTGTATGATGATGAGCAAATCTTGCTCAAATCAATACGAAAAGCGAAACAGGAGAATCTTGATATTCATGATGTAATATCACCTTTTCCTGTGCATGGTTTGAATGAAGAACTCGGGCTGGCAGAATCCCGACTACATGTAGCAGGGTTTTTGTTTGGATCAGTAGGGTTTCTCCTTGCATTCTTTGGGATGAGCTGGATTTTTACTAAAGATTGGCCATTAATTATAGGTGGAAAACCCTTTTGGTCCGTTCCTGGATTTATACCGATTACTTTTGAGGTGACGGTTCTTCTTTCTGCTGTGGGAATGGTGGTAGTGTTTTATATCATCAATGGATTGCGTCCCCAGATCAAGACCGAAGTTTTACATCCACGACTGACCGATGATCGGTTCGCGATTATATTTGATACATCTGAATCCACCAATGAAGAAATGGATCAGTTAGAGAATTTCTTTGAAGCCACTGGAGCTGAAGAAGTTCAGATGAAAGAAGCTATAAATATATAAATACATGGATACTGTGAAGTACAAATATTTATTTACGATTTTTCTCGGAGCTTATTTATTGTCTGGATGTAAGCCCGCGAAAGGTGATCATCCTGGTACAGAATACATGCCCGACATGTTTCACTCTATTGCATTTCAGGCGAATCTGGAAGATTATTACTACTACAATACATGGAGCTCACGTGAGGATTATTATAAAATGGCAAGACCCAGAAAACCGGTCGCCGGTACTATCCCTTTCGGGGAGTTTGGGATCAAGCAGGGAGCTTATTCAGATGCCATGAAAGATGCAGTGAAAAACCTGAGTCCGAGTGGGTCAGTACCATTTCATTATCCAAATACCGAAGAAGCACGTGAACAAGCCATTGCTGAAATCACCACCAATCCATTTCCTATCACAGAAGAAGCGTTAAGTGTTGGAAAGTCTTTGTATACCATTTATTGCGGAATTTGCCATGGTAACAATGGAGACGGTATGGGATATTTGGTGAGAGATGATGGAGGAAAATATCCCGTAGCTCCTACAATTCTCCGATCAGGAGCATTTGCCGATACTACGGCGGGAGCATATATCTTCGCTATCCAGCATGGAAAAAATGTAATGGGTTCATATGCTGATAAATTGTCTTATAAAGAGAGATGGGATGTGATCCATTATATCCGTTCGTTGCAGGCCGATGAAGCGGGTGAGATATATTCTTCGGAAGCAAATACTTATAATCCAGAAGAAGCGACACCATTGAATAAATGGGACTTCACGACGGATCCTATTGCAGGAATGAACCCGGATGGAACCACAAATGATATAAATCCTTCCGATCGAGTGGAAGAGAATATTGATTCAGGTGAATAATTTGAATGCGAGAAATAGATATTATGAAAAATAGAACGAATACTGCTCAGTTTGAGATGACCCAAAATCAGCGAACGACTCTATTCGCTATCATGGGGTTTGGCGTACTTTGTATGCTGATCACCATGATATCAGATGGTGCCGGGATGCCTCGTTTTTGGTCTAATTTTTTATTAAATAGCGTATTTTTTACCGGAATTGGATTTGTATCCTTATTTGCCATGAGTGCGATGATTACGGCTTATTCCGGATGGCATGTAGCTTTCAAAAGAATATGGGAAGCCTATTCAATGTTCCTGATCGTCGGGTTGGTACTTATGCTCGTCATTATTGTAGGGATCTTTGGAGGTTTCCATTATTTATATGAGTGGGCAGACAAGGAAATTGTAGCCGGTGATAAAGTGTTGACTGGAAAAGCATCATTTCTCAACCCTGTCATGTATTCCCTATCAACGATCGTTTTTATCGGTGGTAGTTACTGGTTCGCCAGCAGGATGAGAAGTCTGTCCATTCAAGAGGACGCATTGGCGGTAGGAGATTATTCTGCTTACCATAAAATCAAAAGATATGCGGCTGGCTTTCTTCCTTTTGGTGCCTTTATTTCTATAGTGGCCATCTGGCAATGGATTATGTCAGTTGATGCACATTGGTATAGTACCATATTTGCTTGGTATGCTACGTCCAGCTGGTTTGTTGCATTTTTATCCATGACCATATTATTGCTCTATTATCTGAAGCATCTCGGATATTTTACCGAAGTGACAGCAGAGCATTTTCATGACTTGGGTAAGTATTTATTTGCATTCAGTATTTTTTGGACCTACTTATGGTTTTCTCAGTATATGCTGATCTGGTATGGGAACATCGGTGAAGAAACCATCTATTTTAAAACTCAGTTGACGGAACACCGGATGTTGTTTTTCGTCAACCTTATCATTAACTTTGTGATCCCGTTTTTCGTATTGATCAGAAATGATACGAAACGGAAAATTGGAACTATGGTTTTTTCATCCATTATATTGCTGTTTGGTCACTGGCTGGATTTCTTCCTGATGGTCAAACCGGGAGTAAAAAACACCTATCAGAATATCACCGGAAGTGGTATAGCAGGAGCATCTTCGGATAGCTCGGAAGCTGTGGGTGCTATGGTCGCTGATGGAGCTAAAGCAGCATCTACTTTTGTGGATGGTTTCACCTTTCCGGGAGTACTGGATATAGGAGTGTTTTTAGGATTTTTGGCTTTATTTGTGTACTTTGTTATGAAACAGTTGGGTAAAGCGAACCTTTCCCCCGTAGGAGATCCTTATATAGGAGAAAGCTTTCATCATCACGTAGAATAAATTATAGAGAAAAACATGACTTTACTCATAGGTATATTAGTATTTGCATTATTGGTTATCGTTCTGATTCAAATTGCTCGGATAACCGAAGTGACACGTTCCCTCCGGGGCGATGAAGATTGGAAATGGGTTAATTCAAAACGTACAGCCAACTGGCTTTTAGCGTTTGGAATATTTCTCTTAATTTCGACAGCCTGGTCCGGTTGGCATTATAAAAACTATATGATGGGGTACGGACCTCACATCTCTGCATCGGAACACGGTAACGAGGTGGACAGTGTGTGGCATTTGACCATGTTTTTTACAGGTCTTGTTTTTGTTGTCACTCAGTTTTTACTTTTCTATTTTGCATGGAAATACCGTGAAAGAAAAGGACGACGTGCCGAATTTATTCACGACAACGTGAAACTTGAATTGATCTGGACCATTGTTCCTTCAGTGGTATTGGTTATTCTACTCCTCAGAGGTTTGATTGCATGGAATGAAATTATGGCTGATGTGAAAGATGATGAAGAGGTGATAGAAGTGGAAGCTATGGGAATGCAATTTAACTGGATTTTCCGGTATCCAGGTGAAGATGGTAAACTGGGTGCCCGGGATTTCCGTGAAATTACTGGAAGCAATCCGATCGGTCAGATCTGGACTGATCCCAAAAACCTGGACGACTTGCAGCCATCTGATATGGTGCTGCCGAAAGGCCAAAAAGTAAGAGTAAGAATATTGTCAAGAGATGTTCTTCATAGTTTCTTTTTGCCTCACTTCCGTGTAAAAATGGACGCAGTACCTGGAATGCCTACTTATTTTGTATTTACGCCAAGTCAGACTACTGAAGAGTATCGACAAGAATTAAGTAAATACCCGGAATACCAGGTGCCTGCAGATCCGGATGACCCGGATGGACCGAAAAAATGGGAAACTTTCGAATTTGAATTAGCATGTGCAGAAATTTGCGGTGCAGGGCATTTTTCCATGAGAAAGGTGGTACGGGTTGTAGAACCTGAAGAATATGAAGCTTGGTTAGCTGATCAAACTCCTTACTACTTATCATCTATTCGAGGTAGAGATTCTGATCCATACAAAGATCAGTTGTTTGACTTCGAGATCGAAGAGAGAAAGAAAGTCTTCGAAAATGAGATGTATGAGACGATGTACAAAGATCTTGAGGAAGGTGAAGAGCGGATATATCCCTTAGGAAATGTGGAATTTGTGGATAAAAGTGATCAATGGTCGGAATTGTCTGTTTACGAAATAGACAATCTAGTTGACTTTTTGAATGATAATCCCGATCTTCGTATAGAAGTTGGTTCTCATACCGACAATGTGGAAAGTGAATCTGAGAGTAAAGAATTGACACAGAAACAAGCGAACGCGATCCACGATTATCTTGTGGAAAAAGGTGTCGATAGCGAAAGAATAGCAACAAGGGGATATGGATATGACCAGCCTCTGGAAACGAATGACACAGAAAAAGGACGTGAAGCAAATCGTCGTATCGAAATCAAATTTCTGTAATAGCTTAAAGTAAAAAAATAATGGAAACTGATATTAAGGATTATGACTTACAGGCTGAGGAACTGATCGAAAAGCATGGAGTTGACGATCATTTCCATGAAGAGCATCAGGGAGATAAGTATCAATCCGGGTTCTTTTCAAAATATATATTTTCTTTAGATCATAAAATGATTGCAAAACAGTTCCTGGTGACAGGGATTTTTTGGGCAATCATCGGCGCGGCAATGTCCGTGATATTTAGATTGCAACTGGGATATCCTGATGCCGACTTGCACTGGTTGAAGCCACTCCTTGGGAAGTGGATCAATCTGGATAGTGCAGGTGCCGGAAGTTTGTCACCCGACTTTTATCTTGCTCTGGTGACTATGCACGGGACCATTCTTATATTCTTTGTATTGACGGCGGGATTAAGTGGTACTTTTGCCAACCTTCTTGTGCCCTTACAAATCGGAGCGCGTGATATGGCTTCTCCGATTATGAATATGATGTCATCATGGTTTTTCATGCTCGCGAGTGTGGTTATGTTTTTCTCACTCTTTTTGAGTACCGGTCCTTTTTCAGGAGGTTGGGTGGCTTATCCGCCATTGAGCGTATTGCCCCAAGCTTCTACAGGATCTGGTGCGGGTATGACCCTATGGCTGGCGTCATTGATTTTATTCGTGATAAGTAACGTATTGGGCGGTGTGAATTACATTACCACGATCCTTAACATGAGGACGAAAGGGATGACAATGTGGAGGATGCCGCTAACCGTATGGTCCATTCTGGTAACTGCAATCGTGGGATTATTGGCTTTCCCCGTTTTATTTGCCGGATTTTTACTTCTGATTTTTGATCGAAGTTTAGGAACGAGCTTTTATTTGAGTGAAATATTTATTGGAGGTCAGGCGCTGGATCATGTGGGTGGTAGCCCGATTTTATACCAGCATTTATTCTGGTTCTTGGGACACCCTGAAGTATATATTGTTATTTTACCAGCGATGGGAATTGTATCAGAAATTCTTGCTGTGAATGCACGTAAACCAATATTTGGATATCGTGCCATGGTGTACTCGCTTCTTACGATTGGTTTTCTTTCGTTCTTGGTTTGGGCGCACCATATGTTTATGTCTGGTATCAACCCTTTCCTTGCGAGTATTTTCTCTGCTTTTAGTATGGTAATCGCTGTACCTTCATCGGTAAAAGTATTTAACTGGTTGTCGACGATTTTCCGTGGAAACATCCGATTCAATAGTGCCTCTTTATTTGCACTTGGATTTGTGTCAATGTTCATTTCCGGAGGATTAACAGGTTTGTTTATGGGGAATGCTGTATTGGATATCCAAATTCACGATACATACTTTATCGTAGCTCACTTTCACCTGGTAATGGGAGTGGCTGCTATCTTTGGAATGTTGGCAGGAGTATATCATTGGTTCCCTAAGTTGTATGGTCGTCATATGAATGAGACCCTTGGACAGATACATTTTTGGGGTACAATGATCAGTGCTTATATGGTTTTCTGGCCGATGCACTATCTGGGAATGTTTGGCGTACCTCGTAGGTATTATAGTTTTGATGCCTTTGATTCATTCAAAGATTTTACGGGAATCAACAAGTTTATTACGATCGGAGCGATTATTGGATTTTTACTTCAATTCCTCTTTATAGTGAATTTTTTCTATAGCATTTGGAGAGGTCGTAGAATGACATCCAAAAATCCTTATAAATCTAACACTTTGGAGTGGACAACACCGATTGATACTCCCCATGGTAACTGGCCTGGACGAATTCCGGTTGTAGAAAGATGGGCATATGATTACAGCAGAGATGGTGAGGATTATGTGCCACAAGTGTTGCCATTGAGAGAAGGGGAAGAAGAACTATAAATTTGACATTGATCGTGATATTAATCTTAAACAATTGAAAGTATTACAGCATAGCTATCATATAATTCGGGATTCGGTATACGATATCGGATTATTGATGAAATTCAAGTTGACTTTTTTAGTTGTATTTACTTCTACTTTAGCCTATTTGATGGCGGGGGGGCTTTCGCTTGGACTTGTTCCACTACTAATTTTTGCTTTTAGTGGATTTATGATTTCTGGATCAGCGAATGGAATCAATCAGGTACTCGAAAAAGACTATGACAGTCAGATGGAACGTACCAAAAATCGTCCCATTGCATCTGGTCGGATGACTCCATCCGTGGGGCTGCTGATTGCCGGAATGATGGGTGTAAGCGGTTTGCTGACGATGGCATATTTCAATCAATTGGCCGCCTTATTGGGAGCAGTATCATTGATACTCTATGCTTTTATCTATACACCCCTCAAGAGGTATTCTCCTATTGCAGTTTTTGTTGGTGCATTTCCTGGGGCGCTACCCGTATTAGTGGGTTGTGTGGCTGTAGAAGGATATATAAGTACGTTTGCACTATTACTTTTCGCAGTTCAGTTTTTCTGGCAATTTCCACATTTTTGGGCCATCGGATGGTTGTCCTTTGAAGATTATAGGAAAGCTGGATTCAAACTGGTTCCGATGATTGGTGATGAGATCGATCCGGAGATTGGTTTACAGTCACTGATATATACAGCATTGATTTTTCCAGTCGCCATATTATTTTATTATTTCAATATTATTGGTTTGACGGGATTGGTATTGCTTTTGCTTGGGGCGAGTCACTTTGTTCACAGATCATATGATTTTTACCGAAAACCCTCGGACAAGTCTGCACGATCCTTACTGTGGGCAGGATTGTACTTTCTCCCAGTGATATTTTGTGTGTTGTTGTTTAGTGTTTATTTATAATTGATATATAGAATATGGGGAATGTAATGGCAGTCGAGAAGGAAGGTACGGGAAAAATACATCCACAAAAATTTGGATTGTATTTGGCTATCGTCAGTTTGATTATGACTTTTGCGGCGATGTCCAGTGCATATATGGTACGGCAAGCAGCTGGAAACTGGCTTGAATTTCGTCTTCCTAATATGTTTTTTGTAAGTACTGGATTCATATTATTAAGCAGTATTTGTCTGCGACTTGGTTCCAATGCTTTTGATCAGCGGAAGGAAGCGAAGTATAAAAGATTTATAACAGCTACTTTTATTTTGGGAGTAGGATTTCTTACATGCCAATATTTAGCCTGGAATGAAATGTACGCTCAGGGTATTGAGCTTAGAGGGAATCCGTCCGGTTCCTTCGTGTATATTATGAGTTTTCTACATGCTGCCCATGTATTGGGAGGAATTGCGATCCTTGGAGTTGCTCTGTTTCATGCATATAAATTGCCTTTTAGAGTGACCAAAAGAAGAAGATTGCGACTGGATCTTACCAGTACGTATTGGCACTTCGTAGATTTATTGTGGATTTATTTATTGGTGTTTTTAATAATTCAAAGATAATATTTGAAAAAATGGCTACAGAACTGTTGACAGAAGTAAGCGAAGATCAGACACAAAGAGAAGACTGGTCGGGAGGCAAACCTCCAATGAAAGCCAGTTTTGGTAAACTGATGATGTGGTATTTTCTTCTATCAGATGCTTTTACCTTCTGCGGATTTTTGATGGGGTATGGAGCTTTAAGATTAAGTGTTCCCACTTGGCCTGTGCCGGATTTCGTTTTCCAAAGTTTTCCCGGCGGGTTCACAGGACTACCTTTGATTTTCGTGACGGTGATGAGTTTTATATTGATCGCCAGTTCAGTGACGATGGTTCGCGCCGTTCAGGAAGGAAAAAGGGAAAATAGAAAAGGTGTTGTTTTCTGGTTGATAATGACACTGATCGGTGGAATCACTTTCCTTGGCTGTCAGGCCTGGGAGTGGCATAATTTGATTGCAGTTGAAAAGATGACCGTTTTCAAAAATCCATTCGGAACTCATACAGTTGATGGGGTTTACTTGGATGAAAATGGAGCAGATCTCGAAACTTTCAGAGCAGGTGATTCCTATTTGGTTCATCAAACTGCGGATGGTGAATGGGACTTCCGCGAATTTCGTATTACTTCTGGAGAAGATGCCGGAAAACTTGCTTATGAGACGCTTGGTCCTCAAACTTTTGGTTCTTTGTTTTTCTGTATAACAGGTTTTCATGGTTTTCATATTACCATCGGTCTGTTTTTATTGATTGTTGCCACCGTCAACGCCGCCAGTGGTCTGTATGACCGGAAGAAGACAGAGTATGAAACTGTTGAAAAAATTGGCCTCTACTGGCACTTTGTTGATTTAGTATGGGTATTTGTGTTTTTGGTGTTTTACCTGCTTTAAAAGATAAATGAGAGAAGATATGAACGCATACGAAGCTGAAAAAAAACTTGTATATAAAGGATTGGTTATTCTTGCTGTGGTGACCATCATTGAAGTGATATTTTCCTTGTTTGGAAAAGGGCATCTTGGTTGGAAGGAAGCTTATTATCTGACGTGGGTAAATTATATCGTTGGTTTCATCATTATTGTATTATCACTATACAAAGCATATTATATTGTAGCCTATTTCATGCATTTGGCTTTTGAAACGAAGACCCTTATTCGGACGATTTTAATACCGCTTTTATTATTAGTATTTGCCATCGGTATCTTCTTGTATGAAGGTGTTCACTGGGGCAATAATAGATCTTATGTATTGAAGCAAGATCAATTGGAATCAGAACGGGTGGTCCCGCCATTGTCTGATGATGTAAAAGTGGAAGGATACAAGGGTGTGCAGTAATCAGGGCAGTGAATGAAATATTTCTACTTATATATTTATAGTGGGTGATTGTCCGGCATTTTGTTGGGATGGAATAACATGAATAATATTTTAATACCCTGCTTTACCGATGAACCTTTTCACTTCTTGAAGGTCTTATGAATATGAAGATCCGAAAAGATTTTATCATCGCAATTTTTATACTGTTTGCTATCCCTGCTATTGGGTATTTGACCTTGAAGAAAGGGGCGGATACCCGTCGACAAATCTCGGCATCGCTCCAACCAAAGGATAGTATAAACGCAGAAGTAAAGATTCAATTTCCTGAAAAGGGAGAGGAAAATCTATCGGCGCGACGACTCATTGATCTCCCCTACATTATCAAAATAATCAGCAATCGAAGTGAGTATCTGGGAGAGGATGAAGTTCTCGAAATTCTCCGCATCATCGATGACAGAGAAGATTTCGCTTTTTTGCTACATTCTAACGATCCACAAGTGCATGATCATGAAAGGATTTATGAATTTGAAATGATGGATGATAGCGACGACCTTACACGATATGGTGATATTCTGATCGTGGATGTTTACAATCGTATACTCCAAAAATTTGATCACTCAGATCCTGAACTTTATAAAAAGATTTTGGAGGATATGTCGTATGCTTTTCCGATGGTAGAATATCAAATTGAACAGCGAAAAGATAAATAGTTGAATGATTTCTCCGGATAAAAAGTTGGCCAGAAAGCTTAATGTTATCGCAGTCTTGATCAGTATCGTTGTAATGATTCTGGTGCTGTTGATGCGACGTGTAAAAATCGATACAGGAATTGATTTTAGCTTCCTACCACCCATTCATTCAACTTTTAATGCCTTGGCAGCTGTTTTCTTAATTATGGGCCTGAGAGCCATTAAAAAGAGAGATGCCCATAAGCACCGGCTGTATATGGTAATTGCGATTGTTTTGTCGGTTCTTTTTCTTACTTCATATGTTGTTTATCACTTTACCATGCCTGAGACAACCTTCTGTAAAGAGGGTCCTATCCGTCTTGTTTATTTCGTGCTTTTAATTGCGCATATTATTCTTGCGGCGGTAATATTACCTTTTATCCTGTTTACATTTATCCGCGCATTTACCGGGCAGTTTTCACGTCATGCTGCGATGGGGAGATGGGTTTATCCATTATGGCTATTTGTGACGATTTCCGGGCCTGTACTTTACCTTATGCTCCGCAATTGTTATTGATTTTGTTTTAGTTAGCCTTTATCTCATGTGTAATTTTTTAATCCATCAAATTTCCTTATATTTGGGTATGGAAAAGATTACAACATATCAATGGCGTTTCTTTTTATCAGTTGTACTGGTAATGATCTTAATGGTAGTAGTCCAGACTGATTTGGCAGCACAATGTCCTATGTGTCGTATCGGTGCTGAAACCAATCTCGCACGGGGAGGAAGTGAAGGAAAAGGTTTGAATAAGGGAATATTGTTTCTCCTCTCATCACCTTATCTTTTAGTCGGAACCATTGGATTTATCTGGTGGCGTAAAAATCGTAAAAAATAATAGAATTCTGCAGAGTGATCTAACGCTCCAGGATGTATCGTAAAGCGAGCCCTCCGCCTCGTGCATCAAAGTTCCGTCCTCCTATAAGAAATAAGTGAGGCATCCAGTCCAGAGATATATTCAGAGGAATATCATAAAAGGAATACTCGAGCCCAATCGCTCCCAGGCCTCCTACGCCGACTCCACCTTCTTCAAGCACGATAGATCCACCGACTCCCCAATACCAGGTCAGTCCCTGGATATCATTGGCAAATCTGTTATGTTTCTCAAAAACAAGGCTCGCGTATACATCACCAAAATTGAATCCACCGATCAACTCAAATGCTGCTTCGGATCCTACAAACTTCTTATAAGAAATATTCGCTCCCAGACCGGCTCGGAGCCCAATCGCACTTGAATACTCCTGTGCCGTACTTGTCTGAGAAAATATAAAGATCAGTGGAATGAAAAATACTAAAATACGTTTCATGTTCTGGGTTATTTCGATTATAATATCCGTGGCAAATATATAAGAAATTTATTGTTTCCCCATCATATCTCTTTCGATCCTGATCGTCAATACCTTTTAATGCAGATAACAACCTATTTTCCTTTTTATAAAATAAAGATGTGATATTATTTCGGGATTATCGAATTTGGAAAAATCGGTTCGTTTATTTTAAATACTTGAAGGAATATATCAATAACAGCAACCAGCTTATCATGAGCAAAGTTCCTCCAATCGGGGTTATTGGACCCAGAATAGAGCCCGGTATCGAGTGACCTGCACGGGTGGCCAATAAATATAAAGACCCTGAAAAAAAGATAATTCCAATTAAAGATAAAATCCAGGCTATGGAAAGTAGCTGGTGAGATCCTTTGATTGTGATCAATATACAGATAAACAACATAAGAAGTGTATGATAAAAATGGTATCTGTTGCCGGTATTGTATATTTCCTTTCCGTACTCATCCATTACTCCAGCTAATGCATGGGCGCCAAATGCACCCAATGCAACTGCCAAACCTCCAAGTATAAAAGTGATGATGTATTTCATAGTAATGTTTCAGATCTTTTCAAAGCCCAATTTACAGCTAATTTTCCATTATTCAGGAGATATTGATTGGTTTCCACAAAGTGATGGTTACCGTAGAACTCATTGCCTGCCAAAGGAGAAGGATGTTTGCTTTCAAGGATTAAATGCTTTTCTGCATCGATCAGAGTTTTTTTGCTGCGAGCGTGATTGCCCCATAGCATAAATACGATGCCCGTTCTGTAATCTGATAATTTTTGTATGACCTGATCTGTAAATTTTTCCCAGCCAATCTTCCTGTGAGAACCGGGCTTGCTTTCTTCTACAGTTAGGATGGTATTAAGAAGAAAAACCCCTCTCGAAGTCCATTCAGTCAGATCGCCATGATCCGGAATTTGAAATCCTGTACTGCGGTGAAGTTCTTTGTAAATATTTCTAAGAGAAGGAGGTATACGGATTCCTTTGGGCACTGAAAAACTAAGCCCCATTGCCTGACCTGTTCTATGATAAGGATCCTGCCCCAAAATGACTACCTTGACCTTATTGAAAGGTGTAGCTCGAAAGGCTTGAAATATTTTTGCTGATTCCGGAAATATTATTTTCCCTTTTTCCCTCTCCGAATTTAAAAATTGTAATATCCCCTGAAAATAGGGTTTGTCGATCTCATTCTCCAATATATTTTGCCAGGAAATATCCATAGATGCCAGCATATTGTTCATTGATGTCTCTTTTTTTTATATTTGAACCTGGAAAATGTAATAAATTGATTTCTATTTTTTAATTTTGCCACGCTGTTTACAAAAAGTTTGGCTCCGTAGCTCAGTTGGATAGAGCAACTGACTTCTAATCAGTAGGTCACAGGTTCGAATCCTGTCGGAGTCACTTTTTTTCTTCCCTTGGAACATAATAATTTGTCTCACTATCTTTTTTTATATATTGAATGATAGATCATCTTTCTTTATTGGAAAGGAATTGTCATTGATCTGTCATTTTTTGCTCTGAAAAATACTCACAACCACCTTATGTACCAAGCCCGAAAGTGTTGCAATCCAAGCTGCGAATGCGAAAAAAATAAAAATGCTGGAAATACTTTTAAGAAATTCAGCTTCGATGGTATTAGCGAGAGAATATGTGCAAACTGTATACATTCCTAATGGGAAAACCATCGCCCAATAAGAAGGATGATAACCTCGAACCGACCATGGAAACGGTATTTTGTGTATCATATGCCTCCAGACGCCAAGAATAAGAAGGAGGGGGATCCACCAAGTCCCAAAACTCCAGAAAAACAAAGTAAAACCTTTGATGAAACTGTCCATATCAGAGAAAATACTATCGTGTAAAAGATTGATGATTTCAGTTCCTGTGAGCGTCGATATCGCGACCGCTCCCATTCCGATCCAGTAAGGTGCACTGATATCCTGAGGTTTCAACGGATAAAATGCAAATCGATAGATGATCAGAGTGATTATCACCAGGTAAAGCATGCATCCTATGAGAAAAAAACAAATCATCGAAAAGAGAAACATATCGGATGAAGCTGGAGACTGTTCACGTATCAGCAGAGTGCCCAGAAGTGCGACAGATTGTGTGGCGACGATGGTGATCAACCAGGATCCATTCAAACCTTTTTGTATGCCCGGATGGTTCCTTTTTATGGTAATAGCAGTGAAAAACAGATAGGTGATGACAAACCACAGTATGAAAGAAAATATCCACAGGTACCAGGCTGCTGAATATACTTTATACTGGATTATCAACTGGGAGCCGATAACATTGGTGGCTGCAATGAGTGTGAAAAACCCCGGTCCTCTGTTGTGATCGGTCAGATCTTTCCAGAATACATCTGAATATCTATAAATTCTCAAAATAAAGAGAATCCATAGAATGACATAAGCCAGAAAGTTGAATAAAATCAATCCGGTTGATATGATTAAATATTCCAACTGATGGGCAGCGATACCAATGATCCCTGTTGCCATCACAAGTGCAAAATATCCCGGGAATAAATTTTGAATCACTTGGCGACTGGAGAGATATTTCCAACTACCGGGAACTGACATGAAGTTTGTTTTATATCAAAAAAATAAATATATAAAAAAGAAGGGATCTGACGAAATCAAATGGAGGAGGGGCGTTGATAAATAATAAATGATCACATGAGCCAGCCCAATCCAAATAAAAGAACGAATAAAAATGTGGATAATGCCAATTGTTTTAGAAAGGGATCAAGATTAGCCCCTTCATTATGAAAGACGCTTTTCAAATGGATCAAAAACAGGGGGAGAGTCAAAACAAAAACCCATTGGGTCCAGTGGTCCGCAGAAAGTATATGGTATATCAGAGCAGTAGTCCACCCGCCACCGATGAGAAAAATATGGTAAAGACGCGTGTTTTTCAATCCGATCAAAACAGGAATGGTATTTTTCCCATGGATTTTGTCAGCCTGAAGATCGCGCATATTGTTCAGGTTGAGTACACCTACTGAAAATAGACCTGATGTAGCTGCCATCCAGGCGTCTTGTGGATGAACTTTCCCATGGATGATCCATAATGAACCCAGTACTCCGACGATACCAAAAAAAATAAATACGGCAATATCACCCAATCCCCGATAACCATATGGTCGTCTACCCACAGTATAAGTAATGGCTGCGATGATAGCTAATACTCCTATGATCAGAAAAGTGAAAAATCCTGTTGTACTTAAATTTGAAACCAATAGCAGAAGGATCCCCAGAATGAAAGTAAGAACAGAGGTAAGGATTATCCCCTTTTTCATTTGTGCCTGGGTGATGCGTCCACTTTGGAGAGCTCGTGAAGGTCCGATACGACCTTTTACATCCACTCCCGATGTGAAATCACCGTAATCATTGGCAAAATTGGATAAGACCTGTAGAAGAGTTGTTACAATAATAGCCAGGATAAACGCCAGATAGTTGACGGATCCATTGATGATCGCCAAGAAACCGCCCATCATGATACTGGAAAGAGCCAGGGGCAAAGTCCGTAAACGAGCTGCATGGATCCATCCGCTCAATTGCTGCATCAGGGAAATTTTGGATATTTATCGAAATCAGGGTCTCGTTTTTCTAAAAATGCATTTCTTCCTTCCTGAGCTTCATCCATCAAATAGTACATCAGGGTAGCATCACCTGCAAACTCCATCAATCCACGCTGGCCATCCAATTCAGCATTGAGGCCCCGTTTTATCATCCGGACGGCCATGGGACTTCTTTTTTTGATGATAGAACACCACTCCATTACGGTATCTTCCAGTTGATTCAAAGGAACAACTTTGTTCACCATTCCCATTTTTTCTGCCTCTTCCGCTGTATATTGTTCACATAAAAACCAAATTTCGCGTGCTTTTTTCTGTCCTACTTGGCGTGCCAGGTAAGAAGAACCAAATCCTGCATCAAAACTTCCTACTTTTGGGCCGGTTTGTCCGAATATGGCATTTTCGGATGCGATCGTCAGGTCACATACAACGTGGAGTACATGACCTCCTCCGATGGCATAACCATTGACCATTGCGATGACGGGTTTGGGCAGGGATCGGATTTGCTTGTGGACATCCAGTATATTGAGTCGTGGTACTCCGTCTTCTCCTACATACCCGCCGGGACCTTTCACGTTTTGATCACCACCTGAACAGAAGGCTTTATCTCCGATTCCTGTCAGTACTACTACTCTAAGGTCTGTTCTTTCCGCACACACGTGAAATGCATCGATTAGTTCATGCACTGTTTTGGGCCGGAAGGCATTGTATACTTCAGGACGGTTGAAGGTGATTTTTGCTACTTGATCGCATTCTTCAAATAAGATATCTTGGTATGTTTTAATTGTTTTCCAGGTACGTTTTCCCATTATGATGTAAGATTTTTAAAGTAATTTTTTAGCACCAGGTCGTTTATTTCTCTGGGGGTGTGAATTTCCAGAACGGCCATGGTGGAAGTTTGTGCGAATTTCGGAAAAATATTTGTGAGTTCATCTATATCGCTCGCAGAATACATCGCTATTCCTGCATCTTTTACACAGCTGGCTATACTTCCGGGATGTTGAGTCTCAAGAAATTTTTTACTTACTTCCGTTTTGGAAGGTCCGTCGATAAAGCGGAAAATACCTCCTCCTCCGTTATTAATCACAATTATTTTAAAATTTTCCGGTTGCGGCGTCATCCAAAGCGCATTGCGATCATATAAGAAACTGATGTCGCCACATACGAGCCAAACTTCCTCATCCTTTTCCACGGTGGCATATCCCAGAGCTGTACTGGTCGAACCATCGATTCCACTTACGCCCCGGTTGGAATAATGGTCGATGGACGCTGATATATCAAATAATAGACTGTACCGTACCGAAGCACTGTTTCCCAGATGCAATGTTAGGTCGGCAGGTAAATGAGAGATGATATAATCCCAAGCTATCAAATCAGACCATTCTGCCTGCTTCAAATAATTTTGATGTTTTATTTTAGCTTCGGCCGATCGTTTTTTCCATAAGTCAATATAGGCAGAAGGTTTTGCATCAAAATCATGTATGGCTGTAAGAAAATCAGCCGGCGGTATTCGCAAGATTTCAGTGAGAGCAGCAAAGGTGTCACGGTGGTCTACATTTTTACCAATATGCCAGTGTTTTATACCATCTGCACAAAACAACAACTGTTTGATTTTTTTAGATACGATTTCTTTCCCCATCGTAATCAGCAGATCCGGCTGGTAGTCTTCCCATGCGTCTGCATCCAGTGAGAAAATACACCGGTCAATGTTTTTGACCCGGAAAAAATCGCCGTGAACATTGGAAGTATGTTCGGTAAGAATGACTACATTTTTTTCCTCTGCCATGATCTTCAGCCAATGATTGAGCTGATTCCGTGGCGGATGTTGACCTACAATAATCATGATACGGGGATGCTGGTTCCATTCTTTTTTCAATCGCTCGCGTGTTTCTGGAAGTAGGCTTTTTTTGAAGAGGGGGTAATGAATCAGGCGCACCTCTTCTTTGATATTGTCTTCAAATTCATAAAGCGGCTCATCAAGTGGTAGATTGATATGTACAGGTCCTTCATCTTCTCCTGAAGTATGGGAAAGTACTTCGTTGATTTTTGAATCAAGAAACCAGGGCTTGGACCGATGATTTTCATCTATTTGCAGACTGGCTTTTACAAAATTTCGAAACACATTGTTTTGTCGCATTGACTGCCCATGTCCCTGATCAATCAAATGGACTGGCCGGTCTGCCGATAAGACGACCAACGGGATATTTTGATAAAAAGCTTCTACCAATGCTGGTCCGTAATGGAGCAAAGCGGATCCGGAAGTACAGTTTAAGATGACAGGTTTGCGGGTTTTCATCGCTATACCCAGTGCGAAAAATCCTGCTGTTCTTTCATCAGGAACCGAATGCAATTCAAATCCACCGTGTCCATGGAAGGTCTGCACGATCGGTGCATTCCTTGATCCGGGGCTGATGACGATGTGCTCTATTCCTTTTTTGGCAAATATTGATACAATTCGCTGGACTACCTTTTTGTCAGATACCATTATACTTTTTCGTCTTTGAGAAACTTTGTGCGTAAAGTACTTAATTTATGATTTATTTCTGCCCATTCGATGTCTGAATCAGAATCGACTGTCATCCCACCACCTGCGTATAAGGCTACTTCTTCTTCAAATATTTCAAGACAACGGAGGTTAATGAAGAATTTGCTGTGTCCATCATTCCAGATCGGACCTAAAAAACCGGTATAATATCTACGATCGTGTGGTTCGATCGCACGTATATGGGAAAAAATTCCGGATACAGGAAATCCACTCAAAGCCGGACTGGGATGGAGCTCCACCGGATTGACCGGCGCGCTTTCCATATGAATGTAGTATTGGGTACACAGGTGATGAACGGGACCTGCCTGAATGGGCTGCGGACCTTCTTTTTTGTATGGCTTCCCTTCGAGTTTCTCCTCGACAAATATTTCTACATACCGATGCTCTTCTTTTTCCTTTGATCCCCAGTCCTCCAGGCGGGGCGCATCGGTCAGTGTTCCTGCCAGGGCAACGGTGCGCTGAAATGGATACTGTGTGTCGAGCAATAGTTCGGGCGTAGCACCGATCCAAAACTCTTTTTGCGGTATATAAAATGCAAAAATAAATGCATGAGGATATGACTCTCTCAATTGTGATAAAAAGTAAGAGATATCGGGTAGATTTTTGTCTTCTACCTCACGTATCGACAATACGATTTTATCTATTTCTCCATTTTTAAGTCTTCGGATACCTTCATCATACATTTTTTGGTATTTGTCCCTGGTGACAGGTTCCAGATCCGGAAAGGGGTTTTCCGGCAGATCTGAAAACTGATGATTTTCAAGGATCGTCAATTGTGGTTGTCCTGATATATGGTAAATCGGTAAATCAGTATGATCGAAAGGAGCGAATATGAAACCTTGTTGTTGAAATATTTCGGAAGGCTTGATTTGAGATACAGGACCGGAGACCTCATAAAAGAGATGCTCATCTGGCAGCGAATAGAGAGCCGATCCGTGCTGAATGTTATTTCGATTCATGAAAAATATTGTCTTTTTGTAATGTTGCCGAACGGTTTATTTTTCCAGTGGCGGTCTTTACTATCCTATGAACATAAATAGCGGTTCGTGGTTTTTCATATTTCGATAATTTCCGGTTAAATATACTTTCTTTCTCCTGGAAAGATTCTATTTGACCTTTTTCAAGTACCAAAGCTACTTGTTCTCCGAGTGAAGGATGTGGAATTCCGGTGATGAAAAAAGGAGAGCTAAATGTCTTTGCCAGCTTTTTTTCGATTGTTTCAGGAAAAATTTTGATTCCTCCGCTATTGATGACAAAATCTGATCTCCCCAGCCACTGAAATTCTGTTTTGCTTTTTAGTTGTATCTGATCATTTGTCTTAAGTGCATGAATTCCCAGATGCGGAGCATCAATGATCAGATGACCTTCCTCACTGCGGAAATGAACTCCCGGTACTGCGCGAAACCAGTTGGAAACCCTTGGGTAGAGCGGGCGAAGAGCGATATGACTGTATGTTTCCGTCATGCCAAAGGTTTCATAAATTTCTCCTCCAAATCCGGAAGCTCTTTCCAGAATGTCGGACGTCACAGGACTTCCTCCCAGGATAATTGTTTTGATATTTAAGTCCTTCATTTTGTCTGATGACCCTGAGATGTGATAGAATTGATGTGGAGTGAAGGCTGCAAAATCGATATTCTTGTCCGGGATATGAGGATGCGATGCAGGTGGAGTCGTGTACAGCCGGAGCTTACCTACCAGTGCACGAATCACCATCATTCTGCCGGCAATGTACCGCACGGGAAGCGATAACAAAGCAGTTGCACCGTGAGGGATAGAGAAAAAATCAAGAGTGGCACGGGCGCTGGCGGTAGCATATGTTTTTTTCAGCTGAATGGTTTTGGGTGAACCGGTAGAGCCGGAAGTCAGCGCTTCTACATGATTTTTTTGATTATACCATTCTTTAAGAAATGAGTAAATATCGGTATCAAGCAGATCAGGTTTGATATCCGAGTAAAGGATTTTTTCTCTGCTATACCATTGATCATCAATCCAAATGCCTTTTTTCATGATAAATCAATTTATTGGATGCTACCCCATGAGGTAGAATTGTCTATAAATACTTTTCCTGATGATTCACGGAGCGGGCTGTCAATGTTGTTGGTGAAAAGTTTCCCGGTACCCAGTCCCTGTACTTTGTCCACCTGAAGAGTATAACACAATTGTGTCAAAATATTCAGACCCACATTGGACTCGAGTGCAGAAGTGATCCACCATTCGGTATTTGTTTGCTTACAAAGCTCGATATATTCATGTGTTTCAGCGATTCCCCCGATCAGGCTGGGTTTGAAAATAAGATATTGGGGACGGATGGATATCAGTAGGTTTTCTTTTTCTTTTTTTGATTTTAATCCTATGAGCTCTTCATCCAGGGCAATCGGGATGATGTTTTCATCACACAGACGGGCCATTTCTTCCCACTGATTTGCGTGGATGGGTTGTTCGATCGAATGAATTCCGAATTCACTCAGTCGTAAGAGCCTTTCACGGGCATTGGTCTTGCTGAAAGATCCATTGGCGTCCAGCCGAAGCTCCAGATCCTGTTCCGAAAACTGACTACGTATAAAACGGAGGAGGTCGATTTCTTCATCAAAATCAATCCCTCCAATTTTAAGTTTCAGGCAAGGATATCCATTTTCCAATTTTTCTTTGATACGGACATACATTTCATCTTTTGTTCCCATCCAGATCAATCCGTTGATCGGCACCTCAATTCCTTCCGGCGACGGGATTTGATCAAACCAGATTCGTTTGCCTCCATTTTTCAAATCCGCCTTTGCGGCCTCCCATCCGAATCGAAAGGAAGGATATTGTTGAGTCAGAGGAAGCATTTTTGCCGCAGGCAACTTTTTACCAGCCAAGTTTTTCAGTTTTTGATGAAAATCCTCATCCTCGGGACTCAGACCATCCAGCGGGGCGATTTCACCCCATCCGGCAAGATCAGAACCTGATTGATTATTTTGCATGACAATAAAATAAACTTGTCTTGTACGCAAGATGGCCCGTGATGTTCCGGCTGGTTTTTTGAAATGTAATAACCGGGGAATGATAGTACATGTAGTGAAATCCATGCTCAAAAATAAGATAAAAAAGGAAGAAATGGAAGATGAGATTGGCAAAGGTGGATCAGTAATAAAAAAATGCTTTATGATTGAGTCCTGATTTTGTGAATAGTGGAATTATTTCGGAGATCGAATGTGAAAATTCTTTTGGTGACTGGGAAACTTTGATATATTTGAAAATTGCAATATAAAATTGAATAATTAGTAAATATGGAGCGCAGAGAATTTATGAAGTCTATTCCTGTATCAGGTGGTATATTGGCGAGTGGTGCATTGTGGTCAAAAGATAAGATTCGTATAAGAGATGAGCGTTTTCAGAATGGAAAAAGCCCCTGGCCGATCTGTCTTGATTTTGCTACGATTCGCCCTGCAAAAGGGCTGAAAGAAAAAGTAGATATTGCTATCCGTGCAGGTTATGATGCGATCGAGCCGTGGGACAGTGAACTAAGAGAATATGAAGAAGAAGGAGGTGATCTTCGGGAAATGGCTCAATATTTGGAGGACAATGGACTTTTTGTGCCCAGTATGATAGGTCTCTGGGGTGCCTTACCACAGAATGAGGAAGCGTTTCAGAAGTCTTTGCCAGCTACACGGGATCGAATGAGGATGGCATCCGAAATCGGCTGTGAATTTGTACAGACGATCCCCAATGAAGTAGGAGAAAATTTTGATCCCCATTTTGTTTCGGATTGTTATCGCAGGATTATCGAAATCGGAATCAATGACTATGGGATCAAACCAGCTTTGGTTTTTGTGGAAATGTTTCCGTTGAAAACAATGGGGCAGGCGCTTGGGATTGCGATGGATACAGATCACCCTGAGGCACGAATTATCCCCGATGTGTTTCATATGTATATCAGTGGTGGCGGGTTTGAAGGACTTCGTATGATGGATGGTGATGCGATGGCTATTTTCCAATTTAATGATGCGCCTAAAGGGATGGCTCGACAGGATATGAAAGATAAAGACCGCGTCTATCCGGGTGATGGAATTTTGCCTCTGCCTCAGATTTTGAGAGATCTCAAAAACACTGGATTTAACCGGTGTATTTCAGTCGAATTATACAACCCTGAGTACTATAAAAATGATTTACTCGAAGTGGCCAAAACTGGATTGGATAAAACATTAAAGGTGATCGAAGAAGCCGGGGTTTGATCTGAAATTATCTGTTGTATAAGAGTGAAATTTATAAATATTTGGTCTGCATTTTTGTCAGTGTAATCTGGTGAATTTTTCTTGCGTTAACCTGCATTATTCACCACAACATTCTTTTATTTGTCCTATCACGCTGATCAACAGATGATTGTTTGCTATTTTCGAGAAGTTGCGATTCCTCAAAAATAGATGTTGTTTAGTTTTACTTCATCTCGTTTTATGGCCGAGACACGTGCATCCTCCTTCGTTGCAAAAGCCTTGTAATAGAATACTATTCCTGCCGTTTTCGTCGCCCAGGATCTACATAAAACAAAACGCATGAATAATCTGGATTAATAGCGGTTGGAGAGTTATGCTCCATTTTTTATTTAAAACCGACTGGCTCTCATACTTCATGGTATCCGCACTAAAATATGGAGATGTCATCGATAAATTTATATTGCTAAATTCTGTCATACCGTAAAAAGGCATTGAACAAACAGATGGTTTGGAAGATCAGGGAGATTTGTCCTCCCCCTACCAAGAGCTGGCAATGAAATCAGCGCATGATTTATCTTTTATTGTATTGCTCTTCAACAGCATGTATTTTTTCTTCTACTTTTTTACGTAAATCAATTTTAAATTGATCAAGACGCTGAGCAATATTTTTATCGGTAGTGCCGAGAATACTGGCGGCCAAAATTCCTGCATTTTTGGCACCATTGAGTGCGACTGTTGCAACGGGAATTCCTCCTGGCATTTGAAGAATAGAGAGTACGCTGTCCCATCCATCTATACTGATAGAAGATTTGACCGGCACGCCAATCACAGGCAGAGTAGTAAGTGACGCCACCATGCCAGGTAAATGGGCGGCACCTCCGGCGCCAGCAATGATTACTTTCAGTCCCCGGCTTCTGGCATTTTCTGCATATTCGATCATGCGGTGTGGGGTTCGATGAGCTGACACAATGGTGAGCTCATAGGGGATCGACAATTCGTCGAGTACTTCTGCTGCTGCCTTCATGACAGGAAGATCAGAATCAGATCCCATGATGATTCCTATTTCTGGTTTCATTTTGTAATTACTTTTAATGTTGATTTCAGAATTTCAATTTTTTCTACAATCTCATCCCGATTATTTCCACATACCGTGGCATGACCCATTTTTCGATGCGGACGAGTTTCTGGTTTACCGTACAAATGGAGGTGGACATTGCTCATATTCATTATTTTTTCCAGGCCGCTGTAAAAAGGAGGACCGGTATGTCCAGGCTCTCCGAGTATATTGAGCATGGCAGCTGGCTGGATTAATCTGGTGGAACCTAAAGGAAGATTGAGCAATCCTCGTAGATGTTGTTCAAACTGGCTGGTGACCGAATTTTCGATGGTATGGTGACCGCTGTTATGAGGACGTGGTGCCACTTCATTGATCAGGATTTCATCGGTTTGGGTCCAGAAAAACTCAATAGCAAGCAAACCGCTGATTTTAAATGCCTCCATTGTTTTTCTTGCTATCTGTATTATTTCTTCCCGGATAGCTGGTGGAATGTCAGCCGGGGCATAGAGATAATCCAGCATGTTTTGATCATTAAATACCATTTCGACAGGATCATATGTGAGAATCTCTCCGGACTCATTACGTGCCACGATGACAGCCAGTTCTTTTTTGATATCAGCCAGCTCTTCTGCGATAGATGGTACCTCCAGCAGATGATCAAGATCTTGGTGATGTTTTACAATGTGGATTCCACGACCGTCGTACCCTTCGCTTCGGCTTTTCTGTACAAAAGGAAGAGAAAGCTTTCCCTGTTGAACGGCATCTATCAGGTCAGCTTTGGTTTCATATTTTTCGAATTGTATAGTAGGAAGATCATGGGTACGGAAGAATTGATTCTGAAGATATTTATCCTTGATGATCTCCAGCATAGCCGGACGCGGGTGCACTTTCACTCCTTTTTTTTCCAGGTCATACAGTGCTTCCAGATTGACATGTTCAATCTCTATTCCAAGGACATCAAGGTTTTTACCAAATTTCATGACATCCTCATAGCTTTTAAAGTCTCCTTTGTGGAATGTATGTGCATTTAATCCGGCAGGAAAGGAAGGGTCTTTGTCAAGAAAAACGAGAGGCAAATCCCATTGATTAGCAGTATAATTGAGCATTTTTCCCAGTTGTCCGCCTCCCAGTATCCCAATTTTAAAATGGGTGATATCCATATGAGTTTTAATTTTTATTGATAAATGTTTTTCTCTGTTCGTTGAAGTTGTAATTTGGCTGTCTCCTTAATTAGGGGAAATTTATCGATGATAATTATTAAACTTCCACGAAATGACTAAAACGGCAATACGAAATGCAAAGGTAGTAAATGAAGGCCAGATTTGGGAAGGTGATATTCTGATTGGAGATGATCGGATTATCCGCTTGGGCTCTTTTGATGTTGATCCGGAACTGGATATCGATATTAAGGGAGATTTTATTTTGCCTGGTGTGGTTGATGATCAGGTCCATTTTCGCGAACCTGGAATGACACATAAAGCAAGTATCAGTTCAGAATCAAAGGCAGCAGTGGCAGGGGGAACCACCAGTTTTATGGAAATGCCCAATACGAATCCACCAACTCTCACTCAGGAACTTCTCCAAGAAAAATATAATATCGCTGCTCAGACCAGTGTAGCCAATTACTCTTTCTTTATGGGGGTGAGCAATGATAATTACGATGAGGTGATGCGTACCGATGCAAGTTCAGTTTGTGGGTTGAAGATTTTCATGGGGTCGAGTACTGGAAATATGCTGGTAGATGATGAAGCTCAGTTGACCCGTATTTTCAAAAACAGCCCGATGCTCATTGCGACTCATTGTGAAGATGAAGAGACTATCCGGAAAAATGAAAAGTTTTTCCGCCAGCTATACGGAGATAAAATCCCATTTGAGTTGCACCCTGAGATCCGAAACAGACAGGCCTGTTATTTGAGCAGTGAATTTGCTGTTTCCCTGGCGCGAAAACATGGAACAAGATTGCATATTTTACACATTTCGACAGCTGATGAATTATCTCTGTTTGAGAATGAATTGTCTTTAGAAGATAAAAAAATTACCAGCGAAGTTTGTGTGCATCATCTTACGTTTGACAGCAATGATTATGAGACGCAGGGAGGATGGATCAAATGCAATCCTGCGATAAAAAGACCGCATGACCGTGAAGCTCTGTGGCAGGCATTATTGGATGACCGGCTCGATATCATCGCGACTGATCATGCACCTCATACGATAGATGAGAAGTCCAATCCATATGGGCTTTGCCCGTCGGGACTGCCTCTGGTGCAGCACAGTTTGATCCAAATGCTTGAATTTTCCAAAGCAGGAAAAATTCCAATGGTTCGGGTTGTCGAAAAAATGGCTCATTCTCCCGCCCGGTGTTTTAAAATTATGGACCGGGGATTCATTCGGGAAGGATATAAAGCTGATCTGGTGCAGATCGCAGAGACCATGCCCTGGCGTGTTCAGCAAGATAATGTCTTATATAAATGCGGGTGGTCACCCTTTGAAGGGAAGAGTTTTCATCATCAGGTAATCCGTACCTGGATCAATGGTCAAAAGGTGTTTTATAATGGAGAATTTACAGGCAGGACACCGGGGGAAAGACTCTCGTTTAGTAATAATATTTAAGTGAAAAAAAGCAATGGAATTTATCATTTCCTGTAAAAAGCTTGTAACTTGCGACTATCATTTGATAAACTATATTCTCTGAAATATCATGAAAAATATATTTTGTTTTTTCGTTGCATTGATAGTATTATCTTTTGCAATTGCGTGCGGAGGAGATGATTCTTCCTCCAGTTCTACAACATCTCAAACCGAACAAAAAGATGATTCAGGATCGGCCGGTGCATCACCGGATTCTAAAGTTCCTCCGAGCAAACGGGTGGATCTTGAAAATAAGGGAATCGGACCGGTGACTCATGTGGAAATACCTGACGAAATCGATCGGAAACTCGCCGTGGAAGGGAAAAAAATATTTGATATTCAATGTGTAGCCTGCCATTTACCTACGGAAACCTTGATCGGACCTCCACCAAAAGGTGTATTGGATATCCGGACACCAGAGTGGGTGATGAATATGATCATCAATCCCGATGAGATGCTGGCAAAAGATCCACTGGCTAAGGAACTTCTGGAGGAATTCAACAATATGCCAATGACAGATCAGGGAATCACGGAGGAAGAGGCTCGTGCATTGCTGGAATATTTCCGGACGCTATAAAAACCTGTACCAGATAAATTTTTCTTCCGGCATTTTTATTGATGCTTCTCAGATAAAATGGTATGAATGCCATAAGGAAAATCAGGAATGCCGGGAGAATTCCTTTGGTGAGACTTTTACATGGAGATTATAACAATCCTTGCCGGAATCCTGAAGAAGAAGATTCTAAAACAGGACACGCGATCTATTGGATTACTTCGAAATATCTTTATTGAATCAGTGTCTATCTTCTTTTCTTGGGTTTTTCTGCGGATGTTGGTTTTAAAATACCCCCTGAGGATCCAAACTCCGGAATTAGATGTCGTTTTTGTAAACCGGAAATCCAACCCCTGCTTGGTTCGTTATATTTGAGTGGTTCAGTTGTACTATCATGTTATACTATATGACTCTTATCTCCGGTTATAGTAAGAAAGAACGTAGGAAAAAATAGTCTAAGTTCCGACTTTACATGCACTATATCGGTTCATCATAAAAATTCCGCCAAATCTCCTTTTTGATTCAATGCAAAGCGTCCTCTCTCATCTTTATATACGGTGGCAGCTTCTAAACTCGGATCATGTTCAAAACAAAGTAGATCCTCTGTACCTGCAATCTCCTCCAGAAGACGCTTTTTCTCTTCAAGTGCATCCAGTGGCCGAAGATCATAGGCAGCGATATAAGGTTGGCGAATATGCCACCGGCTGGGAATCAAATCAGTTGGATACCACAACCGCCGGTTGTTGCTTAAAGGGATATTGAGGATCATCATAGCAGTGGTATGACCATGTACATATCTGATATAAATGTCATCCAGCCAGTGAACATCTTCTTTCTGGACAGGCAGCATCTGGAGCAATCCTTGTTCTTTTAGTGGAACAAAATTTTCTTTCAAAAAAGATGCTGCTTCCCGAGGATTTGATTCATAAGCCCAGTCGAAATGTTGATTGTTGCTCCAATAAGTGGCATTGGGAAATGTGGGAACGATCTTACCCGATTCATTTTTGATCAGAGCACCTCCTGCATGATCAAAATGAAGATGAGTAAGAAATACATCGGTGATTTCTTCGGCAGGAACACCTATTTTCTCAAGTGAGTCGGTCGCTTCCGGACCTTCTGCCGAAAATATAGATCGGAATTTTTCATCTTGTTTCAGACCGATTCCGGTATCGACCAAAATTTTTCGGTCTCCCGTCTCTATCAAGAGGCTTCTCATAGCCCAGGTGCATTGATTATTCTCATTAGGTGGATTCATTTTACTCCACAATACCCTGGGAACCACACCAAACATCGGCCCTCCGTCCAATTTGAAAAATCCGGCCATCACGGTTTGAATTTTCATGCTATTATTTTTTATTAGAGGATTTAAAGCCAATATTGTTACTGGTTTCGGACTTTAGTGTGTTTTTGAGCGTGAGCATATGAAGCGCCACTTCTGCCGCTTCTTTTCCTTTATTTCCTTTATCCCCGTTTGACCTTTGGATGGCTTGTTTTTCTGTATTTACCGTCAATACACCAAATACAAAGGGTTTTCCATACCGTACATTAAGACTCATCAGCGTTTGTGATACGCTTTGGTTGATATATACATCATGATCAGTTTCTCCTTTGATCACACATCCCAGACAAATGATAGCATCCGGATGGTGTGTATTTTCCATCATTTGTGCCCCCAGGGGAAGCTCGAAACTTCCCGGAACGGTTTTATGAATAATTTTATCGCCCTGGATTCCGTGGCTGGTTAAAGCATCAATACATTCCTGTGCCATTTTTCCAGTAATAGAGTCATTCCACAATGCTTGTACGATACCGATCGTTATTTTTTCTGGATGATCAAAATGAATCGATTCTTCTCCTTTTTGTTTTATTTCCATGTTGAACAGTTATGACAAAAAAAAAGCGGATAAAATTTTTATCCGCTCTAAATATATTAAAAGTTTGAAGTAGACCAAAACCTTATTTCGCTCCTTGATTATATGTGATATTGTCAATGTATTTTTCAATATTGAGTCCATCGGGACTATCAGGAAAATCATCCTTTATCCTTTGATATGCTGCCAGAGCCTCTTTGTGATTTCCCTGAAGCTCATAGAGCAAGCCCAATTTTTTCAGATAATAGGGTGTCAGAAAATTGTTCCTGTTGCTATTTACCGCTTTTTTGTAGGCAGAGATTGCTTTATCATATTGCTCCATTTCGGAATAAGCATCACCCAAAGCACCATATTTAGTGATGGGAGTGACTTTTCCTTTTGCTTTGAAGTCTTCCAGATAGGAAGCAGCGGCTTCATATCTGCCTAATTTTAAATACGAGATTCCGGCATAATATTTTGCCAGATTGGCTGCAGAGGTTCCTTTATATTCATCGATTACATCGAGAAACCCCATATTCCCGGCCCCTGGATTAAGCAGAGCATTTTCGAAAGAATCTCTCTCAAATTGCATTTCTGCCACATATATTGCATTAGCGGCTTCTGCTTCTCTTGGTTTTCTGATCAGATGATGATAAAGTATGAATCCGATCACAAGAATCAGAATCCCAGTGATTGTACCCAGGATAACTTTCTGATTTTCTTCAAAAAAACCTAAAGTCTTCGATCCTTCTTGTTGCTGTTGTGCCATATGATATATCAAAAAAAATTTTGCCTGAAAACAATTCAGGCAAAGATAAATAAATAGCTAAAATTCCCTATTGCCTAGGGTTAATTCTCCAATTTTGCTGCAAATATATGGAATTACTTGCATAATCCCTCACAATCTGTTTTGCATTTTGTAAAAAATAGAACTAAGAGAAATTCCTTTTTAGGTGAGGAATGGATAGTCATCCTCTACATAGTTGTCATCATATAGCTCAGATGGATCTGGATAGGGTGATTCTTCAGCAAACTTGGCAGATGCTTCGATTACTTGTTTCACTTTATCTTTGATTTCCTTGATCTCATCTTCTGTAGCGATTTTCTCATCAATGATTTTTCTTTCCAGCACCCGGACAGGATCTTTTTCCTGGTATGCTTTTACCTCTTCTTTCGTCCGGTAAGTAGCGGGATCGGATATTGAGTGACCTTTGTATCGATAAGTTTCAATTTCGAGAAAATAAGGTCCGTTGCCATCCCGGATGGAATTGGCTGCCTTGACAAATGCATGATGCACAGCCTCCGGATCCATGCCGTCGACGGCTTCACTTGGAATGTCAAATACTTCTCCTACTTTATATATATCGGTCAGACTGGAAGTTCTTTCTACGGAAGTACCCATCGCGTAATTGTTGTTTTCACAAACATAGAGGACGGGGAGATTCCATGTTTTAGCCATGTTGAAGGATTCATACAGTGCTCCCTGTCGTGCGGCCCCATCTCCAAACATACAAACTGCCAGATTGTCGGTTCCTTTATATTTTTCAGCAAATGCTATACCTGTGCCGATGGGGATTTGGGCACCGACGATTCCATTACCACCAAAATACCGGTGTTTTTTGGAGAAGAAATGCATAGATCCTCCTTTTCCTTTTTGACATCCAGTTTTTTTACCCCACAATTCTGCCATACATTCATCTGCCGACATCCCTCGTGCCAGTGCGATACCGTGTTGACGATAACCTGTCACCACAGCATCTTCAGGCCTGATCCCTGTCAACATACCTGCTGCGATGGCTTCTTGCCCGATGTATACATGCAAAAATCCACGGATGTTCTGACGACCATATTCCATCAAAGATCGCTCTTCAAATCTTCGAATGGTCAGCATCAGATCATACCAGTTCAAATAAGTTTCTTTACTAAATTTGCTGCTATCTTTGGTGTTTGAATTCTTTTTTGTCTTCGTTGCCATAAAACATTTTTTAAATTAAACGGTATAAACATCAGGCCAAGCCCTGGATAAACTTCCGGAATTTAGCCGGAGTTTCTGCCTTGGTTTTGACTCCCTTACTTCAGGCGGATCGAACCCTCTTGAAGAGGCGAGCCAAAGATATAAAACTTAATTATACTATCAGGTGCCATACAATCACAAATTACAACCGACTTGCAATTACAAAGTTTAAAATTGAGGAATTTTAAAAATTATACCGCGGTGGATCTGAACCTTCATCCCCGGCTCAACCTCATCATTGGTATGAATGGAGTAGGGAAAACCAATCTCCTGGATGCTATTTATTACATGGCTTTTGGTAAAAGTTTTTATCATATCCCGGATCGAAATCTGATCCGGTTTTCGATGCATTCGGAGGGGAAAGAGCCTTTTTTCCGGATTGAGGGGAAAACCAGTACAGAGCAGGAATTCGCATTTTCATACAATTCAATCCGTAAAAAACAAGCTACTAAAAATCGTGTACTCTATGATCGAATATCGGACCACATCGGTGAAATCCTTCTCGTTTCTATTTTTCCTGAAGATTTGAATATCATAAAGCAGGATTCTTCATTGCGAAGACGGTTTGCAGATAGTACTATTGGACAGATTGACAGAGCGTATTTGATGGCACTGATGAAGTACAACCGTATTTTGAGACATAAGAATGAACTGCTCAAAAATTTTGCGATGGCTCCGGCTGACAAATCGATGCTTCTTGACAAGTATGACCAGGATCTTATTCCATTGATCCAGAAAATAGGTATGGCAAGGCAGGCTTTTGAGGAAAACTTTGAACCGGTATTTCAGGATTTTTACTCACAGATAGCTACCATCGATACGGAGATATCGGGTTTTAAATACGAGCATTCCATTCCTCCGGATCAAATCGAAGAGGTTTTGAGAAGCTCCCGCCGGAATGACTGGGAAAGGGGAAGATCAAGCAAAGGACCACATCGGGATGATTTTCAGATTCTCCTTAAAAACAAGCGAGCTAAATATTTCGCCAGCCAGGGACAGCAGAAAAGTATATTGTTCTCTTTGAAATTGGCTCAGTATCGTTATATTGCGGAACAGTCGCATAAAAAACCTATATTATTACTTGATGATATTTTTGAAAAACTGGATTCTTCCAGAATTTTCAATTTAATGTCAATTTTGACAAAGGAATCATTTGGTCAGATCTTTATCACCGATACTGATGGCGACCGAATGGAAGAAATTGCTCAGGATACTGGATTTGATTATCAATTAATACCTGTTACACACCCATCAATATGAACAAAAAAGATTCACGGAACATAAGAAATATATTATCCTCAATATCTACAGATCCTCGTTATTCAGGAAAACTGGATGAGAAACGAATTGAAAGAATATGGCGTGAAACTAATTCCCCTTTTATAGTGGAACGAACCAAGAAAATCACTTTTATCGATGGTAAGCTTATTATTCATATTGATTCAGCTCCTCTCAAACAAGAACTGTTCAATAGTAGAATCCAGATAAGAGATAAGATAAATAAAGAACTTCCCGGAAATCCTGTGGAGGAAATAATTATTCGATGAGAATATAATAAAGGAGAGCACACGGCATCGTTTCGTAAAAAAGAACCGTATTGATATCTTCCACCTGGTCAAATTTTGATCAGGGTTCCTATGTTCAGGTTGCCATTACTTTCCGGCTCTTTCGGCTGCCAATAAATAAGCTTTTTTAGCATTAATTCTTTTGCCGGAGACACTTAGGGTGCTGAAGTCCACTTCCTCATCGGTACCAGGCTTGATGACAGGAATTGTGATTTCGTCACCAGATTCCATGATGATTTCCTTTACTTCTTGGGCCGACAGGGAGGGAAAATTGGCACGGATGATCGCTGCCACACCAGCTACAACCGGGGCTGCCATGCTTGTTCCGGATGCCATTTTGTACTCATTGTCCGGGGCCGTAGAATAAATCTGATGCCCGGGAGCAAAGATGTCTACATGGTTTTGACCGTAATTTGAAAATGAAGCAATACTGTGTTTATCGGTTTTGCGAGCCAATGCCCCTACTTCCAGCCATGCTTCTGCATATTTCTTCTTTCCAAAGAACCCTCTTTTATCATAAAGGTTGTTAGGAAAATTGTCTTCTTCATCTGTGTTTTTGGATTCATTACCAGCAGCATGTACCAGGAGTACATCATGTTTCATTGCATATTTCACCGCTTTGTCCACTGCTCTTTTTTCAGGAGAAATTCCTTTTCCGAAACTCATGTTGATGACTTTTGCGCCATTGTCTACTGCATAAATAATTCCGTTGGCTACGTCTTTGTCTCTTTCATCTCCATCGGGCACCATCCGCACACCCATGATCTCTACCTGATTGGATATTCCGTCGATACCGATGCCATTATCTCTTTCTGCACCGATGATACCAGCTACGTGCGTACCATGAAAAGCATCAGGTCCGGCAATGTCATTGTTTCCATAATATCTTTGAGAAGTATTGTCATAATTGTCTCCGACAATGGGACGCGGTTCAAAGTCGGGATTGTATCCGTACTTGAATTTGCTTTCGAAATGTTTTTCCCCTTTCTCGATATCATCCATGATGAAACTTTCGAAAGCTTCGAAATTATTAAATGACTGTCCCGTACTTTCTACAATGTTTTGTAATACAGCGAGAACCTGAGCATTTGCTTCTTTGCTTTCCTCCTTCATTCTTTTGACAGACTCTTCGCTGATTTCATTGTCTTGTCCTACCACAGCCTCTGTCATATGAAGGAAGTTGACGATAAATTGCTTTTGCTGGATCAATTCATTGTATTGGCTTTCCGCTTTTTCAGCCTCTTCTTCTATTTTTTCCTGATAAGATAAATACAGTTCGTATTCTTTTTTTTCCTTCCTCTTTAACTTATCAGGATTTACATCTTTGAATTTTTTGTGTAGTCGTACGAATTCCCGGGTCACTTCATAAGTGTCCTGATCCACATTTTGACCATCTTCACTGCCCAGGAAGTTCCACCCATGTATATCATCAATATAGCCGTTGTGATCATCATCCTGACGATTTCCCGGAATTTCACCCGGATTGACCCACATTACATTTTTTAGGTCTTCATGAGTCGGATCAACCCCACCGTCCAGGACAGCAACGATTACTTTATTCTGTGGATGGAGGATCATGTTTTTTTCGTAGATCGCTTGGACATTGGCGCCATTAGTAGAATCGGAGCCTTCCAAAAACCAGCTCTCATATTGAGCATGGCTGGCAAATAAAAAACAAATGAAAAATAAAAATGTGAAAAGAGATGTTTTGAAAAGGTGATTCATACTTGGAGAATATATATTATAAAAGTTATTTGCGCGAAAATACATTTATTTTGCAATCCGAAAAAAGTATTATGCTATTACTAACAATTAATGGGAATATCTAACATATGAGAACCATAGTTCAACAATGGATAACGTTGATTCTAATCGGTATAGTGTGGCAGAATACCGCCTCTGCTCAAACTTTTGAATTGGGAGTGGGGTTGGGTGTAAGCGCCTATGATGGTGATTTTTTGTCCAGTAAATTGGAGGTGGTCAAAACCATGTCCTTTGCAGGACAATTACAATTGACGCATCACTTCGACCAGAGATGGCGGGGGCAGTTGTTTTTTGCCAGAGGAAAAGTTTCTGCGCGGGATGAGGAAATTACGGGGAATGATCGCAATCTTTCTTTTGCGACCCATATCAATGAAATAGGGGTGAGGGTGATGTATAATTTCATCCCTTTTGATCCATATGGCCAGTATGGACGTCCTTATACCATCTATGCGGGGGCGGGGATCACTGGCTATCACTTCAATCCGTATACCCAAAATCACCAGGGGCAAAAAGTTTATCTGCAAGAGCTGGGAACTGCCGGCCAATTTATCGGAGAGGATGGTAAAAATAAAAAATCTTACAGCCTTTTTCAGATTGGAATTCCTCTCAATATTGGGATGGCTGTAGCAGTTCATCCTCAGGTGGTGCTGGGTATAGAATTTGATTATAGGATATTGTTTACGGACTATCTGGATGATTTAGGACGGGATCGCTATCCGGATTTTGATGATTTATTGTTGTCCAATGAACAGGCCGCACTTCTGGTACACAGGGGGTGGGAGAGAGATTATGATCCGGGAGCAGGGCTTAGTCCTGTCAATGCGGCAGCAGCATATTATGATCAGAAAGATCTTTCCAATCAGTTGAGAGCGATAGGAGATCAAAATGATGTTTTTGGATTTTTGCTTTTCAAGGTTTCATATCTCCTGGAAGACTTTAACTTTGGCAAAAACCGGAAGTTTGATTGCTACAATTTTTAAACTAGATGAAAGATGATCTAATTCGACGGAATCCTGATGACTTATAAAGAGCTGCTCAAAAAATATTGGAACTATGATTCTTTTCGGCCCCGGCAGGAAGAAAGCATTGATGCAGTCTGTAGGGGCAAGGATACGATCGTGATTCTTCCGACTGGGGGTGGAAAATCGATGATCTATCAGATCGCTGGGCTCTATAGGGGAGGTGTCACTCTGGTGGTGTCTCCGCTTATCGCGCTGATGGAAGATCAGATTCGACAGTTGGAGAAGAGATCGGTGAATGCATTCGCCTGGCATAGCGGGATGAGGGTAGAGGAGCAGTACGATGTTCTGGATAAAGTAAGGGATCTTCAGGAGGGGGTTTTGCTCTATGTATCCCCGGAACGACTGGCGACTCACCGATTCCTGGAGTTTATATCAGATTTCAAAATTGGTTTGCTGGCAGTGGATGAGGCTCATTGTATCTCCCAGTGGGGGCATGATTTTAGACCGGCTTATCGTGAAATCATACAATTTCGGGAAAGACATCCTGCAGTTCCGGTGATTGCCCTTACGGCTACTGCGACTCCTCAGGTGGAGCAGGATATCGTAGAGCAGTTGGGAATGAAAGATCCACAGATATTCAGGGAGTCTATTTACAAACCCGAGTTATCCATATATGTATACCACGAAACAGATAAATATAAATTTTTGACTCGTCAGGTGAGTCAATTACCCGGGAGCGGAATTATTTATATTCGAAGCCGAAGTGAAACAGAGCGGGTAGCTCAGATGCTGTCCAGCCAAGGGCTCAACGGGATGTATTTTCATGCCGGAATGGACGCGGATGAAAGAATGATGATTCAACAAAAATGGCTTGATGAAGAATATCGATTTATCGTTGCGACCAATGCTTTTGGAATGGGGATCGATAAAAATGATGTTCGGTGGATTATTCACATGGCTCCGGTGCCTACCGTGGAGGAATATTATCAGGAGATTGGACGGGCGGGTCGCGATCAGAAAAATGCAGAAGCATATCTTTTGTGGAACGAGGATGATCTCGAATCATTGGATCAGATCATCAGGGTTTCATTTCCGGATCGCAATACGATCCTGGAGATTTTTCGACGGTTTATTCATCATTTTCAAATCCCGGTCAGTACTGTATATTTTGAACTTGATTTCAATTTGAGTACTTTTTCGGAGCATCAGAACTTATCTGTTTTTCAAGTGAACAAAGTATTTTTATTGCTTCAGAAAATGGGCATATTGGAGTACAGGGAACCGATATATCAAAATGCAGAAATCAAAGTCCGGATTCGTCCTGATGAACTGGCAGAGCTCAAGAAAAATCATCCTTTGTTGTATGAAGTGATGAATTATTATGTTCGCTCGGTCGATGATGCTTTTTGGGAACCGATTCAAATCGATCGTCAAGAATTGATTTATTCCCTTCAGATAGCTGGTGAAGATCTTGATCAGCGGTTGGAATCATTGCATCGTTTTGGATTTGTGGATTATAAAAAAGATGGATTATTTGGCCAGGTCCAATTTATAGATGGCAGACCGGATCTTAACCGAATTACATTGGATATGGAAATGGTGGAAAGTCTGAAAAATCGACAATTATCCGGATTGAAAGAAATGAAAAATTACTTGCAGTATGAAGGATGTCGGTTTCGTTTTTTGCAAAACTATTTTGGAGAGGGTTTCACAACATCAGAATGTGGACACTGTGATTCTTTTTATCGGAAAGAAGGGGAAGACATGAAAAAAGTAAAAGAATGGGCGATCCGGTTATATGATGAAATCTCAGATGATGGTCTGGATGTTTTCAGATATGTTGTCCGGTCTGACAATGAATTTTTGGCACGCGAATCGATTCGTTTTTTATATCGGCGACGGCAAATAAAGTATGTCTCAGGTAAAGTATTTAAACAATAAAACTGGATGCAGTAAGTGAAAAATATGAAGCCTTTGGTCTCTATTTGGACATCTTCACAACTGACCTATGATCAGCGGATCTTGCGCATCAAATCGGTGATGGAATCGATGGATATGAGTGTCCAGGTATGGGATCGGGCGACGCCTCAGTATAGGAATGGGCGGATTAAGGTGAAGCCTGTGTCAGGACCTCGATTTTATCTTGCATTTAATCGGGAGATCCATCGTCAAGCTGCTAAGCAAGACGCAGCGCTTCACTATGCGGCGGATATCGATGTAATGCCCGGATTGATAACCGGATTGCGGAAGAAAAAAGAAATTCCTTTGCTTTTGGATTTGCACGAATGGTTTCCGGAAGTGGTAGAATTGACAGGAAAGCCAGTGAAAAAAAGGATCTGGCAATGGATAGAGCAAAAAAGCGTACATCGGGCAACGGAATGCATGACTGTAAACACTTCTTTGAGTCAGATTTTTGAAAAAAAATATGGTAGATCGTTTTCTGTCGTAAGGAATGTACCTGTTTTAAGTTTCGTCAGATCTGGAAACGTTCAGAAAAGATTAGAAAATAAAATATTGTATTATCAGGGAGCACTGAATAAAGGTAGAGGCCTGGAGGAAGTTATTAGATGGATGGAGTTTTTGCCGGATTGGCGTTTGTGGTTGGTGGGAGATGGGGATATTTTTCAGGATTTGCGGAGGATGACAAACAAAAAAGGATTGACAGATCGGGTCGTTTTTTATGGTCGGCAGGAACCACAGGATTTACCTGATTTGGCAGCACAAGCAACCATCGGACTCAATTTGTTGAGAGGAGATTCACGCAGTTATTATTATAGTCTGGCCAATCGATATTTTGACTACATGCATAATTGCTTACCTGCGATTCATATGGATTTTCCGGAGTACAGCCTGTTAATGCAGAAATATCAGGTGGGGAAACGGTTGAGGAACATGTCAGCAGATGAATTTGTGGATCTTGTATATCGTATGTCAGATTCTGAGGCTGCCTACGAAGAGATGATCCGTCAATGTGAACTGGCAAGACTGGAATATAATTGGGAAAATGAATCAGAGGTTTTAAAACGACTTTTAGAAGAAATATTTAGGTGATCATATTTTTACGATCCAATCTCGTGTATTGGAAAAAAATGTCCGCGATAGATTTGTTAGGGGTTGTTGATCCCCTCTGCCGGGTTCGTTCGTCTAATAATCGGTAAAAAATTCTTCTTGCTATCAAACACTTAATTACTTTTGTATCCTGAACAAGTGAGTTTTATTTGAATCTGGATATTTCATATAAGAAGATTCTGTTCCTTGCTGTCCCCATCATGATCGGGAGTGTCGTACAAAATGCGATCGCCATGATGGATAGTCTCTTTCTGTTTTATCTGGGAGAGGACGATTTTGCAGCGATAGGATTTGTGAGCGCATTTTATCTGGTGATTGTGTCAGTGGGGTATGGATGTAGCCGGGGAGGGCAGATCATCATGGCGCGGCAGGATGGCGCAAAACAATATAACCGGATCGGAATCACTGCCAATACCAATTTAGTGGTTTTGTTTTTATTGGCCACCTTGTTTTTTATCCTTGTCCGATATGTATCCCCCTGGTTTTTTCAGTTTTTGATGAGCAATGAAAATATCTACCAAAAAAGCGTGGAATATTTATATCATCGTTCCTGGGGTGTGTTTATGGGATTTTTGGGATTGGGGATGATTTCTTTGTATACTGGTGTTTCAAAAACAAAATTTCTTGTACCGGGTGCCGCCATTTTGCTGGGGACGAATATGATATTCAACTATGGATTGATTTTTGGAAAACTGGGTCTTCCTGAGCTGGGGATTGGTGGAGCTGCGATTGCAAGTAATATATCCGAGTTTGCCGGTCTTCTTGCTTTCGTGATCCATACGTTGGTCAAAGATGATTTTAAAAAATATGATATTCCATCGAGAGTGGTGGCTAATTTCAGAATCGCCAAAGATATTTTAAAAATTTCTATGCCGCTTGTACTCCAGGCCAGTGCTGGGGTCGCAAGTTGGTTTGTTTTGTTTTCCCTGGTGGAAAATATGGGAGAAAGAGAGTTGGCTATTTCCAATCTGGCGCGGATACTATATTTGATTTTCAGTATTCCTCTATGGGGTTTTTCGGTGGCGGTAAATACGATGGTAAGCAATGCCATGGGATCGAGACAATATCAGAAAGTGCGGACGATCATGAGAAGAACTTCGATTCTTACATTTTTGATGACGATGATCATTGCAATACCGGTGTTGATGTATCCTAAGATTTTTATAGGCTGGCTTTTCAATGCAGAACAAATGATCGTGCTTGATCAATCTCAGGGCGTTCTCCGGATCGTTTTAGTTATTTTGGCTTTCAATATTTTGGGTACGGTACTATTTCAGGGGCTGATAGGAACTGGAAAAGCAGTTCTTGCGCTTACGATACAATTGGTTTGTATTGGATTTTATGTGTTACTTTTGATCGTGGGGGTTAAAGTATTTGGACTGGGCCTTGAGGCAGCGTGGGGATTGGAAATTGTTTATTGGATTCTGATCTATCTGATCAATGTAATATATTTTAGATCGTATTTTAACCGGTGAGTTTGCCCTGGTTATCCACATCGAGTTATCCACAAGATGTTGATACTTAGGTTTTAATTTACCCGAAATGCTTGTATTTTTGTAGTATGAGATTATCCAGGATCGAGATGAAGGGTTTCAAAAGTTTTGCGGATGAGACCCATATTATTTTCAATGATGATGTGATAGGGATTGTAGGACCAAATGGTTCCGGCAAATCCAATATCGTAGATGCTATCCGATGGGTATTGGGGGAACAGAGCAGCAGAGAGCTTCGTCTGGAGTCGATGGGCGATGTGATTTTCAATGGTTCCAAAAATAAGAAAGCAGCTCAAATGGCCCGGGTTTCCCTGACATTTGAAAATACTAAAAACTTACTTCCTACCGAATATTCTGAGGTGACACTAACGCGTAAAGTGTATCGCTCAGGAGAAAGTGAATATCGTATCAATGATGTGAAATGTCGGTTGAAAGATATCCAGAATCTTTTTATGGATTCGGGGATCGGATCAGATTCTTACGCAATCATCGCTTTGGGGATGGTAGACGATATCCTGGATGACAAAGAAAATGCACGCCGGAAAATGTTTGAAGAGGCGGCGGGAATAGCAAAGTACAAACAGAGGAAAAAAGAAACTTTGCGTAAACTGGATCATACGAATGATGATCTGGATCGTATTGAAGATTTGGTTTTTGAAATAGAAAAAAACCTTAAAGCCCTCGAGAGACAGGCGAGAAGAACGAAAAGATTTTATCAGATCCGGGATCAGTACAAAGAAAAAAGTCTTGAACTGGCAGCGATTCAATTGCATCAGCATTTGGAGAAAGAAAAAGATATCCGGGAAAAATTAAATGCGGAATCACAAAAACTGAGGAGTCTGGAAGGAGAAATCACTCAAAAAGAAGTGAATATTGAGAAGGTGAAACATGAAAATGTCGATAAAGAACAGGCTCTGACAAAATCCCAAAAAGAGATTAATCAACTGATCTCCGATATTCGTAGTATCGAGGAGAATCTGCGAATTGACCGGCAGCAAAAAGAATTTCGGGAGAGAGAACAAAAAGAACATTCTGAACGAATCGAAACTCTCAGTAAGGAAGAGAAATCTTTGCAGGAAAGTCGTACGAGCTATATGAAGCGCGTAGAGGAGGCAAAGGCAAAATTTGAAAGTGCAAAAGTAGGTCTTGAAAAAATAAAATCGTCCAGAGATGCATTGAGAATGAAGTACGAAAGTAGTAAGCAGGATTATGACGAAGAATATGAAGCATCTCGGGAACTTGAAAAAGAGGTGACTACTCTGGAAAAAGGGATTGCTATTGCGCAATCAAATGAAGAATCTCACCAGCGGGAAATCGAAAAACTGGAATATGATATTTCTCAAAAAGAGGCGGGGCTATGGAAAAAAATGGACGAGACAGAAGAGTTGAAGCAGGAGGCAAAGCACTGGGAAGTCAAAATTGATGAGACAGAGGAGGCGATTGCCAAAATGGTGACAGAAAAAAATGAGCTGGAAAAAACCAAAGAAAAATTGGTTCAGGACTTGCAACGCTTGAACAGAAATTTGGATGCAAAAACAAACGAGAGAAATCTTTTGCAGGAGTTTATCAACAAAATGGAAGGTTTCCCTGAGAGTACAAAGTTTCTTTCCCGCCATGCATCCTGGAAAAAGAAGGGGTTTATTTTGTCGGACATTTTGTCTGCAGATCCTCCCTATCGATCATTGCTTGAGAATTATCTGGATCAGTATTTGAATTATTTTATAGTTCAGACGGTGGATGATGCGATCGAAGCGATTCAATTGTTGACGGATTCAGATAAAGGACGAGCACAGTTTTTTATTTTGGATGAATTGACGGAGAATGTATCCTGGACGCCGGACAAACGATTGGGAAGACCGGCCCTGGAGGTAGTGGAATATGAAGAAAAATTCAAAACGCTGTTTAGTAATTTGCTCAGGGATGTCTATTTCGCAGAAGAGGTTCCGGCAGATGGAGATGATGTTCCGGAGGAAGTGGTTGTTCTGCAAATGGACGGAGCTGTTCAACGAGGAAAAGGAATGATATCAGGGGGAGTCATCAGTCTTTTCCAGGGTAGTAAACTGGGCAGAAGTCAGCAGATCGAACAATTGGACGTGGAGATCAAAGGCTATTCTGACCAAATCATAGCTCATGAGAAAAAAATGGAAGAGCTCATCCGACAGATAGAGGAACTCAATCCAGCTGAGGAAGAAAAAGAATTGGCCCAACTCCGGAAAAAAAATACCGATTGTCAATCGCGACTCACACGAATGGAGACGACGCTTGAAATAGAAAAACGATCACTCGAGCAAAATAAAGAAAGTGTAGCTCAGGTCAGGGAGCAGATGAAAAGAGATGCGGAACAGATTTTACGTCAAAGAAATGAATGGGAATCGGCCCGGCTTCTGTTATCGCAAAAACAAGCTTCCATTAAAGAAAAAGACTCGGAATACCGGATGTTGTCGGATCAGTTCACGGAGCTCAATCAAAAGTATAATGAAGCAAATATCCAGCTAATACAGCAGCAAAATACTGTTACTGCTCTTGAGCGGGAGTTGGAGATCATCCGCGAGAGACTTCAGGCGAAGGAGGAGGAAATCCAATTTTCAAAGAAAAAAATAAAAGAATCAGCCACCCTGATTGACCGGTTGCTCCATTCCATAGACGAGCGCGAAAAGGATTGGGAAAAAGCGATAGCCATTAGGACTGAAAAAGAATCACAGCTGGATGATGCTGAGAAAGCATATTATAAGGCTCGGTCTGAGATCAGCAAAATGGAAAGTGAACTCAAAGTTTTGAATCAGCAATTCCGGAATAGTCAATCTTTGATCAATGGATGGAAAGACGCATTGAATTCAGCAAGATTTGCAATGAGCAGAATTTCGGAACGGGTCGAAATTGAATTTGAAGTTGAACAAAAAGATATACCAAAAATAACGGATGAGGATCTTTTGACCAAGGAGGCTGAGATAGAGGCCGAAAGTGGAAAATTGAAGAAGAGAATTCAAAATTATGGGGAAATCAATCCGCTGGCAGTGGAAGCTTACGATGAAATTCGGGAGCGTTATGATTCGATCGTAGAGCAGAGGGATGATGTGATCCGGGCCCGGGAACAATTGATGGAGACGATAGATGAGATAGAAACGAAAGCGACGCAGAAATTTATGGATGCATTCAATCAGGTTCGTGAAAATTTCAAAAAGGTATTCCGTCGGCTGTTTACAGAAGATGATACATGTGATTTGATTCTTTTGGATGAAGATCATCCCCTGGAATCCAAAATTGAGATCGTCGCCCGTCCGAAAGGAAAAAAACCAAGGTCGATCAGTCAGCTATCGGGTGGTGAAAAGACTTTGACAGCGATAGCTTTGTTATTTGGGCTATATCTTCTTAAGCCGGCGCCGTTTTGTATCTTTGATGAAGTAGATGCACCGCTTGATGATTCCAATATATACAAGTTCAATCGTATAGTGAAAGAGTTTTCCTCTGATTCTCAGTTTGTGATTGTGACGCATAATAAATTGACCATGGAATCGGTGGATGTGATTTTCGGGGTTTTTATGGAAAATACAGGAGTTTCCAAAGTGGCTGCAGTGGACTTCCGACATCTGGATCAGATCGCGGAATTTGCTACAGCCGGATGAAGAGAAGGTGTTCGGGTGAAATATTAGGAATATATTCCTCCGATTTATTATTTTAGGGATCATTATTGATAGATCATCTTCCAAATTTATTCCTGTGAATAGATTACATACAACGATCATTTTTTTCTTGTTTCCCTTTTTTCTGATGAGCCAACAACAAGGCGAGCGACCCCGAATTGGGCTCACTCTCAGCGGTGGAGGAGCGAAGGGAATCGCTCATATCGGATTGTTGATGGCGATCGATTCGGCGGGGATCAATGTGGATTATGTTTCCGGAACCAGTATGGGTGCCATCGTGGGTGGTTTGTATGCTTCGGGATATAATGGCAAACAAATCGCAGATATGGTGAGGTCGATGAACTGGAACAGGATCCTGACCAATCGCCCCGGATATGATCAATTGCTGTTGCCTTACCGTGAAAACTATCATCAGTATATAGAAATTCCCATTGTTGATAAAAAACTATATTTCGGAACCGGTTTGCTCGAATCCAATGAGTTATGGCTGTGGCTGACCAATCATTTTTCATCTTTTAATAAGGATGTGAATTTTGCTGAACTACCACGCCCATTTCGTTGTGTAGCAACTCGTCTGGACAATGGGGACGTGATCATACTTGAAGAAGGGAATCTGGTGGAAGCGATTCGCGCCAGCATGGCAATTCCTTCTGTATTCACTCCGGTGGTATTGGGTGAAAATGTATTGATCGATGGTGGTTTGGTACGAAACTTTCCGGTTTCAGAAGTGATCGATATGGGAGCCGACTTGGTCATCGGAAGTTCGGTGACGGATCAACAGTTGTCCAGTGAAGATTTGAGCACGCCTCTGGAACTGATTACTCAAATCGCATTTTATTCAGAAAAAAGAGATTACAGGAAGCAACTGAAAGCGACCGATATTTATGTTGATTATCCGATAGCAGAATATCATGCCGGTAGTTTTTCATCTTCAGATGAAATTTTGGAGATCGGGATCCAACGCGGAAAAGAAATGCTGCCATCTCTTTTGAGGATGAAAGATTCCCTTGACCGGCTGTATGGACCAGAAGAATTCCGCCACCTCAAACCAGTAACCTTGGAAAAGCTTCATATCCAAAATATCCATGTGGAAGATATGGATTCTACTGATTATTCTGACTTTTTGATGAGAATGGATTTTCGTGAAAATCGAGAATATACGATCGAGCAGATCACTGAAAAAATTCGGAACTCTTTTGCATCCGGAATTTTTCGAAAAATAAACTATTCATTCCATGAAAATCCAGATAGTACGGTCAATCTCAATCTTAGTTTTAAGAGAGATTACAGAACCAGGGCTCGGGTCGGATTGGGATATAACGCTGAGACCGGATTGGCCATTAAATTGGGGTTGGGACGACATAGTCTGCTGAGCTTGTTTTCTTCCTCTTCTATTGGAGTATCGATCGGTGAGAATCCTCATTTTTATGCAGACCAACTTCTTTTTCTCAACAAGTCTAAAAATTTGCTGGCAGAGGCTTCCTTGAAAGGTGGATTAACAGAGCTAAATGTTTTTAATAAAAATCTGGCTGCTACCGGATTGTTTAGACAGGCCAATTTGAGAGCGGAACTCAATCTATTAAAGCTGATCAATAAGGATTTTCTTTTGGGGATCGGAACCCGTTGGGAGAATTTGACTTACAAGCCAGAGATCCAAACCACGGTACGGCCAAAAGGAAAAGTGAAATTTCTGAATTCATATGCTGGATTGAAATGGAATAATCAAGATGCACCTTACAATCCTCACCGTGGTAATAAAATGGACGTAGAGCTTGGATGGATTTATAATCAAAATTCAAGATTTAGCGTGATCGATAATGATAATGATCCTGAAATATTGGATTATCCGGATCAAGGCTACTTTACTTTTCGATATTATTCGGCTCATTATCTGCCGGTTCGTCGGCATACATTTTATTATAAAATGAATTGGGGACTTCATTTTGGCAACAGACATCCTTTTGTAAATGATTTTTTAGTAGGAGGAAATGACTTTGTGATTCGTAATCAGATTTTATTTCCTGGTTTTCGTCTGAATGGAATCAGTACCTCCAGTGCATTTATGGGTCAAATAGGGATGCGGATCAATTTTTCATCAAAATTTTCTCTGGGGGCGGGACCATCCTTTTTGTGGTATGACATTATTGGGTCCAATATAAAAGCACCAGAGCAACCAAAGCGGACGATAGGTGGATTGAATTTGACAGCTGGATATGAATCGATTATCGGACCTATTGAAGTCACTCTGATGTACAATACGATCAACAACCGGATAACCACTTCTTTTAATTTTGGATACTCGATGAATTTTTCTAATTGATTCATTTTTTTCACCGTCAATATTCAGTTATTTATGAGTGTTCCTGAAAGTTACATGATGGTTCCTTGAATCTGACGTGATTGAGCAGTGATCGGGTAGAATAGGATATTATTCGTCTTAGCTTTGAGTATAAGGTCCAGTTTGAAATTACGTTTTGGGATTTTTCGGAAATCATTGACAAAGCAGGATGATCGGATCCGTTTTGATCGTATTGCTGATGTGACCTGCCCGGTCTTTCATGAAAATTTCATACCGTACAGTATCGGTCGGATATCGAAGGGAGGCCTCGCATGGAGGTGTACCATCGGGAAATATACAACATGTGGTATAGATGGTGACCGTTATTTCTCCACGTACGCCGCGGCCGGCACCTTCCGGTGGCAATTCGGGTAACCGGTATTGAGCGGCAATAAATTGATCCCGGTTGTCACGGATAAATATATTGAGACTGTCTTTGTCACCGATATCACCATCTCCATCTGTAAATGAAAATGTGACCCGGATAGAATCGGTATTGAAACTGTTTTGTACCATTTGGTTTTTGTCCATAGAGATAAATTCCAATACCGGTTCTATTGGAAAGTCAGGACGACTCACACACGCACTGATGCTTCCAAGAAGCAGTGTGACAATCCCAAAATATAAAAACCAATGAAATGACTTCATACCCTCTAATTTAACGATTCTTCTTTAGGAAAAGAGAAAGTATGTTCAAATTTGTCTTTAAAGCTGTTTCAGAAGTGATTTTTAGCTTGAAAAAAGAAATACGTACTTTTGTTATTCAATGATTTTCAGATTATGTCAAATAACCACCATCTGTCGATTCAGTATTTGTCTGAGGAAGATCAAAAAGCTTTGCATAAAATAGGAAGAAAATTGGATTCTCTGCGATATTTTCCAACTGCAGCATTTCGAATTATTGCCAGAAATCGACATTTTCAAATGTTTGTTCCTAAAGAGAGAGGAGGAATGGAAATGGATCTGCCGACGGCATCAGCTATCGTGGAAGAATATTCCTATATCGATGGAAATCTGGGATGGATCGTGCAAATCGGTGCCGGCGGTGGTGTTTTTGCAGCTTATTTGTCAGACGAAATTGGAAGAAAATATTTCGCCGGAGAAGATCAGGTGATTGCGGGGTCAGATTTTGTCGGAGGGACGGCGCATTCGACTGAGAATGGATATATGATCTCGGGATCATGGAATTATGCAAGTGGTTCCATGCACGCTTCTGCCTTTACTGGCAATGTCCGGATAGCGGATGGACCCAATGAAGGGGACGTGCGCGCTTTTATTATGCCGGCTCGTCAGGTGGATATTCGACAAACATGGAATGCAATGGGAATGAGGGCTACAGATAGTCATCGATTTGAAGTGAATAGCGTTTTTGTACCGGAAGAGGAACTTTTTTCCCTTACTCCCGAAGATCTTCAGATACCAGTTTCAGCTTTATTTCATATCCCTTTCTTGGCTTTTGCACGTGCTGTTTTTGTGCCGGTATTGAGTGGATCGGTATGTCGTTATCTCGACTTGTATGAAGAGATGATGAAGAGAAAAAATACTCTTTCCGGATCAGATGCTTATCACGCATGGGAGGTTTTGAGTCAGTCTGTTGCTGAATACCGTCATTCGTTTTTTACTCAGGTTGAAAAACTTTGGGGGAGCGCGGAGTCAGATAAAATTCCGGAGAAGCTGTCGGACGACTTTTCTTTGTTTTGTGTTGAAATGACTTCGCAGCTACTGCAGAAAGTGGAAGCCTGCCATCGCCATACCGGCATGGAGGGGATCAGGATGGATGCGCCTGTCAATATTGTATACCGGAATATCGTCACAGCAGCTGCTCATTATTTACTGCATTCAAATTCATTGTAGTTAAATGAATAGCAGAAGTTTATGAATGGAAAAACTGTATCGCTGCCTCTGTTCTATGGTAGTCCAGTATCTCATGATTTCGATGTTATGATAATGAAAAGAGAGGATATAAAAGGATCATAAAGTAGAACATTGATTTTTTTGAGGGGATGATTTCTTATAGTTTTCCGGTCTTTTTGCTGACAAAAATTCTGAATTTTATGCGAAAAACTGTAGTGATTTTTCTTGTGCTTTTCGGTACTCTGCTTGGAGTGAGTCTAAATGCTCAAAACCAACCCCCTCAAGAAATTGGTTTACGATTGACTGGATTGGATAACTTTGACCTGATCTATAAACGAGAAAAAAATGCGAATCAGTTTTACCGTCACCGGTTGGGACTTATTAGCTTTGGTGTGACCGGAAAGGATGATACTTCCGTATCTGAGTTTGGATTGGGGTATGCCTTCGGGATCGAGAAGAGAAAATCCGTCAATGGTAAGTTGAATTTTGTTCATGGTTTTGAACCACGTATAGCGAGCCAGTACAGTTCTATGGATGGCAACACGATCGGTTGGGATTTGATGGTAGGTGTCGGATATGTGCTGGGATTCCAGTATGACTTTTCCGATAAATTTTATGTGGGACTTGAGACCGTTCCTGCATTGACTTATGCGCGTGAGTTGGATGGACCAACCAAGGGTACGTATGAGTTAAATCTTGGATTCAATTCCAGTGCCGTAGCACTTGTTTTGGCGCACCGATTCTGAGAGAATTTTCTTGATCATGCAGGATGACAGGTTTTATTGGGACCTGTGTGAAAAGATGGTCATATTATGTTATGCTATGAGAAAACCATGAAAGGTGTCTCATAGCATTTTTTTTAAATTAAGATCTTCAGCCTTTTCCTGATTTTACATTTCATCTTCTGTGACCAGTGTAATTGGCCGGTCGATACTTTCTTCAAGTGAGATAAGAGTTTCGGTGCGTTGGATACCGCGGATCGCTTGAATTTTTTCACTGAGCAATGTTCGCAGATGATTGGTGTCCTGACAGATAACTTTGACAAAAATACTGTAATTGCCGGTGGTATAATACGCATTGACTACTTCAGGTATTTTTTTTATCTGATCGATCACTTCATTGTACATGGAACTTTTATCGAGGTATATTCCAATAAAAGAAGTGATGTCATACCCTAATCGTGTTACATCTACATCCAGACGGGCTCCTTTTACGATTCCCATTTCTTCCAGTTTTTTCATTCGCACATGAACCGTCCCGCCCGATACATAAAGTTTTTTGGCTATATCAGTATAGGGCATTTTTGCATCATTCATCAAAATCGATAATATCTGCCTGTCCAGTTTGTCTAATTCCTGTATCTTTGCCATGATCAATTGTTGATTCGGATGTAAATTTAAAAATATTGAATAATATGCGACAATGATTGAGAAATTTTTAATATAAACCAAATTTTCCTCTTTGAATTTAAATTCAATCTTTTTTATTAGCCTTGTGGTTTTGGCAAGCGCTGGGATTACCACTGTTTTGCTCGTTGGATGGGAGTCGGTGACAGAAGATGAATTTGTGGACTGGAGACTCGATCAGCTCCGGCAAAAACAGATCATGGATGAACAATTATTACCCGAACCTCAATTTGGTGGCATTGTTGTAAGTGATTATTTCCGGGTAAAAGGGGATGAATACATTTATCTTGGTGGTCTGCCGGGAACTCCCTGGATACCCGGAGAAGGATATCAGCAGGATGATATTCGGAAACTACTTCTGGAGCTTACACGTGAAGAAGAGGAAGTATTTTATGCGTTGCGATTGGGAAAGAATAATCTTTATATCAACCTGGATCAGGGAGGAGGAAATCTGACAAAAAAATATCTTCACACTCTTGATCAGTATCAGGTGTCTGGATTTGATACTTTGTTTATAGATTTCAGGTTTATGAGACAATATGATTTTGCTCAACTCATTGCTCTTTTTAATCAATTGAGTCCTCAGGAGAAAATCTTTTTAGGTACTATAATCAATCCATATCAGGAGGTGGAACTGGAAACCAGCGGGCAACCGTTTTTTTATGCAAATCAATATGTGTTAATGGCTCATGAGAATCTTTCGGATCCGCTGAAAGGTCTGATCGGTATTTTTGAGGCCCGGGAAGGATATCAAATTCGGGGAACTTATGATCTTTCACAGGACACTGTTTGTGTATATGCTGGCTATGACATAGGAGGAAAACTTTACCGGATTTGTGCTGATCAGTTTGTGCCGGCACAGTATGTTTCAGTAAAACAGGAAGTGATTTCCCCGATGGAAGTCGGAGAGTGGCAGGAGAATTTTTTGATGATGGAAAAGAATTGGTATGGTGTTCGCGATACAGCTTTTATCGATAAGCATCTGTCACTCTGGCTTAGGAAATAATAGAAAGATCAGGTGCGGAGGAAGATCAATTCTTTTTTACTTTGACAGTACCGTGCTATGAGTGAAGGTTCAGCTTCTGAAGGAAATTCTTCAAATTCGGGTGGAGAATATAGGTAATCGACTTGCTCTAAAATATCAGAGTGGATTTCTTCTTTGGATTTGGGGTATGATTGTGTGTGGATATTGGCGGAAGTACTAATGATCGGTCCTCCGAAATTCATTAAAAGGTTTTGGCAATATTTGTTGTGGACGATCCGGATGGCAAGAGATCCGTTGGCGGCGGCGACTCCCGGTGCAAATTTCCTTTTTACTTTGTCATAGATCATAGTAAGGGGTCGGATATTGTAGAAGAGAATATCTTCAAGATGAGGATGAAGTCGCGGGACGATCGTTTTTAGCATTTGGATACTGTCCACGATCAAGATCAGTGGTTGATCGACAGGACGTTTTTTGATTTCAAAAATTCTTTTCACTGCTTCTTCATTGTTTGGGTCACAACCCAAGCCCCATATGGTATCTGTGGGGTACAGGATGACATTTCCTTTCTTGAGATGCTCAATAGCCAGTACAGTTTCCTGATTCATTTTTTTGAATTAACAAGTCAGAAACGCTGATAATGAAATTTAATTATTAATTTTTCAAAAGAAAATGGAGTAAAATTGAGAATGCAGTGGAAGTATGTGATATTGGTTTTTTATTTACTTGTCGTATACGGTGAGACGCAGGCGAAACATATCATAGGAGGCGATGTCACTTATGAATGTCTGGGTGATGGAAGGTATCGGATTACGATGTACGTGTATCGGGATTGCCGGCCGCAGGCAGAAGCGGCGGAACTGGATATGGATGCTTCGATCGCGGTATATCGGCAGGATGGGCGTGGTCCGACTCTCGCAGGGAGTTTTCCGGCACGGCTATTGAGTCGTGATTATATCGATCCACCCGAATATCCTTGTCTTATCTTGCCTGCCGGTCTTTGTGTAGAGCGCGGGAAATACGAATTTGATATTACGATCCCAAGCTGGCCGGGCGATCAGTCTTATTATATCATCTATCAGCGATGTTGTCGAAATAACACCATCTCCAATCTGGTAGATCCGGGGAGTATCGGTGCGACTTTTTATGTAGAAATCAGTAAAGAGAGTATGGAAACTTGTAATAGCAGTCCGTCTTTTGATGAATTTCCGCCTACCGTGGTTTGTGTCGATCAGGAATTTGAGTTTGATCATTCGGTGACCGATCCTGAAGGCGATTCGATCGTGTACAAGTTTGCTACTCCACTCATAGGTGGAGGCCTGCAGGGGAGTTCTTATACCAATCCCGGGAATCCTGAAGGTTGTCGAGGTGTAAAACCAACCCCACCTTGTCCGCCTCCGTTTGAAACGGCACGGTTTCCATCGGGTCTTTATTCCGAAAGCAATCCGATGGGTGGAGATCCCCAAGTGACGATTGATCCTCATACCGGAGTGATTACAGGAAAACCGGAAGTGCAGGGGCAATTTGTGATTCGAGTCGTAGCGGAAGAATATCGGGATGGTATAAAGATTGGAGAGATCAGCAGGGATTTTCAGTTCAATGTCGCGCAATGTGATCCTACTGTTTACGCTCGGGTTCAGTCGGCAGTAATGATTGATGAATCCAATGCTTTTATGAAGTCTTGCGGGGAATTTACAATTCCTTTCCGGGATTCCAGTTTCGAACGGAGGTTTATCGAAACTTACGAGTGGCAGTTTGAGATAAAAGGAGAAACTAAAGTTTATAATCAAAAGGATGTGGACGTGACTTTTCCCGGAGAGGGAGAGTACAAGGGAAAACTTATCATCAATAAGGGAACAGAGTGTAGCGATAGTACCGATATTCATATTTCGATCTTACCTGATATTCAGGCTCATTTTATATATGATTATGATACGTGTGTTGCGGGAGATGTTCAGTTTTTGGATCATGGATCGTTTTCGGATGCTGAAAATGGGATACTTGAATACCGGTGGGATTTTGGGGATGGGAATACTTCTTTGGCTCAACATCCAACTCATCTTTATGAGAGTCCAGGCCTCTGGGAGGTGAGCCTCACGGTGGAGGATGAGAATGAATGTGAGGCTGTGCAGACACAACCGATATCTTATTTTCCGGTTCCGGAGCCAGAAGCGATCCGTGAACAGGTTGAAATTGCATGTTTGCCGGCGGCAGTTGTATTTGACAATTTGCCTCCACCAGTTGATCCGAGTTATGACATTCAATGGGATTATGGGGATGGAAACAAAGGAAGTGGTTATCTGCCCGAACATATATATGAAAAGGAAGGAAATTTTGATATTCGTGTAGATATTGAGTCACCGATTGGATGCAAGGTATCGGCTTATTTCCCCAGAATGATTACCACGATGCCGTCTCCGGTAGCGAGATTTGACCATCATCCAAAGAATCCAACTTCCCTGGATCGGCATGTAGAGTTTTTTAATCAATCCGAAGCGGCGGCGGCATATCAATGGGAAGTGTCCCGGGTTGGTGAGTTTGCGAGTGAAAACCTTGCGATTGAATTTCCGGATACGGGGATTTTTAATGTTTCTCTGATTGCGATCCATGAAAACAATTGTAAGGATACGATGAATGTTCCGATTGATATTGAGCCGATTGTCATTTATTCTTTGCCCAATGCTTTTTCACCCAATGAAGATGGGTTTAATGATGAATTTAAAGGGATTGGGATGTTTGCCGGGATGAAAGAATTTGAAATGACGATTTACGATCGGTGGGGGAATATGATATTTACTTCGGAGGATCCTGAACAAGGATGGGATGGAACAGTGCTGGAGGGAGACAAGAGTGCCCCGCCGGGTGTGTATGTTTATCTGGTGAAATATTTGGATCCTCGGAATCGGCCTGAAAAACTTTATGGGGAAGTGATTTTGATAAATTGATTATCATATTATTTTTATTGGAATAAAAGATATATCTTTGCACCCGCCAATTAGTCATCAAGAAATTTACAAGCAATGGACGCGATTAAATTTGTACAGGAGCAAAATTACCAGAAGAAAAACTTTCCTGAATTCCAGGCCGGGGATCAGATTGAAGTGATATACAATATTGTGGAGGGTGGAAAAGAACGACCCCAAGCTTTTCGAGGAGATGTGATCAAAGTGGTAGGATCGGGTGCTTACAAAACTTTTACCGTTCGAAAACTATCGAACGGGGTAGGAGTAGAGCGGATTTTTCCGATCAATACGCCCAATATCATCGACATCAAAGTCCTGAAGAGAGGACGAGTACGACGGGCGAAAGTGTATTACCTCAGAAAACTGGTCGGTAAGAAAGCGAAAATTCGTGAGAAAAGAACTTTTTAGTGATGATCGAATCACAGTAAAACATTATGATACAATGCCGTGTTTCTTCATGTGAACACGGCATTTTTCATTTTAGGACATAACAACATCTCTGATGGTTTTTGCGGTATTATTTTTTCTCCTGATGGATCTGTATGCCTTCCGGCTTATCAATGGTATGTCACGGCGGATATCCTTGATGTTTTGGATGCTCAATCTGTGGGTTTATCTTTATTTCCTGAGTGGATATCTCAATTTACCACCGCTCGTCAGCCATCCGGTCTCGATATATATTCGTGCTTTCATCATCATCTATTTTTTTGCAAAGGCAGTTTTTGTTATTCCTCTTTTACTCGAAGACCTGGTCCGGCTGGGAAAATGGATCCTCAAGAAAATATCTAAAAAACCGGAAAGAAAGAAGAATGGGGCGCCAATGACGCGACAGGAATTTGTCAAAAATATTTCAGTGACTCTATCCGCAATGCCTTTTCTTTTTATGGGATATGGTGTGGTTCGTAATATATACCGTTATCAGGTAATCCGTCAGAAGCTGAAAATAAAAGATCTCCCCCGCGATCTTCATGGATTGAAAATTATTCAGATTTCGGATATACACTCTGGTACCTTTCCTCTGAAAGAACCAGTGATGAAAGGTATCGAGATGATCAATGAATTGGAGCCTGATATCTTCGTTTTTACCGGAGATCTTGTAAATTCGACCGCAGATGAGATCGAACCTTTTATCGAATATTTTTCTCGGATCGAGGCGCGGTACGGAAAGTTTAGTGTGATGGGCAATCATGATTATGGAGATTACCATAAATGGTCTTCTGAACAGGATAAACTGGAAAATGAGCGGGCATTCGTACAAAAGCATGGTGAAATGGGATGGGATCTTCTGAGGAATGAACATAAAAATCTCTTGATCGGGAAGAGCCGGATTGGTGTGATTGGGGTAGAAAATTATAGTACTTTGCCTCAATTTCCGCAGAAGGGGGATCTGAAAAAAGCAACAGCAGGAATGGGGGAGACAGACTTTTCACTGCTTCTATCACATGATCCTACTCATTGGAAAGCGGAAGTAACAGAGAATTATAGAGAGATCGATCTGACATTGTCAGGCCATACGCATGGTTTCCAGTTTGGGATAGAAATTCCCGGAATGATTCGCTGGAGTCCGGCACAATATATTTATAAAGAGTGGGCAGGTCTGTATCAAACTAAAAACCAATTTTTATACGTTAACAGGGGCTACGGAGTCCTGGGGTATCCTGGCAGAGTAGGGATCTTACCAGAAATCACACTGATCGAACTGGAAACCGCGTAATATGATGGAGAGATATTTTAGTATTTGGATTTTAATGTTTTTTCTGGCCAGCTGTTCATCTGAAGATCGCACTTCGGAATTGTTGTTGGGGCAATGGGAGGTGAAGGAAGCGATACGTCAGCATCGGCCGACCTCTACATTAGATGGCTTGTTTTTTGAGTTCACAGAGGATTCTCTTTTTACAAATCTTCCGGTTCTTGAGAATTTTCCTTATATATATGAGAATGATAGTGTGACCGTGTTGGCGCGGGATCCTTTTAAATTGCAGGTTTTTCACGTAGATACTGCTCATTTGGATTTGCGGGGTAAGATCCATGATGTTTTATTTTTTCTCAAATTTGAAAAGGTGAAACCATGATTCGTTTTCTTCTCGGAGGTATCCTGATGTATTTTTGCTGTTTGCCGGGTATCTGGGGACAGCAGGATAGTCTTTCTATCGAAGAAAAGATCATGCAGGAATATCAAAAAAGAATCAGGAAATCTCACATCAATGGATTTTATATTCCGGTGGATCTTGACGACGCACTCCGAATGTTGGAAGAAATCGTCGATGAGGGAGGGAAGAGAAAGTTTATGTCCCAGGAAGAAGACTTTGCCGTTAGTAATGTATTTTTTAGTTTCGGACGCTGGATCAACGTTAACTGGGGAATAGAAGGGGGGAGTCGACTTACCGTATCACTAAATAAACTTGGATTGGATCATCCGGATGATATGGTTTATTTCTTGATGCATGCCTTCTATCGTCATCTGAAAAATCAGGATCTTGAATCCGAAGAATTGATTCAGAAAATAGTGGAAAAAAGACGCGAACGGGAACGAAACGCGAGAAATAAAGAGATCGACTAACCCCGGTAGTCAGATTAATTTTTTATACTTGCACAAAGATTTAGGCAATTCTCACAAACTTTCTCGAAATAATCACAGTTATACTGAACTTTAAGTGTTGCGTTTGTGGAGCGTTGCCACACGGAAGCATATTGGTCTTCCTTTTACATTGAAAATATTGAATTAGTATATGTCGAAAAAGTTAGTGATCGTTGAGTCCCCTGCCAAAGCAAAGACTATTGAAAAATTTCTGGGGAAAAATTATATCGTTAAATCCAGTTATGGACACGTGCGCGATTTAGATAAAGGGAGCGATGCTGTTGATGTTGCTCAGAATTTTAAGCCTCGGTATTCGGTTTCTCCTGATAAAAGAAAAGTTGTAAAAGATCTCAAAGAATCCATGAAGAAAGTGGATGAAGTGGTTCTTGCGACGGATGAGGATCGGGAAGGAGAAGCTATTTCGTGGCATTTGTGCGAGGTGTTGGGACTTGATCCACGAACGACGAGTAGGATCGTGTTTCGGGAAATCACGAAATCTGCGATCCAAAAGGCAATCAATAATCCACGAACTGTAGATGAAAAGCTGGTGGAAGCTCAGCAGGCCAGAAGAATTCTTGATCGCTTGGTGGGGTTTGAATTATCCGAAGTACTTTGGAAAAAGGTAAAAGGAAAACTAAGTGCAGGAAGAGTTCAATCCGTTGCGGTCAAACTTGTAGTAGAGCGAGAAAGAAATATCAATCAATTTGAGATAAACAATTTTTATAGGATAGTTGCCACATTTACGTTGAGAAATGAGAGTGGACAGACGGTTCTTTTAGAAGCTGAATATCCTAAACGTTTAGATACGAAAGAAGAGGCGCTGCAGTTTTTGGAGGATTGTAAAGCAGCTTCTTTTTCGATTTCAGATATTGAAGTAAAACCACTCAAGCGCCGACCTGCAGCACCATTTACGACCTCAACTCTTCAGCAGGAGGCGAGTAGAAAAATGGGCTTTGCTGTAAAACGAACAATGATGGCAGCACAGCGATTGTATGAGCAGGGGCATATTTCATATATGAGGACGGATTCTATTGAATTGAGTAATGAGGCGCTGGGACATATTGGAAGGACGGTAGAGAATGAGTTTGGTAGTCAGTACCATCAGGTGAGAAAATACAGGAATAAATCTGGATCTGCTCAGGAAGCTCACGAAGCGATTCGACCGACAGATTTTAGTCGTCGTAAGGCGGGGACAGACTCAGATCAGGAACGGCTGTATGATCTGATTTGGAAGAGAACCGTTGCGAGTCAAATGGCGGATGCGGAGCTTGAAAAGACGACGGTAAGCATTGATATATCTACGCGTCCGGGAGATCATCTAAGAGCAGAAGGAGAAGTTTTAAAATTTGATGGGTTTCTTAAGTTATATATCCAGGCCCGGGACGATGATGAGGAGGAAGAGGATCAGAAAGGAATGCTGCCACCGTTGAAGAAAGGACAAACACTTCAGTTGAAAGAAATGAAGGGGCGAGAAAGCTTTACTCGTCCACCGGCACGATTTACAGAGGCGGGGCTTGTGAAAAAACTGGAAGAACTCGGAATCGGCCGACCTTCTACTTATGCACCGACCATCAGCAAAATCATGGAAGAAGATCGTGGATATGTGGTCAAAGAAAGTCGTGAAGGGGTGGAAAGAAATTATACGATTCTGACTCTGGCGGAAGGTAAGATCAGCTCTGAAGAGAAAAAAGAGGTGACGGGTGCTACTTCCAACCGATTGTATCCGACCGATATGGGAATGGTGGTTACGGATTTTCTGGAAGAGCATTTCGATAAAATTATGAATTATAATTTTACGGCAAACATCGAAAAAGAATTTGATGAAATCGCAGAGGGGGATTTGGAATGGCAGTCGATGCTGGCGCGTTTTTATGGTCCCTTTCATGAGGATGTAAGCAGGACACTGGAGGAGGCGGATCGATTCAAAGGTGAACGAATACTGGGAGAAGATCCCAAGACAGGACGTCAGGTAATTGCTCGGATTTCACGGTTTGGGAAGCCCCTGATCCAAATAGGTGGTTTTGACGAACTGGATGAAGGTGAAAAACCGAAATATGCGAATCTTCGCCCCAACCAAAGTATTGATACAATTACCCTGGAAGAGGCGCTGCCTTTGTTTGCTTTGCCGAGAGAGTTTTCACCTTTTGAGGATAAAGCGGTCATCGTTAATGTTGGCCGATATGGACCTTATGTGAAATGGGGTGACGAATTTATCTCACTACCCAGAGGAATGGATCCTTATGAAGTGACCGAAGAACAGGCGTACGATGTGATCCGGGCTAAGAAAAAAGCCGATGAGCCGGTCATGACTTATAAAGGTGAACCGGTTACACAAGGAAAGGGGCGCTTTGGACCTTTTCTCAAATACAAGGGAATTTTTGTTAATATTCCGAAGAAGTATGATCCTGAGAATCTAACTCAGGATGAGATGATCGAGCTGATCGACAAAAAAATGGAAAGGGAAGCCAACCGGTACATTAAAAAATGGGAAAAGGAACAGATCGCGATCGAAAACGGGAGATGGGGACCATTTATCCGATTCAAACGAAAAAATATTTCTCTGCCACGAAAAGAAAACAAAGAAAAATATACGAAAGAAGAGCTTCAAGAATGGACACTCGAGGATGTGAAGAAAGTGATCGAAGCCAGTTCCAAAAAATAGGGAGTTAAATACATGGATTATGGCAAATCTGGATACCATTGATCTTAAGATCTTGAAAGAACTGATCGTAGATGCAAAAAAAGCATATACCCAGATTGCCAAGGAGCTGAAAATCTCAAATACTCTCGTGCATCAGCGGGTGGCAAAAATGAAGGAAGCGGGAATTATCGACAAGGTGGAGGTGAAACTGAACCCCAAAAAGCTTGGCTTTGATACCTTTGCATATATGGGAATTGTATTGAAAGATACCAGTCGGTCTTCAGACATTGTGAAAAAACTGGAAGAATTTCCCGAAATTGTAGAATGCAGCTATGTTTCGGGGCATTATTCCTTCTTGTTGAAAGTAGTCGTTCGCAATAATGAGCATCTCCGGGATTTATTCGAACGTCTTGATAATCTCAATGACATTCAGCAAACCGAAACCATGATCAGTTTTGGTTTCGAATTTCAAAAAAACTTGCCGATTGATTTGTTGGATGTTGAATGAAATCTTTTTATTCATAGATCAAATTTTATTCCCTGTGCCAATGGTATTCCATCACCATAATTGATTGTGATGGTTTGTCTGCGCATATAGGCTTTCCAGGAATCAGATCCGCTTTCTCGACCTCCGCCAGTTTCTTTTTCTCCACCAAATGCACCGCCGATCTCTGCACCGCTTGTTCCCACATTGATGTTTGCGATACCACAATCAGATCCTTCTACCGAAATAAATTTTTCTGCTTCTGGATGATGTTGCGTCATAATGGCACTCGAGAGACCCTGTTTTACATGATTTTGGATATCAAGTGCTTCTTCAAAGGTTTTGTATTTCATGACATAAAGGATCGGTGCAAAGGTTTCTGTTTGGACGATATCTGCATCTGGTAGAGCTTCGGCAATGACAGGTTTGACATAAAGATTGCTTTCCGCATCTTGAACAATGCCTCCTTCCACGATGAAGGTTCCCCCTTGATTTTTGATTTGATCCAGTGCGTTGAGATATTGATTTACAGCATCTTCATCAATCAGTGGTCCCATATGCACGTCCGGGTCCAGGGGATTCCCGATGTTGATTTGTTCGTATGCATGTTTCAGTTTTTCGACGAAAACATCATAAATTTCATGATGGATGATAAGTCTTCGTGTCGTAGTGCATCGCTGACCTGCTGTACCGATCGCACCAAATACTGCCGCGGTAAGCGCCTGATCCAAATCAGCGCTTGGGGTGATGATGATCGCGTTGTTTCCTCCCAGTTCGAGAATCGTTTTTCCTAATCGTTTTCCAGCAGCTGTCGCTACTTCTTTGCCCATTCGAGTACTTCCGGTGGCAGAAAGCAAATCAATGCGTTCGTCGGATGCCATCCATTCGCCTACCTTCTTCCCACCTGTGATCAATCCGAATAACGGGTAGTCGATATTAGATTCATCGATGACCTGCTGGAAAAGCTTCAGGCAGGCAAGCGCACACAATGGAACTTTTTCAGAAGGCTTCCAGAGTGTGACATTACCACATACAAGAGCGATCATGGCATTCCATGACCAGACAGCGACAGGGAAGTTGAATGCAGAAATGATTCCTACCACGCCCAGAGGATGCCACCGTTCGATCAGATGGTGGTCAGGACGTTCAGAAGCCATGGTTTTTCCGTATAGCTGGCGTGACAATCCTACAGCAAAATCACAAATGTCGATCATTTCCTGGACTTCTCCCTGACCTTCCTGAAGGCTTTTTCCCATCTCCACCGAAACTAATCTACCCAGATCATTTTTGTTTTCCCGAAGAATAATACCATATTTTCTTATTATTTCTCCTCGTTGTGGTGCCGGTACCTTGCGCCATTTTCGAGCGGACGACCGGAGTGCTTTCACGATCTGATCATATTCTTCCCGTTGAGTGAGGCTTACTTCTGCTAAATTCTGATCATCAATCGGAGACACTGAAGTGATGTATTCTTTTCTTTCCGAAGATTGAAAAGCAGGATAGGTTCCCTCATTTTGTGAATTGATTCCGAATTTTTTTAAGAATGGATATTTCATGATAATCTAATTTTTGAAGTCAAAAAGAAATGTCCCCATAGTGGTCCCGGATAAAACTCCCGTTGAGGAATTGATCTAAAGGATAATCACTTTGGAGGAGCGGGCCCGAAAACTGGTCGGTGAGAAGGAGCTCTGCTGTCTGAGCGAGTGCCGCTGCAGTGGTTCGTTGAATCGCCGATAAATATACTTGGTTTTTGAGAAGGGGAAGTACTTCCTTGTGTCGAACGAGCTCGACGGTTTTTTGATCTTCGACTCCACTGACCGAAACATAAATAATAATCCGATCCTCCTCGTGAAATGGAATTCTCTCCATGAATCGACTGGTCAACCGTGCTGCGTCGATCTGAGGTGTCTCTCGGATCAATTCTTGTGCCCAATCAAAATGCCCCGGATATCGCAAGGATTTATAATCCAGATTTTGGATTTGATCTTCAAAAAACTGAGGGAGATCGGCGGATCCACCGGACGTTAGATCAGCTTCAAACAATTCACCATCGATCATCAATTGCTCACGATCGGATAATGCTGGTTTTCTTATGCATTTGAAGTCATGAAGGACTTCCGAATCATTCAGATATTCTGCGCTTACACCTTCCGGACTCCAAGTAAAGGCGTAATAGGTAGGTGAGGAAGCATAGCGACTCAATGCGCCGACACGCATTTTTACGGTTTGGGGTTTGACATTAGGATATTTACTCTTAAAATGTTGAATTAATTTGAGGGAATACAAATTGATAAAACCCGGAGCGAGTCCCGTCTGCAGTGCAAAAGCGGAAGGAGCCTCTTTGGTCAGTTGCAGGATGTCTTGTGTGGCTTTCACCCATTCGGTAAGATTGGCATAATGCGCTTGAGCTCTAAAAGCGACTCTCGCCATTTGTGTGGCAAATCTTCCTGGAGTGCAATCGAGCAGGAGATTCATCAGCGGTTTCCATGTATCAATATTGATTTTCGAAAGATCAAAAAGGTCGATAGAAGGATTTTGATGATTCAATCCTCTGGAGATCCATTTTTTGGCTGCTTCCATTTGAGCCCTGTTAATGTCGGCCAGGGTGATCTCTATTTGATTTTGATATTTTTCCAATAGCATCAGGGCACAAGCCCTTCCGATTCCTCCGGCTCCTGCGATGATCACTTTTTTCGCCATAGATTTTTCGGTTTTTGAAGATAAAAGGAATGGTTTGGATGTTAATTGATTGTTGGAAAGATAGTAAAATATTTTAAAAAACCATAGAGATTCCGGAGTGGAGATGGTGCTCAATCTGGTGTTTCGCTTGTTTGCAACCAAAATGACCATCGCATCGCCCTGATTACATGTTGGACAATCATTTTCAACTAAAGCTGCAAGTCGATTTTCTTTTCTTTTGAAAAAGGAGATTACCGATATGCTTCTATTTCATCGATCTCTTTTGGAATGGAAGGTCCCAATAAGCGATGATCATTCGAAGTCACCAAAATATTGTCTTCGATCCGGATGCCTCCAAATCCGATCCAATCATCCAGTTTGTCATAGTTGATGTGTTCTGTAAATATTTTTTCAGATCGCCATGATTTAATGAGTTGAGGGATGAAATATATTCCTGGTTCGATGGTGATCGTATGATGTTTTTCGAGCTTTCGACCCAATCTCAAATTAGCGGTGCCAAATTTTTCAGATCGTTGGGTCTCACTATTGTACCCCACAAAAGTTTCGCCAAGACCTTCCATATCATGGACATCAAGCCCCAGCATGTGACCCAGACCGTGAGGGAAAAATAAAGCATGTGCACCTTTATCGACGATTTCTTGCGTATCTCCTTTTAGTAAACCGAGATCTTTCAGGCCGTCGGTGATAATCGCTGCGGCACCGAGATGTACCTCTTTAAACTCTACTCCCGGTCGGATTTGCGCAGTACTTTTTTTGAGTGTATCCAATACGATTTGATAGATTTCTTTTTGTCGGGATGAAAAGGTATGGTTGACGGGAAAAGTGCGGGTAATATCACTTGCATAGTGCATTTGATTCTCTGCTCCCATATCACATAAGAGCAGCTGCCCCTCCTTTAGTTGATTCTGATAGGTGTTGATATGAAGAGTCTGACCTTCTACAGTCAGAATCGCGCTGTAGGCGAGTTGTCCTCCTTCCCGAAGGACCACTTCCATCACTTTGGCATAGATTTCTTGTTCGGTACGACCTGCTTTGCATGATTCCAGTACCACCTGGTGGATTTGAGCTGTGATGCCCAGCGCATTTTCGATTTCCCTTATTTCACGATCTTCTTTGATGGATCGCATTTGGATGATCGCATGAATCAAGTCAGTAGATGGTTCGTATAAATTACCTATATAGTTGTGGATGAATTCTTTCTGGTACCCATGATAGGGGGGTAAAGTATGGACCTTCCGATCGGCACCCAATGCAGATTTTATTTTTTCTGGTAGTTTCTTCAGAGAAATGGTTTTTGTGATTCCTGCATTAGCAGCATGTTCGGCCAGTGTCGGAAGGTCACCTACCCAGATTGATTCATCGATAGACATATCGTCCCCGACAAGATATTCTTCATCTTCATCTGTATCGATCAAAAGATGTAGACCCGGTGCAGTAATTCCCGTATAATACAGAAAATTGCTGTCTTGACGGAAGGGATAAGCATTATCCGGATAATTGATTCCTATTTGCTTATTCCCTTGGAGCCATATTAGACCTTGTCCTGTTTTATGTTTTAGTACTCGTCTTCTGTTCTGATACACAGTATCTACAAACATGATTTTTTATTTTGATAGATTTTGAAATATAGTGTAAATGAAAATTTTGTCTGAAAATATTTAAACTTCCTGATCTTTTGTTATTATTCTGATCTGATCTTAAAAAATTCTGTGATTTGGGTCTTCGACTTACCCGGCGGTTAAGATATCGATTTTCTGATGAAGTGAGAAGTAAGAGTTTATTGGTATTTTCGAATGAGTATTTTTTATTGATTGAAGGACTTCCTGATTGTATCGGGGAGCCTGATTTCTACCCTTTCTCCGTGATATTAAGGTTATAATTAAAAAAATGATTATTTTCATTCATGACCCGGAAAATCCATCAGATCCATGATAAAATGTTGAAATCCATCCTGCGGGATCAGGATGCATTGCAGGAGTTTTTTCATGCTTTTCTTCCCGATTCTGTGAAGGAGGTCATTGATCTTTCGCAGATTGAGCATGTGCCGGGGAGTTTTTTGAGTCCGGAGATGAAAGAAACACGTGCGGACATGATTTTTAAGTGTCCGCTTATTGGAATGAAAGATCAAGAAGTATATCTGTGTCTTATTATTACCGAGCACAAAAGTACTCCTGATCAATTTGTTTCGATTCAGTTGGGCGGTTATATTTTTGACAGTTACAGAAAGCAAGTAAATGACAATGAACCACTAAAAATAGTTCTTCCTTTTCTATACTATCATGGAAAGGAACCATGGACTCCACCAGAGTTGTCAGAATTATTTCCCGATACGCCAAAAGCCCTTCATAAGTATGTTCCTGAATTTGAAATCATTTTTGAAAATATTCAGAACTACAGCGATGAGCAGATCCGGTTACTGGGTAGCGGTTTGTTTACTTCTGCTATTCTGGCATAGAAATACAGCCGTGATCCTGAGGCGCTGAAGGAAAGGATTGAGCAAATTTTTATGATTCTTGAGTCGTGGGAGGATCGGAACCTATTTCAGTCGCTGATTGTTTACGTTCTTACAATTATACAAATTAATTTGCCGGAATTGAATACCATCATCGAGAAAATACCAAAGAAAATGAAAACAGAAATTATGTCTCTGGCAGACCGGTTAAGAGAAGAAGGCAAAGAAATAGGAAAAGAAGAAGGAAAGGAGGAAGGGAAGGCAGAAAAAGAAACCCTTGCTGCCTGCAACATGCTCAAACGAGGATTTTCGGTCGCCGAAATTGTGGATATTCTGGAGGTAAGCAGTGATTTTGTGGAAAAGATTAAAATGATACTTGAGTCATGAAATCCCATAAAAGAAAGAGCAGATAAGTGTGTTTTTTAAGGAAGCAGTGACAGATCTCGCTGCCGCTGAGCTTCGTATACCATCATAGCCGTCGCAACAGCTGCATTCAGTGATTCTGTATGTCCGAATTGCGGGATCATGAAAAACTCTTGTGCCAGACTTTCGATTTCCGGCGAAATACCCGTATCCTCTGAACCAATCACCAGACAGACCGGGTCTGTAAGACTAATATCCTTTAATTTTTTATCGCTTTTCAGAGAGGAAGCTACAATCCGTATTCCCGTATTTTTCATGAGCTCCATCGTTTTTGTCACCTGATTGATCCGGCAAATGGGGATATGATACAGTGCGCCCGCTGATATTTTTGCAACCTGGTCATTGATGGGAGCCATTTTTTGAGAAGGAATGATGATGGCATGTACGCCGAGCACCTCAGCAGTTCGGATGATCGAACCAAAATTGCCTACATCCTGTATCCGGTCCAGATACAATAATAAAGGGTTGAGTCCCTGATCAAAAACATGTTGAATAATATTTTCGAGATCATGAAATCGAATAGGTGAAGTGACAGCAATCACACCTTGATGGTTCGATTTTGTCTTTCGGTTTAATATTTGTCGTGCGACCCGTTTGAGAGGAATAGATTGGGTTTGCGCGAGCTGACGAATTTCGATTTCTTCTTTGCCTCGCAAGGTCCGGTCGATCCATATCGTTGAGATCGGTATCTGAGCGGATAAAGCATCAATTACAGGTTTTCGGCCGATTAGCAGTTCCTGATGGGATGGATCGGTCTTATTCTTCTTCATCGGAAAGAGAGGGACTTACGGTAGGAGAAGTAAAATCAGAAACAAACTTAAGTGGTACACGTGAAGCCCGAACTGCTGATCGGATCGTTTCTGCAGTCGATTTTGCTGCTTTATGATTTACGATCGAAGAAGATGTTTCGTCTTCTTTTTGTGTGCTGCTGAGGATAGAGGCTGCTTTTTGAACTTCCGGATCTGCCTGGATTTCTTTTTGCTTCTCTTTTATTTGCTTTGAAATTCTTTCTTTTACTTCTTTTTCTATTTTTTTCCGCTCTTCTTCCTTTTTTTCTTCTTCCGCTCTTTCTTCAAGTTTTTCGGCACGTGTTTTAAGTTGAGCCAGAGTCTTGTGCATATCCTGTAACTTGTTTTCTTTTGAGCTGATTCGCTCTTCGAGCACAGAAAGTTTTGCCTTTCGGATTTGAGCTTCCAGTTGTCCATCGGTGTTATCGATACGGTTATTTTGGAAGTTGAGATCTTTTTTATCTCTTCGAATCGATCTTTCCATTCGGTCTATCGCTGCAGTCAAACCATCTATTCGGCGAAGAATTCTTATCAGTGGATCATTGCCACTGGCGGTCTTTCCATATTTTTTTGATTTAATTTCTTTGAAAAGCCCGTCCAGCTTATCCCATACCGCTGATTGATCTTTTCGTGTAAACTTTGTTTTTTTAAAGTCTCTTTGGATTTTTTTCAACTCGTCAAATAAATGCCGAAGTGATTTTCCTTCACTAATGCGGTTTTCTACTCCATCAAGGATTTGCATGAATCTCTCCCGAGCTGCAGCAGAATCGTCTACCAGTTCTTTTTCAGATTTTGCTCTTAGATCTTTGAGCGTGGAAAAGACAGCATTTGTTCGGCGGCGGATGACATTCCCGTGACGCCGGGCTAGGTTTTTATCGCGAATCTGCTCTTGAACTTTTTGCCAGAAAAGCTTCATTTCTTCCCAGAGATCTCCGCTGAACTCTTCCAGTTGTTCTGCTCTTTCCTCAAGAGCGTCAAGACTATGACTATAAGTATCCTTCAAACGTTTAGAGAGTACGAAGAAATTCCATTCTGCCTGCGCCATTTTTAGCAGATCATCCCGATCTACTTCGTACTCATCCGGCAGAAGATCCGCTGTCAAAGAAAGCTCCCGGGTGAAGGTTTCCTCTATTTCTGGAAAAACCACATCTTCTGAGCCATTCCGCCACTGGTTTCGTACAAGATTGTCAAATGCTTCCGTTACATTTTCCGCCTTCATTACCTGGACTTCGTACGTACCCTCATCTTCATCCAGATCAATTGTCAACAAAACTTTTTCCTTCCCATTTTTCTTCCCCCAAAATACTAGCCTGTCCTTCATCCGTTTTACTTTATAATCTCTTTACATTTCTCTAAATTAGAGGAATTTACAAAAATTAAACTGCAACCAGAATATTTTCCTGCAAATATTTCACGATTTGCAGTGTATTAGTCGCGGCTCCTTTTCTAAGATTGTCTGCTACGATCCAAAGATTTAAACCGTTTTCTATCGATTGATCCCTCCGAATTCGACCTACAAATACTTCGTTTTTACCCCGAGCCATTAATGGCATCGGATAGCTCAATTTTTCAGGATCGTTTTGAACTACTACCCCGGGTGTTTCTTGTAATATTCCAATGACCTCTTCGATCGTATAAGGATTTTCAAATTCAATGTTCACTGATTCGGAATGACCACCATGGACCGGAACCCGTACTGCTGTCGCTGTGATTCTGATTTTGTCGTCATTCAGGATCTTGCGTGTCTCGTTCACTAATTTCATTTCCTCCTTGGTGTAATCATTCTCTATGAATGAGTCACAATGAGGCAGGCAATTGTCAAAAATCGGGTAAGGATATGCCGGATTTTCAGCTTTTCCTCCTTCTTTTTCTTTTTCATATTGATTTACTGCCTGTACTCCCGTTCCTGTGATTGACTGGTAAGTCGAAATAACGAGACGTTTAATGCCATATTTTTTGTGAAGACCCGATAGGGGAAGTACCATCTGAATCGTCGAACAATTTGGATTGGCAATGATCCGATCATTTGCTGATAATTGACTTGCATTGATCTCTGGAACAACCAGCTTTTTATCTTCATCCATACGAAAAGCTGAAGAGTTATCTACCACAAATGTTCCTTTCTCAGCAAAACGCGCTGCCCATTCCAGTGAAACACTTCCACCCGCTGAAAAAATGGCTACATCTGGTGCAGCTTCCACCGCTTCTTCAAGTCCGATGATGGTATATTCCTTCTCCCGTACGGTCACTTTCTTACCTACAGAACGTTCCGAGGCTACGGGCAAAAAAGTAGTAAAAGATAAATCAAAATCTTCGAGTACTCGGACGATTTCCTGACCCACCAGACCGGTGATTCCAATGACAGCTAATTTCATTATATTTAATGCATTTAATATTTCTAAAAACAGATGGACAAATATATACATAAATTGCAACACAGCATGATATGAGATGGTTTTATTTCTGGGCGCTTCTTCAGATTTTTCCTTCCTTTACACCGGGGCAGAATTGTCAGATTGTTGATTTGATCTGTGAAAAGGATAAATGGGATGGGGTTGTTACCTCCTTTGATTTTCAGAAGGATGAAATCCGTCTTGATGCTTCTTCTGAGGGACATTCTAAGATGACATTTTATCCGGAAATAAGCACCCAATCTCTATTTCTCCGATTTACACTCGATTTTCCACCTTCATTGACCAATCAGTTTCAACTGCATGTTTTTTTATCTCATCCTGAGCATTCAGAGAAAAAGATAAGTTTTATCATCGGTGAAACCGGTAACGATGATGGTGTCATGATTCAGCTGACAAAGAAGAATAAACTGGTTTCAGAACAAAAAATATGGCACGGGAAATATGGAGAAGGAGCTTACCGTTGTGAATGGGTGCTTTCGGTCGTCAATGATGGTATTGTTTTGTCGGATCCAGTGACAGGGGAATCTGAATTCATCGGGTTTGAAATGGAAAATGAATCTGACTTATATTTTGAGAAAATTGTTTTGGAGTGTTTTTATACAAAAACCCGTCGAGATCGATTTTTCTTTCACTCTATGGAACTCTGGTCTAAGAATAGTTTTAAAGAACATCCTGTGGAAAGAGGAGATTTATTTATCACTGAAGTTATGGCCGGATCTTCAGGTTTTTCTCCATATGTAGAGCTATATAGTTCCCTTGATGAGCCGGTTTGTGTTTCGGGGCTTGTACTAAAAGTGGAGGATTCATATATAGATTTGCCGTTTTGGGAATTTCAACCATTTAGTTATTATCCCATTACTGCCCAGCCAATCGAAGGAGTCACATCCATTATCCGTGATGCTTTGGCTTCCACCTTGTTTACAGAAAATAAAAAATCACTCTCCCTGGAATTGATCCATCACGGCCGGATTATTCATCAAGTAAAAATCAATATCGATACAGAAGTGATGAATCATTCTCACGAAATGATCGATATCATCTATCCATGCCGTGCAGACAACTGGACCTATTCGCTTCAACAAGGCGGATCACCCGGGATGGAAAACACCGTTTTTGGAGGATTGGGCCCGCCTGAGGTTGATATGACTTGGATCGAACCAGGCGAGATACGGATTGCTTTTCCATATCTTGGGGTGGATTCGGTCGACCTGATTAAGCTGATTCATGTGAATTCGGATATGGATATGGAAGCCAATTCTTCCGGTGAAGTATTTGTGCGGATCATCGAGGATCATGAATTCTCTGAAATGGAAGTGCATATCCGGGGAGAACTATACTATTGCGGCCCGGGGGTTGATCAGTGGGATACTACATTGACTATGACGATACCCGTACCGGCTTCTCCTTATGATGTCGTGATTTCGGAAGTGATGTATGATCCGCCTCATGATTGTCCGGAATACGTCGAAATTGCTGTCTTGTCTGAAAGTCCGGTATGGATGGGAGATCTCGTTCTCCAGCGTGAAGGCGGTCAATATTTTGCACTCGATTTGCCATTACAGCCTGTTGAATTTTCAGTATACGTACTCACCCGGGACAGAACTTCTTTTGAAACATGTTATCCTGAAGCTTACTCATCGCAGATTTTAGAACGAAATTTGTTTAATCTTCCTAATAGTGGCACTATGCTTCGACTTGTGGATGGTGGTAGTGATCTTGTTTTAGATGAAATCGATTATGATCCTTCCTGGCATCATGTGGGATATCGAAATCAAAAAGGAATCGTATTAGAAAGAGATTATTTGTCTCCTTCCTCCAAACGATGGCTGTCGGGATGGCCTCACTTCCAATATCGAAGCCCTGGTTTTCTTCCGTCTGAGTGGAAATTAAATAAAGGAAACAAAATCGAGTTTTCTACTCATACGATCCGCCCCGGATCTGGAAATGAGGATGAATGGCTTGAGATATTATGGAGGGGAGAGGAGAGAAAAGAAAATGGGTTTATGACCATTGATATTTATGACATTGGAGGAAATAAAGTCGAGCAGATGCTCAGCAGCTTCCCTGTGCAGGGAGGAGAAATTTTTCGGTGGAATGGGAAAAATTCCCAACAACAACTCTTAAAGGAAGGAATATATTTGTTTTGGATTTATTATTTTAATAACATCGGGAACGATCAGATATTCAAGAAAAAATGCGTTTTATTACATCCGTAAAAAAAATTATACATCTTTTAGAAGAGTGGTTGCAGTTGCGGCAGATTCAGTACCTGTTTATTTCTGTGATTGTTCTTGTTACGCTTGTCTGCATTCTGCAGCCTGAATGGTCAGTCCTCAAAATGCTATCTATGCAGACCGTTTTGATTCTTCTTGCCTGGCTGGCTGCAGGGGTGATGTTTTTGATGTTGAGATCGACACGTCTTGCTTTTGTGAGTCTTTTTAGTTGTGCCCTTCTTTGTTTGTTTTTGAAAAATGCATCCAATATATCTTTGGCCGGACCGCGCCCACTGCTGGATGATGATGTCAAGTTTTCAGTAGGACATTTCAATCTCTCCTATATCCAGGATGATCTGGAAGAGTGTCTGGAATTGATTAAGAAATATGATCGGGATATTTTGATATTTCAGGAATATACACCCCGTTTTCGGGATGAAATCCGATCGTTTTTTGATACCTTATATTCTGATTGTGTAGAGTATGTGCGTGCGGATGATTATGGTCAGATTATATTTTCGAAATTCCCGATCACAGAGCGGGATACCTTTGAAATCTTGGATTTTCCTTTCCTCAAAATCCGTGCAAATATCCACAATGGAAGCCCACTCCACGTTGTGAGTCAGTATAGTCATCCACCTATTACGGATTCTCTGAAGCTTGAAAATCGTAAATTTCTCGATCGCTTATCAGATTATATTTCCGGAATATATGAGCCATTGATTGTTGCCGGTACATTCAATTATGTGTCCTGGGATAATCAAATGGTGCGGTTTCGATACGAATCCAATCTTCACGATAGCCGTAAATATTATTTCCCTTCGATAACCCAAGGAAGTAAATCGATTTTCTCCACCCCGATTGACCATATTTTTTACAATGATTATCTGGAATGCATTCAGTTTAAAAACATTGAAGATGATAAAAATACCCGGATAGGAATCCGGGGCCGATACCAAATCAATCCTAATGAAAAAATTTTTACTTCAACGTTTGAAGAGCATTAGTCATGCCTGGCAAGGACTTCTGGTTTTTATCAAAACTGAAGTTCATGCCCGAATTCATTTGATCGTAGCTGTATTGGTCCTTTTTGCAGCTTGGCTTTTCTCCTTCTCTATGATCGAATGGTTATTCGTGATATTAAGTATTGGATTGGTCTTTTTAGCTGAAATTTTCAATACTGTATTAGAAAGAGTCATGGATTTTGTTCATCCGGATCAACACCCTGAAGTAAAAGTGATCAAAGATATGGCGGCGGGAGCCGTATTGTGGATTTCTATTATTGCTATTTTAGTTGGATTGATCTTGTTTGGAGTACGCTCGATTGGTGGAGGATAACCTCTGCTCCTGTTGATCTAATATTCCCGCTCTTTTGTAGATAAACTTTTATGATTCTTTAGAAAAGTGACATGTTCGCAGCTTGATTATACAGATATTTGCAATTTGGAGGTTGAATGAAAGAAGCTTTTGGACTGGTTTTTTCTGAAACTTTGAAAATAAAACGCTGGCCAGGTCATCTTATTTCAAACAATTTTCGATTAAAATACTTTGCTTGATTGGCCTCATTTCAAATTCTACAGAATATGAATAAAATTTATTTTTGGCTAACCATGGGATTGTTTTTCTGTTTTGGAGCAGGAGCCCAGGAAGCCTTTTCCCTGGAGGATGCCATACGATACGCAGAGACCAATCATATCGATATCAAAAAATCTTTATTGGATATCGATGATGCGGATTTTCAAGTCAAAGAAGTATTGGCGGCTGCTTTGCCCAAGCTGGATGGAAATGTTGAATACCAACGCTTCTTACAGCTGCCTACCCAAATTGTACCCAAAGGATCGTTTAGTGAAGGAGATCCATCCCTTGGGATTCCAGAGTTTCCGGAAGAGGATATGGAAGTTCGGTTTGGGTTGAAAAACTCCCTGAGCGGAGGACTTTCTTTCAATACGCTTTTATTCGATGGGAGTGTTTTTGTAGGTATTCAAGCCTCAAGGCTGGCACGGGAATTGGCGAAATCGCAGATCGGAGTGACAGAAAGAGATGTCCGGGATCAGGTGACCAAGGCATATCTTGCGGTATTGATCGCGGAAAGAAATCGTGAGATTTTGGATAAAAATGTGGAGAACCTGGAGGTGACACTTCACGAGACGCGAGCCATGTACGAGGAAGGGTTTATGGAAAAGCTGGATGTGGACCGATTGGAATATTCCCTGTCGAATCTTGAAATGGAATTGGACAATGTGGAGAACATGGTTTCGACTACTCTCAATGTTTTGAAATTGCAAATGGGGTATCCGATGGAGGATTCGATCCGGGTAACTGAATCTTTGGATCAGTTCGTAGATCGCCAGGAAGCGGTGATGCTCTTATCAGAAAAGTATGATTTTGAATCGCGACCGGAAGCAAAACCTCTTAAGGTGGCAGAAGAACTACGGGAGATGGATATTCGACAATTGCGATTCGGATATTTCCCCACAGTGTCGGTTTTTTTGAGTTACAATCAAACTTTGCAGGCAGATAAGCTAAATGATGGTAAGTGGTTCCCATCTTCGGTCGTAGGAGGAACGGTTAATATTCCCATTTTTGATGGGCGTGACCGATCGATGAAGATTCAGAGAGCGAAGGTTCGGCTGGAACAGCATCAGCTTGATATGGAGCAGACGCGTCGAGCTTTTAATATGGAAGTGCTCAATGCACGAAATGATTTTCTGACCCACTTGAATAAGGTGAACAATAGTGAAAAAAGTCTTGAACTGGCAGAAGAAATCTATCATGTTGCACAGGTCAAATTTAGAGAAGGGGTGGGATCAAGTGTAGAAATGTACCAGGCCGAATCCTCTTTTTATGAGGCTCAGGCTCATTATATAAATGCGCTGTATGACTTTATGATTTCGAAATCTGATCTGGAAAAAGCACTTGGAAAAATTTAAAAATTCTAATCGATGAAATATAAGATTCTTTTGATGTCATTTTTGATTTTGATGTCATGTCAGGACCAAAAAAGAAAAAGTAGTCCCGATTATGAGAATATGGATTTGGTTTCTTTGAAAAAGCTGATGAATGAGAAAATGGCAGAGCAGACGCAGCTGACTCATCAGATTGATTCGATTCAACAGCGGATCGAAGAATTGGATCCTTCCGCGGACAATAAACGAATGAGTCGGGTGACCGCTTTTACGGTTAAGGATACGGTGTTCTTGCATTATTATACAGTTCAGGGTCTTTTGGATGCTCAGGAAAAGATCGGAATAAATGCCGATGTCAATGGTCGGATTGTAAGATTGAATATAGAAGAGGGTGATTATGTAGGAAAAGGAGATCTGGTAGCGGAATTGGATATGGATCAGTTGGCCAAACAACGGGATGAATTGCTGACAGGATATGAGCTTGCGAAGCAGGTCTATGAAAGGCAAAAAAGACTCTGGGATCAGAATATTGGATCTGAACTTCAATACTTGCAGGCTAAAAACGAAATGGAAAGGATGGAGAAATCTCTGGAAACACTCGATTATCAACAGTCAAAAGGACAGATTCTGGCGCCGGTGGCGGGAGTGGTCGATGAAGTGTTTATCAAAGAAGGAGAAATAGCCATGCCGGGATCACCTATTGCTACGATTTTGGATGTGCGACAGTTGAAAGTGGTGGCTGATGTTCCGGAGAATCATCTGGGAACTGTATCTCGAGGGGATGAGGTAGATGTACACTTTCCATCATTGCAGCTGGATGTCAAAGGGCGGGTGATCTTGATCGGGAGTAAAATCGATCAGGCAAATCGGACTTTCAAAGTGGAAGTGAGGGTACCCAAGGCTTCGCCTCATCTGAAGCCCAATCTGTTGGCAGAGGTGTCGATAAATGATGAAAAAATCGAAGATGTGGTTACGGTTCCTATCAATCTGGTTCAGCAGGAGATCAACGGACGAGAATTTTTGATGATAGTAGACAAGAGTGGTTCACAACCGGTGGCACGGAAAACGTATATCACCAGAGGATCATCCAATCAGCGGCGGGTGGTTGTTTCAAGCGGTCTTAATCCGGGCGACGTAGTGATCGATCGAGGTAGTAAATCGATCACGGAAGGACAAATCATTCAGGTGGTAGAACAAGAGGATGTTTTATTTTCTGAGGATAATGAGGGCATTCAATGACAGAGAAGATAGATAAAATAACAGGAAGACTGAAGGAATTCAAACTGACCAGTCTGGCAGTAGACAATGCAACCACGATTTTTCTATTGACATTGATGGTGCTTCTTTTTGGGATGCGTTCTTATCGAAGCATGCCCAAAGAGCAATTTCCGGAGGTGTCTTTCCCTACTGTTTTTGTGAATACACCTTATTTTGGAAACTCAGCGCCTGATATTGAGGATTTGATTACGCGTCCTCTGGAGAAGGAAATCAATACGATCATCGGACTGGAGCGAATGACATCGATTTCGATTCAGGATTTCTCAGTGATTACGGTCGAATTTGATCCCAATGTGGATTTGGATGAAGCTGTCCGGAAGGTGAAGGATGCGGTGGATATGGCAAAAAGTGAATTGCCAACTGATCTGGATACCGATCCGCAGGTGATGGAGATCAATTTGTCAGAGATTCCGATCATGAGCGTGAATCTTTCGGGTGACTTTTCATTGGACCAACTAAAAGATTATGCGGAATATCTGGAAGAGCGGGTGGAAAACCTGACCGAGATTTCGCAGGCTGATATTAAGGGAGCCCTGGAACGAGAGGTGAAAATCGATGCTGATCTGGTCAAAATGGAAGCATTGAAGGTTTCGTTTTCTGATATCGAAAATGCAGTGAGTTCTGAAAATCTCACTCTCTCCGGTGGTGAAATCGTAGATGAAGGCTATCGGCGGGCGGTGCGGATTATCGGCCAGTTTGAGACGATGGATCAGATCCGAAATATGATCGTGAAAAGCGAATCTCAGCGGCCGATATATCTAAAGGATATCGCATCTGTCACATACGGGTACAAAGAAACGACGAGTCTGGCCAGATCTGATGGTTTACCGGTGGTGTCGGTGGATATCATCAAGAGATCGGGTGAAAACCTGATCGATGCGGCAGAGAAAGTAAAAGAAATCGTGGAGGAGGCAGAAAACAATTATTTTCCTGCCGACCTGAAGGTGAGCATTTTCAACGATCAATCCGAATACACAAAAATTCTGATCAGTGACCTGGAAAATTCTATCATTTCAGGAATGATTTTGGTGATCCTGATTCTGCTGTTTTTTATGGGGCTGAGAAATGCGAGCTTTGTGGGACTGGCGATTCCGCTATCGATGCTCACCGGAATTCTTTGGCTTTTCCTCACGGGTGTGACACTCAATATGGTGGTACTGTTTTCCTTGATATTGGCTTTGGGGATGCTGGTGGACAATGCGATCGTTGTCGTAGAAAATATTTATCGGTATATTCAGCAGGGGTATTCCAATGTAGATGCAGCCAAATATGGCACAGGAGAGGTAGCGATTCCTATTATTGCCAGTACGGCAACGACTTTGGCTGCTTTCCTGCCATTGGCTTTTTGGCCCGGGTTGTTTGGTAAGTTTTTGAAATATTTACCGATTACTTTGATCCTTGTTCTTTCCTCTTCATTGATCGTTGCTTTGGTGATCAATCCGGTTTTTACTTCCCGGTTTATGAAGGTAGACGAGCGGCTGGATTCTGATCAACTTCGTAAAAGGAAACGGCAAAATATTTTGATTTTTGCTGGACTAGCGTTTTTGCTGAGTATTGTATTTCATTTTATTGGGATATTCTGGTTGCGGAATCTTTTGGGAATGGGTGTGATCATTACTTTGATCAATTACTATTTGTTGAGACCTGCTTCTTTTTATTTTCAGGCTCGTGTGATGCCGGCTTTGGAGAAAGGATATGACTGGATCATTCAAAAAACCCTGTACAAAAAAATGCCAGTGATGGTTTTTTTGGGAACCATCGGACTGTTGATTTTATCCATTGTTTTACTAAGTATCAATCCACCACGAATTATATTTTTCCCAAAAGCAGAACCGCTTTACATCAATGTTTTCGTGGATTTGCCTCTGGGAAGTGATATCACGGCTACAGATGAGGTGGTGAAGGATATTGAACGGCGAATCGATCGGATCCTCGATGCTTATGATGAGATTGTGGAATCGGTATTGACGCAGATCGGTGAAAATACGGCTGATCCCAGTGGACCACCGGAGCCGGGTGCCTCACCCAATAAAGCACGTATCACGGTCACTTTTGTACCAACAGAAGAACGGATGGGGATCAAGACATCGGAGATCATGAATGAGATTCGGACGGAAATGAGGGAAATCGTGGGAGCACAAATCGTGGTAGACCAAAATGAATCAGGACCACCAGCCGGAAAGCCGATCAACATCGAACTTCAGGGGGAAGATATCGATGAATTGGTGCAAGTATCGCAAGACATGATTTCTTTCATTGAAAAGCAGGGAATACAGGGAATCGAAGAATTGGCAGCCGATGTGAAAATCGGAAAACCAGAACTGATCGTGCATATCGACCGGGAGGCGGCTCGTCGGTATGAGTTGTCGACCTATACGATCGCCGATGCGGTGCGGACAAGCATTTATGGGAAGGAACTTTCAAAATATAAAGATGGTGAGGATGATCATCCGATTCAATTGAGATTGTCTCCGCGATACCGGAATAATATCAATGCAGTACTGGATCAAAAAATCTCATTCCGGACGCAAACCGGGCAGTTGGTACAGGTTCCTATTTCGACCGTGACAGATTTTGAATATACTTCTTCCTACAGCTCGATCAAAAGGAAAAATATGGATCGGATGATTTCGGTTTATTCGAATGTTTTTGATGGATACAATGCGAATGAGGTTGTGGGAGAAATCGAAAATTCGCTTCAGGATTTTGATATGCCAGATGGGATCACCTACGAGTTTACAGGTGAGCAGGAGCAGCAGGCGGAGGATATGGAGTTTTTAGGAAATGCTTTTATCATTGCGGTTTTTCTCATCTTTATCATTTTGGTGACTCAGTTCAACTCGATCATTTCGCCCTTTATTATTATTTTATCGGTGGTGTTTAGTACGATCGGAGTTTTTCTTGGATATGCGATTACAGGTAAGGATGTTACGGTGATCTTTACAGGAGTGGGTGTGATTTCACTGGCGGGGATCGTGGTGAACAATGCAATTATTTTGGTTGATTATATCAATCTTTTAGTTCAAAGAAAAAGAGAAGGTCTGGGGCAGGGGAGTATCTGGGAGATGGACAAGGAGGATGTCCGGGAAATGGTAATTCAGGGTGGAGCGACTCGGTTGAGACCCGTTTTGTTGACGGCTATTACCACCATACTGGGATTGGTGCCGCTGGCGATTGGCTTGAATATAAATTTCTTTTCCTTGATTTCTGATCTCGATCCACAAATCTATATCGGGGGTGATAATACGGAAATTTGGGGACCGATGGCCTGGACCGTAATTTATGGATTGACTTTTTCGACGTTTTTGACCTTGATCGTTGTTCCTGCAATGTATTGGATTGCTTACCGGATGGTATCACGGATGAAATCGAGAAAAGAGATAGCTTCTTGAGAAATGAATAAAATATTTTAGATCAGAATGGATTATAGTAGTATAAGACGAGATTATGTACATGAACCGTTGAGGATCGAGGAGATGGATCCGGATCCGATCGCGCAGTTTGATCAATGGTTCAGGTTTGCATATGAAGTATTTGGTCAGGATACCAATGCGATGTCACTGGCCACCGCAGATGCGGAAGGACGTCCTTCTGTACGCACCGTATTGCTCAAGGGAGTTGGAGCGTCTGGATTTTTATTTTTCACCGATTATGAAAGCCAAAAAGGACGTCAGTTAGAAGAACAGCCCTACGCTGCTTTATTGTTCTTTTGGCCGGGGATGGACCGGCAAATTCGGATTGAGGGAAAAACCCATCGGGTGGATCCTTCTGTCTCAGATAAATATTTTGCCTCGCGTCCCCTGGGGAGTCAGATCAGTGCAGCTGCTTCGCCGCAGAGCCAGAGAATTACCTTGGAAGAAATGGATACAAGACGGAAGGAATTGGAAAAACGGAAGGAAATTACCCGCCCCGATCGCTGGGGAGGATATGAATTGGTTCCGGAACGACTGGAGTTTTGGCAGGGACGAGCGAACCGGTTTCATGATCGGATCGTGTATGAACGACAGGATTCAGGAGAATATGAGATGTATAGAATCGCACCATGATGCGCGGTATAACCGTCTTCCTGGTCGATTTGATATGTACGTTTGATATTTATAAAAAGTGAGCCCGGAACAGATGAGGATGTTCCGGGCTGAAATATTACCCTCCAGTTTGAGGTCTAATTTTTTTGAATAAGATGACTCCATTTGATTTTCTGGTCATCGGGTTCATTTTATAGTTTTTCGAATACTCCCGCTATTCCCTGACCACCTCCGATACAGGCGGTGACGACACCATATTTACCATTGATTCTTTCGAGTTCGTTGATCAACTGAGTGGTCAGTTTAGCTCCGGTACAGCCCAGGGGATGTCCCAATGCGATTGCTCCTCCATTGACATTGAGTTTTTCCATATCGATTCCCAGTTCTCGTACTACGGCCAGACTCTGAGTGGCAAAAGCTTCATTGAGTTCGAAAAGATCGATATCATCGAGGCTCAAGCCGGCTTGTTTCAGAGCTTTAGGGACAGCAGCGATCGGACCGATTCCCATGTAAAGAGGATCCACTCCTGCGGCAGCACAACTCACTAGGCGTGCGATCGGTTTCAGGTCGAGCCGCCGGACGACTTCTCCACTTACCACCAGGGAAAATGCGGCTCCGTCAGAGGTTTGTGAAGAGTTTCCTGCTGTGACTGAACCACCACGTGTAAATACCGGACGTAATCGGGCAAGCGCTTCCAGCGATGTATCCCGGCGTACTCCTTCATCCGTGTCCACTACATAGCTTCGTTCTTTTCTTTCATCATTTTCTACGTACACCTGCTTCACCTCAAAAGGTACAATTTGATCCTTGAAGTATCCTTCGTCGATCGCACGGGCGGCTCTTTCATGCGATCGCAGAGCGAACCGATCTTGATCTTCCCTGGTGATATCATACTTTCGGGCTACTGCTTCGGCTGTCAATCCCATCGAAACCAGATGATCGGGAGTGTTTTTGACTACATCATACTTAGGAGCCATTTTGACGCCGGTCATTGGGATCAGGCTCATACTTTCGGTTCCACCAGCTATAAAGATATGCCCCATTCCCGCTTTAATTTTTGCGGTCGCCATGGCGATGGTTTCGAGTCCTGAACCACAATAACGGTTGACCGTGACACCGGGTACTTTTTCTCCCAGTGCTTCCAGACTGATCCTGCGGCCGATCTGAAGACCTTGTTCTGCCTCGGGATTAGCACATCCTACCAATACATCGTCCACTTCTGATGGATCGATGCCCGGAACCTCCTTCATGATCCGATCGATGACGGCTCGTGCAAGATCTTCCGGTCGGGTAAAACGAAAAGCTCCACGGGGTGCTTTTCCTACAGCAGTACGATAACTTTTTATGATATATGCATCCATTATTTCTTGTTTTAATATTTTAATTACGAAGAGGTTTACCTGTTTCGAGCATATGCTGGATCCGCTCCAGTGTCTTTTGTTCGGTACAGAGACTGAGAAAAGCTTCCCGCTCCAGCTCCAGGAGATAATTTTCGCTCACATTCTGAGGTTGCGTCAGATCGCCTCCGCATAATACAAAAGCAATTTTTTTAGCGATTTTGACATCGTGTTCTGATGCATATCGTCCTACCCGGAGTTCATTGATTCCCAGTTCAAGCGTCCCGAGTCCTGATCTACCCAATACCCGTACATCCTGACGTACTGCAGGAGCCACATAATTTTCAGATAAATCCAATACACGTTTTTTAGCCTGAGTGATCCGATCGTCAAATTGAAGAATAATCTGGTCTTTGGCGTTCAGATATCCCAGCGAACGGGCTTCTTCTGCCGAAGTAGACACTTCTCCCATCGCGATGGTTTTGAACCAATCCATCAGGATGTTATTTTCGATAAGGGATCCATCAGCGTCATCCGCGGCACGCAGGGCAAACTCCTTGGTGCCACCTCCTGCCGGAAGAATACCCACTCCTACTTCGACCAGACCGATATATGACTCTGCAGAGGTGATGGTACTGTCGGTGTGCATGACAAATTCACATCCACCACCAAAAACGTAGCCCTGAGTGGCTGCTACCACGGGGATACGGGCAGTGCGAATTCGCATACTGGTATCCTGAAAAAGCTTGACAGCCATATTGAGTTCATCAAATTCCTGCTGGAACGCCAGTGATCCGATCAGCATAAGATTGGCACCGACAGTGAAGTTTTGTCCTTCGTTGGCTATGACGAGTCCTTTCCAGTTACCTTCTTCTGCCAAGGTAATGGTTTCATTGATTCCGCGCAGAATCCCTTCTCCGATCGTATTGGACTTGCTGGTGAATTCCAGTGCGAGAACTCCGTCGCCAATATCATGAACCGTCATTTCATCATTTGACAGAACCGGTTTTTTGTCACGGAAATAATTAAGATTGATCCGTGATTCTGTGCCGGGGACGAGGACATATTCTTTTTCAGAAAGGTCGTAATAGTAAGGCCGGCTGTTTTTTGTAGTGTAAAAAGTGTCAGAATCAGAATTTTGGAAATCTTGTACCCATTCTGGTATTTGCATCCCCATTCCTTTACCTACTTCGACCATCTGATCGACTCCTACGATGTCGGCATATTCGAATGGACCCATTGGCCATGCAAACCCGGCTCTCATCGCTTGATCAATGCTATATATATTATCTGAAATTTCAGGAATCCGGGAAGCAGAATAAAGGAAAGTAAAAGCCAGAGATTTCCGGATCAGTTCCGCCCCTTTATCCTCGGCTTTCCACAATGCTTTGATTCTTCTGGGAAGATCGTCGATTTGTTTGGAAAGCTGAAGACTCTTGAGATCGGAAGCGGGAGCCTTTTCATATTCATATGATTCGAGATTGAGTTCAAGAATCACAGATCTTCCTCTGTCATCTTTTTCCTCCGTTTTTTTATAGAATCCTTGTCCTGACTTATTCCCTAAATATTTATTTTCCGTGAGAAAATCCAAAAACGGGGGGAATTCCAATTTTTGGATTTCGGGATCATCCGGACATCGTTCTTTGAGATCTTTCATCACCATGAGCGCCGTATCAAGTCCTACGAGATCAGCCAACCGGAATGTCCCTGTTTTAGGTCGTCCGAGGCTGGGGCCCGTAAGTTTGTCTACCTCATGCAGCATTAGATCCAGTTCAGTGGCCAACTCAAAGACTTTGGCCATCGACGTGACACCGATTCGGTTCCCGATAAATGCCGGCGTATCTTTACACAGGACGGTTTCTTTCCCCAGAATTTTATCACCGAAGTTCATGAAAAAATCTACAATCTCCGGATCTGTTTTGGATGTCGGAATCACTTCCAGTAATCGAAGATATCTGGGTGGATTGAAAAAGTGGGTCCCCAGGAAATGTGCCTGAAAGTCTTCCGATCTTCCTTCCGCCATCATATGGATGGGTATCCCGGAAGTATTGGATGTGACGAGGCTTCCCGGTTTTCGGTGTTGATCTACCTTTTCGAAAAGGGATTTTTTGATGTCCAATCTTTCGATTACGACTTCGATAATCCAGTCATAGTCAGAGATCTTCTCAAGATCATCTTCCAGATTTCCGATCGTGATCCGGTCGGCAAAGTCTTTGTGATAGAGGGGGGCGGGTTTTGATTTGAGGGCTTGCTGCAAAGCACGAGTTGCAATAGAATTACGTGCTTTTGTGTCATTTTGTTGATCTTCAGTCAAGTCGGGAGGTAAGATGTCGAGCATCAATACCGAAAAACCCGCATTGGCAAGATGACAGGCAATCCCTGTACCCATGATCCCTGAACCCAAAACGGCTACATTTTTTATTCGTCGCATGCGTCTGATATTTATTTTGACTTAAAGTTAGAAAAGTTGAGGCAGTTAATCAAACCTTATTGGATAAATTTGTTGATTTGTCAAACTTTTATCGGTATAAGATAATAAAATGAAATCAAAATCCATTCTATCAGAGAACATTCCGAATTATTTTTAATAATATCGCATTAGAATTATTGATAATGTGTAAATGTTATTAAATTTGAGCTGTACTTCAAACCTTATCAAGTAAATATATGAATTGGATATCACTTATTGCTTTATTCCAGGATCCTGCGGTCCAAATGGAAGAGGAGACAATTGTTGAGCGCGAGAGCTTGTTCCAACTGATTGCAAACAGTGGATGGATCGGGATCCTGATAGTTCTGATCCTGTTTGGTATGCTGATCGTGGCTGTGTATTTATTCGTCGAAAGATATGCAGCGATCAAACGGGCGAGCAAAATCGATGATAATTTCATCAACAATATACGGGCCAGTGTGCAGGCAGGGAATATTATGGGAGCAAAAGCCTTGTGTCAGAACAATGATTCGCCGGCAGCACAAATGATCGAGAAAGGACTGATGCGAATCGGGAAACCGCTTTCTGATATCAATGCTTCGATCGAAAATGTGGGTAATTTGGAACTTTTTAAGTTGGAGAAAAACCTGAGTACGCTGGCATCGATCGCTGGAGCGGCACCAATGCTTGGATTTTTGGGAACCGTGACCGGGATGATTCTGGCATTTTATCAGATGGCAACAGCCGAAAATGTAACACCTGATCTCCTGGCGAGTGGGATATACCAAGCTTTGATCACGACAGCGGCCGGACTTTTTGTAGGGATTTTTGCATTTATCGCATACAATCTCCTTGTGTCCAATGTAGAAAAGGTAGTGTATAAGATGGAACGTACTGCGGTGGAGTTTATGGATTTATTGCAGGAACCGGTAAATAGTTGATTTGATATGGCATTAAAAAAGAGAAATAAAGTCAATGCAGAATTTAGTATGGCATCTCTCACGGATATCATCTTTCTGTTATTGATATTTTTTATGCTGACATCTACTTTGGTAAGTCCCAATGCATTGAGACTTACTTTGCCGAGCAGTAGTTCCAAAACAGTGGCTCCTCAATCATTTACTATTTCAATCAGAGATAATGGAACCTATTTTCTCAATGGAAAAGAAATGACCCTTGGGAACATTGAAAGCGAGTTGCGTGTTGCATTTAGAGAACAAAGTGATAGTAAACCGACGGTGGTCATCGCCGCTGACAAGTCGAGTCAATTACACTATACTGTAGCAGCCATGGACTTGGCGAATCGATTGAATGCGCAGGCGATTATAGCGACCGAACCGGGTAAATGATAAGAATATGAAAGAATTTGAATCACATCCTGAAGATAAAAAGAAAGCAGTGCGGGCCACAATTATTGTCAATGTGGTCTTGCTGATTCTTCTTCTGTTGCCTTTTATGGCTTTCCAGGTGCCGCCACCGGGTGAGGATGGGATTCTGGTCAGTTTTGGTGCACCTGATATGGGGAGCGGAAATGATATGCCCGATACTCAGCAGGAGGAGGAAGTGCCTCCCCAACCGGTAGAAGAAACTCCGCCACCACCCGAGGAGCCTGAGGTGGTTGAAGAACAAACCGTCAAAGAAGAAGTGGTCACGCAGGAGGATCCCAATGCGATTGCACTGAAAAAGCAGCAGGAAGAGGAGGCACGGAAAAAAGCCGAAGCGGAACGGCAGAAGAGATTGGAGGAACAACGCCGGCAGGAAGAGGAAGCCCGCCGACAAAAAGAATATGCAGAAGCAAAAAAACAATTTGGAGATCTGTTCGGTGAAGGAAAAGGGGAGACGGGTACACCCGGTAATCAGGGAGATCCGTTAGGCGATCCAAGTTCGGATAATCTGGAGGGATTATCGACCGGAAGCGGAACCATCGGCGGTGGTCTGGGAGGACGACAAGTGAGGTATAAACCCCAGGTGGTAGAGAATTCACAAAAAACAGGTAGGGTAGTTATCCGGGTGTGTGTAGATGATTCCGGAAATGTGACGGAAGCTACTTTTACTCAAAGAGGAAGTACTACAGGAGATAGTGATCTTGTAGCAACTGCTCAAAGATTCGCTCGTCAATACCGCTTTTCTGAAAGTACCGTCAGCAAGCAGTGTGGTACCATTACTTTCGACTTTAAAGTTCAGTGATATCCACGGAGCGGATGATCATCAATCTCGAATAATCCATCTTTTAAAAACAAACTATAAGTTTCCAGTTTCGGAAAACTATGACGGGAAGTCATTACTTTTTCCTTACGCCTTCTTTCAGCGGGCGAAAACCCCGATGGAATAGGTTAAAGCCGTGCTGCAATGGATAGATAGTAGATAATCACCCAGGGTCTTGTTTTTATTTCTATACTTTTTCGCAAGCAAAAGCCAGCCTAAAGTTATCAGATTTCACTTCTTTTGATTTTTCGTTTTCTACCTTTATTCTTCTTCTGCGATATTAGCGGGATCTTCGGAGGAAAGATCCGCCGAAAGAGTCTCCTTGGTTTTGAAAAGATCTTCATGCTGTGATCCCAGGTATTGGGGTAGATTCATCCCTGCCATATCGAATATATCCTGCATCGGCGGGACAGACCGGTAAAGATTGGAAATGAAATTGGCTGTAGAGCTTTTCGAGTTCTCACCTTTTTCCTGTCCTCCTTCCCAAACGGTGACTTTATCGATTTTGATGTTTTTGATGGCTTCCACCTGCATTTTGACCAGCTCTTCGAGTTTGTCGGCGATGATCATCATGACTGCATCCTGTGCATTGTTGTTGGCAGCTTGTACGATTTTGGCAAATCCTTCGGACTGTTTTTCCAGGATTTCGCGCATTCCTCTTGCTTCAGCCTCTTTTTTCAGGAAAATAGCATCTGCTTCTCCTTTTGCGATCAATCTTTTCTTTTCAGCTTCTGCTTCTGCAGCGATGGCGATTTTTTGTTTCTCTATTTCAGCTTTGACGATTTCATCAGCTTCTTGACGTGCTTTTTCTCTTTGAGCACGAGCTCTCTCAGCATCTTTTTCGGCGGCATATGCTTCTTCCAATGCTTTAGCGGCCTGGATTTTTTCAGCGGCGGTGGCAATACGGAGTGCTTCTGCCTCCTTTTGACGACGTGCTGCTTCTGAATTGGCTACTTTGATTTTTGCCTCGTTTTCTCCTTCGATCGCGGTGGCATCAGCTTCTGCAATCCTGATTCGGGAGGTTCGTTTTGCATCGGCTTCCCCGGAAATAGCTTCTGCTTCATAACTGGCGACCTTGATTCTTCGCTCTTTTTGGGCGAGAGATTCACCGATAGATCCTTCTCTGTCGCGCTCTGCCACCCGGACTTTTGCTTCGTTGACCGCATGAGCTGCCGCTTCTTTACCCAGCGCTTCGATATACCCTGAGTTATCTTCTATATCGGTTACGTTAACGTTGATCAGTGTGACTCCGATTTTTTTGAGTTCACTTCCCACATTGGAGGCTACATTGGACAAAAACTTATCCCGGTCCGCGTTGATTTCTTCGATATCCATAGTGGCTACCACTACTCGGAGCTGACCAAAAATAATGTCTTTGCATATATCACGGATTTCATTGGTTGTTTTTCCTAAAAGTCTTTCTGCTGCATTGACCATCGTTCCTTCCTGATTGGAAATAGCTACGGTAAAGCGGGATGGTACATTGATCCGGATATTCTGACGACTCAATGCATTTTGCAGATCTACATCAATGGAAATAGGGGAGAGGTCGAGGTACGCATAATCCTGAATGACCGGCCAGACAAAAGCAGCTCCACCGGCGAGGGTCTTCGCCGATCCACTCCCGGTCTTACCATAGATGACAAGAATCTTATCGGAAGGACAACGCTTGTACCGGGTGATGAAAAGAAGAATAAGGAGAATGACGAGGCCTACCAGACCGCCAAGCAAAATCAGGGAAGTATCTAAATCCATATCTTTTTATTTACTATGTGAATAATTATTTTGTTTTTTCTACCAGTAAGACATTGTCGGGAAGAATCTCCAGCACACGGATTTTTTCTCCGGTAGCGATCGATTCTCCTTCTGTGATGGCACTCATTTCACGTAAACTTCGGTTGAGAACCACATGCACTTTCCCCGAACCTTGTTTTTCACCTGGTATGGGAATGTAAACATCCCCTTTTTCAAATATCAATTCCAAAGGATCAGCATTACCTGCTTCTGTCAGATCGGAAAATTTCTTGAGGAGGAAGATGACAAGGATCATCGCAATTAATCCGGAAATAAAAGAATAAGGTATGATCGTCCACAAGGATCTGCCTTCTTTCAACAACAGAACTCCAGTCCAGCTGAAGAAAGTCATGAATGCAGTGATAGACTTGATACTGAAAATAGGAAAATCGGGACTGTCAATATCGGCATCGGCACTCAGGTCGGTGTCAAAATCGCTGTCAGCATCAAAACCAAATAAACTAAAAATGAAAACCAAAAAAAAGACGACCGATGAAAAAATGGCAAGGATCCAGAAAACCTGCTCTTCTGTCTCCATCTGACTCCACCATTCATCGATTGTCAAGAGAATCATATACAATTTTTTTATATAAGTGTATTATAAATATAACCAATTAAATAGAGAATCCCGTTCAATTTATCGAATAAAAAGAGGGTGCAGCGGAAAAGAAGATCTTGTAAGCGACTATTGATTGCTTAGGATCAATTGAAGCATCTGCTGAAATTGTTGGTTTTGAGGGTATAGTTCCACCAGTTGTTCTGCGTAGGGAAGTGCTTTTTTATACTGATCCTGTTGCAAATACAAGGTGATCAACCCATAGATAAAATCAGGGTTTTGCGGCTCCAGACGGAGTGCGGATTTATAAACTTTTTCTGCTTCATCGGGAATGTGCAGAGTCTGTAGTGATATCGCCCAGTTGTACCGTACACGTGCATTCTCCGGCATCTGACGGGCGGCTTCTTCAAAGTGAGGTAAAGCCCCTCGGATATCGTCTTCTTCGGCTTTTAGTAGCGCGAGATAATAATGAGCCGGTCCATAATCCGGTTCCTGACGGATCACTTTTTGAAATAGGTCGCGGGCACTTTTATTTTGACCGCTTTGATTGTATAGAAATGCAAGATTCATGCGGGCAGCATTGAAGTATCCATCTTTTTTCAATGCTTTTTCATAGGCTTGAATCGCCTTTTGTGTTTCTCCGGTATTTTCATAATAGAGTCCCAGATTCATTTGACCGGCAGGAAAATACTGGTTGAGGTGAAGGTATTCTTGATATTCTTCACGAGCCGTACTGAGATGGGGACGGATCCGGGGTGAAACATCGTGTGCTGTCAAGTCGGGACGAGCGCGGGAAGCTCCGATTCGTACCGCCCGTACCGGATCAACGAATGCATCCTGAATATTTACATTTCGCATTTCTTCCGGCAGATTGGCGATCGCACGAATGGCGCTGTTTCGGACCATACTGCTTGAATCCTGTAGATACCGGGTAAGAATTTCAGCATTTCCGGGAGCTGGAAATTGCCCCAGATACCACGCGGTCGTAGCTCGTACGATTTCGTTTTGACTCGTATCCTGTAGGAGCTGACTGAGCTGAGGAACAGCTTCTGCACCAACCGAATCTGCGAGTAACCAGGTTTCGGAATGATGCTCGGCACGGTCAGAACCGTACCAATCTTCGATGGCCCGGGCTGCCCATTCTGCAGACTTGTCCTGATGGCAATCATTGCAGGAGTTGGGTGTCCCAAAACGAGTACTTAGATCCGGCCGGGGTACACGGAAACTGTGATCATGGCGAAAATCGACTTCCATATAATAGCGTCCCGGCATATGACAGCTGATACATTGTGCGCCGCGTGTTTCCACCTCGTGAAAATGATGTCCCGGATCATTGTATTTTGGTTCATGACATTGCATGCAAAGCTGATTATCTTCTGCAGGAAGAACAAGTTCGAGCGAATGAGGATTGTGGCAATCCATGCATTGTACTCCTTCTTTATACATTTTGCTTTGTAAAAATGACGCATATACATAGACTTCATCTCTTATTTGTCCATCCGGAAAATAAGCCTCGGGATGAGGAAGATTTAAGCTGTAATGGTCCAGATACTGACCGTCATGAGGATAAACGGGGGTAAGCTTCTCTCGCAAAGAATGACATGACGCACATTGATTTAATATTTCATCCTGGGTTGATGCACCAGTTAGCTTGAGATCACGACGGATCTGATCCAGAGTGGCCTGACTGGCTTCATCCGAATGCATGAAGGCGACATGAGCACTGCCGGCACCGTGACAAGCTTCGCAGCTGACGTTGATTTCTGACCAGGTTGTATGAAACGAATCGGTCTCCGGAAAATAATTTTGTTTGAGGTTCGTCGAGTGACAATCGGCGCACATCGTGTTCCAGTTCATAGCACCTCCCGTCCAGTGCAACCAGTCTCCATGAACGATGTCTTCATCCGGATTGAGAGCGAACCATTTTTCCTGTTTCGTATCCCAGGCAATATTTAGTGCTTGATATTTTCCTTTGCCATAATCGATCAGATATTGCTGAAGCGGGGTCCATCCGAATGTGTAAGAGATATTGTAAATTCCTGGTTTCCCATCCTCACCCGGTGCTTCAACCTTGTAAATACTGTCTTCCCGGAAAAATCGGTAGGTGTCACCTTTATGTTCGAAAGTGGTGTTTTCAAAGTCTCCTAAAACATACTCGTCCTTTGCTGGTTTCATCGCCAGATCGTGATGAGAATTGAGCCATTCTTCCGTTTCTGTCGCATGGCAGCTGACGCAGGTTTCGACGCCCACGAAATGAAGAGAATCACCTTCGTATTCTACTTTTCTATTTCCATCCGGAAAAGATTCAGAGTTTCCTTCATCCGTACATCGAAAAGCAATCAGTAGGACAAAAAGCATACTGATGGAAATAAGACTGATTCTTTTACTGGTGAGAAAATTCATCATCGTGATTTACGGAATGGTTTCACTTTATGAAATGATTGATATTTAAATGAATGTAGGAAATTTTATGGAATCACAGAATAAATACCACAATAATGAAAATATGAAATCTGAATCGTTTTATCATCGTCATTTCAGCGACATCAATTATTAGAAAACCCGGAATCTTGTCATGCCATTTGTGATAGATTTATTTTCCTTTCGGTATTTTCCATCCATTATGATACTGCGGTGTGACATAATCATTGGCAGATTTCTCTTTGAAGCGATGCAGATTCGAATCCCAATGGATTTTCTCCCCCGCCTGAAGTGCAACATTCCCCATGTGACAAACGACTGCCGCATCGTATCCTACTTTGAGGGGAGCGGTAAGGATTGATTTATCGCGCTTTTGGACCGCTTCGATAAAATTGGCAGCGTGGAGATCAAGTCCGTTGTCCACGGCCGGATTCCATTCGATGGCTTCGATCAGATCTTTATCATTTTCTCGTTCCGGAATGACTTTCCAGCCGCCCCGATTGAGAGCAAGTGTGCCTTGGTTTCCCACAAATGCAATTCCATGATTCATATCAAAATTGCCGGAATCAATCCCGGTTCCATGTTCCCACAACAATGAAAAATCTTCATAGTCGTAGACGGTTTGCATCGTATCAGGAGTTTCTTCAGCGCTATCGGGATATCCATATTTTCCACCGATCGCCATCACACTTTTGGGATAGACTACGTCCATGCCATAGATTCCATAATCCATCAGATGAACACCCCAATCAGTCATCAATCCCCCAGCATAATCCCAGAACCAGCGAAAATTGAAATGGAAACGATTTTCATTAAATGGTCGTTTTTGTGCAGGACCGAGCCACATATCATAGTCGACGCCGTCAGGTACAGACGTGTCGCTTTTGACCGGAACCGGTTTCATCCAGCCCTGATAAGACCATACTTTGACGACGCGGATTTTTCCCAGCACCCCTGACCTTACATATTGGATAGCATCATCAAAATGTTTTTGACTTCGCTGCCATTGACCGATTTGGACGATTCGATCAGATGATTTTTCTTTTTGTAGCATCGCATCACATTCAGCGATGGAATTTGCAAGTGGTTTTTCGCAGTATACATCTTTACCTGCATCCAGGGCATCCGCCAACTGGAGGCAATGCCAGTGGTCAGGTGTGCCGATGATGACGACATCGATGTCTTTGTTTTCCAGCATTTTCCGATAATCGGTATAGTGAGCTGGTTTTTTCAACCCTCGATTTTCGAGCTCCTGATTTCGACGGCGGATTACATTTTGGTCGATATCACACAATGCAATACACTCGGTCTCCGGGATTTTAAGAAGTGCGTCCAGATCAGCAAATCCCATTCCATTGGCTCCGATCAGGCCGATACGGATCCGGTCATTTGCACCGATCTTCGATTTTTCTTTTATCATTTTTTCCCAGAATAATGGACTGTTGACAGATGTAGCCGCAAGTGTAATCCCACTGTTTTTTATAAAATCTCGTCTTTTCATTTTTGTTTTTATTGGATGGTTGGTCCGAAGGTTATAAAATCAAATATTTTTTTGTAAATGTTTTTCCTTCTTCTGAGATCAGCTGTATGAAATACATCCCTGGCGGCAGATCGGTGATTGAAAATTGGATTTGTTGCTGCGCCGGATTTTGGATCTCAAGGATTTCTTGTCGATGATTCATCAGGGTGATTCTTTTGAAAACTCCATGATTGTCTCCCAGGTCGACATGAACCTTTGAATGAGAAGATGTCCCCGGATTTGGGAATATATTGACAGAATGAACCAGATCATTTCCGGATGCAGTAAGACTTCGATCGACACGGAGTATTTGGCTGCGACAATTATTGGCATCAAATACCTCCAGCGTGTAAATGGGGCCTTCCGGCACATCGATTAAATTTTTGGAGAAGCTGATCACTTCGCCGCTTGCCCGCCATTCATATGACAGGGGAGGGGTCCCACCCGATATCTGGGTGATTATATCGACCGTTCCATCATGTTCTCGTAAGTCAGCCAATTCTACTTTCAAACTATCCGGACCTTCCGTGCGGGCAGATAATTCAAACCAGCACCCGTTGCCTTCCCGGATCGTGACAGAGTATTCTTCTCCATGACGGATACCAAAAATAAAGTCTTCCTGGGATCCATCGTTCCATCGATAATCGACGAGCTGCTGTTCATCCCGCAAGGCAACCGAAATCGATCCATCATCCCCCCGGTTACAATCAGGTGGCTGAACGATCAAAAATGCCCGTACGTCATGATCTTGAACCACGACGGTGATTTCAGCCCAGATCGTATCCCCCGGACTAATTACATAATAATACAAATCCGTATATGTACCCGGTGTGTCGATATCCCGATCTGTATATTTGACGATGCCCGACGTGGAATTTTTATCACAGATTCCTCTGATCATGGGAGGGGGGTACTGCGCCACACCATTGCACAGAGCGGTGTGAACCGTATCTTCGTATATCAATTCCACAGCGTGAGTATCCCGCACATTGACCGTGATCATTTTGGTGTTGGTATTTCCTACACCATCTGTGACATGGAAGTTTACTTCATTGATTCCCAAATCCTGACAGGTGAAGTTTGTTTTGTCTAAATCATAGATCAGGTCATTGTGACATTTATCTTCAGCCCGAACCAAAAATTCTTTTTGTTCAAGGATTGCCTTCCCATCGGCATCAAGATAGAGGTCCACATTTTCGACTACAAATACCTGTGGTGGGATCAGATCTTCATATTCTATTTCAAAATTTCCATTTAGTTCACATCCTCTTCGATCCGTGATCTTGACATGATATGAACCTTGATCCAGCCTGTCGATTTTGCTTCTGTTTTTCACTCCGTTGGACCACTCGATCGATACGGGTGAGATCTCGTTTTCGATAAACAGTTCGATACTTCCGGTAGGATTCTTTTCGCATTCTGCCGGTGTGATCACATAGGTGGCCAAAAGTTCGCAAGATTGTGCAGTCACTTCGATCCAAGCGGAGTCTATGCAAGCCTGAGCATCCATGACATAAAATCGATGCTCGCCGGTCCCGATATCAGGCATATAATAATCAGATTCGGTTGTGATATTGACCGTGTCATGTTCGGTGATCATCGCCAGAGAATAGGGTGAAGTACCTCCTGTGATTTTAATATCGAAGAAGCCATTGGTGCTATCTTCAGAAGTAGGAGGGAAGAGATCCAGTCCGATGTGGATAGGATCAGGTTCTTCGATAGTGATATTTCCCGACTTATATTGTCTTCCATTTTGCGCGATTACGGTGAGCTGATAATTTCCGGCCGGGACATTGTCGAGATTCCGGTTGGTGCTTCCGTCGCTCCATTCATACCTTGCGATGGTACCGGGAATCGAGATATCTTTGATGATGATTCTGCCAGTGGAATCCCCCGGACAGATAGGAGAGATAATGGTATCAAGGGATAAAGATAAATCCTCATCTCCGGCGGACTGTGCGACCAGGCCTATCGTGAAAAACAATATAATGAAGATGAGTATCCTTTCTTTCATAAATTTCAGAATCATTTGAAAATGCGAATGAAAAGATAGTAAATTCTACGTTACCTGACAAATTGTTTGTACTTGCTGCCAGTTACCAGGAGACAAAGATTGGAGTATGGAGGGATCAAAAATTCTACCTCACGAAGGAATCACTTGTAGTTCAGGAGTCTTTCGAGCTGATCCTGGATTTTAACTGTTTTCTACTTCTCCACTAAATAGAGAATCCACGAAAGCTGTTTTATTAAATATCTGAAGCTGCTCGATTCCTTCGCCTACCCCGATATAGCGGATCGGTATTTGAAATTGATCCGAAATTCCCAGGACGACTCCTCCTTTGGCGGTGCCATCCAGTTTGGTAAGCGCAAGATCAGAAACCTCGGTTGCTTCCGTAAACTTTGCGCATTGTTCGAAGGCATTTTGTCCGGTGGAAGCATCCAGGACAAGCAGTACTTCATGGGGTGCTCCCGGAAGTGCTTTGTCGGTTGATCTTTTGATCTTAGAGAGTTCGCGCATCAGGTTCATCTTGGTGTGAAGTCGCCCTGCTGTATCGATGATGGCGATATCAAGATTGTTTTTGATTGCATGATCTACCGTTTCATAGGCGACAGCGGCCGGATCGGCTCCCATCCCTTTTGAGTAAAAATCACAGCCCACGCGTTCGGACCATATTTTGAGCTGGTCAACTGCTGCAGCCCGGAAGGTATCTCCCGCGCCCAATACTACTTTATAGCCATTGTTTTTGTATTGATGCGCCAGTTTTCCGATGGTTGTCGTTTTGCCCACTCCATTCACGCCGACGACCAGGATCACATAAGGTCTTGGGGCATCGGGGATGGTATAATCTTCCTGCGTGGTGGTTTCATTTTCCGCCATCAGCGAGATGATTTCATCTTTGAGGAGTTGATTGAGCTGATTGGTGTTGATATATTTATCGCGGGCTACTCTCTCTTCCAGACGGTCGATTATTTTGATCGTGGTATCGAGACCGACATCTGCAGAAATGAGAATTTCTTCCAATTCATCCAGAAAAGATTCATCGACGGTGCTTTTACCAGCAACCGCCTTGGTGATTTTGGAAAAAATATTCGTTTTGGTTTTTTCCAATCCTTTTTCCAGATCTTTTTCTTTCTCTCTGGTAAAAAATTTTTTAAAAAAACTCATTCCCTTTCGTCGTTATAATGTGTGGTGAAAATATAAAATTTGATTTGTGAAATCCACAATGCCCATTCGGAAGACAAGATACAAAAAAAGGCTTTCCCGTGAAGAAAAGCCTTTCAATTCTATTTTTTACTGGAAACCCTTATTTGTTGGCAAAGAATTCCTTGGTGTCATCCTTGTGGATGATCATTTCTTTGAAAGTATATTTACCCGTCTTCGGATCTTTGATACTTTTGATCACTTTGACATGATCTCTTCCGGTTCCCACGTTAGCCGCTCTTTGGGCCAATCTCGCGTTTTTTGATACTCTTTTTGCCATTATTATTTGATTTCTTTATGGATCGTATGTCTCCGTAAAATAGGATTATATTTCTTCAATTCCAATCTTTCAGGCGTGTTTCTCCTGTTTTTCTGTGTGATATATCGGGAAGTACCCGGCTTACCGCTTTCTTTATGTTCAGTACACTCCAGAATCACCTGAATACGAGTGCCTCTTACTTTCTTTGCCATCGCTATACTTTTTTATAGTTTCACAGGGATGTCTTTCCCCTTTTTTTGTAATTTTTTCAGATATGCATACAGCCCCAATTTGTCAATGGTCCTCATAGCCCGGGTGCTCACTCGGAGGGTGACCGTCTGATCCAATTCAGGAATGTAAAACTTTTTCTTCTTCAGATTGGGCTCAAAACGACGCTTCGTCTTGATGTTGGAGTGTGAAACCTTGTTCCCCACTCTGGGCCGCTTCCCCGTTAATTCACAAACCTTTGACATAACGTTCCGATTTAGATAAATAGTTCAAAAATAATTTCTGTGACCTCGGCAGGATTCGAACCTGCAACCTCCTGATCCGTAGTCAGGTGCTCTATCCAGTTGAGCTACGAAGCCAGTGATTTCACGAATTGATAGTAAAATCGAAGTGCGAAGATACTAACTTATTTTTATATATCTATATATAGTCAGATAAATTTCCTACATCTTGACAAACTTCCGGCTGATTTTGTTTTTTCCCTGATGAATGACAAGAACATATACCCCGGCTTGAAGGTTCTGAACCGAGATTTTGATCTCATTGCTGGAAAAAGGATCCAGTTCCTCAGAGATGATTTTTTTTCCTAAAATATCGAATAGAGTATAGTGGGTATTCTGCGTTGGATCGGCGACCTGATATTCTACCCGGATATCGTCTTTCGCTGCATTGGGGTAGAGATTTGTGATCTCGAGAGGTTGATCCATCGCGGCAGCCGGATGATATTTGGAATACACACATTCCAGGGTTCCATATGCATTGAGGTACCCACCGGTTTTGTTCTTGGTAGCCAGATCAGGAGCCTTAGTGACTGACTCAAGGATGCAGGATTTTACTTCTCTTGCTACACGAGTCGGATTTTCTCGTATTTCTTTTTGCAGGCTGTCAAGTGGGAGAGAATAGGCGAGACTGATCACTCCCGACACTTGTGGTGCCGCAAAGGAGGTTCCCGAATCTTCGATAAATTCCCCGGGCTTGTGCATGACCGTTACTTTTTCACCGGGTGCAGCCAGATCGATGCTTTCTGTTCCTCGACCAGAATTCCGATTTTCCAGATTTCGGTCGATGGAATTGGTGATGATGAGATATTCGGAGGAGCAATCACTGGGCAGATCCCCATGAAGATCTACATTCACATCCTGATTGGAGGTAGCACCTACGCTGAGGATTCCGACAGAACCCATCGTATCATACATCGCACAAAAAATAGGGGCATCTTCTTCAAATAAACCATCGATCCCGAAGGAGCTATTTGTCGCTACGATATATCCTCCTTCCCGGCCTTCCGTTTCATTGTAGCGTTTGCGCATTTGATAATAATATTCATAGGCTTCAATCGTGGTCGCATCTGTATTTCTTGATTCCAGAGTGAGGGGAAGAATTTTACCCGACCAGTTGATTCCGGTGATACCAATATTGTTGTTTCCCCGGGCGGCGATGATGCCGACCACCGCATCTCCGTGATAGGTTGGATCTATGACATGGACACCACTTTGATTGTCAAAGTTCCAGCCCGAAACATCATCGATATATCCATTTCCATCATCGTCGATGCCATTGTCAGGGATTTCACCCGGATTCCGAAAGAAAATATCTTCAAAGTCTTCGCGATCCATGGTATAACCTGCTTCTAAAACTCCTACTACCGGGACAGGAATAGAATCAGGAACCTCGCCCGTGGTGAATTCCCACGCTTCGGGCATCCGGATGGTTTCCAGGTACCATTGATCTTTGTATTGAGGATCATTGGGCGTGCGGCTTCTTTGATCGTAGGTACGGTTGAATTGCCATGCCTGGATATCAGGGCAATCATCAAATAATGCCTCCCAACCGGTGGAACGACGCATGATCGGGCGGGGGTGAATCAGATAAGCTCCGATACTGGGTGCGATCAATCGACTGGAAATATTTATGTTTTTTTCATTAAAGTACTCGTGTATCTTTTCGATTGAAGTTTTAGAATCGATTTGGATGATAAATGATTCTCCGGTTTGACTTTTCCCTGTCGTGAGGATGAGCAGGAATACAAAAAGCAAAAGGTGATAACGTAATAACTGCACTTATAATAAAAGTTATTGGTTGATAAATATCAGATTGCTATCGTCTATAACGCACAATCTTTGGATATTATTCAATCCATACTCTTGCAAGTCAAAAATATTTTTCCAGTTATTTCCAAGAGCTTCGTCCAGAGAAATCCTGTAAATCCTGCTGTCCTGCGCCATCCAAAAATGATCGTCATCGGAAAAATAAAGATCTTCCGATCCTTTCACCGTATTGCATATGATCTTGGTCTGACGGGAGGTTGGATCGAAGGATTTGATATACCATGATTGGCTGGAATATTTGTGGACAAAGTAAAGGAGATCGTTTTTGCCCAGGGCAAGTGAACGCCCGACATCGCGGCTGATCAGGCTTTTTTCATAGGTCTGGAGATTGATCAGATAAAGTCCGAGTGTGTTTTCTTCTATCAGAATAGCTGCCATTCGATCATCGTTGACGGGGATATAGTAAGCGACATTGGCTTCCGGCAAAACTTTTTCAAGTCGATCGTTTTCCAGTTTCCAGAGTTGCTGAAATCCGGTTTTTTCAACTTGGCGAATGAAGTAAAGTTTTTCTCCCACGGGATAAGGGGAAAATTCCTGATCCGGGGTTTGAGTGATCTTTTTCAGTTTTTGGCTTTGCAGATCAAGGGCGATGATATCCGTCGATTCCGATGATCCATCATTCCAAGAAGAAGACAGATAAAGTCTGTCTCCTTGCATAGCTGGTTGATTATTATAGCCGTTTTTATTGAATCCGGTCAATAGATCTATCTGAGCGATTTCGGTTTTGTTTTCATGTGTGAGCCAGGTAAGCCGGTAAGCATTGGACGGTTCCTGCGCATGGGAAGTAGTGAAAAACAAAAAACATAATCCAAGCCCAAACCATCTGATCATCTTGATTATTTTTTATTTGCTGACATAAAAATTCTATTCCAACGGATTCCATCGGCCAGGCGGCTGTTTTTGAGAGACATCCAGATGAAAAGCGGTTTCCCCACCACGTGGGTTTCAGGCACGAATCCCCATACGCGTGAATCTTCCGAATTGTGACGATTGTCTCCCATCATCCAGTAATAATCGTATTGGAACGTGTATTGATCTGCTTTTTCACCATTGATATAGACCGCTTCGGGTGTGATTCGCAGATCATTGTTTTCATAGTTTCCGATGATCCGGCGGTACATCGCGATATTTTCGGGTGTGAGATCGATGGTTTCCCCTTTCGCCGGAATATGAACCGGACCATAATCATCAAATGTCCAGTCCGGGAAAAGACTTTCATCATGCGGATACATATAGTTGTCCATATGTTGTGGTTTGATGTATTCCACTTCGATATCGCTCCCCAGGTTTTGGATCGCTTCCACCTCTTCTTTGCTCAGGTTATAATATCCCTGATCGAACTGAGGATGATCCCGGATATCAACCCCAATACGGTCCAGAGATTTTTCATTTACCGATCCTGCATTGGAGGTGACCCGGTGGGTGAATCGGGTTTCACGAGGGGGTTCGATGGCTTGTCCGTTGATATATACCGTACCTTCTTTGATTTCCAGATCTTCGCCGGGAAGTCCGATGGCTCTTTTGATATAGTGATCCATTTTGTCCATCGGCCGGGATACGATCGAATTGGGATCTACTTGATTAAGCATTCCACGTCGGCGCAGATCATAGACGCTGAAGGTTCGGCCGGGCGTGAGTACGACAGAATCTCCTTCCGGATAATTGAAAACAACGTTGTCATGCCGATCGATTTTTTCAAGCGCCGGCATCCGGAAGTAAGGAAGTGCTGGTTTTTCAAGATAAGATTCTCTATTCAAAAAACCGATCCGGTTGTGAAGCAGCGGAACCATAGCGACCGTCATCGGGGTTCGAATTCCAAAATTGACCTTGGATACAAAAAGGAAATCCCCCACTTTAAGAGATCCTTCCATCGAAGAAGTGGGAATGATATAGGCTTCGATGAGAAACATCCGGATAAAAGCCGCAGCAAAAACGGCAAAAATCAAGGATTCTACCCATTCTCTGCCTCCACTTTTTTGGTAAGGATTCTTGTTGATCAGTCTTTGAGCTTTCAGATTGTCGCCTGCTTGTTTGGCTTTCAAAATCTGAGCCCGATATTCTTTTTCCAGTCGTACCACTTGACCCTGGTATTTGAGATCCTTCTTGTCGATCAGAAAAAATGCGAGGGGTGCATAAACCACTGAAAGAAAGGCATCCCAAAAGCTCAACTTCCCAAATGATCGGGATAGATCGACCGCCATCCCGGCATAGATGAAAATATTGACAATCGGAAATAGGAGCCACCAGGCATAGGCCCTTTTACGTCCTATGATATGGGCCCATTCACCAAAGTTGACACCCGGGATCAGAGCCTTGTTTGGATCAGAACCGGCACGCTTGAACAAAGGCCGGAGCGAAAGGCTCAACAGTACGTATGATATTATAATGAAAATTAATATTCCCACTTGCTATTCAATTTTAGTTCAAATGTAAATAAAAAAGTAAACATGCACGCTCTGATCCTTCTTATTCATTTTTTGCATGTATGGGGACTTCAGAAAGATATCCATCTTTTGACCCTAACCTGTATTATTCATGAAATTAAATTTATTCAGATCTAAGGCGTCGAAGTTGCAGCCATAGTAGACTATTGCAAAACTTCTGCAACGCAAGAGATGGATGAATTTAATTCAAAAAACCGATCATTTTAGAGGAATGAAATCTCCTCTAAAATGCCTAATAATCAAGTAGTAGTCGATATTCTACATGAATACTCAAAAGTTTTGGTGAATAATGCAGGCTAAACATGATCATATTATATTGGAAGACACTTCTTTTTTATACGAAATGATCTATTTTTTATATGAGTGGAAAACGTATTTGAGATAGAAAATTTGTCTGTGTTGACCTGAAAAACAGAGATTATACGATAAAGAATTTCTCAGTAAAAATCAATAGAATCAAAACTGAAGCAATAGATTGTATGTCTTAATCATAGGCAGGACTTCCCCGTTTCACCTAATTTTTATAGTTTAGCGTCGTTCCTGTGGGAAGAAAAAAGTTATTCATTTTTAGAAACATAACCGTGAAACCTGATGAAAATGTGTATTGAAAACCTACCTGTGTGTTATTTCCTGTCTTTTTTAGTTTTATTGATTTCGGCTTGTGTTCCAGAACAAGGATCAGAGAAAAGATCTTATCCGGATCATCAGTTTTCATACCCTGAAACGAAGAAGGTGGATGTGGTGGATGATTATTTTGGTGTAGAAGTGGCTGATCCGTATCGGTGGCTGGAGGTGGATACAGCAGCAGAAGTGGCGGATTGGGTGGATCGTCAGAATGAAGTGACGTTTGATTATTTGCATAATATTCCTTTCAGGGATGAGCTGAGAAGCCGGTATGAAACCCTTTATGATTACACGAAATATTCGGCGCCGCGGCAGGTGGGAGATTATTTGCTTTTCTATAAAAACGATGGCCTGCAGAATCAGTCGGTCATCTACATCATGGACAAAGATGAGAAAGAAGAAGATGCGAAAGTGTTGATCGATCCCAATACCTGGTCCGAATCGGGGACCACTTCGATTTCTTTGCTTCAGGCTTCGGGAGATCATCGATACATTGCTTTTTTGATTCAGGAAGCGGGATCAGACTGGGGGGAAATTCGGGTGATGGATCTGGAAACCCGGGAAGAGCTATCGGATGCGCTGGAATGGATCAAGATATCGGGTGCCGCATGGTATGGGAATGGATTTTTCTATAGCCGGTATCCGGAGCCGGAGGCGGGGATGAGGCTCAGTGAAGCCAATGAATATCATACGGTTTATTATCATCGATTGGGAGATGATCAGTCGGAGGATGAATTGATTTTTCGGGACGATAATGCGCCCAAGATGTATCACACCGTGGGCACGACGGAAGATGACAAGTATTTGATCATGAGAAAAGCGAGCGGAACCGACGGATTTGAGACCTGGTATATGGAACTGGGGAGGCAGGGTGGAGATTTTCAACCGTTGTACACAGGATTTGATCACAAGAATAGTGTGATCGATCATCGTGATGGATATTTTTATGTGTTGACTGATGTGGATGCGCCCAATTATCGGCTGGTGAGAATACCGGTCGAAGATCCATCTGAAGAAAACTGGGAAGAAGTGATTCCGGAAAATGAATTTTTACTGGAGTCGGTTTCGGCTGCAGGTGGAAAGCTTTTTGTGCGTTATCTTGAAAATGCGACGCATCAGGTGTACGTATATGATTATGATGGCCAGGAAGAAGCGCAGATTGAATTGCCGGGAACGGGATCGGTGAGTGGATTCGGTGGCAGAAAGGAGAGTGAGGAAGTGTATTATACCTATACCTCTTTTATCTATCCTACCACGATATTCAAATATGACATCTCTTCGGGGACATCGTCGTTGTTTTTTGAATCAGATATTGATTTTGATCCGTCAGAGTATGTGGAAAAACAGGTATGGTATGAGAGCAAGGATGGGACGCCGGTGAGCATGTTTGTCGTGCATCGGAAAGATCTCGAGATGAACGGTCAAAATCCAACCCTGCTGTATGGGTATGGTGGATTCAATATCAGTTTGGGGCCTTCGTTTTCGTCTTCGCGGTTATTGTTGCTTGAAAAAGGAGGAGTCTATGCAATGCCCAATTTGCGTGGAGGAGGTGAGTATGGTGAGGAGTGGCACCGGCAGGGAATGTTGGAGAAAAAACAGAATGTCTTCGATGATTTTATAGCAGCTGCTGAATACTTGATCCGGGAAGGGTACACCAGTTCCGGCAAACTCGGAATATCTGGTCGATCCAATGGAGGTCTGCTGGTAGGGGCATGTATGGCTCAACGTCCGGAATTATTTCAGGTGGCTTTTCCGGGTGTGGGCGTGATGGATATGCTCCGTTTCCATAAGTTTACGATCGGGTGGGGTTGGGTTCCGGAGTATGGGAGCAGTGAAGATCCGGATCAGTTCAGGTTCTTATACGAATATTCACCGCTGCACAATCTGCAGGACGGCGTGGAATATCCGGCGACGATGGTGACGACAGCGGATCATGATGATCGTGTGGTACCGGCCCATAGTTTCAAATTTGCGGCACGTCTTCAGGAGGCGCATGCTGGAGATGCGCCGGTATTGATCCGGATCGACAAGGATGCGGGACACGGGGCAGGCAAACCGACTTCGATGGTGCTGGATGAAGAGGCCGATTTTTGGTCCTTTTTCTTCTATAATACCAATACTTCCTGGTGAATAGGATGATTTATATCCATCGCTTCAGCGCTTTGAATAAAATGATCAAAGCGCTGAAAGTGTGACATCTCGCAAAGGCGCAAAGAAAGTTTCACGCAAAGACGCAGAGTCGCGGAAGGGTTTCTCGCAAAGGCGCAAAGCCGCAGAGTAGAGTTCCATCTTTTGCTTGGTGGTATGAGGTGTGATTTTGGTCTGGCTTATTTGGTAGGCGTGGTTGTTTTTAAATTTAATGCTCGGCATAATTTAATTTCAATAGTCAAAAAGCGCTGAAGACGCGAAATCAAAAAGTACTGGGTTGTAGCCCTGTGTGTGAAAGTAGAGAAAAGTGAGCACTGAAAGTGCAACCTGCTTGGTTTCTATCGACTGTTACTACAGTTTGATATTAATTGTTGGGTTCACTTTCTTTGTGTCAACGAATCGTGCAACCAGGCAGGTTTTTCGAGAAAGCTGTCTTTGTAATACATATACCAGTATCGAAAAGATTTGTCCGATCGACATATTGTATTTATCTTTAATGCATGAAATT
>Ga0209487_1000038_pt1 | contig 120248 bp, 120 predicted proteins | sample Poulit2012_FD_187524 | JGI IMG/M metagenome (GOLD analysis project Ga0209487, IMG submission 187524) | Agricultural soil microbial communities from Georgia to study Nitrogen management - Poultry litter 2012 (SPAdes) (version 2) | ecosystem: Environmental > Terrestrial > Soil > Agricultural...
CAACAATATATGTTTTTTTCATGGCAGTCAAAAAAGGTACGACCTTTGTAGCCTGCCCGATACAAATCGCTAGGACACCTTCAACTTCTGGATCTAATGTACCTGTATGCCCAACTTTTCTAGTTCCATATATTTTACGTATTCGAGCCACACAGTCATGAGAAGTCATCCCTCTTGGTTTCCATAATGGCAATATACCATTCATCATGCAAGCCTCCATTTACATATCATTTCAATCCTATTAATGAATTTCATAATACTGGTTTAGTGACTGATTAGGATAATTATGATATTCATTCATTTATCAAAATAAAAACCTGATCTGTATGATGATGACACAGATCAGGTTTTTTACATGCCTAGTCTTGCTTTAAATCACGCAGAAGCGTTTCAATATGATTGCCATACTCATGTGCTTCATCAAATTCAAACGTGATTTCTGGCGTTTTTCTTAACCGTATTCTCTGGCCTATTTCCGAACGAATAAACCCACTTGCTGTTTCTAAACCGGCAAGTGTTTCTTCTTTTTCCTCTTCTTCCCCTAGAACCGAGAAGTAAATCGTTGCTTGCTGTAAATCACCCGTTACATCAACATCGGTGATCGTAACAAATCCAATTCTTGGATCCTTTATCTTCAGTGTGAGAATCTCGCCAATTTCCTTCTTGATCTGTTCTGCCACACGATTTGCACGTATATTACTCATTCATGTCACCTCATTTAATCAATTTCATAATCCGGATTCATCACGACACGACAACATATTGTAGCGACGTAGCTGGTTTAGGCAATTATGAAATTGATTCCATTATTAAGAAATTATTAATCTGTCTTGCAAGAGATCATTCATAGTATACCGCATCTTCATGGTATTACAATCGATCTATATGCGTAATGGTTCTTTCCAGTTCTGGAAAAGAATCAATAACAGCGAGTACAGATTGAATAACTTGTTCAGCATGTACGCGCTCATTGGAAATCGTTACAATGCCGAACTTTGTACGTTGCCATAAATCAAGATAGTCAAGCTCCGCGACGGAAACATTAAAGCTTTTTCGTAACTTAGCGTTAATCCGCTTGATTATAGAACGCTTTTCTTTTAATGATTGCCCCTCGTAAAGCATACACTCTACCTCAGCATAAACGATCATTTCCGTTCAATTTCCTCCATAATATAAGCTTCGATAATATCACTTTCTTTAATATCATTGAAGTCCTTTATTGTTATTCCACACTCGTAATTTAGCGCAACTTCTCTTACATCGTCTTTAAAACGTTTCAGTGCTTCGATCTCACCTTCAAATTGGACGACACTGTCTCTAATTAAGCGGATTTTTGAGTTACGCGTTATTTTACCACTGGTTACATAACTTCCTGCAATGGTACCAATTTTGGACACTTTAAATATTTCACGAACTTCAGCTTGACCGATAATTTTCTCTTCATATTCTGGATCGAGTAGACCTTTCATTGCTGATTCTATTTCTTCAATCGCTTGATAGATTACCCGATGCAAGCGTAAGTCAACATTTTCTTCCTCTGCAGACTTTTGCGCATTAACATCTGGTCGCACATTAAATCCAATAACGATGGCGTTAGAAGCTGATGCTAAGATGACGTCTGATTCAGTTATCGCACCGACACCGATGTGAATGATTTTAATATTGACCGTTTCTACTTCAATTTTTTGTAAAGAAGCAGCTAGTGCTTCGGCTGAACCTTGCACATCGGCTTTAATAACAATATTTAAATCCTTCATTTCACCTTGCTTAATTTGCTCAAACAAATCATCTAAGCTTACTTTAGATTGACCTGTTCGGCTATCTTGGATATATTTCTGTTGACGCGCTTCACCGATATGGCGAGCCTTTTTCTCATTCGTAAAGACTAAAAACTGATCGCCCGCCTGTGGTACAGCGTTTAAACCAGTGATTTCTACGGGTGTAGATGGTCCCGTTTCTGTCACGCGTTTACCAATATCACTGACCATGGCACGAACACGACCATATGTGTTTCCTATGACAAACGTATCACCGACACGTAACGTTCCATTTTGGACCAATAAACTTGCTGCAGCACCGCGGCCTTTGTCAAGTTGAGCATCAATGACCGTACCAAATGCATTGTTGTTTGGATTCGCTTTTAACTCTTCCACTTCAGCCACAAGGAGAATCATTTCTAATAGATCATCAATACCTTCACGCTTGATCGCTGAGATTGGAACGAAGATCGTATCGCCACCCCAATCTTCGGCAACCAGTCCATACTCGGTTAATTCTTGCATCACACGGTCTGGATTCGCACTTTCTTTATCCATTTTATTCACGGCAATAACAATCGGGACTTCTGCAGCTTTCGCATGGTTAATTGCTTCCACTGTTTGCGGCATCACTCCATCATCAGCAGCAACAACGAGAATCGCAATATCCGTTACTTGGGCACCACGTGATCGCATGCTCGTAAAGGCCTCATGTCCAGGAGTGTCCAGAAAAGTGATCTTCTTCCCGCCACTCTCGGCCTGGTAAGCACCAATATGCTGGGTAATTCCACCCGCTTCGCCTTCCGTAACTTTTGTTTCGCGAATCGAGTCTAATAACGTTGTTTTCCCATGGTCAACATGCCCCATGATCGTTACAACAGCGGGACGCTCGATGAGATCCGCTTCTTTATCTTCTGTTTTATATTTATCTAGATTGGTATCTTCTAAAACTTCTTCTTTTTTCATAACTTTCCCGTATTCACTTGCGAGATACTCAATTGTATCTTCATCAATATCTTGGTTCTTCGTTACCATGACACCTACAGAAATCAGCTTCTTAATGACATCTTTCGTATTTACTTTTAGTTTTTCAGCTAATCCTTCAACCGTTAAACTGCCACTATACGTGATTTCATTTTTTGGAACTTCTTCCGCAACTGGTTCTTCACGAGGTGTCTCGTTTTCTTCCACCTGTTCAGTTGGATTAAATTTCTTATCCAATGTACGTACTGTTTCCTCATCAATTGTTGACATATGATTGGTGATATCCATTTTGAGCTCATTTAAATGGTCAATTACTTCTTTACTTGTTGAATTGTTTTGCTTTGCATACTCATATACACGCATTTTACCCATACACTCACCCCCGAGATTAATTATACCCAAGTAAAGATCTAATTTTTGAAGAAAAACCTTCATCCAAAATTGCGATCGCTACTCTATGTGACTTGCCAATTGCATGTGATAACGTTTCTCTATCATCGACCATCACAATAGGTATTTCATACGTTTTGCATTTATTCATTAGTTTCTTTTTAGTTTGTGGTCCAATATCGCTGGCGATCAGGACGAGTTTTGCCCGATTGGCTTGGATATCTTTAACGATCGTTTCTTCTCCCAAGGAACATTTTCTAGCCCGATAAGCCAAACCTACAAGATTTAAATAATTTGTTTTCATTTTATTTACCTATTACGAGTTGCTTTAATTCTTCAAAGATCGTTGGATCGACTTTTGTTTTGAATGACTTATTTAAAACACCGTTTTTTTCAGCCTCTTCAATTACCGTCATATCCTTCGTTATATATGCGCCTCGTCCGTTTTTCTTTCCAGAAGGATCTACGAATATATCCCCTTCTTTGTTCCGAACAACTCGAAGTAATTCTTCTTTTGCTTTCATTTCATTTGTAACAATACATTTACGTAGAGGTACTTTCCTTTTGCTAACCATTGGCTATCCCCCATTATTCAAATAAGGAATCTTCTTCATCAAAGTCATCTTCATGATGATCTTGTAAAATCCCTTCTTCCTTTGCCCCTGTTTCACTTTTAATATCGATCTTCCACCCTGTCAACTTAGCTGCTAAACGTGCATTTTGCCCTCGTTTACCGATTGCTAATGACAATTGATAATCAGGAACGATAACGGTTGTTGAATTTTCCTTCTCATTAACAAGGACATCAATCACTTTTGACGGACTTAAGGCATTTGATACATAGACAACCGGATCTTCAGACCATTCAACAATATCAATTTTCTCACCTTTTAGTTCATCTACAATCGCTTGAACACGTTGTCCTCTTTGTCCAACACAGGAGCCTACTGGGTCAATTTCAGAGTCGGCTGCATGAACAGATATTTTTGACCGATCACCAGCTTCGCGCGCAATCGACTTTATATCCACAACCCCATCATAGATTTCCGGTACTTCCATTTCAAATAGACGCTTCAATAGGTCTGGATGCGATCTAGAAATAAATATTTGTGGACCTTTACTCGTATTTTCAACTTTCGTAACAAATACTTTCAGTCGGTCATGCACATGGTATTCTTCAGATGGCATTTGCTCAGCTTCCGAAAGCTTCGCCTCAACTTTACCTAAATTGACATAGACATAACGACGGTCTTTTCGTTGAATAATACCCGTCATCACATCTTCCTCACGGTCGACATATTTGTCATAGATGACACCACGTTCCGCTTCTCTCACGCGTTGTGTAACAACTTGTTTTGCGGCTTGGGCAGCAATTCGTCCAAAGTCTTTCGGTGTGATCTCTACTTCAATGACATCATCAACCGCATAATTAGGATCAATCTCTAGTGCTTCATGCAGCGTAATTTCTTCCTGTACGTCCGCTGCTTCTTCAACGACGGTCTTCTGTGCATAGACACCCATTTTACTCGTTTCCACATTCAGTTCAACACGGACATTTGTCGCGGATTTAAAGTTCTTCTTATAAGCGGAGATAAGAGCGGCTTCTAAAGCTTCTAGAAGCACTTCTTTATCAATTCCTTTTTCCTTTTCTAAAAAATCAATCGCTTCAAATAACTGTGTACTCATTTTTCACTCCCCTTTATAGTGCTACAGCAAGTCTCGCTTTTGCAATTTTATCATACGGTATTTCAACTTGTTTTGTTCTCGTTTTAATTTTGTACTCAATCGTAGCTACGTCATCCGTAAAATCGACCAAAATACCTTCATACTCTTTTTCTCCATCAATATGCACATATAAGGTTACAAAAATATTGTTATTAACATTTGAATTAAAAGCTTGTTTTGTTTTCAGTGGACGCTCGACACCTGGGGAAGAAACTTCTAAAAAGTAATGCCCAGGTACAATGTCAGCCTCATCAAGCTTATCACTTAATTCACCAGAAACGAGTCCACATTCCTCAATATTGATGCCACCTGCTTTATCGATGAAGACCCGCAAAAACCAATCAGGACCTTCTTTGACATATTCAACATCGACTAATTCTAAGTTTTTATCATCTAAAATAGGCATAATTAATCGTTCTGTCGTATCTCTCACATTTGAACTCAAAAGTAATCCTCCTTTATTCAATTGCGTCTCATGTATGACTTATTATATTATCTGTTATTTAAGTATTTTTACCCTGTCAATATAAAACCCCTGCCGTGAGATGTGGCAAGGGAGGTTTTTAACAGTATAAAAAAGAGTGAAAATAAACCCGCACTAAACAATACTTACTCCTCAAACTATATCATAATGCACGTCATCATGCAACAAATACTGAATGAGCGTTTAGAAAGAACCACTTATTAAAACAACGACAATTGGTTCTTCTCTGCCATCCCTTCTAAACTGCCTAATTGATCTAAATACTCGACGACCGTTTTCGATACCTTACTCCGTTCTCTAAAATCTTCCTTCGATAGAAATTCACCGTCTTCTCTTGCTTTAACAATATTTAGAGCCGCATTCGTACCTAATCCATCTACCGCATTAAATGGTGGAACTAACGTATTTCCTTCCACCTTGAAATCTGTTGCATCTGATTTATAGAGATCTACCTTTTGGATAGTGAAGCCACGTTCATAGATCTCTAGTGTTACTTGTAAAACCGTTAAGAGATTCTTTTCTTTCGGTGTTGCGTCATTTCCTTTTGAAGAAATCTCATTGATCTTCCCTCTGATGGCGCTCGATCCTTTAACCATAAGATCCAGATCAAAGTCCCGCGCTCGAACAGATAGATACGTCGCATAAAAGAGGATTGGATGATGGACTTTGAAATAAGCAATTCGTACAGCCATCAACACATAAGCCGACGCATGTGCTTTAGGAAACATATATTTAATTTTTTTACATGATTCAACATACCAATTCGGGACATCATGTTTTTTCATTTCATGAATCCATTCTTCCTCTAAACCGCGACCTCTACGTACTGATTCCATGATTTTAAAGGCTAGCGCTGCATCTACCCCTTTATGCATGAGGTACACCATGATATCATCACGACATCCAATAACCTCTGACAACTCACATATTCCATCATTTATTAAATCTTGCGCATTATCAAGCCATACACTATTACCATGTGACAGACCAGAAATGATAACCAGTTCCGCAAATGTTTTCGGTTTCGTTTCCTCTAACATCTGTCGAACAAATGAGGTCCCGAATTCTGGAACGCCGAATGTTCCTGTTTTACAGTTAATTTGTTCAGGTGTGACACCTAGTGATTCTGTACTGGAAAAGATCTTCATGACTTCTTCATCATCCGTAGGAATTGTCGTTGGATCAATTCCACTTAAGTCTTGCAACATTCGGATCATGGTTGGGTCATCATGGCCTAATATATCTAATTTCAACAAGTTATTTTCAATCGAATGGAAGTCAAAGTGAGTTGTTCGCCATTCACTTTTTCGATCATTCGCTGGAAATTGAATCGGTGTAAAATCATAAATATCTTTATCATCAGGGACGACGATGATCCCACCTGGATGTTGTCCCGTGTTTCGTTTTACGCCTGTACACCCTTGAACTAATCGATCGACTTCTGCGTTTTTATAATGCAGTTGTTTGTCTGAAGCATAGCCCTTTACATACCCATATGCCGTTCTTTCTGCAATTGTACCAATTGTTCCCGCTCGGTATACATTGTCCGTACCAAATAGTTCTTTCGTATAATTATGAGCGATCGCCTGGTATTCACCTGAGAAGTTAAGATCGATATCAGGAACTTTATCCCCCTCAAACCCTAAAAACGTTTCAAACGGAATATCTTGTCCATCTTTTGTTAACGAAGCATCACATTTGGGACACGCTTTATTCGGCAAATCAAACCCACTTGCATAGGACCCGTCCGTTATAAATTCATGGTAAGAACAAGCTCCGCACACATAATGAGCAGGTAATGGGTTGACCTCCGTAATTTCTGTCATTCGGGCTACTAAAGAGGAACCTACAGATCCTCTTGACCCTACGAGATAACCATCCCGTAAAGAACGTTTCACAAGTTTATGTGAGATCAAATAAATAACACCAAATCCATGCCCAATAATACTTGATAATTCTGTGTCCAACCGATCTTCCACGATTTTAGGTAAAGGTTCCCCATAGATTTCTTTTGCTGTTTCATATGTTAATTGCCGAACATCGTCATCGGCCCCGTCAATATCCGGTGTATATAGATCTTCCTTTAATGGGGAGACGGCATCAATCTTTTCATTGATCATTTGTGTGTTCGTCACGACAATTTCTTCCGCAACCTCGTCACCGAGAAATGTAAATGCGGAAACCATCTCATTTGTCGTACGAAAAGGTGTATCTGGAAGAGTTTGTCGATTTAAAGGGTTCCCTTTTTGTGATGCCATTAATATTTGTCGATACAACTTCTCATGGTCCTCAATATAATGAACATTACCAGTTGCGACGACAGGCTTTTCTAATTGCTTCCCTACTCCAACTACCTTCGTAATAATTTCTAGTATTTGTGCTTCGTTTTGAACAAGTCCACGATCAATTAAACCGATATAATTAGCTGGTGGTTGAACTTCAATATAATCATAAAAAGCAGCTGCTTTTTCGGCTTCTTCACTCGATTTTTGCATCATCGTTTCAAAGACTTCTCCCTGGTCACATGCCGAACCGACAAGCAAGCCTTCACGATGTTTTTCCAATAAAGAACGCGGTATCCGAGGAACCCGGTAAAAATAATCAATATGGGAATACGAAATCAGCTGATATAAGTTTTTCAGGCCAACCTCATTTTGAACGAGAAGCGTACAATGATGTGGTCTTGCGTGTTGATAAGCATTCCCCTCCCCCATATGATCATTCAATTGATTATGATTTAATATTTCCTTTTCTAATAACTGTTGGACAAGTTTCCACATGAGATAACCCGTAGCTTCCGCATCAAAAATAGCTCGGTGGTGCTGGGTCAATTCAATATCCAAATGCTTACACAATGTATTTAAACGATGATTCCCTAAATTCGGTAAGAGGTATCGTGCTAACTCCAATGTATCCATAACGGGATTCGTTATCGGTTCAATATCAATCCTACTAAAACCTTGATTTAAAAAGCCGATATCAAAGCTCGCATTATGAGCAACAAGGATGCTATCTCCCATCCATTCATGGAATCGCTCTAACACACCATCTACCTCTGGCGCCCCAACTAACATCTCGTCCGTTATGCCGGTGATGTTCGTGATGATTTCAGGCAATGCTCGATGTGGATTCGCAAAAGATTCAAAGCGATCAATAATTTCACCTTCATAAATCTTAACACCAGCAAGCTCGATAATCGTATCATAGACTGCCGACAAACCTGTTGTTTCCACATCAAAAACGACGTATGATCCTGTCGCTAAATCCAAGTCACTAACATTATATGCGATCGGTACCCCATCATCAACAAGATTTGCTTCCACACCATAAATGACTTTAATATCATTCTTTTTACCGGCAGCATGTGCTTCTGGGAAACCTTGAACAGCTGCATGATCGGTAATTGCAATTGCTTCATGACCCCATTTAGCGGCTTGTTCTATCAATCTTCCTGGTGCTACGACAGCATCTAACTGACTCATCGTCGTATGGGCATGTAATTCAACACGCTTCTTACCCGTTTCAGCTTGATCTTGCCGTAGTTCTACTTTAACTTCATTAATATCATTGGCCATCATGGTTAATTGCGATGTATACATATCGGTTTGAATGCGGCCTCTTGCCTTAATCCACATACCTTCTTTGGCCTGGTCAAACATTTGTTCATCTTCATCATTTCTAGAGAACATTTTAATTTCTAAAGAGTCCGAGTAGTCTGTTGCCTTAGCAATTAACAAACTCCTACCCGAACGTAATTTTCTAATGTCGATTGAAAAGACATATCCTTGCACCGTTACCCGTCTTTCTTCATCTAAAATTTCTTCCATTTGCAGCGGTTCATCTGGAATACTATTCCCGAGTACGAACGGTTTATTTTGATTGTATTCCGCATTACTTTCATCACGTCGCTGTTGATCCTGCACTGTTTTGATCGCAATTTGCTGATCTTCTAATGCTTTTTCTTCTCGAAACTTCTCCAGATTAGCAGCATCTTCCTTCACTTCGACCTCGATCGAATAACTAGCCGCTCCAATTTTTTCGCAATACACTTTAAACTCATTTTCCAAACGCTTTTTCAAAGCAGATGCCTCTGCTCCATTTCTCGCCGTTAAAAGTAACCGTTTGTCGATTATAGTTGGGGTTTGGTTATTTACTAAGTCTTTATAGGCTGGTGATAGATGGTCCAATGATTGTAAGAAATAATGCCAATAATCATTAATATAGGATTCTTCTTTATCCTTAAAATCAGTCTGGATAAATAAATCAATCGTAGCAATATTTTGAAAAGCTGTTTCTAATTTACCAATCATTAACTGATAAATAGACAACGGTAAGAGACCTTTCAACCCTAAATAAAAAGACCATGTTTTTGTCTGCTTATATACTTCTAGCTTTAATAATTTACTATCTTGAAAATACGTGTTGATATATTCTTCCGGCATTTGTATTTGCTTTAATAATAAGCCCATTTTTTCTTGCGTTGAGATATCCATTGGTATCCTCCTTGCGAACCTATGTTATCAATTTCACGTTATGAAATACATGTACAAAAGGCCTCTATGTGGTAAAAATGCACATAGAGGCTCTTTATAAAACCACAACCCATTATTCACATAAAATGGTTCTTGCTGTTACATAAACAAACGCTGAATATCGTTCCATGTCACTACGATCATAAGTAACATTAACAAGGCAAATCCTACGAAATGTACAAATCCCTCTTTTTGTGGATCGACTGGTTTGCCGCGAATTGCTTCAATTCCAACAAATAATAAGCGTCCGCCATCAAGTGCCGGTAAAGGAACAAGGTTAATAATACCCAAGTTCACACTTAACATCGCAGTCCACATGAGGAAACTCATGAAACCTGTTTGGACAACTTGATCGGTTAGGTCATAAATCCCAACTGGGCCAGCTAACATATCGATTGAAAATTGACCGGTAATTAACATCGCCAAGTTCGTGACGATCATTTTGGTCGTATTATACGTTTCTACAAAACCATATTGCAGTGTTTTAACAAATGATTTTTCAAAAGCAAGTTGAACACCAATTTGCCCTATTTTCTCACCTTGCACATCTTCCGCCTCAGCTGGAATGACGGTTAAGGAATCCAATTTATCGTCCCTTTGGACCGTCATCGTTAATTCCTCAGAAGGACTCTCCATCACAATTAATGTGAATTCCTCCCAAGTCGAAACCGTATCACCTTCAATTTGGATGATCTCATCACCAGCTTGCAACCCTGCTTCTTCCGCCGCACTATTTGATTGTACATCACCAATGAGCGCCTTATCGGAAGGAACACCTTGTACAAAACCAATGATAATAAAGAGAATGATCGCTAGCAAAAAGTTCATCATCGGACCTGCAAATAATTGCATGCCTCGCTGTCCAACCGTTTTCGATGCGAATTGACGATCATAAGGGGCAATTTGCGTTTCGCTCTCATCCATAATAAAGAATGCTTTTGGATCAACTTCAAAATGAAGTTTTTCTTCGTATTCATCAAGATCATAACCGATGATCTCTAACTCATGATCAAGATCAACATGTTCCACTTCGATTACGCGTGCATCTGGGTGTTTTGATTTATTATTAACAATGATGTTTTTCACTTTGTTGTCATCATTAAATTCAAGGCCAATATGATGACCTGGTTTTAACTCAATGATTTCAGGATCTTCACCTGCCACACGTACATACCCACCCATTGGGAGTAAACGTACCGTGTAAAGTGTTTCACCTGGCTTATAAGAAAATATTTTGGGTCCAAATCCAATCGCAAATTCCCGTGCTAGCATGCCTGTTCTTTTCGCAAAGATCAAATGACCAAGCTCATGAACAAACACAAGGAGACCAAACATTAAAATAAACGCAATCACTGTATTCAAAAAAACACCTGCTTTCCATCGGTTAGGAACTCATTCATCTTCTTCCAAGAAGTACGATTGAATCTGTGGCATACCTTCACGTAAATAGGCTACCCTGCGATATATATTACCTTGATCAAATAAAGTTTATGACATACAAGAAAGGTAAAACAAATAGTAAGCTATCCATTCGGTCTAAAATCCCACCATGTCCAGGCAATAATTTTCCTGAATCTTTCACATCATAATGTCGTTTATATGCGGAAGCAATGAGATCTCCGATTTGACCAACAATCGATACGCAGATTGTAATGATAAGGATCATGACTAAAGAATACTCGAATGGATAGAACAGTTGAAAAGATAGCCCGACAAGACAAGCACTTAAAACACCACCAAGAGCACCCGCTATGGTTTTATTCGGACTAATTTCAGGCCATAACTTTCTTTTTCCAAAAGCACGTCCGAAAAAGTAGGCCCCCGTATCTGTTGCCCAGATGACGAACAGTGCAAACAGAACATAGGTTAAGCCTGCCGTTCGCGTCAGGATCAGAAAGTGAAAGCCTATGCCAACATAGAGTGTGGAGATGAGTATAAATCCAGCATTTGTAAACGTGAATTTATTTTTTGAAAAGACCGTATACGTTAATAGTAACATGATAAATATAATCAGGAATTCATTGGTAATATGTCCACTGAAGTGAATGAAAGCCGATTGCGGTAATAAAATAATCCATAAAAACACAATGGCTAAAAAGGAAGCGATCAATGACTTCGATTTCTTTTGCATATTTAATAATTCAATGAGTCCTATCGTTGCTAGAACATAAACAAATAATGCAAAAGGCCACTCACCGTAAACCACAAAAGGTACAAATACGAGTAAAGCCACTATCGCTGTTTGGATACGTTGTTTCATCTTATTATCAGCACCTTAAATACCTCCATAACGCCTTTTCCGTTGCCTATAAGCCTCAAGTGCTTCTAACAATACATCCTCGTTAAAATCGGGCCATAATACGTCCGTAAACCAAAACTCCGTATATGCTAGTTGCCATAAAAGGAAATTGCTTAAACGTTGCTCACCACTTGTACGAATTAATAGATCCGGATCCGTCAAACCGTTTGTGTATAGATATTCTGAAAATGTATGTTCGTCTAATTTATCAATTGTCGTTTTATCATCATCGATATCTGTAATAATTTGTTTAATCGCCTGCATAATTTCAAATCTACTACCATAATTTAACGCAAAATTTAATAATAAGCCATCATTTTGTTTTGTTTTTTCCTTCGCATATTGGATTGCTTCCCTGGTAATTAAAGGTAAGGAGCTAAATTCTCCAATGGTTTCGATTTTTATATTATTCTCCATGATTTCAGGTAAATATGTATTTAGAAAAACCTTCGGAAGTTTCATGAGGAAATCCACTTCTGATTTGGGCCTTTTCCAGTTTTCAGTTGAGAACGCATATAATGTTAGTGTTTTTATATTTAGATTCGATGCAGAAATCACCGTATCCTTGACAACATCCATACCTTCTTTATGACCCGCATTGCGTGGCAGTTCCCGTTGCTCCGCCCACCGCCCATTCCCATCCATTATAATGGCAATATGGTCAGGTACACGAGCCGCATCCCGTTCATCTTCTTCAATTACCTTTTTCTTTTTATTAAAAAAGGGAAGTTTCATTGACATAATTTGTCCCCCGCATGTTGCTAATTATCCTTATATCATTCTCCCAGCTCTTATTTATATGCTGAATAGGATAATAATATAACTTACTCTGCATAAGGATGAATGCTTATTATATCATTATATTCCATGATTGATAAATAAAAAACAAAGACCCCCTTAAACAAAAGGGGGATTGTTTATCTTTTTCACGGCATTTCCTTCAACTTCATGTGTCACCATGAAAAGTGGCTGGTAATAAATGATCAACTCGATTTGTTATACTTCCATAATTTCTGTTTCTTTAGCGCTTGCTAATTGTTCCATCTCTCCAATATAATCATCGGTCGACTTCTGAACTTGATCTTCTGAACTACGTAATTCGTCTTCATTTAGCTCGCCATCTTTTTCCGACTTTCTCAGCTGATCATTCGCATCACGACGAATATTCCGAACTTGAATGCGTGCTTCTTCGGTATATTTACTGACAACTTTCGTCAATTCTTTTCTACGTTCTTCCGTAAGCGCCGGAATATTAATGCGGATGAGATTTCCATCATTTGATGGCGTCAACCCAATATCAGCTTTTTGAATCGCCTTTTCAATATTTCCAACGACTGTTTTGTCATATGGTGTAATAATAAGCATTCTAGGCTCGGGAGCTGATACATTAGCTAGCTGATTAAGTGGTGTAAATGCACCATAATATTCAACAACAATCCCATCTAATATTTGTGGATTTGCTCGCCCAGCTCTAACGGTTGCTAATTGCTTGGAAAAAGCTTGCACAGCCTGCTTCATTTTATCGCGCATCTCTTTTATAATATCACCTGACATGTTACTTCCCCCTTATTATTGTACCGATTTGTTCACCGAGAACAACTCGTTTAATATTACCAGCATCAATTGAAAATACAATCAATGGAATATCATTATCCATACATAAAGATGAAGCCGTTGAGTCCATAATACCTAGTCCTTCATTCAACATCTCCATATACGTAATACTATCATATTTCTTTGCCTGTTTGTTTGTCAATGGATCATCAGAATATACACCATCGACATTGTTTTTTGCCATTAAGATGACTTCGGCTTCAATTTCAGCTGCTCGTAGTGCGGCTGTTGTATCTGTTGAAAAATAAGGATTTCCCGTTCCAGCTGCAAATATAACAACGCGTTTTTTCTCCAAGTGACGAATCGCTTTTCTTCTTATGTATGGTTCTGCCACCTGTCGCATTTCAATGGATGTCTGAACACGTGTAGGGATTCCAATCATTTCCAAACTATCTTGGAGTGCGAGTGAATTCATTACTGTTGCTAACATTCCCATATAATCAGCATTTGCCCGTTCCATTCCCATCTCACTACCTACTTGTCCGCGCCAAATGTTTCCTCCACCAACTACAATCGCTATTTCTATACCGAGATCCACAACTTCTTTCACCTGTTTCGCTACGGATCGAATAATTTCTGGTTCGATCCCATACCCTTGTTTCCCACTTAATGCTTCACCACTTAATTTCAATACGATCCTTCGGTAATGTGCGGTTGTCATAATTACCTCCAAAGTAGATTTATTATCAACTCATACGAATCAATTTCATAATTAGGAATCATTCAGAATGAAGCGAATGTTAATAGGTGGCATAAATTAAACTATTACATTCATTTTTAACTTCTTATATAGAATTATGAAATTGATTCGTACTTCTATATATTTTCCAATCTTCTTTTAAAATAGGGAACACGCGATGTGCTCCCTATCATTTAACATGCAGATCAATTCCGGTAACATAACTGACCCAATTGGCGTTACCAATGGCATATCATCAAAATAGGCATTGGTACGCAATTTACTTATTTGTTTATTTCTCTCATCACTTCATCAGCAAAGTTTTCATCACGTTTTTCCATTCCCTCGCCTACTTCATAGCGAATGAATGATTTAACAGATGCATTTTTACTTGCGACAAATTTCTTCACTTTAGAATCGGGATCTTTAACATAGCTTTGATCAAGTAAACAAATATCTTCAAAGAATTTGCTCAAACGACCTTCCACCATTTTTTCTACGATGTGCTCTGGCTTACCCTCTTCAAGTGCTTGTGTTTTTAAGACTTCACGCTCGCGATTCACTTCTTCTTCTGGAACTTCGTCACGTGAAACATAGCTCGGATTAATCGCAGCAACATGCATGGCAATATCTCGAGCTAACTCAGCGTCGTCCGTACTTTCTAAGACAGTCAATGCGCCGATACGCCCATCCATGTGTAAGTAGGCTCCAAAGGCTTCTGAATCAGCTTTATTGACTAATGCAAAGCGGCGTAATGAAATTTTCTCACCGATCGTTGCAATAAATGAATTGATATGCGCCTCAACCGTCACACCATTTAAATCTTGTTGCATAACTTCTTCAACACTTTGTGATTTATGAGCAAGAATGTGGTTACCTAAGTCTTTAAGCAATTGTTTAAACTGTTCATTTTTCGTAACAAAGTCAGTTTCACAGTTCACTTCTAAAATCACTGCTGCATTGTTATCCGTTACAATAAAAGCGGATCCTTCTGCTGCAATTCTAGCTGACTTTTTCGCAGCATCTGCTGATCCCTTTGTACGTAAATAATCAATTGCTTCCTCGATATTACCGTTTGTTTCTTCTAGTGCTTTCTTACAGTCCATCATACCTGCACCCGTTTTGTCTCGTAATTCTTTAACCATTTTTGCTGTAATTGCCATGTTAAATCCTCCTCAAAATTATGCTCACCATTAATTCCTTTGAAAAAGGTGATAAAAGGCTTTCCCTCTTATCACCCATCCTTTACCAATAAAAATTTACTCTTCTTCAGCTTTAACTTTTTCTGTTTTTGTTTCTTCAGTTTTAACTTCTTCTGTTTCTTCAGCTTTAACTTCTTCAGCCTTTGGTGCTACTGCTGCTGCTTTCTCTTCGGCTTTAACAAGTTCTGCTTCTACTTCCTCTTCTTCACCTTGTTTACCTTCGATAACAGCATCTGCCATTTTTGAAGTTAATAATCTCACTGCACGAATCGCGTCATCGTTAGCAGGAATTATATAGTCAATTTCATCAGGATCACAGTTTGTATCAACAATTCCAACGATCGGAATATTAAGTTTGATTGCTTCAGCAATCGCAATGCGTTCTTTACGTGGATCAATAACGAAGACTGCATCAGGCAATTTCTTCATTTCCTTGATACCACCTAAGAATTTCACTAAGCGATCTTTTTCTTTAAGTAAATCAACAACTTCTTTTTTAGGTAAGACTTCAAATGTTCCGTCTTCCTCCATACGTTCAATTTCTTTCAAACGGTTAATCCGTTTACGAATCGTTTTGAAGTTTGTTAATGTTCCACCCAACCAACGCTGATTTACATAGAACATTCCTGCGCGTGTGGCTTCTTCTTCAACAGAATCTTGTGCTTGTTTTTTCGTTCCTACGAAAAGAACTGTTCCACCTTCTGCTGCAATGTCTCTTACAAAGTTATAAGCTACATTCACCATTTTGACTGTTTTTTGCAAGTCAATGATGTAAATTCCGTTACGTTCCGTGAAAATGTACTTCTTCATTTTCGGGTTCCAACGGCGTGTCTGGTGACCAAAATGTACACCAGCTTCTAATAATTGTTTCATCGAAATTACTGACATATTAATTCCTCCTTGGTTTTATCCTCCGCTTAGATCTTGTTCATACGAAAGACCTATTTCTAGGCACCCTTTATATGAATTACTAAACGTGTGTGATAATCTTTCTTTTATAGTGTTTACACCGTTAATTAATATATCATAGGACACGGTAGTAATCAAGCATTATGTATTGTTTCTCTTTTTTTATCTGCAGCGCCTCTAACCACGCTACCTATTATTCTAGCACGTAGCTGTTGTTTTTCATGTACGCTATGCACGATTTAAAACAAGCTTGATGAGTAGGCAAAAAAAAGGCTAGCATTACTAGCCTTTTTTTACCACTCTTATCTAGATCGGAGTTTATCAAGTTCGATTAAGAACTTATCATTTAATACTTTGATATATGTTCCTTTCATACCGAGAGAGCGTGATTCAATGACACCCGCACTTTCTAATTTCCTCAATGCGTTCACAATGACGGATCTTGTAATGCCCACGCGATCCGCAATTTTACTGGCGACAAGGAGTCCTTCATGTCCATCTAACTCTTCAAATATATGATCAATCGCTTCTAACTCACTATATGATAGGGAACTAATCGCCATTTGTACAACGGCTTTACTTCTCGCTTCTTTTTCAACTTCTGCTGTCTTTTCTTGTAATATTTCCATGCCTACAACAGTTGCCCCATACTCAGCTAGCAATAAATCATCTGATTCAAAGCTTTCTGTTAATCTACCTAAAATTAATGTTCCGAGACGATCACCGCCACCAATGATTGGTACGATTGTCGTTAGCCCACTTTGAAATAATTCCCGGTTTTCAACAGGAAACACCGAATAAATACTATCAATATCTAGGTTCGCTGTTGTTTCAAAGACATTAAATAAACCTTGTGTATATTCATCAGGAAAACGTCTATCTTCCAGCATCGATTTCATACGCTCGTTTTCAATTTCATCATTAATAGCAAACCCTAGTAATTTACCTCGGCGACTTAGAATAAATACATTCCCTTTGATTACCTCTGTTAGTGTTGCTGACATATCATTAAAATTAACTGGATTTCCTGCAGATTTTTGCAGCATCGCATTAATTTTTCGTGCACGATTTAAAAGTTCCATTATGATAATCCTCCATTCATTAGTAAAACTGCTTTCCTATTTAGATTTCTTACGCTGTTTTTAGGCGATCAGACATGATCCCTCTACGTTTCGGTTTTTTTATAAGATAAATTCTCTTAGGTCTTTATCTTTTACAATGTCCGCTAGTTTTTCATCGACATAGTCGGGTGTAATTTCAATCTCTTTCATATTGATATCCGGAGCTTCGAATGATAAATCCTCTAATAACTTCTCCAGAATCGTATGAAGCCTTCTTGCACCAATGTTATCCGTATCCTGATTTACTTGATACGCAATCTCAGCTAATCTGTTTATAGCTTCGTCTGTAAAAACAACATTTATACCTTCAATCTCTAATAATGCTTTATATTGCTTTAAAAGCGCATTCGACGGTTCGTTTAAGATCCGTTTAAAATCATCGACAGATAATTTATCTAATTCAACTCGGATCGGAAAACGACCTTGGAGCTCTGGAATTAAATCAGACGGCTTCGACATATGAAAGGCACCAGCAGCAATAAATAACATATGGTCTGTACGAACAGGCCCATGCTTCGTTACAACCGTTGAACCTTCAACAATCGGCAAAACATCACGCTGAACGCCTTCTCTTGAAACACCAGCTGATTGTTCTTGCTTTCCGGTAACCTTATCGATCTCGTCTATAAAGACAATACCAGATTCTTCAGCACGAACAACTGCTTCTTGTGCGACTTCCTCCATGTCAACAAGCTTTTGTGCTTCATTTTGTGTTAATACTTTTCTCGCCTCGGAGACGGGGAGCTTGCGTTCTTTACTTTTTGTTGGCATAAATTTCCCCAAGGCATCTTGCATGTTCATTCCCATTTGTTCCATACCCGATCCTTGTAGCATGTCAAACATTGATGGGGGTAATTCTTCAATTTCGACTGTTACCATATGGTCCTCTAGCTCACCAAGGGCAAGTTGTTTCTGCACACGTTTGCGCTTGTTTTTAATTTCCTCTTTTTCATCGTCACCCACTTGATCTTCCGTTGCATCATCCTGGCCCGGAAACAACATTTCAAATGGGTTCTTTGTACTCGATTGTTTCTTCTCCTGTGGAAGGAGTAGTTTTACCAGTTGTTTATTTGCTTCAACTTCGGCCTTGCCCTTCACTTCATCCATCTTAGCTTCTTTAACCATTCTTACCGACATTTCAACTAAATCTCTGATCATCGATTCCACATCTCGACCTACATAGCCTACCTCAGTAAACTTCGTCGCTTCAACCTTAATAAATGGGGCTTGAACTAATTTCGCTAATCTTCTAGCGATTTCTGTTTTACCTACGCCTGTCGGACCGATCATTAAAATGTTCTTTGGAACGATTTCATCTTTAATCGATGCCTCAAGTTGCATCCGACGATAACGATTTCTTAATGCTACTGCCACTGATTTTTTTGCGCTTTCTTGACCAATAATATAACGATCTAATTGATCAACAATTTGTCTTGGAGTAAGATTATTCGCCATTTTTCTATGAAACCTCCTTACTATTCAAGTACTTCCAATGTAATCTGGTCATTTGTATAAATACATATTTCACCAGCAATTTCCAATGCTGCACGCGCCATGTCTTCAGCCGACAAATGAGGCGAATGTCTCGCAAGCGCTCGGCCAGCACTTAACGCATAATTACCACCCGAACCAATTGCTAATATGCCATCATCAGGCTCAATCACTTCTCCCGTACCGGAGACAATTAACATATTCTCTTTATTCATGACGATGAGCATTGCCTCTAACTTGCGAAGAACCTTATCACTTCTCCATTCCTTCGCAACCTCAACAGATGCTCTCATCAAGTTCCCATCGAATGCTTCTAACTTGCTTTCAAATTTCTCAAACAATGTAAAAGCATCAGCAACGGATCCCGCGAATCCCGCAATGACCTTACCATGATATAATGTTCGGACTTTTTTCGCTTTATGCTTCATAATGACGGCATTTCCCATCGTGACTTGCCCGTCACCACTCATCGCACATTGTCCGTTATGTCTAATTGCAAATATCGTTGTTGCATGCATTTCATTTGAAATGATGATCACCTCGCCAATCTCCTATTATTCGTCATCAATCCTCGCTCTTGGATGACTATTCATATACACGTTTCGTAACCGATCTTTTGTAACATGCGTATATATTTGTGTCGATGATAAATTCTCATGACCTAATAATTCTTGAACGGTTCGTAGGTCTGCTCCTTCGTTTAACATATGTGTAGCAAATGTATGGCGTAATTTATGAGGATGGATATGAATCGTTAATGCTGCTTTTTCAACCATTTTATTTAAGATGAGCCGAATACCTCTTGTCGTTAATGGTGTACCACGGGCATTCAAAAAAACAGTATCCGTATTTGGATCACCCTTTTCTAGCAGGGCTTTTCTGCCGTCATTTAAATAAGTATGTAAAGCATCTGCCGCAAACTGCCCAAACAGAACATAACGTTCTTTTCCTCCCTTGCCCCTAATAAACATGGATCCGATCGAAAAATCAATATCATCAATTAGGAGCCCTTGACATTCACTCACCCTAACCCCTGTTGCGTACAACGTTTCAATAATTGCTTGATCCCTTTGACCCAATGGATCAGACAAATCATTAATTTCAAATAATTTAACGAGCTCCTCCTCATATAAAAATCCAGGTAACGGTTTGCTCACTTTAGGAAGTGTGATGAGCATAAATGGATTTGAATCAACGATGTTCTCTCGCTCAAGAAATTTATAAAATCCCCTTAAACAAGATAGGATTCTTGAAACGGTTCTTCTACTTAGGTTCTTGTTATAAAGCTCAGTCAAATATAAGCGGACAACAGTTGGATCAATATTTTTAGCATCGTGAATAGCTTCTTGAATTAGAAACTTCGAAAAATCATCAAGATCCTTCGTATAAAACTTAATTGTATAAGGTGATGCGTTCTTTTCAATTTGTAAATATTCGATAAACAATCTGCAATTGTTCACATAATTATCCAACTATTCACCTCACCAAATAACATTTAAATCATAACACACTACAATCGGATCTGCAATGGACTTCACACAATTGTAACAAGATTCTGAATCTCTTATATTTTTAGTTTCAGAAGAATAGATAACCAAAAACTGAGACCTGATGCACAATTAACAATATTAGCCCCTTTTTTAGACATAGTCAATCAATTCCTTTTAAACAGCCATTTACTGATCGATCCTGATCTCTTTGCAATCGTTCATCTCGTCTTCGTTTTATAGATGAGCCGAGAATACTCGTGATGTCTGTCAGGAGAGATTCGCATCATCGCTTATCATCTTCCATCTTTCCCATATCCATTTATTTTCAAACAAGGAATGATCACATCTGTGCCGTCCGTTTATCTGCATTGAAAAAGCTGCTTACATTCGCGATGTAAGCAGCTTTTAATTAGTTGGCAGTCTTTTCGATGTGGTCACATTCTGTACACTTAATTGTTGTTTCTTTTTTAGTTCGTTTTTCTACCAATAACGACTTACACTCTGGGCAAGGTTTCTCTATCGGTTTGTCCCAAGATACGAAGTCACACTCCGGGTAATTGTCACACCCGTAAAAGAGACGGCGTTTCTTCGATCTTCTCTCGACGACATTACCATCCTTACACTTCGGACAATCTATACCGATCTTTTTCAAAATTGGTTTTGTATTTCTACAGTCCGGGAAGTTGGAGCAGGCGAGAAACTTGCCGTATCTCCCCATTTTATAAACCATTTCGTGCCCACACTTTTCACAGTCAATGCCTGCTGGTTCATCTTTAATTTCCATTTCTTCGATCTCATCTTCCGCAATTTCTAATCGCTTGTGGAAGTCTTGATAGAAATCATCAATTACCTTTACCCACTTTGTCTTACCTTCTTCAATATCATCTAAGCTTTCTTCCATATTCACTGTAAAGTCAACGTCGATAATTTCCGGAAAATACTCTTGTAACATCTCAATGACGATGGTTCCAATTTCTGTTGGGAAAAAACGTTTATCTTCGACACTTATATAGTCTCTACGCTGAATCGTATCAATTGTCGGTGCATATGTTGAAGGACGTCCGATTCCTTCCTTCTCCATCGTACCAACAAGCCTTGCCTCCGTAAAACGAGGAGGTGGTTGTGTAAAATGCTGATTCGGAATAATATCTTTGGCTTGTACGACCATGCCTTTTTCTAATTCTGGTAAATACTTATCCTTTTCTTGCTTCTTTTCATCAGTTCCTTCCACATACACTTTCATAAATCCACTAAATTTAACTTTTGAGCCTGTCGCTCTAAACTCTACTTTGTTGTTCAACATATGAACCGTCATGGTGTCCATCACTGCTGGAGCCATTTGACTGGCAAGAAAACGTTCATAAATCAATTTATATAGACGAAACTGATCATTTGTTAGCTTGGACTTTAATGATTTCGGATCGCGCATAACTGATGTCGGTCTAATCGCTTCATGCGCGTCCTGTGTATCAGCTTTCTTTTTCGCTACTTTCTTCGTCCCTAAATACTCTTTACCAAAGTTCTCTAAAATATAATCTTTGCTTTGGTTGATCGCTGTATCTGATACACGCGTTGAATCCGTTCGCATATACGTAATGAGACCCGTAATTCCACCCGCTTTTTTACCTAAATCAATTCCTTCATATAATTGCTGGGCAATCATCATCGTTTTCTTTGCCCGATAATTAAGCTGCCTTGCACCATCCTGTTGGATAGATGAAGTTGTAAATGGCAAAGTTGGATTCCGTTTTCGTTCTCGTTTATTTACTTTATCGATCAGAAATTCTTTTCCTTCAATCGTTTCTAGTATTTCCTGTACTTCTTTTTCACTTTTAATTTCTACCTTTTTGCCTTCCACACCATAAAAGAAACCATCGAAGACTTCTTTGTCTTTCATAAACTCTGTTTCTATTGACCAATATTCTTCAGGCTTAAAGTTCTTAATTTCATTTTCCCGATCGATAATCATCTTCATCGCCACAGATTGAACGCGACCTGCACTTAAACCTCTTCTAATCTTCTTCCATAATAATGGACTAATATTGTACCCAACAAGCCGATCTAAGATTCGTCTTGCTTGCTGTGCATCAACAAGGTCCATGTCAATTGATCGTGGCTTTTTAAATGCGTCGACAATTGCTTCTTCCGTGATTTCGTTAAAAACAACACGACAATCAGACGTCGGATCAACCTTCAACGCATATGCTAAATGCCAGGCAATTGCTTCCCCTTCTCTGTCAGGGTCAGCCGCAAGATAAATTTTATCAGCCTTTTTCGCTTCCTTACGTAATTCTTTTAAAACATCGCCTTTACCGCGAATGGTTATATATTTCGGGTTATAATTATCATCAACATCAACACCCATTTGACTTTTAGGTAGATCGCGTACATGTCCCATTGATGCTTTTACAGTATACTTTTTTCCTAAATAACGTTCAATCGTTTTCGCTTTTGCAGGCGACTCAACGATCACAAGATTTTCTGCCATTTTATTTCCTCCCACAATAATGAGGTTACGAGTTATCATATTTGAAATCGTTACTAATGTTAGATACAACAAACCCATTTGTCAAATTTACTTCATATGGACTTAGATACCCGCGCTGACGCTATCCCTTTAAGAATAGAATAAATTCTCACCAATATCATGCCAATCTTCCAGTATATCTTCTGCTTCAAACACAAGCTTCGCACCATCTTGAATCATTTGATGACAACCTTTTGTTTGTGGCAATAAAGGGGATCCTGGTACAGCATAAACTTCTCTCCCTTGGTCAAGCGCTTGATCGACTGTAATCAAGGTACCACTTCGTTCCGTCGCTTCAATTACGAGCGTACCGAAACTTAAACCACTAATAATCCGATTTCTTTCTGGAAAATGATAACGTGCAGGTGGCATGTCGGGAGGATACTCGGATAATACCAATCCACGTTCCCTTATTTTGTGGAATACCCCTATATTTTGTTGCGGATAAATATGATGGAATCCACCACCTAATACGGCGATTGTTTTGCCACTATATGTTAGTGATAACTCATGTGCATACCGATCAATTCCTTTTGCCATGCCACTCACAATCACCCAATTGTTTTCAATAATGGGCCGAACGATCAATTCCATCTTTCTCCTTGCTTCTTGTGAGGGGTTTCTCGTTCCAATGACACTCAGTGCAGGCGAATCAAGCAATAAGGATCTGTCACCTTGCGCATAGAGGACAAGTGGTGGGTCTTTTATACGCCTGAGGATGTCCGGATAGTTTCCGTCGATAATGGTGATCACTGTATATCTCGTTAGGTTTAAGGTTGTCTGTTCCTGTGTGGATAAGTTATGAAGATCCATATAAAATAATTTGGCATTTCTTAAGGAGATGAAAAATTGCTTGCTCAATTCGGTGGAGGATAATCTGTAGATGCTTGCGAGTGTGGAATCATGTTGAAAGAAACGATGAATCGTTTTCCGTCTAATGCCACGGCATAAATGCAGATGAATCAACCGTTTACGTATTGCTTCCAACGCTTCACATCCTATTCATAATTTGATTAATGATTAAAAAGGAACCTAAAAGATAATGCGTCTTTTAGGTTCCTCTAAGGAGCTTAGTGTGTTTTACATTTTTCTTGTAAATCATTTTCTTCAAGTACTTGAATCATCATTTCACCCATTACAGCTGGTGTTTCTGCAACCTTAATACCACATTCATTCATAACGCGGATTTTTTCTGTTGCTGTTCCTTGTCCACCAGATATAATCGCGCCAGCATGTCCCATTCGTTTCCCTGGGGGTGCCGTGACACCACCGATAAATCCGACTACTGGTTTTGTCATATTTTCTTTTACCCATAATGCTGCTTCTTCCTCAGCCGTCCCACCAATTTCTCCGATCATGACAACGGCATATGTGTTTGGATCGTCATTATATGCTTTTAGAACATCAATGAAGCTTGTCCCATTTACAGGATCTCCACCAATACCAATCGCACTTGATTGACCATAGCCTTTTTCAGATAATTGATGTACCGCTTCATACGTTAGTGTTCCAGAACGTGATACAACACCAATATGTCCTTTTTTATGAATATAGCCAGGCATAATACCAATCTTAGATTCGTCTGGAGCAATGACTCCTGGACAGTTTGGTCCAATTAAACGAGTCTTTTTACCTTCCATATAACGATTGACTTTAACCATGTCTAATACCGGAATATGTTCCGTGATACAGATAGCAAGATCTAGATCCGCATCAGCAGCCTCGATAATTGCATCGGCTGCAAATGGTGCCGGAACATAGATAACGGAGACAGTAGCACCTGTCTGTTCGACTGCTTCTTCAACCGTATTAAAGACAGGTACACCTTCTACTTCACTTCCGCCTCTTTTTGGTGTAACTCCTGCTACGATTTTAGTCCCATAAGCAAGCATTTCTTTTGTATGAAACTTTGCTGTTGATCCAGTAATTCCTTGTACAATTACTTTTGTATCTTTATTAACTAACATACTCATTCTATTCCACCCTTTCTGCACGATCTATAAGCTCGTTCAATTCAAGTTTATCGCTTTTGTTATTTTACTAATGAAACGATTTTTTCAGCACCGTCACCCATTGAATCAGCAGACGTAATGTTCAAACCTGATTCTTTTAGTATCTTTTTACCTAAATCGACATTTGTACCTTCTAAGCGAACAACGAGTGGAATGTCAAGACCCACTTGTTTTGTTGCTGCAATGACACCTTCTGCAATCACATCACACTTCATAATGCCACCGAAGATATTTACGAAAATACCTTTTACATTCGGATCGGATAGAATGATTTTAAATGCTTCTGTTACTTTCTCAGCTGTAGCACCGCCTCCAACATCAAGGAAGTTAGCCGGATCTCCACCATAATGTTTAATGATGTCCATTGTCGCCATCGCAAGTCCAGCACCATTAACCATACAACCAATATCACCTTCAAGTGAAATATAGCTTAGATCGTGTTCAGATGCTTCAATTTCTTTTGGATCTTCTTCATCAAAGTCACGTAATTCTTCAACCGCTTTTTGACGATATAAAGCATTATCATCAAAGTTTAATTTTGCGTCTAATGCTAGGACATTACCATCATTTGTTGTTACCAATGGGTTAATTTCTGCAATGGAGCAGTCATTATCAACAAATGCTTCATAAAGTCCTCCCATGAATTTGACAACTTTCCCGATTAATTCATCTGGAATGTTGAGTTTAAACGCCAATCTACGTGCTTGGAACCCTGATAAACCAATACCTGGATCAATGACCTCTTTAAAGATCTTCTCTGGAGTCGCAGCTGCTACTTCCTCAATTTCAGTACCGCCCTCTTCAGATGCCATCATCACCACGCTTGATGTAGATGTGTCTACTACGATTCCCACATAATATTCCTTGTTAATATCACAGCCCTCTTCAATAAGAAGTCTTTTAACTTCTTTCCCTTCAGGTCCTGTTTGTGGTGTAACCAATGTTTTGCCCATAATTTCATTAGCATATGTACGTACTTCCTCAAGGTTTTTGGCGATTTTAACACCACCTGCATTACCTCTACCACCTGCATGGATTTGTGCCTTAACTACTGTAACGGGGCTAGCTAATTTTTCAGCAGCTTCTACTGCTTCATCAACTGTATATGCAACATGGCCTTTCGGAACATTTACACCATAGTTACTCAAAAGCGCTTTCCCTTGATACTCATGAATGTTCATTTTTTATCCTCCAATCAAAATTGCCTGCATGTCTATTGTATTAAAAACAGACAGATTAAACAAGAATAAGAGAATTTCTTGTTGATTACGAATGATTCCAGACGCATAATCAATTCAATTCCTTAATCTCTACAAACCAAAGCATATCATACTTTTCATTCTAGTCTATTATATTATACCGAAGCAAAACGGCGAATCGTGTCAGAAACAGGCGAAAAGGATGTGCGATGATGCTCCGTTACACCGTATTCAGCCAACATTGCTAAATGATGTTTTGTTCCATATCCCCGATGCGATTTAAAATCATACATCGGATATTGATCATGGATTTTTGTCATCAGTCGATCACGAGATACTTTAGCTAACACACTCGCCGCTGCGATGGTGATGCTTTTTTGATCTCCTTTGATAATCGATTCAGAAGAATATGGTAAATCATCTAGTTTGACAGAGTCAATTAACACGTGATCAGGTTCAGGATCCAGTTCAGCCAAGCATGTTCTCATTGCTTGCTTTGTTGCTTCTAATATATTAATTTGATCAATCACCTGATTACTAATCACAGCTACCCTATAACTGATCGCTTCTTTGACAATCACTTCATAAAATTCATCCCTTGTTTTTTCATTCAATTTCTTGGAGTCCGTTAAGCCTAGTAACATAAAGTCTGGTGGTAAGATAACAGCCGCTGCCACTACGGGACCAGCAAGCGGTCCCCTACCTGCTTCATCAATTCCAGCTATATATTTATAGCCATTCGCTAAGGATTGCCGTTCATAGGAACCCATTTCATAAAAGTCATCAGCTAGCTTTGCTGCTTGCTGTTGTTTTTTCGCATAGGTGGCAATGAGCTGTTGCACCCCTTTTCGTTCATCAAGCTTTAATGCAAGTATGTTTTCTGCTGTCACATTACCCGCTGCAAACAATGTTTTTAAAGATGCGATTGATTGCTGTTTCATGTAAATCCGGTCCCCTCTATTCATTCAATTCTTAAGCCGCATAGATAAAGCCAACAGACTAGGAAAACTCAAGTGTGATTCGTCCGAGACGGCCTGATCGGAGGTCATTTAACACAATCGTTGCGACTTGATCAAAGTTAACATGCCCACCACTCTCTAGTGCACCATGCCGTTTCCCAATGGCTATAAATATCTCCCACATATCATCAACTTCCCAATCAATCGGATAACGTGCATGTAAAAGTGATGGATACTGTTCTTTCATATAAGTGAGCACATAAGCTGCAATATCTTGTAAGGCTAAAATGTCATCCTTTATCGTTCCAATGGCTGCTAACCGGAGTCCCACTTGTTCATCCTCAAATTTAGGCCATAATATCCCTGGTGTGTCGAGCAATTCGAAATCTTTATTTAGCTTTATCCATAATTGATGGCGCGTAATCCCGGGACGATCACCTATTTTAGCCACTTTCTTGTTGGCAAAACGATTAATTAATGTGGATTTCCCTACGTTCGGAATCCCGATAATCATGGCCCGAATTGCTCGAGGCGCTACCCCTTTACTTTTCATTTTATCGATATTCTTTTGCCCGAGCCCTTTAGCCAATTGAATCGTTTGGTTGATATCTGCTTGACTATTAACGTCAACCCCGATTGCTGGAATTCCTTGATCGGCGAAGTGGGTAATCCATTGTTCTGTTCTTTGTTGATCTGCCAAATCCTTTTTCATTAACAGCACCAGTTTCGGTTTATCCTTCACCACTTGATGTAACATTGGATTTTGCGACGACACCGGTGCTCTGGCATCCACTAATTCCAATATAAGATCGACCAACTTTAACTTCTCTTCTATTTCCCGTCTTGCTTTCGCCATATGTCCTGGAAACCATTGTATATTCATGTTTTTCATCCTATTCTTTTATCATTTCCATTCGATCAAAAGGGAAGAATATGATACTTGCTTTACCTACGATTTCATCCATTGGAATCACACCTAATGACCGACTATCTGTCGAATTATTTCGATTATCTCCAAGCACAAGTACATGCCCATTTGGTATCGTTTCGTGATTCCCCTCGAGTTCTTCCAAGGTAAAATCACTCGTTAAAAACGAAGAGATATCATCTTCTACATCCTCACCATTTATAAAGGGTTCTGCTGTTTTTTCACCATCAATATATAATTGATGGTCTTCAACCGCGACATGCTCACCAGGTAATCCGATCACTCGTTTAATAAAATCATTTTTCATTGTTGCATGAAAAACAACAATATCGAAACGATCGGGTTCATTAAACCGATACGTAAACTTATTGACGATCATTTTATCCCGATCCTCCAATGTTGGTAACATGGAAGGACCATCTACAACAATCGGAGAAAATATGAACGTACGTACTAGAAATGCTACTGTTAATGCAACGACGATCACTTTAATCCACTCAAACAACTCACTATGTCGTTTCTTCATCAATCTTCCTCCGATACGAGTAAAAAGTAAATATATTCTTATTCTAAACTACTCACCTGTCACTGGACAACTATTAATCGCTTTCATCGCGAATTATTATAAAAGAGACAAATAAAAAAAGAAGCTTGCATTCAATGCCAAGCTCCTTTCTAATTAACATCGTTAGGATCTAATTGTTAGCGACGTTCTTGAATACGTGCTTTTCTACCACGTAGATTGCGTAGATAATATAGTTTAGCACGACGGACAATACCGCGTCTAGTTACTACAATTTTTGCAACTCGAGGTGAATGCAATGGGAATGTACGCTCGACACCTACGTTGTAAGATAACTTTCTCACTGTAAATGTTTCGCTAATTCCACCGTTTTGTCTTTTAATAACAACACCTTCAAATACCTGAATACGCTCACGCTCACCTTCCACAACTCGAGCATGAACTTCTACCGTATCACCTGCACGGAATTCAGGATGATCTGTACGAAGTTGATCTTTTGTAACTGATTCGATTATTTTCTGCATTTCACTTCACTCCTCCCAAACCAATGCTCTTATCCTTTTACTTGATAGCGGAACATCGTTGATAGAGCATAAGGACTACCCTTAAGCACCTCAATAAATATACCATAACAATATATATAGTTCAACTAAATATGTTCAACGATTTATTTCTGACTCATTCTTGATATCCGCTATGATTTCTTCCTCTTCTTTTGAAAGCGGGGCCGAATCTAATAAATCTTTTCGGCGTTCATAGGTTCGTTTCAGCGACTCTCTTTTACGCCAGGCATTGATATGGGCATGATTTCCTGATAGCAATACGTCCGGAACTTGCATCCCTCGAAAATCAGCTGGTCGCGTATAGTGAGGATGTTCTAATAAACCGGTCGAAAATGAATCGGCTGGCGCAGACGCTTGATTACCTAATACATCAGGTAAGAGACGAACAACACTATCAACCACAACCATTGCCCCAAGCTCTCCACCTGTCAATACATAATCACCAATGGATAGTTCATCGGTAACTAAATGTTCTCGTATGCGTTCATCATACCCTTCATAATGACCACAAATAAAGATGAGATGTTCTTCGGTAGCTAGCTCCTCCGCGATGGCTTGATTAAACGGCTTTCCTTGTGGGCACATTAAGATAATTCTCGGCTTTGTCTGTTCTTTTTCCACAACGGAAGCAACAGCATCAAAAATCGGTTGGGCTTGTAATACCATTCCCGCACCACCACCATACGGATAATCGTCAACCTTTTCATGCTTATTCGTTGCATAATCACGAAAATTAACAAGATTATACGTAAACTTGTCCTTTTCCTGCGCCCGTTTTAAAATAGAAGAATCCAGTACACCAGAGATCATCTCCGGAAATAATGTTAAAATATCAATCTTCATTCATCAAGCAACCCTTCCATTAACTCTACGCTCACTGTTTTTTCTGCTACATTAATTTCTTTCACAACATCTTTAATAAAAGGAAGGAGAATATCTTTTCCTTTTAATTGCTCCACGACCCAAACATCATTTGCGCCTGGCGATAAAATCTCTTTTATCGTACCTAGTTTTTCATTCTTTTCCGTATATACAGCACACCCAACAATTTCATGGTGATAATATTCATTTTCCGATAATTCGGTGAGATCCGCTTCATGAACTTTCAACATGCCGCCTTTAAATGGTTCGACCTCATTAATATTCGTATAGTCTTCAAATAAAACTAAATCAAATTGTTTATGTTTTCGATGGCCTACAATTTTTAGCGGACGTGGTTGTTCTTCATTCATGACAAGATAGAGCGTTTCCCCCACCGTAAATCGCTCGTCAAAATCCGTAATACGAATAACCCTAACTTCTCCACGGACTCCATGTGTATTGACAATTTTTCCTACATCATACATTTTCGCTACCATTTATCCACCTACTATCTATCAATTCGAATGACGATATCATCTTTAATAATGATTGCCTTTTCGTTCATCAGCTTATTCCAATGCGCACCTTCTTGAACTTCAACAAGAGCTTCAACTTCCTGTTCCACCATTTCATGCCCTATCTCTAGTATATCCAATTGTTCGAGCTTAAAATCCAACAACGATTGTTCATCTTTTCGTCTTTTTATTTCGAGCTGAAATCGTCTTGCGATCTCTTCTTTTGAGCCGCTCTGCTTATGTTGAAGTTTCCGTTGCTCAAATAACAGCTGTTGAGACTCTTGTTCAAGCTGCATTTTCTCCCGGTTGAATCGAGACTTTAGTTTTTCCTTACTTTTTTCTGTGATGATTTGTTTGATCAGAACCTTATTTATTATTTTCAAATGTGTTCCTCACTCTCTCCATACAGAAGCAAAAGGGAAAAGGAATTTATTTCCCTTTCCCTTTTACATAATATCTAAATAGATCCGCTTATTTGCATCGGATTTAACCGCATAGACTACGGTACGAATTGCTTTAGCAATTCTACCGTTTTTTCCGATTACTTTTCCGACATCATCGGGGTGAACCGTAAGATGATAAACAATTTTTGTTTCCTCTTCTATTTCTTTCACAACGATGTCATCGGGATAATCGACAATACGACTAACAATTGACTCAATTAAGACTTTCATGAGATCACAAACCTTTACGATGGATTTTTCTGGTCGTGGAATTTTTTCATGATGCCTTGTTTTGAAAATAAATTACGTACTGTATCACTTGGCTGTGCGCCTTTAGTCATCCAGTCTAATGCTTTGTCTTCATCAATCTTTACTTCTACCGGTTCTGATACCGGGTTATACGTACCGATTTGTTCGATTGAACGTCCATCACGTGGTGAACGTGAATCTGCTACGACAATACGATAAAATGGATTTCGTTTCGAACCCATACGTTTAAAACGGATTTTTACAGACATGATCTTGCACCCCCTATACATTGTTAATCACAAGTATTGATACTATCAGAAAACATTTAATCTGTAAAGTGTTTTTACATTACATCAATGAATTTCATTCGGTTACAGTAATTATGAAATTTATTTACATGAATGGAAGGTTCATTCCTTTGCCACCTTTTCCTGATTGCATACCTGACATTTGCTTCATCATCTTCTTCATTTCATTGAATTGCTTCAATAAGCGGTTCACTTGTGATACTGACGTTCCTGAACCTTTCGCGATCCGCCTTTTCCTGCTTGCGTTCATAATATCAGGTTGACCACGTTCTTTTTTCGTCATGGACTGAATAATCGCCTCTACATGAACAAGTTGTTTTTCATCTAATTGGGCATTTTTCAGCCCTTTCATTTTATTGGCACCTGGGATCATTGCCATTAAATCTTCAAGTGGTCCCATGCTTTTTACTTGCCCCATTTGCTCTAAGAAATCATCAAATGTGAAGGACATGGTGCGCATTTTTTCCTGTAATTCCATCGCTTGCTTTTCATCTACTTGGGTTTGTGCCTTTTCGATCAGTGTCAGGACATCACCCATTCCTAAAATGCGGGACGCCATTCGTTCCGGATGGAAGACTTCTAGCTCATCAAGCTTTTCTCCCATTCCAACAAACTTAATCGGCTTGTCTGTTACTGCCTTAATGGATAATGCAGCACCACCACGTGTATCTCCATCAAGTTTAGTCAGTACGACTCCTGTAATATCAAGCAATTCATTAAAGCTCTCTGCCACATTGACGGCATCCTGCCCCGTCATCGAATCTACGACTAAAAAGATTTCATCGGGTTGGATGGCTGCTTTGACATCTGTTAACTCACCCATTAACTCATCATCAATGTGAAGACGTCCAGCGGTATCCACAATGACATAGTCCTGATGATCTTCTTTTGCTTGAGCTACTGCCTTTGTCGCAATTTCAACCGGACTAACCTCAGTCCCCATTGAAAAAACAGGCATCTCCAACTGTTTTCCAAGTGTATTTAATTGGTCAATTGCTGCCGGCCGATAAATATCACAGGCAACAAGCATTGGCGAACGATTATGTTCTTTTCTTAATAGATTCGCAAGTTTACCAGTTGTCGTTGTTTTCCCGGCCCCTTGGAGACCAACCATCATAATAACGGTTGGTGAACGATCGGCAACAGCAATTTTACTCTGCTCGCCCCCCATGAGATTCGTTAATTCATCTTGAACAATCTTAACCACTTGTTGTCCAGGTGTTAAGCTTTCCATAACCTCCTGCCCAACCGCACGTTCTTTTATGCGATTGATAAAGTCTTTGACAACTTTAAAGTTAACATCGGCTTCAAGTAGAGCGAGACGAACTTCACGTGTCATCACTTTCACATCTTGTTCATTTACTTTACCCTTACCGGTAATTTTTTTAATGGTGCTTTGTAATCGATCTGCTAATCCTTCAAATGCCATAGAATGTTCCCTCCTAACCTAGTTCTATTAATTGATTCATCAGTTGCTGAAACGCATGACGATCATTTGGTGCGACAGCGACTTCTTTTAATTGCCCCAATAATTCACTACGTCTGTCAAATTTATCATATAATAATAAATTTTCTTCATACGTTTCTAAGATTGATTCTGTACGTTTAATATTATCATAAATTGCTTGCCGCGACACATTTGAAAGTTCGGCTATCTCCACCAATGAAAAGTCTTCTAAATAATACATGTTCATATACTCTCTTTGCTTCGGCGTTAATAACGTTTGATAAAAATCAAATAAATAATTGAGGCGCATTGTTTTTTCGAGCAATTGCTTCTCCCCCATTATGTATAAAAACATTATATTTCATAGTAGCGAATAATGCGTTTCAATGTCAAGTCGATTCTTCCTACTATTCCACATCATCAAGCATATCAGCAAACAAGCCATAAACAAATGCATGCGCATTAAACGCCTGTAGATCATCTACTTGTTCTCCGAGTCCGACGTATTTAACGGGAATCGTTAATTCATTTCGTATTGCTAATACAATCCCGCCTTTTGCTGTTCCATCAAGCTTGGTAAGTACAATTCCTGATACGTCCGTCACTTCAGAAAATGTCTTTGCTTGATTCAATGCATTTTGTCCTGTCGTTGCATCTAATACAAGTAACACTTCATGGGGTGCGCCTGGAACTTCACGTTCAATGATTCGATTGACCTTCGCTAATTCATTCATTAAGTTTACTTTATTTTGGAGCCTACCTGCCGTGTCACAAATTAATACGTCGGCATTTCGCGACTGTGCCGCTTTAATACCGTCAAATATAACGGCAGCTGGATCACTTCCTTCCTCTTGTTTAACGACATCTACATCGGCCCGTTTCCCCCACTCTTCAAGCTGCTCGATCGCACCAGCTCGAAACGTATCACCTGCTGCTAAAACGACGTGTTTTCCTTCTTTCTTTAGTTTGTTGGCCAGTTTTCCAATGGATGTTGTTTTACCAACTCCATTCACACCGACGACTAAAATAATGGAAAGACCTTCCTCATTTACATGTAATTGGGCGATGTTTTCCTGGTCATCACCATAATAAATCTCGACTAATTTCTCTGAAATCACATCTCTTACAAGTTTAGTATCTTTAATATTTTGCCGTTTTACTTCATTTTTCAATTCCTCGATTAAATCCATTACCGCCATGACCCCAACATCGGCTGAAATAAGGACTTCTTCTAATTCTTCAAAGAAATCTTCATCTACTGTGCGATAACGAGCAATTAAATCATTGATTTTTCCTGAAAATGATTGCCGTGTTTTTGTCATTCCTTCTTGATATTTTGTCGAGACATCTTCTGTTTCATCTTGTGTAAAGCGTCTTTTTAGCTTTTGCATAAAGTTCATTTGCTTAAATCCCTTCCTATATGTATATTCTGTTTATAAATTAACCAGTTCTTGCGTATCTGCTAACTTCACCGATACAAGTCGGGAAACACCTGATTCCTGCATGGTGATTCCGTACAATACATCCGCCTCTTCCATTGTACCTTTTCGGTGTGTGATCACAATAAATTGTGTGTCATCACTATGTTGTTTGACATACTTAGCGAAACGAATAACATTGGCCTCATCTAGTGCTGCTTCTACTTCATCCAGCACACAGAAGGGCACAGGTCGGACCCGTAATATGGAGAAGAGTAAGGCAATAGCAGTTAATGCCCGTTCCCCTCCTGAAAGTAAGCCTAAATGCTGGAGTTGTTTTCCAGGTGGCTGTGCAATAATCTCAATCCCTGTATCTAAAATGTTTTGCGGATCGGTCAGTGTTAACTCAGCATGGCCGCCAGCAAATAATTCCTTAAAGACGATAGTAAACTCCGCTTGTATTCGAGTAAAGGTTTCCTCAAAACGTGTTTTCATAATCTCATCCATTTTCGCAATGATCGAATACAACGTTTCTTTCGCTTCAACGAGATCATTTCTTTGTACGGTTAAAAATTCATAACGCTCCGAAATTCGTTCATATTCTTCAATTGCACCTAAATTAACCGTGCCCAACTCATTAATTGTGCGCTTTAGTTGTGCAACCTGTTCTTTTGTTTCTTCCATATTGAGCGATTTTTCGTATGTTTGCTGAGCATATTCAAATGTCATCGAATATTCTTCTTGTAAATGTAACAAGCGATTTTCCAAATCAGCATCAAGTCGGGCTGCCTTGACTTCCGCTTGCTGTATCTGTTGGATAACCTTGTGATGCTTCCTGTTCTCTTCTTTTAATTCTCGCTCCTGATCCTGTATGCGTTGGGTATCGTCTAATCGCGACTGTCGTTCCGTTTGAATCTGCTCCGTTAGTTGATCGATCTGTCTTTGCTTATCTTCCATTTGTAACGCTAAATCAACTTCATTTTCCTCAACTTCTTGCAAACTCTGCAATTCAGCTAAATCTGTGCGATAGGTTTCAGATTGGACCTTTAATTCATCAAGCTGGGTTTGGAGCTCATTCGATTTTTCTTGTTGATTTTTCACGCGTTCATCTTGCTCTGCGAAGGAGACTTGATCGTGATGGAGATCGGTTTGCAATTGATCCCGATAACTCGTATAATCTGCCTCTTGGATGGTCAGCTCATTAATTTGTTCTTGAACGGTTTTGATCCGATTTTCAAGCGTCCTTAATTCACTTTTCAACGCTTCATCTCGTTTGGTTAACCTGATTTCATCGGCTTCATATTGGCGTTTATTTTGCTCATGCAATACCATCCGATTGTTTAATGACTTTAACTCCATTTCACTATCTTTTACGGTTGTATGAAGCTCTTGGAACCTTTGTTGTTCACGATCAAAGGCTTCTTCATTTACTTCGATGTCTGCTTCGATTTGGATAATATATTGCTCTTTCCCTTTTACCCGTTGTTCCAATTCCTTCGCTTTTCTTTCATAATCGACTACTTGTGGAGTGATCTCTTCTAACTCTTTTTCTCTCATAAATAAAGTCGATTTTGATTTTCGTTTTGCCCCTCCAGATATGGAACCTCCTGGATGAACCACATCACCGTCCAATGTGACAATTCGACTTTTCCGGTTCACAATAACAGCTATTTCATTTGCATCTTTCAACGTTTTAGCGATGATAATATTTCCCATCAAATGATGAACAACCTGATCATAATGTGGGTCTGTCTTCACTAGTTTCGCAGCGATTCCTACATAGCCGGCATGTTGCTCGATTTTAGTGCGCAACATATCTGCTAAATAGCGTGCTGAAATAGACGATAATGGTAAAAAGGTTGCCCGGCCATTATTGGTCTTTTTTAACCACGAAATCGCTTCTCTTGCTTGCTGATCATCACCAACAACAACATGTTGCGCTTGGCCGCCTAACGCCGTTTCAATTGCTAAGAGATATGGATTCGGGACATCGATAAGTTCAATTACCGCCCCGTGAATTCCCTGTAGGACATTTTCTTCTCTTGCCTTTAAAATTGTTTTAACACCGTAAAAAAAGCCTTGAAAATCTTCTTTCATTTCAACAAGCATATCTCTTCTTGATTTCAATTTCGCGATTTTTTCAAACCCTTTATACAGATTTTCCTGAAGCGAGTTAAATTGATTTCTCTCCGCGACTAACGAGGCTTTTAATTCGCGAACCGCTGCTTCTTTTTCTGTTAGGACCGTTTCTTGTAATGCATAGTCTGTTAAAATACGTTGTTTTTTATCCGTTACCTCTTTTTTCAACTGATTCAATTCCGAATATTGGTTGACTTCTGATGTGTTTTTCAGGTCCAATTGCTTTAATTGTTGACTAATGGATTGTTGTTCATTTCGATTAGCGGCTTGTTCATTCAAGTATTCAATATAGTCTGCTTTATCGTCTTCTATTTGTTCCAAAATATCTGCTTTATCTGTCCGCAGCTTACCTTCGAGCGCATCAATACGTACTTTCGTTTCTCGCCGATTACGTTGCAACAAATGAAGCTGTTCCGTTTCTTTTGCAAGTGATTCCTCTAATTGTGCGCGTTCTATGTCAGCACCTTCTGATTGTTGTTCTAATTTTTGCTTGTTTTCTGAGAAATGTTTTGTTCGTTCATATAAGACTTGTTTTCTACCATCAAGTTGTTCGAGTTGTTGTGTGTTTTTCAATAATTGCTTTTGCAATGTCTCAACCAAAGCATCTAATTCAGCAACCCCATCACGAAGTTTTTCTATTTGCGCTTCCTTCACTTGAATCGTTGTTTTGAGTTCAAGCTCACCTTGTTTCTCTTTCTCTAGTGTAGCGAGTATGTTCGTCCATCTACCATGAAGTTGCTCAATTTCCCCAATCAAATAAGAGATTTCAAATTGTTTTAAGCTTTCTTTTTGTTCGACATAGGTTGTTGCGACTGCCGCTTGTTCAGAAAGCGGTTCGATTTGTTGTTCAATTTCATAAACAATATCATCTATTCGACTCAAATTATCTTTTGTCTCTGTCAGTTTAAACTCAGCTTTTCCCTTCCGTTGCTTATATTTTAATACGCCTGCTGCTTCTTCGAAAATTGTTCGGCGCTCTTCAGCCTTGGAACTTAATACTTCCTCTACTTTTCCTTGACTAATAATGGAAAAAGCTTCTTTACCTAATCCTGAATCCATAAATAAATCAATAATATCTTTTAAACGGCAAGCTTGTTTATTAATATAGAACTCACTATCTCCCGATCGATAAACACGCCTCGTAATACTTACTTCATCATAATCCAATGGTAAGGTTTGCTCACTATTATCCAATACAAGAACGACCTCGGCAAAGTTTAATGCACGTCGTGTATCACTCCCTTGAAAGATAACATCCTCCATTTTAGACCCACGTAGAGACTTAACCGATTGCTCACCAAGCACCCAACGAATCGCATCCGTAATATTACTTTTCCCACTTCCGTTAGGTCCAACAATCGCCGTCACACCCGGAACAAAGTTGATTTTAATTCGTTCTGCAAAGGATTTAAATCCTACACTCTCTAATCTTTTTAAGTACATATGCATTCTCCTAATAAAGTGAGTTACCTAGATTAATTTAAACATTAATTTCATAATGCCAGTTTAGTACAACCCCGATACACTATACAGTCACGTTGAACCGTTCTTAACTGCATAATGTATCTGTGTTGCCGATGTTGGTAATTATAAAATTCATTAACCTTTTTACCTTTAAAACGGTATTTCTGATAGATAAACCGAACACCAATGCTCTCACCATTATGTTAGCATAAACGGGATTACAAGAGAAGAACGCTCCTATTAATGTTTATAGGGGGTTGTTTCTACACCTTCACTTCATTATAATACTATTTAAAGGGGTGATAAAGTGGACTTACATATAGCATCAAAAGAAAATATGGAGTTTATTTTAGAGGAATTAACAAAACAATTAGATGTAGCAAATCATAGCCTTTTCGATCCTGATGACTATGACTTGAATAAATACAATGATCTAAAATCATTGTTTGACATGGTTAGCAAAACAGGGAAATTAAGCCCGATGGAAACAGAAGCTTTTATTGCTGAATTAAAGAAGATTAGAAAATAAGCTTGTCTCTTGCTAATAAGAAGGTTGTTATATCGTACATTACAACCTTCTTTATCATGCATTCTTTATTGTTTATAGGAGTCCAAAGCATGTTTCGCAGCTCGTTGTTCCGCTTCTTTCTTTGTGCGCCCAATACCAACCTTAAATACCTCTTCTTGGATGCGGACTTGGGCAATGAATTCTTTATCATGTGAAGGCCCTTTTTCTTCAATAATCTCATAATCAATGGTCACATTTTGCGTCTGTTGAACGAACTCTTGTAACTGACTTTTATAATCCATCGCATGCGAAAAAGCACCTGATGATATTTTAGGCAAAATATGGTCTTCTAGAAACAATAGTACTTGATCATATCCTTGGTCTAAATAAAATGCTCCAAGAAATGATTCGAACACGTCGGCTAGTAAGGCCGGACGAGATCGCCCACCTGTTTGTTCTTCGCCTTTTCCTAATAATATATAATCACCAAAATCTAAATCTTCTGCAAAGCCTACAAGGGATTCCTCACAAACAATTGCAGCCCGAAGCTTTGTCATCTCACCTTCTGGCATGTGAGGATGGTGACGGTATAAATACTGGGAAATTCCTAATTCCAAGACAGCATCACCTAGGAACTCCAGTCTTTCATTATCCGTAAACTGCTTCTTTCGATGCTCATTCACATAAGATGAATGGGTAAACGCCTGTCTCAATAAATCATGATTGGTAAATGATATGTGCAACTCTTTTTTAAACCGTGATATATTCATTTACGATACACCTCATTAATCTTTGCTAAACTTGATCTTATTTAATGAATTTCATAATACCAGTTTAGTGCCACATGGATACAACAACCATTCTTAACTATATATCGTATCCATGTGGCTGATTAGTGTAATTATGAAATTCATTCTATTAATAATACATGGAAAGTCTCGCATGAGCGTGACTTTCCATGGTGTTCATCATTTTTGTACGCTATTTTAAGATAATGAGTTTATGTAATCCACTGCATCACCAACAGTACTAATTTTTTCTGCTTCTTCATCAGCAATTTCCATCTCAAATTCATCTTCTAGCTCCATCACCAACTCAACGACGTCTAGTGAATCTGCATCAAGATCATCTGCGAAGGATGCTTCCATTGTAATTTGTGCCTCTTCAACATCTAGTTGATCAATAATGATGTTTTTCACACGTTCAAATACATCTGCCATCACACTTCACCTCCTTTCAAATAGTATAGAATATTTTCAATCATACTTCTAGTTTCAACTAGAAGTTTTTTAAATTTAATAGTCGTCCCATCTCTACTAGCATGACATTCGATCTTATACAAGATTACATCACCATGCCACCATCAATATGGATCGTTTGACCTGTTATATAATTCGCATCTTTTGATGCTAAGAAACGAACGACTCTGGCAACATCTTCAGGTTTACCTAGTTTTGCTAAAGGAATCATCGCTAACATTGCGTTGCGCTGCTCTTCCGTTAATGCATCCGTCATATCTGTAGATATAAAGCCAGGGGCAACGGCATTGATTAAAATATTCCGCGATGCGAGTTCCTGTGCAACCGATTTTGTCATTCCAATAACCCCTGCTTTTGCAGCAACATAATTCGTTTGCCCCGGATTTCCGCTCACTCCGACGATGGATGCCACATTAACAATTCGACCCGATCGCTGCCGCATCATTTGTCGTGACACAGCCTTCATACATACGTAGACGCCTTTCAAGTTCGTGTCAATGACTTGATCGAATTCATCTTCTTTCATCCGCATTAATAAGTTATCCCTCGTAATGCCCGCATTGTTAACCAAGATATCCAGGCTACCAAATTCATCAACAACCTGCTTTACCATATCTTTGACACTTTTTTCATCCGCCACATTTGCCTTGTACTTGAAAGATTTCACGCCCATTTGCTTAATCTCATCAACTACAACTTGGGCTTTGTTTTCATTGCCGGCATAGTTCACAACTACATGTGCTCCTTGTGCTGCCAATTCCAACGCAATTGCTCTGCCAATCCCACGCGATGAACCTGTAACCAATGCGCTTTTTCCTGTCAACATTAGAATTACCCCCTATACCACGTGATAAATTTTTCCATGGAGTCTGGATCCTGTACTGAAAATGTTGGGATGTTGCGATTAATTTTGCGAACCAAACCACTTAACACCCTACCATTGCCAATTTCAACAAATCCATCAATCCCATTTGCTATTATATTTTCGATCGATTCTTCAAACCTTACTGGAGAATACAATTGTTTAAGGAGTAAATCAATGATTTCATCTTTTTTCGTTACCGGTGTTGCCGTTACATTTGCATAAATAGGTAACAGACCATCCGTAATCTCCAAGTTTTGTAACGCTTTTGAAAATTCGATATTAGCTGGTTTCATTAACGCTGAATGGAATGGACCACTAACATTTAAAGGGAGCACGCGTTTAGCACCTGCTTCTTTCAAGTGATCCGCCGCTTCTACCAATCCCGCTTTTGTTCCAGAAATAACGATTTGTCCGGGACAATTCAAGTTTGCTATTTCGACTGTCTCTGACCGGGATACTTGCTTCAGGGCTGCTTCAATAGCTGCTTCGGATAAGCCTAAAACTGCCGCCATCGATCCTTGCCCGCTTGGAAATGCTTCTTCCATTAATTTTCCTCTACGTGCTACGAGTGGGAGAGCTTGATCCAATGATATTGCTCCGGCGGCAACGAGCGCACTATATTCTCCCAAACTATGACCGACTGCTGTTACTGGTTCAATTTCTTCCTTTTTTAATATGGTATGTATGGCAATACTTGCTAATAATAAAGCGGGTTGCGCATTCTCCGTTTCAGTTAACTCCTCTTGTGGGCCTTCAAACATAAGGCGGCGAATATCTTTCTCGACAACGTGATTGGCCCGTTCATATAATGATTGGATATCAGGATAGTTATCATGGAATTCTTTTCCCATTCCCACTGTTTGGGAGCCTTGCCCAGGGAACATCAATGCTACTTTCTTCATTCACTTTCCTCCTCGGCTGTTTTTATCGTTGCGATCGTTTCTTCTATCGTTGCGGTCACATTATACTCAATCATATGACACGCTTGTTTAACCGCATTAAAAATAGCGCGTCGATTGGAAGATCCGTGTGCTTTAATAACAGGTGCAGCTAAGCCAAACAAACCAGCACCACCATATTCGGAGTAATCCAATTTATTACTCAGTGCTTTTAAATCACCTTTTATCAGTCCTGCAGCCACTTTTGTTTTGAACGATGACATGAGTGTCTCTTTCAATAAGTCAAACACCATCATCGCCGTACCTTCAATTGTCTTCAGTGCAATATTTCCACTGAAACCATCTGTCACAACAACATCCGCGATCCCGTTCAATAAATCTCGTGCTTCCACATTTCCAATAAAATTAATCGGTGCTTTTTCCAGTTCGATAAAGGCTTTTCTCGCTAAATCATTCCCTTTTCCATCTTCCGTACCGACATTCAGTAATCCAACGGTTGGATGTTTGATCGAACGAACTTTTTCGGCGTATATGGAACCCATAATGGCATACTGGACAAGCTGATTAACTGTTGCATCGACATTGGCACCGACATCTAATAATACGAATCCTTTTCCATCTAGAGTAGGTAGTGTTGGACTAAGCGCAGGCCGCATAATTCCTGGTGTTCTTCCGACTACGAATAATCCAGCACTCATTAAAGCTCCCGTATTCCCTGCTGATATACAAGCATCGGCCCTACCTTCCTTCACTTCATTAGCCATCAGAACAAGTGAAGAATCCTTTTTTCGACGAACAGCACGAACAGGCTCATCCTCACTTGTAATCATCTCGGTGGAGTGAATCACAGAGATGTTTTTATCATCCGTTAAAAAACCCTTCAGTTTCTCTTCATTCCCGATTAACGTAATCTGTAAGTTATCAATTTGCTGAATGGCATCCATTGCTCCTAAGACTATTTCTTCAGGTGCATGGTCGCCCCCCATAGCATCAATAGCTATTCTCATGAACAATTTCCCCTTTTTGTTCTGTTGAACGATACATATAAAACGTTCCTGTAAACACAATCTCTTGTTCCACAAAACTATTAACATGAACGATCGTTAACCCTTTATCATCTTTCCCGACTACTTTTGCTTTTGCAATGACCCGCTCCGTTTGTTTCACTTGTCTTTTAAAGGTTATTTCTGATTTTGCAGTTAAAGCTAATTCATCATTAATAACCGCAACCGCTAGCGAGTTTGCTTGGGCAAATAGATGATGTCCCCGGGTAATCTTATTTCTCGAAAAGACATGTTCCGGTTTAATAATTAACATAGAAATGGCTCGCTGATCAAGTTCCAGATCAATAATCTCACCGATCACATCGTCTAGTGTCAATGATTTCACCGTTTCGTTCCACTGTGTTTTAGCAACCGTTTTAATTCTTTTTCGTAACTCTGGAATGGATAATGCCATTCGATCAAGACGAATCGTTTGAATACTAACGGAAAACTTTTTTGCTAATTCTTCGTCTGTAATAAACGGTGAAGCTTCAATCGTCGATCTTAATAATCGTTGACGCTCTACTTTAGTTATCTTCATCTAAAACACCATCCATTACATGTATATGTACTAATATTTGTTAATACTATGACTAGGTACTAATTGTAATATATATTAACCTATTTAAATATGCAAGTTATCTTTTTAATCGAGCTTATTTGTGAGATTAGATTGTTTTTCAAGTGATTGTTTTAAAGGATAATAATTTTCATTTGTTTCCAATAAATCATCTGCAATAATTTCCTGGGCATCTTTACGAGCTGTTTCCAATGCACGGTAATCACGAACAATATCAGCTACTTTAAAATCAGGTAATCCACTTTGTTTTTTTCCGAAGAAATCTCCAGCGCCCCGTAACTTTAAATCTTGTTCTGCCAACTCAAATCCATCATTCGTTTCGGTCATAATTTTCATGCGTTCACGTCCCGTTTCCCCTTTAGGATCCGCAATCAAGATACAATAACTTTGCTTTTCTCCCCTACCTACACGCCCACGTAGCTGATGTAATTGCGAGAGCCCAAATCGCTGCGCATCATAAATGACCATCATGGTAGCGTTTATTACGTTAACTCCCACCTCTATGACGGTCGTGGAAACGAGTAATTGCAACTCATTATTTACATACTGTTCCATAATCTCGTCTTTTTCAGCTGCAGACAATCTTCCATGCATCAGTCCGACCTTAATTTTCGGCGAATAAAATTCAGTTAGTTGATCATATAGATCAACCGCATTTTGAATGTCGAGCTCATCCGATTCCTCTATGAGCGGACAAACAACATACGCCTGTTCTCCGCTTAACATCCGCTTTTCCATGAATGTAAGCACACGCTCGAATGTACTTTCCGTCGTCCAATAGGTTTCAACTGCTTTTCTACCTTGTGGCATTTCGTTAATGATGGAGACATCCATATCGCCAAATGTTGTAATGGCTAGTGTACGTGGGATCGGTGTGGCCGTCATAAATAACACATCCGGATCAAGTCCTTTATCCCGTAATTTCCGCCGTTGTTCCACGCCAAATCGATGCTGTTCATCAATAATGACGAGCCCTAAATTAGCAAAAAAAACATCATCTTGAATTAAAGCATGGGTTCCAATCACAATATCGACTGTTTTATTTTCGATCGCTTCTAAGACCTGTTCTCTTTTCTTTCCTTTGACGGACCCGGTTAACAAGGCAATGTTTGCTTGATCACCGAATTGACTCGTCAAAGACTGATAATGTTGTTCCGCTAGAATTTCAGTCGGGACCATTAACGAACCTTGTTTTCCTGCGGTAATGGATGCATATAAGCAAATGGCAGCTACTGCTGTTTTCCCCGAACCTACATCCCCTTGCAATAAGCGATTCATGCGAAAGGGTGATTTCATATCAGATAGAATTTCCTGCAATGATTGATCTTGAGCACCTGTTAAAGCAAACGAAAAACCATTGATAAACGACTGTACTTTTGTCGGATCATAGTGTTGCTTGTTTCCTGTCGTTGATTCACGTTTATATTTTCGTAGTAATTGCATTTTTAATTGGAATAACAATAATTCTTCGTATGTAAATCTTCGGCGAGCATGTTTTAAATCCGTTCTGTTTTTGGGATGATGCATCGTCGATAATGCTTCCTGTCGCACCGGAAGTTTATAAGTTGTTAGAAAGTGAGTGGGTAAGAATTCTTCGACTCCATTCCCATATTCACGGAGGCCGCGTTTGATTATGTTTTTTAATCGGGTGTTTTTGATGTCGCCTTTTACTGAATAAATCGGCTTCATTTCTGCCTGATCATCCGGCTGGCCAACTTGATAATGACTTGCCGTTAGTTGTAATCGATGGGCATCCCATTTACCTGTAACGACCAATACATCACCGGTATTAATTTGTTTTTTTGCAAATGCTCGATTAAACATCACGACCTTGATCGCGATTCCATCAATCTCCATCGTTAAGGTTAATCTTGATTTTCTTCTTCCGTAAAAATGAAGTGATGGCTCGTTAATGACTGTTCCCATGATCGTAACTTGATCATCATGAACACATTCTTGGAGGGGAATCACTTCGAATACATCGTAACGGAAAGGGAAGTAATTTAATAAATCTTCGATCGTATAAATTCCCATGACAGATAAATCTTCCGCAATTTTATCACCAATGCCGTTCATCTTTTTAACCGTCTCGCCTAACACAGTGACCTTCTCTCCTTATCCATCGATTTTGAAGCGCTCATAGAATACAAGCCTACTAAACGTTAATAATAGTCTGACTGGATCTTAATCTAAGCGTGGACTAAATAAGCAGATGGTTGCAGATTAAAAAAAGCAATGGCCGGAACCACTGCTTTTGTCGTACTTATTCCACAGATAAGATATATGAATAGATCGGCTGGTTTCCATTATATACCTCTAACTCAATATCTTTATATGTATGTTCAACAAACTCAACAAGTTCATCGACTTCTGACTGATCTACTTCCTCTCCACGAAGGATCGTTAAGATTTCGTCATCATCCGTCAGTAACTCTTCTAATAGCAACTGAACGGCTTCGATTCGGGTCGCATGGGATGCTTTAATATCACCGTCTGCGATCCCCATGAAATTACCTTTCTTTATCGTAATTCCATTTATCTTTGTATCCCTCACCGCATATGTAACTTGTCCCGTTTTCACTTCTGACTTACTTGCCGTCATCGCCTGCTTATTTTCCTCGATGGAAACTTCTGGGTGGAAGACAAGCATCGCACTGATCCCTTGTGGAATCGTTTCCGTTAACACGACTTCTACATTTTCTTCCGCAAGCTCAGCCGCCTGTTCTGCTGCCATGACAATGTTTTTATTATTAGGTAGAAGGAGTACGTTCCTAGCATTTGCTTGCTCAATCGCATTCGTAATATCTTGTGTACTAGGATTCATCGTTTGTCCACCTTCAATGACAACCGTAGCACCTAGACTTTCGAATAATGCCTTAATTCCTGAACCCATGGCAACCGTTACGATTGCATAGTCTGTTTTTTCGCCAGTTGCAGTTTGTTTCGCTTGTTCTCCTACAATGGATGTATGTTGCTCACGCATATTTTCAATATCCATATTAATTAAGCTGCCATACTGTTGTCCAAGCGTCATCGCTTCACCTGGATACTCTGTATGAACATGAACTTTAACAACTTCTTCGTCGGAAACAACCAGGAGTGAATCGCCCCGGGTACTTAACTCATTTCTAAATTCATTCTCATCAAATGGTGTTTCTTTCATTTTATCATCTTCAAACTTCACCATAAACTCCGTACAATAACCGTATTCGATATCGGCTGTATTCATAAAATCTTGGGCAATTTTATGATGCTCCGCATTCACCATATCACTAATATCAATCAAATCTACATCTTGTTCCGGAAGCTCTTCACCTTTTAACGAGGCTAGAAAGCCTTCATAAATGGTTACAAGTCCTTGCCCACCTGAATCAACAACACCAACCTCTTTTAGGATGGGGAGCAAATCTGGTGTACGTTTCAATGATTCCTTCGCCTCGAGCAAAACCTTTTCCATGAAAACAATGATATCCTGTTCATCCTCGGCCACTAGTACTGCTTCAGATGCGGCATCTTTTGCAACGGTTAAGATGGTTCCTTCGACTGGTTTCATAACCGCTTTATAGGCGGTTGTCACACCCATATCAAATGCATGTGCAAGTTGATTGGTTGTCACTGTTTCATGACCTTCCAGACCATTTGAAAAACCACGGAAAATCTGTGATAGGATGACACCCGAATTCCCTCTTGCTCCCATTAATAATCCTTTAGCAAAAGCTTCTGTCACCTTATTTATTCGATCACTATTTACATTTTCAACTTCCTTCACCCCAGAAGTCATTGATAAATTCATATTTGTTCCGGTGTCTCCATCTGGGACCGGGAATACGTTTAAGGCATCAATTTTCTTTGAATTATTCGATAAATGGTGGGCTCCGGAGAACACCATTTTCGTAAATGCTTGTCCATCTAACGTTTGTAGCGTCACTATATTTCCTCCTTTATCAGTACAGACCTTACTTACCTACCCGAACTCCTTGAATATAAATGTTCACCGTGTCAATCGCTAATCCCAATGACTGATTTAATGTATACTTGACTTGGGATTGAACATTATTCGCAACTTCGGAAATTTTTGTTCCATAACTAACAATAATATACATATCAATATGGAGCGCATTATCCTCTTGTCTAACGATGATCCCCCGAGAGTAGTTTTCTTTCCGGATAATTTCAGCAAATCCATCTTTAATTTGGCTCTTAGAACACATACCAACGATCCCATAACACTCTACTGCTGCACCACCAGCTATTGTAGCAATTACATCATTTGTAATGGTGACTTGACCATCTTTTGTATTCAATTCTATCGACATGATGATCCTCCTTTATTTTTCACTTCATATTACCTCTATATCGAAAGGTAATTGAATATTTATCGTCTTATTGCCGCCTATTCCAGACGAACAAATCTACTTGCAGAGAATTTTGACGAGTATTCATTCTATATACATATTTTACTACATACAAAGCATTATTAACAGTCTATATTCTTTTAAGGTCATATTTATCCCTTATTACAATGACTGATTACTTATATTATGTCAAGATTTATCAAGGTATCAACGTTTATTTCCGTCATGACATATCCCTTCTTTTTATCATTAGCATGCCACACCAATGAAAACATTGCTTTCTCCCCTTATTTATGATAAATTAAACGAGTATAATATGTTGTACTTGTTTAGAGTAGGAGGGATTTATATGTCTAGAAGATGTGTAATAACTGGTAAAAGTACGGGCTCGGGAAACAATCGTTCCCATGCGCTTAATTCCAACAGACGTAAATGGAAAGCTAACGTACAAAAAGCTCGTATCATGGTTGATGGCAAGCCTAAACGTGTGTATGTTTCCGCACGAGCACTTAAATCAGGGAAAGTTCAACGCGTTTAATATACCTTGAAAAGAATAAAGTTTTGTAAAAAGACTTGCGAAAAAGCACCCTCTCATACAGGGTGCTTTTATCATACTATTGCACATGTACAGCGATTATTTAGAAGGATTATTGCACGATCCCACCACACATATGCGTATGATTACTTATCTTTTTTGAAGACCCCAATCATGACTCGGACAAATCCACCAATAAATCTCGGGAGTTTAATCGTATAAAACTTCATTCGTTCCCCCTCCTCTAGGTAAAAAACAAAACTTACTTCATTTAGGAATCGGATAAGAAACGTTATCACGACTCTTGATAGTTAATAATATGCCATCCACATACGAATAATTACCACTATTTGAAAGAAGCTTGTTTGATATACAAAGAGTTGACCCCCAAGAAATGTCTTGATTGCGTAAAGGATAGTGAAATCCAGCTAATGTTAGCTGTTTCACAGTCGGTGTAAAGGGGACAAATGAAAGGTTTGGATAGCTGTCATCTTGTTCAACTTCATGATCCCCAGGCATCGTTAATTCCAACTGATTATATTGATCGATGATGAGTCCGCGTATCTTTTTTTCCACGATGGAATGCAGTAATTGGATATTTATTAATTCATGATCAAGCCGCCCACCAGTTACACCAAATAAATAGATGGTATGTGGTTGTAATTCAAACGCTTTTAATAAGGAGATCTCCAGATCTGTTTGATCCTTTTCTGTTGGATATTGTTGATAAAATGTCGCAGCATGCTTTATCTTTTGTTTTTCTTGTTTATTGATTGAATCAAAGTCCCCGAGTGCATAATCTACATGGATTCCCCTATTTAATAAAATCAGAGCACCCCGATCTGCTCCGATCCAAATATCTATTGTCTGCTTGTATATCGATAAATCTGGCAGCATATCCTGGGGCCCATTTCCCACAATCCCAATCCTAACCATGGATTATTCCACACCTTTGGTTGCTTTAATAATCGCCTGAATCGCTTGTTTACGATCTGATTGATTAAAGATAGCACTTCCAGCTACAAGCACATCTGCTCCAGCATCCTTACATCGCTTTGCTGTTTCTAGATTAACGCCCCCGTCAACTTGAATTTCGAATGATTGGTTATTTTCAGTTCGCCATCTGGCAAGTTTTTCAATTCTCGGTACGGTTTTATCAATAAATGATTGACCGCCAAATCCGGGATTAACAGACATCAATAACACCAAATCAACTTCGGACATGATTTCTTGAATCATCACGAGGGGTGTTCCCGGATTAATGACAACTCCTGCTTTGACACCATGGCTTTTAATCAATTGAATCGTTCTATGTAAATGTGTACAAGCTTCCTCGTGTACAGATATGATCGATGCCCCTGCTTTTGCAAAGGCTGGAATATACTGGTCCGGATTTTCAATCATCAAGTGAACATCAAGTGGTAACGTCGTAATCGGCTTAATGGCTTCCACAATGAGGGGGCCAATTGTAATATTTGGAACGAAATGACCGTCCATCACATCGATATGAACATAGTCTGCCCCACCCTGTTCAATTTCTTTTATTTCTTCACCTAGTTTTGAAAAATCGGCTGATAATATAGATGGCGCTATTTTTAGCATCGTTAATACCTCGGCTTTCTCATTTGTATTTCTTCTAAAAACCTGCTGTAATTTTCATATCGATATGTCGTAATATCACCTTTTTCCACCGCTTTTTTAACGGCACAATTCGGCTCTTTATGATGAAGACATCCACGAAACCTACAATTTTCCTGCTCCGCCTTCATTTCAGGAAAATAACTTGCTAATGCTTCCGCCTCCATCCGATCAACATCAATCGAACTAAATCCTGGTGTGTCCGCTACGAGTCCATCCGCTACTTTAACAAGTTCAACAAATCTTGTCGTATGTTTGCCTCGTCCTAACCGTAGGGATATTTCATCTGTTTCGATCAAAAGTAGCGGATTAAGGGCGTTAATGACGGAGGATTTTCCTACCCCAGACTGCCCCATGATGACTGTTACTTTATTTTTAAAGTAGTGTTCAACATGCATGATATCGCTTCCTTCATCTGAAACGATTAATTCTACAGGATAGCCGATTTGTTCGTAATCTTGTTGATAACCCTCGATCACTTTTCGTTCTTCTACAGTCGGTAGATCCATTTTTGTAATAAAAATAATAGGTTTGATGCCTTTTGCTTCATTTAATACGAGAAAACGATCTAATAATAATGGATTAAAATCAGGCATTTTAGCTGAAGCAATCACAACCGCTTGGTTTACGTTCGCAATAGGAGGACGAACGAGTTCATTTTTACGTGGTTTTACTTCCGTTATATAGCCTTCTTGATGATTTGTTTTATCAAATAACACAAAATCACCAACTAGTGGATTGATCTTTTTTTTACGAAAGACGCCACGTCCTTTACATGCATATACCTCATTTCCGGATTGTACATAATAAAATCCACTTAATGCTTTAATAATTCTACCTTCATGCATTTATTCACCCTCTTCATAAGAAATCTTCTCCGCCACATATACCTCGTCATCACGGGTTACTTTATATTCAGCCTCTTGATCCGGCGCAATTGTCAATGTTATCGTATACTTTTTATCCTTTTTCACCTTTTCCTCTTGATAGACTTCGGATAAATCATGATTCATATCATCAATATAAATCCGAATATGTTGTTCCTTATCTTCATCTTTGTCCTTGTCCTTGTCCTTGTCTTTATCTTTATCTTCATCTTCGTCTTCGTCTTCGTCTTCGTCTTCATCATCTAGCTCATAAGGAACAGTAAAGGTAACAGAATGTGAAACAGGTGGTTTTTCCTCCGCTCCGAGCGAGATATAGACATCGACTGTTGAGCCAATTGCCAATTCAGCTTGATCGGCAGGTGAGTGATGAATAACGTTGCCTTCTGATACGTCATCAGAGTTTTCTTCCTTCTTATTCATCACTAATCCCAACTTCTCCAACTCTGCTTTTACTTCTTTTTCCGACATTCCCTCAAGATCTGGTATTTGCACATGTTTTGGACCTGAACTGACTTTAAAAATAACCGTCGTGTCGCTCCGGACAATGTCGCTATTTGCTTCAGGTTCTATATGTGCAAGGATTTCCCCTATGGGTTGATCTGAATGTTCTTCTTCTGACTTGACTTCTTTAAATCCAGTCTCTTCAAGTAACCGTTTTACTTGAGTGAAATCTCTTCCGACATAATCGGGAAAATTTGTTGTTTCCTTTCCTTCACTTACAAAAATCGCAACAATTGATTCTTCTTTAGCTGTTCTACCTGCTTTAGGATCCGTTTTGACGACGAGATCTTCTTCGACTTCTTCAGAGAAGGTCTCTTCCTTTCTAACTTCAAGATCAAGCTCCTCCATATAAGCAACAGCCTCATCATAATCCATATTCGTCACATCAGGTATCGTTACTTCTTTGGATTTTAATAATTCAGGAACGACAAATAATGCGGCGACCCCTGCAATTAATAGTAAAGCGAGCAGGATCAATATAATCCGCCACTTTTTACCTTTTTTCTTCTTTGGTTTCTTTTTCTTGCCTGGATTTTCTTCTGTCATATTCTTTGTTGTCGAATTTGTATGGTGCACGATCGTTTCATCATTCACACGAGACTGAAGTTGTTCGTCCATAATAATCGGTATTGCTTTTGTTTCATCACCAGCGACAATGGGCGGTTGATACAGTGCTTCATTTACTTTATCAGGATCTAATGCCACTTCTAACGCCGCTTCCATCTCACCGACTGTTTGATAACGATGTAATGTGTCCTTTGTTGTAGATTGAAGGACAATGTTCTCAACACTCTGTGGAATGGTTTCATCAAAACGTTTAACAGATGGTGTATCTTTCTGTAAATGTTTTAACGCGATCGAAACCGGTGTTTGGCCAAAGAAAGGCAATTTACCCGTTAGTAATTCATAAAAGACAATTCCAAGCGAGTAAATATCAGACTTCTTTGTTGCTGTTCCTCCCCGAGCTTGTTCCGGTGATAAATAATGAACAGATCCTAAAATCGCATTTGTTTGTGTGAGCGAAGGTGCGCTTAATGCGATTGCAATTCCAAAGTCGGTTACTTTCACATGACCGTATGAATCCATTAATATATTTTGCGGTTTAATATCACGATGTACGAGGTCGTTCTCATGGGCATGGGCGATTGCTGACGTCACCTGTTTCATAATGTTTAACGATTCTTCGACCTCTATCGGTCCGTACTGTTGTATGTATTCTTTTAACGTTAACCCTTCCACATATTCCATGACCATATATAAAATATGTTCTTCTTCCCCGACATCAAATATATTAACAATATTGGGATGTGATAAACTTGTTGCTGCCTGTGCTTCTCGATCAAATCGCGTGATGAACTCCTCGTCATTCGCATACTCTAAACGTAAAACTTTAATAGCTACATCACGGTCTAAGATCGTATCTTTCGCTAAATAAACATCGGCCATCCCACCTCCGCCAATTTTCCTTTGAATCTTATATCGTTCGCTGAGAAGCTGGTCCTCTAACACGGTTGATCACCTGCCTCCTCAGACAGCTGATGGGATATGATCGCCAATGAAATATTATCTTCCCCGCCTCTTTCATTAGCTAAATCAATTAGTTCTTGACCGATGTCCGTATTGATTTCCTTTGCATGAAGATACTCTCCTAATTCTTCATTTGTTATTTTATCAGACAATCCATCAGAGCATAAGATAACTTGGTTGTCTTGTTCCCAACTGAGGCTGCGGATGTCTGCCGATACTGTTTCTTCTGTCCCTAATGCTTTTAGAACGATGTTTTTCCTTGGATGATGTTCAGCATCTTCATGTGATATTTCACCAGACCGCACGAGTTCATTCACTAAAGAATGATCTTCCGTAATCTGCTTAAACCCATCTTCATTACGAAGATAACAACGACTATCACCAATATGTCCAATAATAATAAACTCATCTGCCCCAATGGCACTTACAACAGTTGTTCCCATCCCGGTATACGCTTCTTTTTGGAGCGCATGTTTAAAGATGGATGCATTCATTTTTTCAAACGTCTCAGACATCCATTCTTCTGCCCGTTCCGGTTCTTTAAATTCATCTGTTTCTTCCCATGCGGTTTGCATGATGGAAACAGCCATTTGACTCGCAACATCCCCCGCTTGATGCCCACCCATACCATCCGCAATAATCGCTAAAATTTGCCCAGATGTATTATAATAAACGCCGCCGGCATCTTCATTATGTTTTCTAACTTGACCTTGATCCGTCAAAAAATTAGCCTTCATCCAATCACCTCATTATAAGAGAACACTGCTCATGTAAAGGAATCCAATTATCTAACTATAAGTAGAGTATTACACAACATCTTTGATAATTAAACATAATGACTCATTTAAATGAAGATTTATTGTTTTACTCAAGCTTGTTTAATGAGTCGAGTCATGAAGAAACCATCTGTCCCATAAGTTTGCGGGAAAATTTGCAAGCCATATTCATTGATATTTCCTTCTTGCTTAATGATTGGTGGGAGGGTTTCGGAAAAGTTATCATCCACACGAAAGTTTTCATTCGCCTCTAAAAATGCTTTCACAACCGCTTCGTTTTCTTCTACATCTACCGTACATGTACTATAGACTAACAAGCCATCTTTTTTTAATAAAGGGGCTACCTTGGTGATGATATCCAATTGAATCGTGGCCAAACGTTCGATATCCCTGATATTCTTATTGTATTTAACATCTGGTTTATTCCGAATGACTCCTAACCCTGAGCATGGGGCATCGATCAGGATCCGATCGAATGTTTCGTCTTCATGAAATTCCTGTAACTTACGAGCATCTCCAAATTGGGCATCGATGATTGATAGGTTTAGTGTAGAAGCTTTTTCCTTCACAAGGTTGATCTTCTTTTTATGGAGATCGTATGCATTCACTTTTCCTTCATCAGCCATTTTCTCGGCAATATGTGTCACTTTACCACCAGGTGCACTACAGGCATCAAGGACATGCATGCCACTCGCTACATCGAGCATTTCTGTCGCGAGCATGGAACTTTGATCTTGAACGGTGAGATACCCGTCAAGAAACAAATCCGTATGCAAGACATTTCCTTCTTCGATAATAATCCCTTGACTAGAAAAAGCGGAAGGTTTCGTTTGCAAGCCTTGTTCATTTAAACGTTCCATTGCTACGTCTCGAGAAATCCGTAGCGGCTGGACACGCACAGCTACCTCTTTTCTAGATAGATTTGCTTCACACATTTCTTTCGTTACGTCAAATCCATAATGGGAAATCCAGCGATCAACAAGCCATTTTGGATGACTTGTTTCGATCGAAAGCCGCTCAACCTTATCCTTAATGTCAGTTGTCTTTCGGAGTCCTTTTCTTTGTACATTTCGCAACACCCCGTTTACAAATGAAGCAATCCCTTGATGCCCTCTTTCTTTGCTAATGCCAACCGCCTCATTGATAATGGCGTGGGCCGGTACTTTATCGAGATAGACCATTTGGTAAACAGACATTCTTAACACCATTTTCACCCATGAATCGAGTTCGCCTTGAGATGCTATAAAAGGGTCGAGAAAATAATCTATCGTCAGTTTTCTTTCCATCGTTCCGTAAACTACTTCCGTTAACAATCCGACATCTTTCGCGTCAATGTTTCGCTGATTAATTTCATGATTAATTAATAAGTGACTATATCCACTATCTTCATCAATCCGTAGCAATAATTCTAACATCGTATTTCGTAACAAGTATGTTGTCATATTATTCTCCCATTATCGTGCCTAATTTAATTCGTTCTGTTGAACCCCGCAAATATTCAGCAACAGTAAGTTTCGTTTTTCCGGACGGCTGAATTTCGGTAATGCATACCCCTTTTCCATTGCCACATACGACAACAAAAGATTCGTGATCGGCAATCTGAACAATTTCCCCTGGTACGCCATTGTATATTGTATCATCTTGCTCAGCCCACCAGATTTTCATTCGTTTACCTTCATAGAGCGTAAAGGAAACCGGCCATGGTCTCATTCCCCGAATATGGTTATATACGTCCGTATGATCCATCGACCAATCAATTTCTTCTTGTGCACGACTAATATTAGCGGCAAATGTCGCTTTCGAGTCATCTTGTTTTTCCGGTGTTAATTCCCCTTGAAACAACGGTGGCAAGGTTTGTAATAATAGCTCTGATCCCGCCACAGAAAGCTTATCATGCAAGGACCCGACATGATCGGTCGGATCAATTCTTACTTTTTGTTGGGACAGAATATCACCCGCATCTAGTTTTTCTACCATATACATGATCGTAATTCCTGTTTCTTGCTTCCCTTGCATAATCGCATAATGAATGGGGGCTCCACCACGTAGTTCAGGTAATAAGGAGGCATGTACATTAATACTCCCGAACTTCGGCGATTCGAGTAATTCATTCGGTAATAATTGTCCATATGCTGCCGTAATAATGAGGTCAGGTTCGTAGCTTATAATTTCTTCATATTCTTTCGCGAGCTTTTCCGGTTGAAAAACGGGGATCCCGTGTTTTACCGCTTCTTCTTTAACCGGTGGTGGGGTTAATGTTCGACGACGCCCCTTCGGCCGGTCAGGCTGGGTGACTACTAAAACAACCTCATATTCCGCTTCACGTATTTTTTGCAAAATCGGTACAGAAAAATCTGGTGTTCCCATAAAAACGACTTTCTTCAATATAAATCACTACTTTCTACATTAATTGATAAGGTTGCATATCAACAATAATTTGTAAATCCTTCTTCTGAATCTCTTTGAAAAATTGATCAAGGATTTGATTGATCAATTTTCGTAAGTTAGGCTCATGCCGATATTTTATCATGCATTGGTATCGATATCTATCTTTTATTTTTGAAATCGGTGAAGGGGTTGGCCCTAAAATAACCGTATCCTTTTGAACGTGTTGCAAGAGCAACTGGACAATGCGTTGTGTTGTCTCAATGGCTTTACTTTTATCCTCATGCGTAACCGTCATTAACGTTAAAAATACGTAAGGCGGATATCTAAAGGTCCTCCTCGTCCTCATTTCCTGTTCATAAAACGTGTAGAAATCATATGTACTTGCAAGCTCAATACTATAATGATCTGGTGTATACGTTTGGACAACAACTTCCCCCGGCAAATCGTGACGGCCTGCTCGTCCACTTACTTGTGTCAATAACTGGAAGGTTTTTTCAGATGAGCGAAAATCAGGTAAATGCAACATGGAGTCTGCCGATAGTACACCGACAAGGGTCACATTCGGGAAATCAAGGCCTTTCGCGATCATTTGCGTTCCCAATAATATATTCGCCTCTTGATTTGAAAATTGAGTGAGTAATTTTTCATGGGCGCCTTTTCTTCTTGTCGTATCAACATCCATTCTAATAATGGTTGCTTCCGGAATTTCTGCTATCAGGCTTTCTTCAACGCGCTGGGTCCCTGTGCCAAAATAACGGATTAATTCACTCGTACATGCCGGACAAGTTTCGGGCATTGGCTCTTCTTTTGAACAATAATGACATTTCAATCGATTATTCTTTTTATGAAAAGTTAAGGCAATATCACAATGGGGACATTCTTTTACATGACCACAGTCTCTACACATGACAAAAGTTGAAAAACCACGGCGGTTCAATAAAAGAACTGTTTGTTCCCCTTTTTCAATCCGTTCCTCAATCTTTTGTTTTAAACTACGCGAGAACATCGTTCGGTTCCCAGCATGAAGTTCTGCTCGCATATCAACGACTTCCACTTCAGGCATCGATTTATCATTTGTTCGTTTGCTTAATGTGGCTAAATGATAGACATCTTTTTTGGCACGGGCAAATGATTCCAATGTCGGTGTTGCACTTCCAAGTACGACAGGACAATGATGTGTCTTCCCACGTTGAATAGCAACATCACGTGCATGATAACGAGGTTGATCCTCTTGTTTATAGGTTGTTTCATGCTCTTCATCAATGATAATAATACCGAGGTTTTCAAATGGTGCGAATACAGCAGATCGAGCGCCAACTACTACTTTAACTTCCTTTTGATGAATACGGCGCCACTCATCATACCTCTCCCCATTGGATAAAGCACTATGTAAGACGGCTACCATGGAGCCAAATCTACCTTTAAAACGCGTCACCATTTGTGGAGTTAGTGATATTTCTGGCACTAAAACAATCGCTTCTTCTCCTTTTTGAATGACGTCATCGATTGCTTGTAAATAAATTTCTGTCTTCCCGCTCCCTGTTACACCATGTAACAGAAATACCTCATGTTCATGATTTGCGATTTTCTCTTTAATTGGTTGAATCGCATTTTTTTGTTCTTCAAGTAAAGGAAGTGGAGAGGTTCGCTCAAATGAGTCATCATCATAAGGGTTTCGATACTCCTCTACTTTTTGTTCTTGTAGCAACCCTTTATCAATCAGCGTTTTCACATGACTTCGATTGATCTGCAGCTTATTGAATAGCTTGTCTTGTTCAATCAACTCCGGGAAATCGATGAAATAACGCAGTATTTGCACTTGCCGCTTGGCGTTCTTCGGTAAATTTATATGGGCTTCTTCAAGTAAATGCGTTTTTACCGCAGGCTCAATCATCGTTCGATATTTCTTTGTCACTTGTGACTTCACAAGATAATGAACGACGATATCACCGTTTTCGATTGATTTTTGCAATTGATAATAACTGATTGTGGAATTCGTTACTTTTTCATACGGAATCGAGTCATTTCCCGCAAATAAAAACTCCAATTCTGCGGATAAGGTTTCTTCCGTCAGACGAACAATTTCCTTATCGTATTTAGCTTTTAACACTTGCGGTAGCATCGCCTGAAATGCAGTTATATATAAGCATAATGTTTGGTTGGACAGCCATTTCCCTAGCTCCAAAAGTTCTTTTGTCAAAACAGGCGTCAAATCAAGAACATCAATAACTTCCTTTAATTTAGCAAATTCAGATTCTGCTGTTCTCTCTACTACAAATCCCGTTATTTTTCTTGGTCCAAACGGAATCAGAACCCGCATTCCAACTTCAACAATTGCTGCAAATTTTTCCGGAATAAGATAGTCAAATGTCTGGTTTGTAGATAGCGAAGGAACATCTACAATAACTTTAGCAATATTCACTACTTGTCATCCTTTATATCCTGGGCTATAAATTCGAGTAACTTTTCCGCTACTGTCCGTTTCGGTGCGAGTGGAACTTCTTTTTCGGCACCCATTTTATTTATATAGGTAACAATATTCGTATCCCCACCAAAGCCTGCGCCTTCTGTTGCTACATTATTCACAACAATCGCATCTAACTGTTTTCGTTGTAATTTAGCCCGTCCATTTTCTAAGTGATTCGATGTTTCCGCTGCAAAACCAACGACATATTGATTCGTCTTCGTTTCCCCCAGCGATTGTAAAATATCTTTCGTACGTTCCATCTCCATGTGTAAATCACCCGTTGATTTCTTCATTTTCTCATCGTGAACTTCTTTTGGGCGATAGTCTGCCACAGCAGCTGCTTTAATAACGATATCTGTATTTTTAAATGCTTCATGCATGTGCCCATACATGTCTTCCGCAGTGATCACATCAATTTGCTGAATGAGATGATGGCTGCTTTTTATGTCAACAGGCCCCGCTACAAGCGTTACCTCTGCCCCCATATTCGCCGCTGCTTCTGCTAACGCGAATCCCATTTTACCTGTGGATCGATTGGTAAAAAAGCGAACGGGATCAATTTGTTCACGTGTTGGTCCCGCTGATATAAGGAACCTTTTCCCAGCGAACACGGTTGACTTGCTTTGATGCTTATCGATTGTATCGATAATCGTTTGTGGCTCTTCCAATCGTCCTTTGCCAACATACCCGCATGCTAAGTAACCAGATCCTGGTTCAATAAAATGATAGCCCCATGCCTCTAACTGTTTCATATTGCTTATCACAGCAGGATGTGCGTACATATGCACATTCATAGCAGGTGCAATATAAACCGTTGCCCCGGTAGCTAGAAGTGTGGTTGAGATCATGTCGTCAGCAATACCATTCGCCATCTTCCCGATCGTATTAGCTGTCGCGGGAGCGATGATGGCGATGTCTGCCCAATCCGCAAGATCAATATGAGCAATTTTCTCTGGATCCTTCTCATCAAACGTATCCGTATAAACTGGATTTCTGGAAATCGCTTGAAAGGTTAACGGCGACACAAATTGGGTAGCACTTTCAGTCATCATGACACGCACTTCGGCTCCTTGCTGCGTCAATTTACTCGTTAAATCACACGCTTTATAGGCAGCAATTCCACCAGTGACCCCTAAGATAATTTTCTTATTGCGTAACATCGATAAAACCTCCTTCTGTTTGGCACCGTTCTATATCCTTAGCTAAATTATACCCTATCTAAAACGATTCATTAAGCTTTTCGGGTTATCGTGATCCAGAATATGGATTCACAAATAAATATTACCCTCGCCAATTATAAATGCGAGGGTAATCCTGATCGTGGTCGAATACAACTGGTAGATCACCGTTTATGTCCAGATATGTATCGCTATATTCTCTTTAGGTGTCCAAAATCGAACAATAAGCGCGATTAATAGAGCGACGATATGCCCTTTTCAAAGATTCAATCTCTAATCTTTGCTTGTGCACACCTTCACCCAAAACAAACACGCTGCTCTATAACTCGATCCGTTTCGATACAGATCGCCTATTAAACTACTTTGTTTCACTCGTCTTTATTTTTAACTTACCCGCTTGCACTTCTTCAAGTGCCATTCCAACATATTTCCTTGATGTCGGCTCCTCAATGAGGAGATCATTCGTCTCCAGTAAATCTCTTGCACGACGAGCTGATAATGTAACCAATGTATATTTGTTTTTTATCCGCTCTTGTAGCGAATCAATCGATGGCTCTAGCATTATAATCAGTCTCCAGTATTTGTTTATATTTTTGTGCGACACGCTCTTGCTTACAATGTTCGCTTTGAATGATCGCTTCGATCTTAGTGACCGCCGTATCTACATCATCATTCACCACGACATAATCATAAGCATGCATCATCTCGATTTCTTTCTTCGCTTCCTTCAGGCGGTTTAACACTAATTCCTTAGACTCTGTTCCTCTATTTACGATTCGTTGTTGCAACTCATCTAAACTAGGCGGAAATAAGAATAAAAATACACCTTCGGGGAAGTTCTTCTGTACTTGCAATGCACCCTGAACTTCAATCTCTAAAAAGACATCATGTCCAGCCGCTAATGTTTCTTCAACATAGTCCTGAGGGGTTCCATAATAATTATTAACATATTCCGCATGTTCTAAAAGTTTTTTCTCTTTAATAAGCTTTTCAAACTCCGGTTTTGTTTTATAAAAATAGTCAATCCCATCTACTTCGCCAGCACGTTTCTCTCTTGTAGTCATCGATATGGAGTATTTAAGATTTTTCGCTCGTTCAAATAATCTTCCTCTAACCGTCCCTTTGCCTACTCCGGAAGGACCTGAGAGAATAAATAAGATTCCTTTCTCATCATTCAACATGATTTCCTCCTACTATTCATCAGATATTTCATCGTGACTTAACACTCGTTGTCCAACTGTTTCTGGTTGGACAGCTGACAATACAACATGGTCGCTATCTGTAATAATGACGGCTCTTGTCCTTCTTCCATATGTTGCATCTACTAATTTATTATTATCACGAGCGACTGTCACAATTCTTTTTATTGGTGCTGATTCTGGTGATACAATGGAAATGACTCTACTCGCAGAAACAACATTACCAAAACCGATGTTAATTAATTGCAAACCCAAGCTGGTTCCCCCTTAAACTTCCCTTTAATTTCACTTTCTATTAATTCCTCTTTATATAATACGTCTATTATAAAGAAAATGATAGACAAAATACAAATTTTTTCTGCATATTGCGGATAAGTTCCTCTTCTATGACCATATCGTAACCTGAGAGGCCTTTCCTGGTCAAGCCGTTCATTTATTAATCACCATTCGCGCTCCTTGTTTACTCCTGTTAAACATCCTTACCCCATACTAACATATTTTTCAGTTCAAACCATTCCGTCAACTCGTTAAAGAGGGAGCATTCATAAGAATCCCCATATCTGTCCGTTATCAAGAATTACCCGAGCACACCACGCGGGCTTGCCCATGGTAAGTCAGGATCAAGCACATGCCCGCACCATTGACCTGTTGTGTGCAACATACCATTCATTCTGTCCCCTACTATTTTTTCGTGAAACCAAATAACATCGTCGGTAAAGAACTTAACCCAATGATGAGCAACCAATCACGTAGACCTAATGACGTTGTGTGAAAGATCGGTTGTAATGGCTCCCAGTAAACGACGACAAGTAATAACAGCAGGGAGGAGAGAATCGCAAAAAGCAAATATATATTTTCAAATGGATTTCGAGCGAATACACTTTCCTCACTTCTGCAATCAAAAACATGGATCAATTGAGTAATGACTAATGTTGTAAATGCGACGGTTTGCCCATGGACTAAATAATCAGGATTATTCTGATAGGTGAGAATGAATGCGATTAAAGTAACAATCCCAATTAAAAACCCGCGACTAATAATCTTGAACCCTAACCCTCTAGAAAATATACCTTCCCGCGGATCCCGAGGGTGGTGTTTCATACTATCTGCCTCTGGCTTGTCTAATCCAAGCGCCATCGCTGGTAAGCCATCCGTTACTAAATTGACCCAAAGTATTTGTACTGGCACAAGGGGTAACGGGAGTGCGAGCAGCATCGCAAATAACATCACAAGGATTTCTCCAACATTAGATGCTAATAAATAACGAATAAACTTACGAATGTTTTCATAAATATTCCGACCTTCATTAATTGCCTCTTTAATCGTGGCAAAATTATCATCCATTAAAATCAAAGAAGAAGCTTCCTTCGTAACATCTGTTCCGCTAATTCCCATACTGATCCCGATATCGCTCGCTTTTATTGCCGGTGCATCATTGACCCCATCACCTGTCATCGCAACAATATGACCTTGTGCTTGATACGCTTCAACGATCTTCAACTTATGTTCGGGCGTGACCCTAGCGAAAACATAAACATCATCGATCACTTCTTGTAAATCAGTTGTTGACATTTCATTTAATTCGAATCCTTCTAATATAAGACCATCCTCGGGAAGCAGATCAATTTGATTGGCAATCGCTCGCGCCGTCTTTACATGATCTCCCGTAATCATAACGGTCTTGATTCCTGCTTCCCTACATTCCATAATGGCTGGTTTTACTTCTTTTCGTGGTGGATCCATTAATCCATATAACCCAATAAACGTCAGGTCTTTCTCTAAAAACATCGAATCCACGGCATGATCCTTTTTAAGCGGTTTGATACAGATGGCAATCGTTCGTAAGGCTTTCTCTGCCATCTGATTTACTGCATTTTCGATTGGTCGTTTATCAACTAAGGTTTTACGTCCTTCTTGATCAACATAAAAGGTAGATCGTGGGATTAAAATTTCCGGAGCCCCTTTGGTAATTAAAAAGCGCATATTGTTTTCATCTTCAATAACAACACTCATGCGTTTCCGTTCTGAATCAAAGGGAATTTCTTTAATTATTTTATAGTTATCATTACTTCGATGCAGTAAACCTATTTTTCTGGCAGCTACGAGCAATGCCCCATCTGTCGGATCACCATCAACGATGTATTTCCCTTTTTTCACCTGTAAGGAAGCATGGTTGCATAGACTACCATAGCGCAACATCGACGATAAGTTTGGATGGTCCTGACTAAGATGTTGATCTTTTAGATAAAATTCACCCTCCCGATCATACCCATCTCCAGAAACCGTGATATATTGATCGTTTAAAAAAATCTCCTTTACCGTCATTTCATTCTCGGTGATCGTCCCGGTTTTATCTGAACAAATAATCGACGCACAACCTAATGTTTCCACCGCTGAAATTTTCCTAACGATCGCCTTCCGTTTAATCATGCGTTGAACCCCTAATGAAAGTGCAACTGTGACGATGGCAGGTAAGCCTTCCGGTATAGCAGCGACCGCTAAGGAAACCCCCGCTAAAAACATATCGTAAATAGGTTGTCCCTGATAAACCCCAACAGAGACAACGAGTGCCGTTAACAGGAGCACAACAACAATTAATATCTTGCCGAGTTCGGCTAGTTTATGTTCCAAAGGCGTGATGGCTTTCTTTGTTTTCACCATCAATGAGGCAATTTGTCCCATCACCGTATGCATCCCTGTATTGACAACAATACCAAGACCGGAACCACGTGTCACAAGTGTGCCCATAAAGCCCATATTAACCCGATCCTGTGCTGCAAGATCAGCTTTTTTTATCGCTGTGGCATGTTTCATAACGGGGAGTGATTCTCCGGTTAAGGGAGATTCTTCCGTCTCCAAACCATTTGCTTGGACAATCCGCAAATCAGCCGTTATTCGATCACCACTTGTGATGCGCATAACATCCCCAACAACCACATCTTTCGATGGAATCTTTATCCATTCCCCTTCTCTTAATACAGTCGCAACCGGTGCCGAAAGTTCTTTTAATTTTTCAAGGGAATTCTCAGCCTTTTGCTCTTGGAAAAACCCAATAAAACCATTCACAAACACGATCGTTAAAATAGCAATGGCATCGATATATTCCCCTAACAAGCCGGCAATTAATGTGGCGCCAAGTAATACCAACACCATAAAGTCTTGGAATTGTTTGAGGAATAGTAACCATTTAGATATTTTTTTTTCATTTTCGATCTGATTCAAACCATACTGCTCTCGGCGCTCATCTACTTGTCCCTCCGAAAGCCCTTGGTTTGCCGTGACGTGTAATTTTTGCTCGATGCGTTCTACCTCTAATTGATACCAGTTCAAATGACATTCCCCCATGTTAAGGTACTCGCTCTTCTGATGATCATTCATTTTTATGTTCCCTTATAAGTTAATGAATTTCATAATACGGGTTTAGTGCAACACCGCTACAACATATAGTTTGCTAATGCTGGTTTTGGTAATTATGAATTTCATTCAAGTATCTATATGAATATGTATGCCGTCTTGTCCTAATTAATGCTATAATTAAACAGGAGGTGATTGGATGCCATTTGATGGAATTGTAACAAAAGCAATAACAGAGGAATTACAAGAAAAAGTTGTCGGAGGACGTATTTCTAAAATTTATCAACCAACAGATACAGAACTTGTATTCACGATACGGAATCAACGGACAAACTATTCATTATTATTATCGATTCATCCAACCTATGCGCGATTTCATTTAACAAAAGATAAATACCAAAATCCACAAGAACCACCGATGTTCTGTATGCTCCTGCGCAAGTATTTATCAGGTGCCTTTATTGAATCCATTGAACAGGACGGAATGGAACGTATTGTCACGTTTAATATGCGCACCGTTGATGAAATTGGTGATCAATCGAAACATACACTCGTCGTGGAACTCATGGGGAGACACAGTAATATTTTATTATTAAGTGAAAATAAAGCCCATATTATTGATAGTTTAAAACACGTTTCCGCCATGCAAAATCGCTATCGAACGATTTTACCTGGCCACGAATACATTCCACCACCATCACAGGATAAAATGAATCCATTAACGATTGATGGGGATGACTTTATTAAAAACCTTGACTTTAATGCTGGAAAACTAGATCGACAAATTGTCAATCTATTAACAGGGGTGTCACCATTTGCTGCCAAAGAAATAATCACACAAGCTGCCCTCGGCCACCCTGACATATATAAAGAAAAATTTCTAGCATTTCAGAAACAAATGATCAACCAGGCATATGTGCCGACCATTTATCGAAATGATCGGGAAGACTTCCATGTGATTCCGATTACGTATCTGGAGGGTGAACAAGAATCCTTTGCTTCGACAAATGAGCTGTTAGATCAATTTTATTCAGGTAAGGCCGAGCGCGATCGTGTGAAACAGCGAGCAAGAGATCTCTTTCGACTTATTAAAAATGAATTAAATAAAAATGAACGAAAGCTAAAAATTCATGAAAAGTCATTGCAGAAAGCGAATACGGCAAACACATATCAAAAAAGAGGAGAATTGCTAACTGCTCATTTACATCTTGTCACACAAGGTGATCCCTCTGTGACTGTTGTGGACTATTATGATCCAGATCAACAAGAGATCACCATTGACTTACAGACGGATAAAACACCGAGTGAAAATGCGCAAGCTCTCTTTACCAGATATCGAAAACTATCGACTTCTAAACGAAAAGTAACGAGCGAAATAATCAAAGCCAAACGAGAAATTACGTATTTGGATCAGTTACTGCAACACATTGAAACGGCTCGTGAGACGGATATCGAAGAAATTAGAGAAGAACTGCGTGATGAAGGCTATTTAAAAAAACAACGGCAAAAGAAAAGAAAGAAAAGCAAGCAACCGACTCCTGAAGAGTTTGTCGCTACAGATGGAACAGCCATTTTTGTCGGTAAAAATAATAACCAAAATGAGTATGTTACCCACCGTATGGCCCACCGAAATGATGTCTGGTTACATACGAAAGACATCCCTGGATCACATGTTGTCGTGCGATCATCGGAACCGAGTGAAGACACATTGCATGAGGCCGCACAATTAGCCGCCTATTTCAGTAAAGCACAACAGTCTTCATCTGTTCCCGTTGACTATACGCTCGTCAGGCATGTGAAAAAGCCCCGCGGCGCAAAACCTGGCTATGTCATCTATGATAATCAAAAGACATTATTTGTCACACCAAGCCTGTCGGTTACCAATCAATTAAAAAAAGAGTAGCAACATAAAACGGATGATTCTCTCTAGGAGGATCATCCGTTTTACATGCATGGGCTTCTTCACGAGCTGTTGGCGTATGATGCAGCCCTTTTTTAAAGATACGTCTCAGCAAGTAGGATCTTGATGAATGTGTCTACTTGGGGTAGGTTCCTTACTTCTTTTTGATAACAAATCCAAGTGTCCCGTGTAACGGGTTGCTGATTTAACTGCAATGGCATATGTGGATAATCATCCATGAGCGAGTCTGAAACACTCCTTGGTAAAACAGCCATGCCAAGTCCTTGCATCATAAACTGTTTACACGTTTCGATTTGATCCACACGAATTGTCTTTTGTGGCTTCATATCGTGCTGATGATGGTAGAGCCAATGATCAACGATCTCATCCATACTGTCATCACTTTTAAACGAGATAAGCGGTCGTTCTTTCACTGCTTTTTTAGAAAATGGTTTGGTATCAAATATGTATAAGGGATCCGCAAATAAACGCTCACATGTACTATCTTTTAACTTTTCACCCCGAATAATACAAACATGATAGTCTTTGTGGTTTCGCTTAATCGTTTCACTGATTCCCGTCATCAAATCAATCGATATCTTTGGGTAATCATTCGTTAACTTCGCTAAAATCTCTGGTAGAAAGCGTTGACTAATCAGCGAAGAGCTAGCGACGGATAATGTACCTTTCACTTCTTCACTTGATTGGCCTAGATTGTTTTTTAGCCGTTGTTCTCGCTTGATCACTTTTTCGGCGTGTTGGAGAATCAATTCACCACTCGGCGTTACTAACAAGCGTCTCGACGTGCGAATAAAAATCTTCTCATCAAAATACTCCTCTATATACTTCAGGCGCTGTGATACAGCTGGTTGGGAGATTAAGATCACTTTAGCTGTTCCATGGATCGTCCCAATTTCATTCAACTTTAGTAATAATGCATAATCATCAATCTTCATAACCACAGTCTCCCATATACGCTTTATTCCTTCCTACCTTCAGTATATCCTAATCTACCTGTTCAGGCTACGTCCAGTTAGCAATCGATAAGAAGGAGATATGGGGTGGGACTCGGTTCCTTATTTGGTCATCAACAAACAAAGAATAAAGCGCTTCGTCTAGCTCTAAAGACTCCATGATCATATCTCTACTTGATCACGCCATGCTAACAGCTTCTGTTTATCAGCTGTCTTGATTTGATCCTCTTCCAGTAGCACCTCTAACAATTCATCAAAACCTGTGATCGTATCAAATTCGATGTCGGCATCCGCAAATTGTGATGTCGACTTTGCTAAGCCATATGTAAAGATCGCAAGCACCCCAATAACTTCTCCACCTGCTGCCCGTAATGCTTGTGCAGCATGAATCGAGGAACCACCAGTAGAAATCAAATCTTCGATCACGAGGATCTTTTGCCCCTTTTTAAAGGTACCTTCAATTTGATTTTCTTTACCATGTCCCTTTGCGGAAGAACGTACATACACCATCGGCACATTCAGTTCTTCTGCTAACCAGGCTGCATGTGGTATTCCCGCGGTTGCACAACCAGCAACGACATCCGGTTTCCACTTCAGGGCTGCTACTTTCTCTATAAATGCATCCCGGACTTTTTGACGAACTGTTGGATAAGACATAGTTAGGCGATTATCACAATAAATCGGTGACTGAATGCCAGAAGTCCAGGTAAAATAACCAGCTACTTTAATTTGTACCGACTGAATATCATAAAGCTCTTTGGCGATTTCATAGCTCTGTTTCATGTGACCACTCCTTTATCGCTCGCTCATAGGCTTCCCGTGGATCTTCTGATTGCGTAATGCTTCTGCCAATTACGATACGATCAGCATGATGCTCCCGAGCATAGTGCGGCGTGGCTACTCGCTTCTGATCATTTCGACCTGATGCATCTAAACGAATGCCTGGCGTTACCGTTATAAAATCCTGGCCACACATCGCTTTAATGACCTCTGCCTCATGAACGGAACAGACAACCCCATCTACCTCGCTTTGTTTTGCCAGTTTTGCTAAATGAACAGCCTGATCCGCTAATTCACCCGGTAATAGAAGTTCTTGATTCATTGATTTCTTATCGAATGATGTTAATATCGTTACTGCAATTAATTTTGTTTCATGGTCAGAACGGGCACCTGCATGCAAACCTGCTTTTGCTTGTTTCATCATTTCCATTCCACCAAGTGCATGAACATTAACGAGATCAATCTCAAGTTCCGCTATATTTCGCATTGCCCGAAAAACAGTTGTCGGAATATCATGAAGTTTTAAATCTAGAAAAATTGGATGTTGATTTTCTTTTAATCTTTTTATGACATCCGGGCCTTCCCGATAGAATAGCTCCATTCCTACTTTAACAGGCACACCTTGTAAATCATGCTTGCTGATAAAGGTCTCTGTTTTTTCCCAACTCGGAAAATCAAGTGCTACATACATATTATTCACGTTGGCCATGCCCCTTCCCTATTGCTTCTTGAACAGATGAAAATCCATATTTTTTTAAGACAGCAGGCAACGCGTCAATGATTTCTTGACAGACGAATGGATTCCCGAAGTTTGCCGTACCTACTGCGACCGCACTCGCTCCAGCTAATAAAAACTCCAAGACATCCTCTGCATCACTGACGCCTCCCATACCAATAATGGGAATAGCAACGTGTTGCTTTACTTCATAGATCATTCGAATAGCGACAGGCTTAATTGCCGGACCTGACAATCCACCATGCTTATTTGCTAGCAATGGACGCTTTGTTTGTAAGTCGATTTGCATACCAGTCAGCGTGTTGATCATGGATAAACCATCCGCACCTGCAGACTCAACGGCTTTGGCTATGGCTACGATATCCGTTACATTTGGTGATAACTTTACATAGACAGGCAGATGACTCGCCTTTTTCACTCTTTCCGTCACATGTGCCGCCATATTCGGATCGGTGCCAAATTGAACACCGCCTTCTTTCACGTTAGGGCAAGAAATATTCAATTCCAGCGCGTGCACATCGTTCGTTTGATTAAAACTTCGAGCGACTTGCTCATACTCCTCCACAGTACTTCCGGATATATTCGCAATTAATGACGTATCATAAGGTGCTAGGAAAGGAACTTCTTTTGCGATAATTTTATCAACACCTGGATTTTGCAACCCAATGGCATTGAGCATACCAGAGGATGTTTCAGCAACACGGGGTGTTACATTCCCATAACGTTCTTCCCCAGTCGCAGCTTTCATCATGATCGCGCCCAGAATACTTAAATCATAAAACTCACTATATTCACGGCCAAATGCAAAACAACCAGATGCAGGCATAATTGGGTTTTTTAATGATAATCCTGGTAACTCTACTGCAAGTTGTGTCATATGCTAACCTCCTCTGCTGGAAAGACAGGTCCATCTTGACAAATCTTCCGGTAACCACCTGGTTCTTTCGTCGGAATCATACAGGCAAAGCAGGCGCCGATACCGCACCCCATATGTTCCTCAAGTGATAGATAGCCTTGTTTATGAGCGAGTTCTTTCGTTACTGATCGAAGCATAGGGAGAGGGCCACACGTATAGTAGCGATCAAAAGGCTCCACCTGATTTAGTAGATCTGTCACATACCCTTGTTCACCATATGAACCATCATCCGTCACCAGATAAGTGTGCCCGAACTGAGCAAATTCTTGTTCATAAAATATATAGTCTTTCGTTTGAAAGCCTAGAATGGAAACGATATTGATGTTCTGTTCAGCTAGCTTTTTCCCGAGATAATACAGCGGTGGTACGCCGACTCCCCCGCCAATTAATAATATAGTCGAGCCTTCTTTAACACTGAGATCAAAGTGGCTTCCATTGGGGCCTAAAACATTCAGCCGCATACCTGGCTTTAGATTCGCTAGTTCATTTGTACCTTTACCTACAATTTTAAAGATAATCTTGATCCGCTCTTTTTCCGGATCAATCATAGCGATTGAAATCGGTCTTCTCAATGTCGTATTCGGAACGCTAATATGAAGGAATTGTCCTGGTTTAGCTGTTTTACTAATTTGTCGATGTTGGAGGGTCATTTCAATCGTATCGAGAGCGATCCTCTTTGTATCTAAAATGAGTACCTCTTTACTTTTCTTCATTTTCCAATCAACTCCTTATAATCGAATATTACGCTTGATAAACAATCTTGCCTGCTGCAATGGTGAGTACCGGTATGCCGGTTACATCCCAATTATGAAATGGTGTATTCGTAGAGTTAGATACAAAATCTTCCTTGTCAATCGTCTCGTGTTTATTTAAATCAAGGAGTACAAGATCGGCCATTTCGTTCACTGCAATTTTCCCATACGGTAAATCAAATACATCCGCTGGTTTCTTCGTTAGAAATTCAACTAATTGTTCTAACCTAAGCTTGTTTGTTTGAACGAGATGCGTGTATAAAAGCGGAAACGCGGTCTCAAGCCCAACAATACCAAATGGTGCTTTATTAAAACCAACCGCTTTTTCTTCTTTTGTGTGTGGCGCGTGATCTGTCGCAATAAAATCCAATGTTCCATCTAATAATCCAGCCAATAGCGCCGCTTGATCTTCTTTACTGCGTAATGGTGGATTCATTTTAAAGTTCGGATCATCAGTGAGAATATCCGCTTCGTTTAACAGTAAATGATGTGGTGTGACCTCAGCCGTGACATGGATTCCCGCCCTTTTAGCATCACGAATGACCCGCACTGATTCTTTCGTGCTTACATGACAGACATGATAGTGACAATTCGCTTGTTCCGCTAATAAGACATCACGCGCAATTTGTACAGATTCGCATGTTGAAGATATTCCAGGTAGATTTAACCGTTCACTTACTTCACCTTGATGAACGACACCATCATATAAGATTGAATTATCCTCACAGTGAGCGACAATTGCTTTATTATATGTTGCTGCTTCCTTCATTGCGCGGAGCATCATATCTGCTGTTTGAATGCCGACTCCATCATCTGTGAAGGCAAAGATATTTTCCTCGGCTAACTCCCGTATCGAAGACAGTTCTAACCCTTGCAACCCTTTTGAGATTGCGGCATAAGGAAGAACACGGACTACCGCCGTATCGGCAATTGTTTTAAATAGGCGCTGTACGGTTGCTACGTCATCTGGTACAGGCGATGTGTTCGGCATCGCAGCTACTGTCGTAAAACCACCTCTAGCCGCGGCCTTCGTTCCCGATGCAATCGTTTCTTTATGTTCGCCGCCCGGCTCTCGTAAATGAATATGTAAATCAATGAATCCCGGTGCAAGTACATGCTGCTTACAATCAATTATGTGGGCCGTATCATCTGTGATCGTTGGGCTGATTCTCGTAATCTTTTCTTCTTCAATTAAGATGTCTCTAACTTCCAATTTGTTTGTGATAAAGCAGTTCGCGTTTTTCAAAAGCAGTTTCATTGATAATCCCCCAGTTGTTAAATAATGTAGTCATGATCGCCATCCTTGCATATACACCGTTATTCATCTGTTTCAAAATTCTTGATCGTTGACATTCGACTAATGCCGAATCAATCTCGACATCACGATTTACGGGAGCAGGATGCAAGATAATCGCATGCTCGTTCATCATCCTTTCACGTTCTTTCGTTAAACCAAAATTTTCTAAATAATGAATTTGTGTATTAAACTGATCATGTCTTTCATGTTGGATGCGAAGTAACATCATCACATCACATAATTCCACCGCCTCGTCCATCGTTACATAGGGTAAGTCTAAGGATGGATCTTCAAATCCAGGGGCAGCACTCAAATATACATTCGCACCTAATCGCTTCAGTGCCTGTGCGTTAGAATGCGCCACGCGGCTATGTTTAATATCACCAGCAATCACGATATTCAATCCCTCGAAACAACCAAACTCTTGATAAATCGTTAGTAAATCGAGTAAGCATTGTGTCGGATGTTCAGCTTGACCTGCGCCCGCATTAATCATCGGTATATTAATATAAGGTTCAATCGCTCGATACCAATCATCATCTTCATGACGAACGACGAGTAATTGAGCGCCTATTGCTTCATATGTTTTCACGGTATCGTAAAAGGACTCGCCTTTCTTTGTACTTGATTCGTGGGCATGAAAGTCGAGTATTTCTAAACCAAGTTTTTTCTGTGCGACGACAAAACTCATTTTAGTGCGGGTACTTGGCTCGTAAAATAAATTCGCCACGAAGAGTTGTTCATTCATTTTATAATTATGGGAGCGATATTCCTCGGCCGTGTGTAAGATGTCATAGATATCATTTGTTGATAACTGATTCATCGAAGTAAAATGTTTCATAACTCCTCCTGTTCTACCCATAACGCGTGTTTGTTTTGTTTTTAACATGTCATGCCACCCACTTTAGCTGTATTTTTATGTCGACATAAAAAAATCTCTTTGCAAAAGATCGCAAAGAGATAGACGTGTCGTATTTACACGTTGTCTTGGCGACCTTTTAAATCTCTCAGGACTTAATTAAAGGTCATCATTATTTTATTTTTTTAAAAATACCTACGTCATCATGTCCATCCACTTCCGCCAATTGAACAACGATCACTTCCTCATTCGAGGTCGGGATGTTTTTACCTACATAATCAGCCCGAATTGGTAATTCCCGGTGCCCGCGATCGATAAGGACGCCTAATTGAATTTGCGACGCTCTCCCAATATCCATTACGGCATCCATTGCAGCCCGAACGGTTCTTCCTGTAAACAACACATCATCAATTAAGATTAATGTCTTGCCCGTAATATCCATATCAATTTTCGCGTTTTTAAATTCTGGCTCTGTGTCGGCTGTGATTACTTTTAAATCATCCCGATACAGTGTTATATCCAATTCCCCAACAGGTACTTCAACGGCTTCAATTTCCTTAATCTTCTTCTGTAAACGAATGGTTAAGGGAACACCTCTCGTTTTGATTCCAACAAGAATGAGGTTTTCTCCACCTTTGTTTCTCTCCACAATCTCATGTGCCATTCGCGTTAAAGCTCGATTTACTGCCGCTTCATCCATTAACTCTGTCTTTTTATTCATCTTTTCACCCTATATGCCCCATATTTATTCCGTTCGTACACATTAAAAATCCCTTTTACGAGTGGGCAAAAGGGATTTTAACAGATCTATCACATGGATACATCTATTCCGACTCCTTATCTGCCTCTCTGGACAAAATTAAAAGATCACTTATTCATTTGTTCTATTATTACAAAGTAGTCGCTTGATGTCAAGATCTTTCTTTCATTGCTTTGAGTAGTTTCTTGAAATAATCAGGCTGCTCAACTTCAAACTCCATCCATTGATCAAGAGTTGGATGCAAGAAACCAAGCTTCTTAGCAAACAATGCCTGTCCATCCGTATGAATTGTTTGGCGTTTCGTATATTTAGGATCTCCGACAAGGGGGTGTCCAATATAATTCATATGTACGCGAATTTGATGGGTTCGTCCCGTTTCTAATTCACATGTGATGTACGTAAATTCATCATATCGATCCAATACTTTGAAGTGTGTTATAGCCGGCTTCCCACCCGTTACAACTTCCATTTGCACCCGGTTATTCGGGTCCCTGCCGATTGGGGCGTCGATCATTCCATTTGCATGATCAATAACACCGTGAAGTATTGCCTCATAGACACGAACCATCGTTCGAGCTTGTAACTGTTCTGCTAAATGAAGGTGTGTCTCATCATTTTTAGCAACAACTAATAAACCACTCGTATCTTTATCGATTCGATGTACGATACCAGGTCGCTCCACACCACTCCTAGTGGACAATTCGTTCGTATGATAGCGTAACGCATTCACAAGCGTCCCCTGTTGGTGTTCAGCAGTTGGATGAACAACCATCCCTTTCCTTTTATTAAGAACGAGAAGATCCTTGTCTTCATAAACGATTTCCAGTGGAATATTTTCCGGTTCTATTTGCACTTCTTCTTTCACCGGTATTTCTAAATCGATTTTATCATCGATTTGGCACTTGTAATTGGGCTTAATCTGTTGTTGATTTACCGTAATGAAGCCACTTTCAATCATCTTCTGTATTTGGGTACGTGATAGATTGGCAATCAACGGCGTGAGTAATCGGTCGATCCGACTATTATGTTCCTTTTCTTTCACAACATGGTGGAATGAATGCATCTTTATAATTTCTCCTTCTTTTTTTCATCGATAAATGTAGCAATAATGATGAGGATGACACCTACAACTAGGGCTGAATCTGCCATATTAAAAATAGGATAGTCATAGCCAAAAATAGTGAAATCTAAGAAATCCACTACTTCTTGATAAAACAACCGATCAATAAAATTACCAAGTGCTCCCCCTAAAATAAAGCTGAGGGAAATGGCTAACAGTTTATCATTTCGTGCATATTTCTCCATATAGAAGATGATACCAATCACAACAATCGCCGTAACAATATAAAAAAAGGTCATCTGTCCAGCGAACATCCCCCAAGCCGCACCACTATTTCGATGGGATGTTAAAGAGAAGAAGTTTTCAATGATCGGTATCTGTTCAAATATCTCCATATGTTTAATAACTAACATTTTTGTAAACTGATCAACAGCAATAACAATGATTGCTATAAGATAGTACAAATACATTTCATTTCCCCCGATTCATTAACGTTAATGAATTTCATAATACCCGTTTAGTGCAACATCGATACAACATATAGTTTCGTAGAAACGTTCTTAACTACATACTGTATCGATGTTGCTGGTTTTGGCAATTATGAAATTCATTCACGTATGTACCATTTTATTTTACCATAAAAACAACCATACAGCCTATCACAATGCATAAAAAATATCCCTCACCAATAGAGAGGGATATTTTTATCTAACACGAATGACATTCATTAGAATGAATGTCGTAATTACCGTAACAAGCTATGTCACTTCAACATGTAGTTGTAAACGAATCAATACAACCTACATGGTGGAGGGGGATAGCTATAAAGTCGGATTATGACATTTATTAACCACAAGTTTAATAATGTTCGTTAACAATTTCAGCACAGCGTGAACAAATATCAGGGTGTTCTTTATCTTCCCCAACTGTATCAGCTGTTACCCAACAACGGCCACACGTCTCGCCGGGATGTTTTTCAACTTTAATGTTTATATGGTTATATTCCTTCGCACTTGAATCATGATCTGTCACAACAGCTTCTGAAACAATTAACATTTGATGTAAATGTGGAATCGTTGCTAAAACTTCCTTTGTCTTCTCATCTTTGGCAACAATCGTCACCTTTGCTTCCAGTGACTTGCCGATTATTTTCTCATCTCTTGCTTCTTCCAGCGCTTTAAGAACATCATCGCGAAGATTCATGAAATGATCCCATTTATCTTTCGTTGTGGATGATTCATAAATAATTTCAGGGTTCGGGATATCTGTTAATTGGACATAATCCGCCTCAACACCTGGAATATACTCCCATACTTCTTCAGCTGTATGTGGAATAATAGGGCTAATCAATTTAACAAGCGTCACAATCGTATCATAGTATACCGTTTGGATACTGCGACGACGGGCATCATTTTCTTCTTCGATATATAAGACATCTTTTGCAAAGTCAAGATAGAATGAACTCAGATCTCCTGCACAATAGTCATGAATCGCATGGTATACTTCAGAGAATTCAAAGTTTTCATAGGACTCACGTACAGCCGATATTAAATTTTGCAAACGATAAAGCATATAAAGGTCAACTTCCTCTAAATCTTCTTTCGCTACTCTATTTTCAACCGGATCAAAATCGGTTAAATTACCTAACATGAATCTGAACGTATTTCTGATCTTCCGATAACTTTCTGACACTTGCTTGAGAATATCATCTGAGATACGCACATCTGATTGATAATCAACCGATGACACCCAGAATCGTAAAATATCTGCACCATTTTGTTTGAGAACCTTAGAAGGAATCATTACATTGCCTACTGATTTACTCATTTTCCGGCCATTTCCATCCAACACCATTCCATGACTAATGATGTTCTTATACGGTGCCTTACCATTTGTTGCTACCGATGTCGTTAAAGAGGAGTTAAACCACCCTCGATACTGGTCAGTACCTTCTAAATAGATGTCTGCAGGGCGTTGATGATCATCTAAACCCTCGAGTACCGCTTCATGCGAAGATCCCGAGTCAAACCAAACGTCCATAATATCCGTTTCTTTTGTAAACTCCCCGTTCGGGCTATGTTCGGAAGTAAACCCTTCTGGTAGTAATTCTTTTGCTTCACGTTCGAACCAAATATTTGAGCCGTGTTCCAAGAATAGTTTTGATACATGTGAGATCGTTTCTTCCGTAATAATGGGTGTCTGATCTTCACCATAAAAGACAGGAATCGGAACGCCCCATGTTCGTTGACGAGAAATACACCAATCTTCACGATCACGGAACATATTATACATCCGTGTTTCTCCCCAAGAAGGGACCCAATTGACTTCTTTTATTTCATCTAAAATATTATCCCTGAATGCTTTAATCGACGTAAACCATTGTGACGTCGCCCGTGTAATCGTCGGTTTTTTCGTTCTCCAATCATGTGGATAAGAGTGTGTGATAAATTTAAGTTTTAATAAGGAACCTGTTTCTTCTAGTTTTTCAGTAATTGATTTATTCGCTGCATCATAAAACTGCCCCTCAAAACCAGGTGCTTCACTTGTAAGGTATCCTTTATCATCCACAGGACTTAACGCTTCAATCCCATATTCGCGCGCGATATAAAAGTCATCCTCACCATGCCCTGGAGATGTATGTACACATCCTGTTCCAGCGTCGATGGTAACATGATTACCGAGCATTACGAGTGAATCGCGGTCATAAAATGGATGCTTCGCTACAATGCGATCAGCTTTTTCTCCTTTAAACGTGTCAACAACTTCCGCATCTGTCCACTCTAATTCCTCCGCAACAGCTTCAAATAAGTCATGGGCAATCACATAGCGTTCATCATTCACTTTGACAACATCATAGTCTATGTCCGGATGAAGACTGATTCCTAAGTTAGCTGGAATAGTCCATGGAGTTGTCGTCCAAATAATAAATTTATCCCCTTTATCTAAGACTCCTTTACCGTCCACAACATCGAGTGTTACATAGATGGATGGCGATCGTTTATCATGGTATTCGATTTCTGCTTCAGCTAAAGCAGATTCCGAAGAGGGGGACCAATGTACAGGTCGTAACCCTTTATAAATATAGCCTTTTTCAGCCATTTCACCGAAGACTTTTATTTGCGCTGCCTCATATTCATTGGTTAAGGTAATATACGGATTATCCCAGTCTCCACGAACGCCCAGTTCTTTAAACTGTTCCCGTTGACTCTCTACCTGTTCCATTGCATACTCCGCACACATTCGTCTGAATTCAGCAATACTAACATCTTTACGATCAAACTTTTTACTCGTTGTTAATGCCGTTTCAATCGGTAAACCATGTGTATCCCAGCCTGGAACATAGGGAGCATGATAACCTGACATCGATTTATAACGAACAATAAAATCTTTTAAGACTTTATTCAAAGCATGCCCAATATGAAGATCCCCATTAGCATATGGCGGACCATCATGTAATATAAATAAAGGTCTACCTTCTGTTCTTGCTTGAACCTTTTCATAGATCTTATTTTCTTCCCATTCTTGTCTTCTTACAGGTTCTTTATTCGGTAAGTTTCCACGCATGGGAAACTTTGTTTTCGGTATGTGTAATGTTGCTTTGTAATCCATAAGGCAGATCCTCCTATATTTTTATAATGAAAGAATAAAAAAGTCCCCAACATCCCAAAAAAGGGACGAGAAGACTCGCGGTACCACCCTTATAAATTTAAATACTTGATTTAAATTTACTCGAAATTCATAACGTGAATGACCCGTCCAATTTTACTTGCGTTCAAATGGATACTCCAGAGTGATTTTCTAAAAGCTTCACTGCATCAGGCTCACACCAATCCCTGACTCGCTATCCAGCTAACTGCCCTTATACTGTCTCTATCATCGTAATTGCCTATTCATATTGATCTAAATGAATTATAAGTAATTTATCAGATAACGTCAAGGTCTATGATTTATTGCTCATTAACGCTAAATCTTCACCAATCTCCGTATCAAATAATTCTTCCCAATCATCCGTTCCAATCATATCAAGTTGTGCTTCCACTAACATTTTTAAACGCGTACGAAATACTTTACCTTGTTTTTTTAGTTCCTCATTTTCAATATAAAGCTGTCTCGATTTGCTTAATGCCTCATTAACGATTCGATCCGCATTTTTTTCTGCTTCTTTTACAATTAATTTAGATTCTTTTCGTGCATGTGCCTTTACTTCTTCAGCGGTTTCTTGAGCAACTAAAATCGACTTATTTAACGTCTTTTCAATATTCATAAAGTGCCCAAGCTTTTCTTCTAATTTTTTTACTTGCTCATCAGCCGCTTCAGACTCCCTAATGACCAGTTCATAATCTTTTATTACCTGATCTAAAAATTCATTGACCTCATCTTCATCATACCCACGAAAGCTTCTTGCAAACTGTTTGTTATGAATGTCTAATGGTGTTAACGACATGATGGCCACCTCCTTGATATATATCCAGATTTTATGCCAAAGGTAATCTAGGCTCTTATTTCTTTTATACCTATATCATATACCATTCGGCATAGATTTGCTTATTATTTTACATAAATTATGTTAATCGTGCAATTGTAATTCTTTGTTTATTCTTTCTTGTTTCACCATTAATGGCTACAAACTTACTTCGACCTTTACCGCGAACAGAGATCAAGTCGCCAGCATACAATAAAAACGTATTATCCATGACAAGTTTGAAATTTACTTTGACTTGTTTTTTCTTGATAAAAGCTGACGCCTCTTTTCTCGACATTTTATAGATGGCACTTAACACAGTATCTAGTCGCAATGAACTTACGGTAGTATCCATTTCAAGCCAATCCATTTCTTGCGCTCGTAATTCGGTCATCGGCTCTTCCGTTAAATGGATGTGCGCATTTTTGACAGTCGTCAAATTCATAGCAACATAAGGTGCGATTTCTTCGGCCATTATAATCTGGATGCGACCTGGAGTAACAAAAATATCCCCTAATTTAGTACGCGATATCCCTAATGATAGAAATGCCCCCATCACATCGCTATGTAATAATGAAATGAACTTTTCGTTGTACGTTGCCTGCATCAAGGTTAAGCAAAAGGATTCCTCTGTTACTTCCTCATAAAAAGGCGCAATGAGCAGTCGCTTTCTTTCCAAGTGCTCTGTACCGTTATGTAGCCTTAATTGAACCTCATCATTCGTCTTGCCGATTACGGATTCCACAATCTGCTGTTCTCTTGGATCGAGAAAGTCAGTCAACTTTATTTGGTATCTCGTTTTCACAAGGTTTTGCCAAGACAGAACCTGATCAATAAATGCATGTTCTTCTTTTCGATAGTGCTGATAAATACCCATTACACAGCTATCCTAAAGCCAACTTATGAGCATATTTCTTAATGCTGATAAGCCACTATTCTTTGCAAATTGCAACACAATAATTCCAACTAAAGGTGAAATGTCAATCATCCCAAGCGGGGGGATGAAACGCCTAAACTGCTCTAAATACGGCTCACATATCCCAGTTAAAAAAGTCCCAATTGGCGACTCTCGTGCTCCTGGAAACCAAGACATTAGAATATATGCTAATAATGCATAAATATACAATTGTAATCCAATTCCAATTAAGTCTAATACAAGTCCTAACATCAACTACCATCCTTTACGATATTCATCTCCATTGATATGTGCCTCTGTAATTGAACCAGTCACTTTTACATTGTCAGCAAAAATCCTATTCGGCATAAGCCTATTATAGCAACTTTTTCCTATTGAATTATCCTTATTGTAGACTTTTTATACTGACAAGTAAAGGATTAGCGTGGTTATAAGCAATTAGATAGTATGCCGTATTCATGTGATAAACCAGGAGTTTCGATCTGTATCGTCCAAACATTGGACAACGTATTAGTTAATTTACCAATTTAACCCACATGGATTAATTCACCATTTTGTCCAATTTCATTAGATATAGCGTTTATCTTGCAAATTTTCCGGCGACAAACTTCGATATTCGATCATCGTATCCTCTAATAAATTATGATTTAGATACGATAATTCCTCTAAAATAAGGTCTGATTTTTCCCCAATCGGTAAATCTTTACTCATTTTTATATCCGATCTAATCATTTAAATTTATCCAAATAAAAAAAGACTACCCATTTCGAGTAGCCTTGTTTACTTACTGATTATCTTTTTATTGATTCTCAAGAGTATCTAAACTTACCTGAATGAATTTCATAATTGCCAAAACCAGCAATACCGGTATTATGTAATTCATTAACCTACATTATAATATACTTATTCTTTTTTTAATTTTAAGTCCGTTGTTTCTGCATATTCTTCTACTTCTGGTAAAGCCATCTCTACAATCGATGCATCCAAGACTAACTGAGCCATTGGTGCTTCATCATTTTCTTCAAATTTATCCGGATGTACCGTAAACATAGCTATCTTAGTTCCATCTTGGCGAATATTGATACCGATTGTCTTAGCCTCTTTCGCACTCTCTTGTTGCAAGAATTCATAAGTTTGGTTCGCAACGTGCTGGAATGCAAGCCCCATTGTATTGCTTTCGGGCATATCTATCATTAAGGTAATATGATCATTAATTTCAAGTGCGTCAGTCACATCTATGTTCTCAGCAATCGATCTTCAATGCATCAACAATCTCTTCATCAGATTCTTCTGATTTAGTATCTTCTACATCCTCAGGAACTTCTGTCTTTTCTTCTGGCTCTACAGGATCCGTGCTTGACTCCCCAACAGAATCTTTTGGGCTACCACATGCGGATAAAAGGAACACTAGCAATAAAGTACCTAAAACTTTATTCCATCATGATCTCCCCGATCCATTTATAATAAGTGCTTGTTTCGTATGAATGACTTGTATAATATTTGCAATACTACACGCCTTAATACTCCTGTCAGTGGTATGATATGTATGAATAGATCATATAAACGCCTATGACTTGTCCTACACATACCGATCCTCATCTAGCACTCATGGTCACCATACGGTAACCGAAAAAAATAGGGAATCTCGTTTATTACCTAGAATTAATTAGTGCATCGGCTAAGTCATAACCTATCAAGGTTTTGTTAATGCTGAATTAGTAGGCTTTCCTCAGCTCGATAGTGCTAGTATTATTTTGCCTCAGATGTTCTGCTCATAACACCCTCAGGGCCTTTTTCAATAAATAGATATATTATAGGCATCCTTTTTTATATCTATTTCTACTCGTCCTCTTAATAGACAACAAAAAACCTCCCCTAATTTTCACATAGGAAAGGTTCTGTATCATTTTTCTATCCTGATAACTAATCGGGATTTTTGATGAATAAAAGATGTGATCTAAAGTTTGGATAATCGACTAGGAACCGCACAAATACAAGTCCTAACATCAACTACCATCCTTTATGATATTCATCCTCATTGATATATGCCTCTGTAATTGAACCAGACACCTTTACGTTGTCAGGGGTACATAAGAACGTTTGCGTACCTATTTTCTGCATATCTCCATTAAGCGCATATATCGTCCCACTTAAAAAGTCGATAATTCTCACTGCCTGACTATGGTCCACCCGTTCCAAATTAGTGACAACAGCACGTCTGTTCACAATATGATCAGCAATTTCTTGTGCTTCATTATATGTTCGCGGTTCACAAAGAACAACTTTTGATGTGGGCTGCTTCAAGCTCGTTAAGTTAACAACATTCTTATTGTCCTGTTGTTGATTTGTAGAGGATTCTAGATCATTTGTATCTTCTTCCGTGTATTCATACTCATATTCATCATCAACACTAAACAACAATTTAAGTTTGTCTTTAAAACTCATGCTTTCACCTCACATTCATTCAGATGCAGCTCCGACTAGTTTTGAACCGATTCTAATATGTGTAGCCCCTTCTTCGATCGCAATTTTATAATCGTTACTCATCCCCATGGACAAGCTTTCACAAGGTGCATATGGTAATTGTTTACGTTTTATCGAGTCTCTCAGAGTAGCTAGTTTCCGGAATGTTTGCCTTAATAACGGTTCATCTTTAATTTCAGGCGCCATGGTCATTAATCCGACGATTCGCACATGCTTATACCCTTCAAGATCTTCTATAAAAGGCATGACTTCCTCTAATGCTAATCCATGTTTTGATTCTTCACCGCTTACATTTACTTGGACAAAACAATCGATTTGTTTTGTTGCCCGATTGCTAATTTGCTTCGCGATTGATAAACGATCCAATGAATGTATGGTATTGATTTTATGAATGACATCTTTCACTTTTCTTGATTGTAAGGTTCCAATAAAATGCCATGATGCCTGATCAGCTATTTGTGAGTACTTTTTTGTCATTTCTTCCACACGATTTTCACCAATATTCTCAATGCCTGCATCGATCAATTCCTTCGTTCTTTCTATTGTAACATATTTTGTAACGCCAATTATGGTAATTTCATTAGGATCTCGTTTTACGTTAGCACAAGCTTGTTCGATTTGGGCACGAATGTGTTCTAGATTTAATTTGACGTCCATGTTGACACGATCTCCCTTCATCTTCTTACTTCGTAAAGCCAATATACGCCGCCATTCTACCTGTCTCACCATGATCACGGCGATAGGAATAAAACAGCTCCTTATCCTTAAAGGTACAATAGCTTGTCACATCGATCTGATGACGTAGTATACCGGCTTGTAAAAGTATTTCTACATTTAACTGCTTTAAATCTAATAAATATCGATTATTCCCTTGGTCAATGATTGTATGCTCTCGATATTGATCATCTATGTATTGTAAAACGTGATCATCAACTTGATAGTTTTCAACTGATATACACGGACCAATGGCTACTAATAAATCTTGCGGATTCGTTCCCCTGTCACTCATTTCAGCGACCATCTTTTGAGCGAGCTTATGAACCGTTCCTTTCCATCCAGCATGAGCAATTCCAATGGATTTGGCAACCGGGTCAAAAAAATACAACGGAACACAATCGGCAAATAAAGCCGTACATAACAATCCTCTCTCTTTCGTTATGAGTCCATCGATTCCTGCTACTGTGTTCTCATGAGAGGTCGAGCCTGTTCCGCGGTCATGTTGGCCTACAACTTTAAGATCTGTACGATGCACCTGTTCACCGACAACCCACGTATCTAATGGGGCGTGTACGTGTTCCGCTAGTAGTTCTCGATTCGCAATCACATCCAGCGGCTGATCGGGTATGTGTAGACCTACATTTAATGTGTCATAAGGTCGTTTACTCACCCCACCTTGTCTTGTTGTAAAACCAACTTGTAAGCTCGGATCGAGCGCTTGCCACTTCTTAATTGTTAATAACGATTGATTTTTTTGATAAAATGGTTCTTCCATATGATCTCTCCCAACCTACCCTCATTCTCTATAGGATAATATATTTACCAAATAACTGCCAATGTATTGACTGTTTTCCCGGTAATTAAACCTCACTCTTCGTTGATTCATGTGATAATTCATCCTGATCTGGCTCTGGATATCGTTGCGGTTCCTCCATATCTGTAACAAGTATAACATCTGCACCAATGGTAACAATTTGATCCCAAAATACAATTCGTTCCTCTGGCTTCCCGAATAAGCCTTGTTTATTTTCGCGAATAATAATAATAATCGCTGTAATTATTCCTAAATCAGGATCAATTTGAAGGTCATAAATATGCCCTAATCTTTTACCGCTATTCACCATAATGACTTCCTTTACTTGCAAGTCAGATAACTTTATCATGTCATTCACCCCTATACTCTATATGTATGCACAGATTTCTATATTTTTCATAGCAAATTAAAAAGCAAGTAAAAGTGGGTGATATCCCTACTTTCACTTGCTTATTTACATCAATCACTTTCATCTGCTGTCAGATTGATTCCCTTCCTACGCTATTCAAACATTTCTTTATTCATTTGTTGGATGGCCGCTTTTTCTAAGCGGGATACTTGTGCCTGAGAAATACCAATCTCTTGGGCAACCTCCATTTGTGTTCGACCTTGGAAAAATCGTTTATTTAAAATCAATTTCTCTCGCGGACTTAATTGATGCATTCCTTCTTTTAAAGACAATTTATCATCCCATGTATCTTCTTTATTTTTATCATCACTAATTTGATCCATGACGAATATTGGATCCCCTCCATCATTATAAATTGGCTCATATAAGGAAACCGGATCCTGAATCGAATCGAGCGCAAAAACAATATCAGCATGAGATATTCCCATTTCTTCTGCTATTTCCATTGGTGTGGGTTCTTTTGATGTCTTATGAATCAACTTTTCACGTACTTGTAGTGCCTTATATGCTGTATCACGCAATGACCTAGAAACTCGGATTGGATTATTATCTCTTAAATATCTCCGGATTTCTCCGATAATCATTGGCACCGCATACGTGGAAAACCGAACATTATGTCCTAAATCAAAATTATCAATTGATTTCATTAACCCAATACAACCAACTTGAAATAAATCATCGACATATTCTCCGCGATTATTAAAGCGTTGGATGACACTTAAAACGAGTCGCAAATTCCCATTAATTAATTCTTCTCTAGCTGATAATTCCCCCTCTTGTTGTAATTTAACAAATAACTTCCTCATTTCGGGATTTTTCAATACTGGTAACTTCGATGTATCAACACCACATATCTCAACTTTATGTCTATACATTCTCTATTGCCCTCCCAGATGGTGATGCTGTTCATGGACAGTATCTCCGACCCGAAAGTTTTTTATTCAATTCCTAACAGGCTGCGTCATGAAAATTACGGCCTATTTCCTACGTATAACAAGACTAAACCATTTTGTTAAATTCTTTTTTCAATCGTTTAATAATCTTCTTTTCTAAACGGGATATATAGGACTGAGAAATCCCTAACATATCCGCTACATCTTTTTGTGTTTTACCATCTTCACCAATTAAACCGAATCTTAATTCCATAATTTGCTTTTCACGATCTTTTAATTCAGACAGTGCACTTTTTAATAAATCTTTATCAACATGTGCATCTAAATTCTTCGTAATGATATCAATTTCGGTCCCTAACACATCTGATAAGAGGAGTTCATTTCCATCCCAATCAATATTTAGCGGTTCATCAAATGACATTTCTGATTTCGTCTTATTATTTTTTCTTAAATACATTAAAATTTCATTTTCAATACAGCGAGAAGCATACGTTGCTAGTTTAATTTTTCTTTCTACATCAAAAGTGTTTACCGCTTTAATTAAACCAATGGTTCCAATACTAATCAAGTCCTCAATATTGATCCCCGTGTTTTCAAACTTTCGAGCAATATAAACGACAAGTCGCAAATTGCGTTCAATTAAAGTAGCACGGGCCGATTGATCACCTTTCGATAATAGGGTCAATGTTTTCTTTTCTTCTTCTTTCGATAAGGGTGGAGGTAATGCAGTACTCCCGCCGATATAATAAATTTCGTCTGTCTTGATTCCTAATTTTATTAAAACTTTATAGAACCATAAGCGCAACCGTAATCTCCATATTCTCAAAAAAAATCTCCTCCTGTTATGATTTATGCGGATTCGACCGTAGCTAGCTTAATGATTTGTGGTTGAATTAAACAATGGTAACTACGATCTTTTGTTAATCGAGCAAACTGAATGCCAATGAGAACTTTAGTTGTCATGATTTTTTGTTGATCATAATAAATAATTAACTGATCAGGCCGAATCGCTATTAAAAAGTTACTTTTTCCTTCAACCCCTTGATAAGGAATGATTTTAATCTTATTTTCCCATCGCTTTGGTAGCCGATCAAAGTTAAGGTCAAGATAGGATTGTTTGATTGCATCCCATTCTTCGATCGAAAACCATTGTTTTATATATTCTTCATCACAAATAATGACAGGTTGTTTTGAAATTGGGTCTACTAATTGATTTCCGCTATCAATATATCCTGTGGTTGAAAAACTCTGTCCATTTAATTGAATGACAACAGGACATAGCTGCTCATAGCGTATTTTTTCAATTGCATGCTTGTCCATTTGTCTCTTCATGAATAGCCAGACGAGTGGAAATCCGATCATAATAAACAACCAACTGACGGGATCACCTAATTGATTATTCACTTCAAGCAGACCATTCGATGATAAAATGATCGGTTTTTTTAATAAAAAGTGAATCCCTATTAATCCACCCCCAACCGTAAACGTGATGAAATAAAACAAGAGCAATTGTTTGATGGATTGATAAATTGTCGTAAACCGAAAAGCACTTAAAATGATGACCATCGAGAACAATAGTTTACCTATGACAGTAGTCAAAAAAGTATCCGGATAGTATAATGAAATCGGTACAATGATTGATGCAATGAATGCTCCAAAAGCAAGACGTAATCTGCCTGTGTTATCTTTTGATAGGATTTGGGTCAGCATGAGCAACATCATGTCCAAAAAAAAATTTAACGCCCAGACAGCATCAAGATAAATAGTCACCTCGCTCTTCCTCTCCTACACTGCATACCTAAGTTATTGTCTGATCTTACGGAGGCATTGAACCTTATAACCTACCAAACCATTCCCTGAAAAAGGGGTTCCTATTTTCATAGATCTGTTCACTAAAAAAAGTATAGCCCACTTCAAAAGCAAAGTCTGTCACATTCTGTACGGAAACCGGGGCTAATTTTAACTAGTTATTAGAGAGTTTGTCGGGTACGTCTCGAACTCTTAATCTTTTGCATCCGGGAACCACTTAAGTGACCAACTTCGTTCACATTTACGCCAACATTCCCCATAAAAAAATCCCAATAAACACTCATCAAATGATAAGTGTTTATTGGGATTTTTCACTAACAAAAGGATAATCCTTCTAATCAATATTTTATAATTACCCTAACAAGCTACATCACTTCGATAGATAATTGTAAACGAATCAATACAACTACCCAGTGAAGGGATGTAGCTATAAATAGGTGTTATCACATTCATTAGAATGAATATCATAATTACCCTGACCGGCTATAGGTAGGAGTATGGTATTCATTAGAATGAAATTCATTGATTAATCTGCTACTTTTTTCGATTACGGTTTCTCAAGAATGTTGGAATGTCAAGTGTATCTTCACTTTCCGCCGGTTCTTTACGTTGCTCACGTTGCTCATTTTGAGGAATGGATTCTTCTTCTTTGTGCGTATTTGTTGCAGCATGTTGCTGCTGAACACTCGGCCGTTTTCGAGGTTCGTTTTCAACTTCTTCTACTTCCTTAAATCCAGTAGCAATGACAGTTACAACTATTTCATCTTTTAAATCTTCATTTATAACCGATCCGAAGATAACATTCACTTCATCATCGGCCGCTGACGTCACTAAATCTGCAGCTTCTTGAACTTCATATAAACTCAAGTTTGGTCCACCCGTAATATTCATTAAAATACCATGGGCTCCATCAACAGAAGTCTCTAACAACGGTGACGAGATTGCCTTTTTAGCAGCTTCAGCAGCTCGGCTCTCTCCGGTTGAAACCCCAATCCCCATCAAAGCGGAACCTTTATCATACATAATTGTTTTTACGTCAGCAAAATCCACGTTAATTAATCCAGGTTTCGCGATCAAATCGGAAATCCCTTGAACACCTTGACGCAGTACATTATCTGCCTCTCTGAACGCCTCGAGCATCGGTGTGTTTTTATCAACGATTTCTAGTAGACGATCATTTGGAATGACGATTAATGTATCAACACTGCTTTTAAGGGAATCAATACCAGCAATGGCTTGCGTAGATCTTCTTCTCCCTTCAAATGAGAAGGGACGCGTGACAACACCAACTGTTAATGCCCCCAAATCCTTTGATACTTGCGCAATGACAGGTGCTGCACCCGTACCTGTACCTCCACCCATTCCTGCAGTTACAAAGATCATATCAGCACCTTGGAGTGCATCTTCAAGTTGTTCTTTACTTTCCTCAGCAGCTTTTTTCCCTACCTCTGGATTCGCGCCTGCACCTAGCCCACGAGTTAGTTTACCACCTATTTGAAGTTTAACTTCTGCTTTCGATAAATTTAATGCTTGCGCATCTGTATTTACAGCGATAAATTCTACGCCTTCAACACCATGCTCAATCATTCGGTTCACGGCATTATTTCCACCGCCACCTACACCGATTACTTTAATTGTAGCTAAATGGTCTAAATCAGTATCAAACTCCAACATATTTACGTTCCTCCTAATATGCAAAATTACAAGAATTATTGAGACTATCTACATACGAGATTTTCATGATTGTCTTTTTAATGTTAGCTAACTTCGTACAACCGACGTGTCATTAATCAAAAAAGTACTTAAATAGATTAGCGAATTTAGATTCCTTTTCTTTTTCTTCTTGCACTTCACTAGACTTTGACTTTGACTTTGATTGTTGTCTTACTCGTCTTGGTTTCTCTTCTCGATCATTCGTAATGACTGAAGGAAATAACTCTTTTCCTTGTATCTTCGCATTAGAGTATGCAAATTGCAAGATCCCCACACCTGCAGTAAATTGTGGTTCCCTAACACCTATATAATCGGGTATTGCAACCCGCACATTCGCATTAAATACATCATGAGCAAGTTCCAACGTACCAGGCATTTTCATTGTTCCACCTGTTAATACATAGCCACCTGGTAAATCACTGTAACCCATACGATGGATCTCTCTTTCAGCATACGCATAAATCTCTTCCAATCTCGCTTCTATCATATCAGATATTTCAAGTTGGTTATAGCTTTGCTTTTCATTACTTCCAATAATAGCGACATCAAACACTTCATCCTCTTTAGCATCTTCAAAAAAGGCATGTCCATAATTCACTTTAACATCTTCCGCTTCTTCTGTTGATGTTTTAAGTCCGATTGACAAATCCTTTGTCACATTGTCCCCGCCTAAGGGAACAACACCTGTCGCCGCTAAATGATCATTTGCATAAACAGATACGGTTGAACAACCCCCACCAACATCAATTAAGGCAATTCCGAGACTTCTCTCATCCTTAGACAAGGCAACGGTACCAGCAGCTAACGGTTGTAAACAGATATCAGCTACTTTTAAATTTGCCCCTTCCACACATTTAAGTATATTATGTAGGACTGTCTTCGAACATGTAATAATCGTTCCTTCCATTTCCAATCGGACACCAATCATTCCCCTTGGATCCGTTATTTCATCTAAACCATCTACGATAAATTGCTTCGGAATAACATCTATGATATCACGCTCTGGTGGGATTGAGACAACCTGTGCACCATCGATTACACGTGTAATATCTTCATCACTTATTTCTCGGTTTTCGCTTTGAATGGCAACAACACCATGACAGGGTTGTAATTGAATATGATTACCGTTAATACCGACCACCACACTATCAATTTCCATACCGACCATTCGTTCAGCCTGTTCAACGGCACTTTTAATCGAACTTACCGTACGATCAATATCAACGATTGCGCCTTTTTTCATTCCATTGGACTTTGCAGTACCTACTCCAATAATGTTAAGTGAGTCATTTAAAACTTCGCCAATGATTACTTTAATACTCGCTGTACCAATATCAAGACTTACTAATATTTCACTGCTATTCACAACAAGGCACCTCCTCAACAGAAGCATCTGAATAAGACTCATTTGATAATCAGATGGTTTCTCTCCCTTACTATTTTTCATTGCACAATAGTCTATGATTGAATATTGTTTGACAAAACTATCCATATGTATTCTATCAACTGTATTATTGTTATAATACCATGTTTAGTCTTGAGTTTCACTCTCTTTTTTTTCCTTATCTACCTCATTGTCAAATTCTTCAAAGTAAGCACCAACTCCAATATGAATGATTCCCTTATTTTCTGAGGAAAGTTGGGAGACAATCGCTGGATAAACTTGCATTTTATTAGCGAAATCTCTAATCGTTCCATCAACTAAAAAACCATCATTCATGTAAAGGTAAATCTTGTCTTTATTATCTTTCGTAGGTACCCAGTGAATCTCTGAAATGATATGTAATATATTTTTGGGTAGATCATTCAGTTCATTTGTCATGCTCTTTAACTGTTCTTCTTCCGTAAAGTCGACTAATAGCGGGGCATCTCCCGCTGGTTTTTCAAGTCCTTCTAAAGTTGTTCCATCTCCAATAATTGGATGGTACTTCTTGTCTACGGATAAATATCCTACACGTTTGTGTTCGGTTAGATCAATTTCTACTGTGTTTGGTAATTTTCTCTGCACGTTCACAGATGAAACGACCGGTAATTTCGCGATGTCACTTTCAATCGTTTTTAAGTTAATTGTCCAAATGTTTGTCTGCTCTTCAAAAGGGGTGACTCCCATAACTTCCTCTTCTGATAAAAATGAATTCCCCTTGATTGCTACTGTCTTAATATCACTAAGTGGGGATTGCAAATAAATGATCATTAATAACAATAAGAAAAAGATCGAAAGATAAAACACTAAACGGCGATTTGCCTTTTTCTTACGTTGTTCTTTTAACTTAGGAATGCGATCTTGGATAGAAACAACCTTTTTTTTGCTCATTTCTATTTCTTCCTTTATTAAATAATTTACAATGATACTAACTCATTTTTCAATCAATACCTTTGTCTTCTGAATTATAACATATAAACCTAGTGGACATATAGTACTTACCACAGTTTATACTCCGTTTTATCTGACGATCGCATTCTACCGACTACAATTACACTTTTGCGTGCATACTAATATTTAATACGATCCCAATCGAGCATAGTGTTAACATTAAGGAGGAACCTCCATAACTCAAAAATGGTAAGGTTATCCCGGTAACAGGTATTAAACCAATGACGACACTCACATTAATCATTACTTGAATCGTTAGCATACTGATAATGCCAAATGCTGTAAATCTCCCGAATTGATCTGGTGCTGCCAGAGCAATGTTTATACCTCGCCATAATAACAAGATAAATATTCCGATTACGACCGTTCCCCCAATAAAACCTAATTCCTCCCCTAAAATGGCAAAAATGAAATCAGTTTGTGGTTCGGGTAAATAGAAATACTTTTGTAGACTATTCCCTAAACCGACTCCCATTAAACCTCCTGGTCCAATTGCATATAAAGATTGTATAATTTGAAAGCCATCTCCTAGTGGATCATCCCATGGATTCATAAATGCTGTTATTCGACTGATACGATAAGGAGCGGAGAGAATGAGGCCTACAAAGCCAATGAGCCCCATCATTCCAATCCCAATAAAATAACGCAGTTGTCCACCTGCTATAAAAATCATCAACATACACGTTAACACGAGCACGACACCAGTACCAAGATCTGGCTGCAGCATAATGATAGCGAATGCTGTGAATATTAACATCACTGCAGGAAAAAATACTTTTCGAAAGGACGTTATATATTTTTGATACGTTGATAAGAATGCTGCCAAGAAGATAATCAAGCCTAATTTCATAAACTCAGATGGCTGAATACTAAACACCCCGACTCCAATCCAACTTTGCGCTCCACCACGAACAATACCAATACCCGGAATAAGTACAAGCAACAATAATAGAAAGCAAGCAAATAATAGTATCTTGGCATACTTCTTCCAAAGTACATAAGGAATAAACATAATGACGATCATGGCAACGGTCCCTAAAGAAGCAAAAAATAATTGCCGTTTCAAAAAAAAGAATTGATCCCCATACTTATACTCCGCCCATACATTTGATGAACTATAGACCATGACAATGCCAATCCCTAATAAAATAAAGATAATCGTTAATAAAAAGTAATCAGGAACAAATCGTTTTTCATATTTTTTTTGGCTCAAAAAAACACCCCTTCGCAAAAAAATTAGGGGGTGTTCCATTGTTATTGTTTAGCTGATGCGATTTTCACTATTATAAAGAGACAAGCCCCCTATAATAATGTATGCATGCTATGAATAAACATGTCACCACGTTCTTCAAATGTCCGATACTGGTCCCAACTCGCACATGCTGGTGACAATAAAATAACATCCTGTGGTTCAGATAGGGAATAAGCTTCAGCAACGGCTTCCTTGATGTCTTTCACTGCCAAAACTTGGATGTTTTGCTCGCTAGCCAATTGGGTTAATTTTGGGGCTGTTTCACCGAATACAACCATCCCTTTCACATGATCTAGAAATGGAATAAGTTCGGAAAAGCTATTTCCACGATCAAGCCCACCAGCCAGTAAGATGATCGGCTGCTTAAATGATGCCAATGCCCTTTGGGTAGCTAATAGATTCGTTGCCTTTGAATCATTGTAAAACAGTCGTTCGTGAATCTCACCAACATATTGCAAGCGATGTTTGACCCCAGAGAAGCTGGATAGCACATCATAAATCGCCTCATTTGTAACACCATATAATTTAGCAACACAAATTGCCGCTAAAATATTTTCAATATTATGATTACCTACCAAAACAATAGCTTGTTTATCGATCACTTTTTCATCTTTAAAATAGAGACTGGATTCATCAACCCAGGCACCATTCGTAAGTTGTTTCGTCACGGAAAAGGGAATTAATTTAGAGTGGGCATGGATGACACCTTCCACGACCACTTCATTGTCTGCATTATAAATGAGGTAATCTTCTGCTGTTTGATTCATAAAAACCTTGAATTTTGCTTGTTGATATTGATCAAGTGTTTTATGATAATCAAGGTGTGCCTCATATACATTTAACAAGACAGCGACATGAGGATGAAAGGTATCGATCCCCATTAATTGAAAAGATGATAATTCAACGACCATTTTTTCTTCAGCACGAATTTCACGCGCTACCTCTGTTGCTACCGTACCTATATTACCTGCGACTTGAACGCCGCCATTACTTTTAGCTAGCATATCGCCAACGAGCATCGTTGTCGTTGTTTTACCATTTGAACCTGTGATTCCGATTAGCGGACCATCTACTAATTTTCCGGCCAATTCAATTTCTGTAACAACCGGGATATCGCGTCTCATCGCTTCTTGTACGATGATATTATCATAGGTAATCCCTGGGTTTTTTACGACTAAATTAATTCCTTCTAAGACAGACAAAGGGTGTGATCCTATGATAACCTCTGCCCCTTGATTCTTTAAGTCAGTAATCAGCGCACTGCTTTCATCCGTGTTGAAATCATTAACACGAACCTTTATTTGACTGGATAATAATAATTGCGCTGCTGCTGTTCCACTTTTAGCTAAACCCAAGACAAGTACATGGGTATAGGGAAAGTCAATTAAAGTTTTCATGTCAGCCACACCTCGATATAAATGCCCAAAACAGCAAAAATAAGACCAATGGTCCAAAAGGTTGTGACAACTCGCCATTCCGACCAACCGAGTAGTTCATAATGGTGATGAAGTGGGCTCATTTTAAATACCCTTCGCCCGGTTGTTTTAAATGAGATCACTTGAATAATAACGGATAGTGTTTCAATTACAAACACACCACCAATAATAATCAAGATTACTTCCAGTTTTGTTAAAATCGCAATCCCGGCTATGGCAGCACCTAAGGCCAATGATCCCGTATCACCCATGAATACTTTTGCTGGGTGTGCATTAAAGACTAAGAATCCCAATAAAGCACCTACTGCAGCAAGTGCAAAGATTGTCACTTCACTATCTGGCATACTGATCCACGCTAATATTCCAAAGGCTCCGAAGGCAATCGCTGCCGTTCCAGCTAACAAACCATCGAGCCCATCTGTTAAATTCACAGCATTTGAGGCTCCTACTAACATAAATACAACAAGAACTGCATAAAACCAACCAAGTTCCCACTTTATATCTGTTCCTGGGAGGTGAATCGACGTATCGAACCCAACGTATCGTAATATAAAATAGAAAATGAGTCCGATCATGATTTGTCCAAACATTTTTTGCTTCGATGTTAAACCTAAATTACGTTTGAAGGCAACTTTAATATAATCATCAAGAAAGCCTAGAAAACCGTACCCGACTAAGGCAAGTATTAATAGCCAGAGCTCATATCCAATGGGAACAGCACTTATCTTTTTCACCATGATAATCGACGTAATGATGATACTGAATACGATCATTAAGCCACCCATTGTCGGTGTTCCAGCTTTTTTATAATGGGACTTAGGCCCTTCTTCCCTAATACTTTGCCCAAACTTCAAACGTCTTAAAAATGGAATGAGTATCGGTGATAATAGGACGGTAATTAAAAACGCGATTGCAATTGTTATGATTAATACGTATATGTCCACTACAGTTTCCTCCTAAATGCTGCAACCCGTCCATAACATCATTATGGATGTTACACAATATGAGTGAATTTCATGATTACCGTAACAAGCGAAGTCACTTCGTTGTTGGAGTGATATCGCTATAAATAGGGATTATGAAATTCATTACATATAGATGCTTCTTTATATTTTATTTGATTTGATTTGGATCGTTTCAACAAGCGTTTCAAAATGCATCCCACGTGATGCTTTGAATAATAAAAGGGTATCCTTGTTCAAGTAGGCTTCTAAAGCTTCCGACAACTGGTCTTTCGTTTTAAAGTGCTGGCAGCTGATCTGTGGTTGATGCTTTTTTACCTCTGTTGAGATCTGTTCTGCTGCATATCCATATGTATATACGACCGTAATCGGTGACTCAATGACACGTGCTACTGAAAGATGATAGGTGTCCGTTTGTTCCCCTAGTTCAAATATATCTCCAAGAATGAGAACTTTCTCTTGAAAATGACCCATTTGCTTCATAACCTCTATCGCAGCTTTCATCGAAGTCGGTGAAGCATTATACGCATCATTTATGAGGGATACATCATTTCTTCCTTTAAGGAGCTCAAATCGCATCCCTGTTAACTGCAAGGCATGCAATCCAGCTTTGATGTTGGCTTTGGAAATAGCTAATTGATTGGCAAGTGTTATCGCATAGGATGCATTTTGTGCATGATGGTTCCCTAACAAAGGTATATCATATACGCCATCGTCAGCAATTTCAAATATTGTTTGCGCAGTTTCTACTTTTACATGACGAATGATGGTGTCGTTTGTATCATTAAACCCACATGAGATGACATTGATTCGGTCAGGGATCGCGGCTAATAATGGTTCATCCCCGTCAATAATCAGCGTTCCCTCACTTTTCATACCATGCAATATTTCCAGTTTTGCTTGTGTAATTCCCTCTCTCGAACCAAGATATTCGATATGGGATTCTCCGATATTTGTAATAATCGTGTACGTTGGCTCACCTATTCTAGATAGTCGTTCGATCTCACCATAATCACTCATACCCATCTCTAGGATTAATACCTCTGTCCCCCGTGGCATGGCTAAAATCGTTATTGGTAAACCAATATGGTTATTTAAGTTTCCTTTTGTATAGTGTGTTTTATAGGTTGTTTCAACAATGGCAGCGAGCAAATCTTTTGTTGTCGTTTTACCATTGGACCCCGTAATCCCAACGACAACCGGATTGATTTCCTTCCGATAAGCTACCGCCAAATTTTGTAGAGCAACAAGCGTATCCGGTACAAAGTAAATCGGCAGATTCGCCGGTAGAAAATCCGGTAATAATCTGTTTTCATCCCAGATCATCGCGATCGCCCCCTGATCAAGTGCTTGCTTGATATGGTGATGACCATCAAAGCGATCTCCTACGAGGGGAATAAACAAGGACTGTTGTGTTTTTGAACGGCTATCTGTTGTCACCTCAGCAATCGGCGACGAAGTCAACACATCACCTTGATAATTAGGAAATACGGTACTAAGCCACTGTGTTGTAAAGAGCATTAGTTATTCTCCTTCTGATGAATTGCTTCCCGAGCTACCTGTCGATCATCAAAATCATATTTAACTCGATCGATCTCTTGGTATGTTTCATGACCTTTTCCAGCAATTAAAATAATATCATCTTCATGAGCCAGTTCAATCGCATGCTGAATGGCTGCTTTTCGATCAGGAATGACCTCATAGTGATGCTGTTTCTGCCCTTTGATCATATCTTCTAAAATAGCATCTGGATCTTCTGTCCGTGGATTATCAGCTGTAAAGAGAGCTAAATCCGCATATTGTAATGCCATACTCGCCATGAGTGGACGTTTGGCTCGATCGCGATCCCCTCCACACCCAACAACGACATAAACGTTTCGGGTAGAAAACGCCCTAATCGTTTGCAGGACATTTTCTAGTGAATCAGGTGTATGGGCATAATCCACAATTACCCCAAATCCTTGGCCTTCAACAACTTGTTCAAAGCGTCCGTCCACACCATACATCGCTTCTAATGCCTCCTTAATCACAGTCAAGGGAACACCAGAGGCAATTGCCGCACTACTTGCTGCAAGCATATTATACACATTAAATAAACCAATTAAATGACTTGTGATGTCAATATTACCGACTGGTGTTTCTAAAGTAAAGCTGGTTTTGATAACACCCAGATTTATATTCGTCGCCATAATATCAGCTGGACGTTCACATCCATAAGTCAATAGGTGTTGCGCCGTACTTCCCTTAAATACATCACGATAAGGATCATCTTCGTTAATAATAGCATATTTCCTATTTTTATTACGGTAGTTATTTCCTAATTGTGAGAATAACAAACTTTTGGCTTGTGCATAGTCATCCATATCTTTATGGTAATCGAGATGATCTTGTGACAGATTCGTATAAACAGCCAGATCAAAATCAGTCCCATTTACCCTCCCCATATCCAGGGCATGTGAGGAGACTTCCATCATTGCGATATCAACATTTTCATCGACCATTTGGTTAAACGTCTGTTGCAATAATAATGAATCAGGCGTTGTATTCTGAACCGGGAAAGATTGATCCCCAATTTTCATTTGAATGGTACCGATTAATCCTGTCTTTTTACCGTGGTGACTGAAGATGGCCTCAAGTAAATAAGATGTGGTTGTTTTCCCATTTGTTCCGGTAATTCCGATTAATGGTAGCTTTTCCGATGGGTAATCAAAGAACTTCGCTGCGATCATCGCTAATGATCGCGATGTATCGGCGACAATAATTGTCGGAACAGTGATGTCCAATTCTTTTTCAGCTAGAATAATGTGTGCTCCATTTTCAATCGCTTGTTCTGCAAAATCATGCCCATCTACTGTATATCCATTTATACAAACAAATAGATCGCCCGTCTGTATTTTTCGGTGATCCATTTGGATCCTGTTTATCTCCATATCATCAAGTTGTGGAGTTGTGATTTCATAGAATGGTAAGCTAGAAAGAAGTTCCGTTAATTTCATTTTATAAACATCCTATTCTGTCATGTGATTCATTTTAAAAATACATGCTATTCAAAATGATCGTGTCTTGTCCCTTATTTTGTATATACCTATATCGTTTTGTTTATTTAATGAATTTTATAATACCGGTTTAGTGCCACATCGCTATAACATATAGTTGCGTTTAACCATTATCAATGCGGCTGATTTGGGTAATTATGAAATTCACTCTTATTATAACAAACTTCTATTCTAATCACGATCGTTTTTATTTGTTAAATATATTCTGACTTTTGAGCCTTCTTCTATCTTTGTGCCTGGCTTTGGTTCTTGATCCATAATATAGTCACCTTTCCCATCGACTTCTATGGAGAGATTCGTCATGTATTCTGCTAACTCCTCTGTATCCAATCCGATGAGATCAGGCACTTCAATTTTGGGTTGTTCAGGCCAGAGATAATCTTTCTCCAATCCTTCTGTGCTCGGCTCTATACCTAATGCCATTAAGCTATCTTCAATAACTGTACCGACGATTGGCGCTGCTACAACACCACCAAACTGTACCGTTTCTTTCGGGTTATCAATAGCTATATAGACGACGATCTCCGGGTCGTTAGCTGGGGCAAAGCCAATAAAAGATACAATATAGTTGTTTTGCAAATAGGTTCCACCAGGACCGACCTTTTGAGCTGTTCCCGTCTTTCCGCCAACACGATACCCATCAACATATGCGGGCCTTCCTGTGCCTTTGGCAACAACACTTTCCAATGTTGAACGGACCTCTTTTGATGTTTCTTCCGAAATAACGCGTTCTTTTATTTTTGGTTCATGTTTTTCGGTTACTTTCTCTGTTACGGGATTAATCCATTCATCCGCAATATACGGTTCATACAAATAACCACCATTTACGGCTGCGGCTACCGCCATAACTTGTTGGATTGGGGTAACGGAAACACCTTGTCCAAAAGACGTAGTCGCTAATTCCACAGGGCCAACTTGATCAAGATTAAATAAAATCCCACTACCTTCACCTTGTAGATCGATTCCTGTTTTTTTCCCAAATCCAAAATCATCGATATAAGAGAATAGCTTTTCTTTACCAAGCATCATCCCTAAATTAACAAAACCCGGGTTACATGAGTTTTGCACAACTTCTTCGTATGTTTGGTTTCCATGTCCCCCACCTTTCCAACACCTTAATTTTGCTCCGCCTACTTCAATGCTTCCTTGATCATCAAATTCATCTTCTTGTAAATCCACTGTCTTTTCTTCCAATGCCGCTGCTAATGTAATAATTTTAAATGTCGAACCGGGTTCATACGTACTCCATATCGGTAAATTACGATCAAATATATCCGCATTCACATCTTGATAATTCTCCGGATTGAAGTTCGGTCTAGATGTCATCCCAAGAATACCACCGGTTTTTGGATTTACGGCAATGGCAATAGCACCATCCGGATTATATTTTGCATCCGCTACATTTAACTCACGTTCCAAAATAGTTTGGACTTTTGAATCAATCGTTGTCTTCAAGTCCAGTCCATCCTCTGGGGGTTTATATATATTTGCATGCTGATCTAGCTTTCCCCCTTTAGCATCGGAATAATAAGATAAACTGCCTTTTTTACCACTTAACTTATCATCATGATATAATTCTAACCCCATCAAACCTTGATTATCGATTCCCGTAAAACCAAGAACATGTGATAAATAATCTCCATAAGGATAATGGCGTTTCGAATCTTGTGCTAAGTACACCCCATCCATATGAAGGGTCCTTAATAATTCTTCTTGTTTATCGCTAACTTTTCTTCCTTCAGGGTGCATCGCGACACTGGATTTATTTTGTGTAACATACTCGTATGCCTTCTTCACAGGAATTTCAAGGATTTCAGCTAATTTCTCTGCTGTTACTTGGGGTTCTTTAATTTGGCGTGGCACAAGTATGACAGATGGTGCTGTCACATTCTCAGCTAAAACATCTCCCTTTACATCTAAAATATGCCCACGTTCTGCATTAAACGTAATGTCACGACTCCAAGAATCAACCGCTTTACCAGTTAATTCCTCGCCGATCACAAATTGTACATAGCCTAAACGAAAAATAATAATCAATAATAGTAATAAACCAAAAATAAAAACAGTAACGATTCGTTTTTTTATTGCAACAGTGGATACATGTTTCATTTTCCATCCCCTTTTCCATAGGTAGGCTTGTATCCACTATATGAATATACATAACGAATAGAACACTGTCTTATGATTGTTATTATTTTATTCCTGTTCTTCTTTATCCTTTTTCTTATCTTTTTTCTTATCTTTCTTCTTATCTGTCTTCTTAACTTTCTTCTTATCTGATTTTTCCTCATCAGGCTCAACCGATTCAACTTCCGGTTTTAATTCAAGCTTTAGAACATCATTTTTCTTAACCTTTTTTCCCTTTTCGATACTTTGCGAGTCAACATAACCTGTCCCGCTGAATTCGACGTTCAAGTCCAGTAATTCTCCTAACTGAAGTACTTCTCTCCGTGACCAACCCCTAATCTCAGGCATGACTGGCTTGTCCGTCAGTAAAATTAAGCGATCATTAGCTAGGAGCTCATCTCCCTCCGCAGCATTCGCATCAACGACCGTCTTGCCTTTACCAATGACGGTTACTTTAAAGCCTTCTTCTGTCAGCTGCTTTTTGGTTGCTGTTGTTTTAGTATCCATAAGAGCAGGAACCTTAAGGGACTCTACTGGTTCTGACACATTTTTATCGGATTCGATATCCAAGTAATGTAAACTATTTTCCATGACACTTTTAAATATATAGGAAACAGGCGCCGATCCTAGCTCACCCTCAGCTAAGGTAGGTTGATTTACAGAGACATACATAATGAGTTCAGGATCATCTTTAGGCGACATTCCTAAAAATGAAAATATATTAGTACTCTCCCCTGCTAAATAGCCATTTCCTTCTGGATCAGGTATTTCTGCTGTCCCTGTTTTCCCAATTACTGTATAATCATCCAATTTATATGGCCTTCCTGTTCCATTTTTTGAGTTAACAACAGAATCGAGTAATTCCAATACTTGATCAGCCGTATCTTTAGAAATCGGTTCGCCAACTACTTTAGGTGATTTTTCCTCGATTACTTTATCTGTATCCGGGTCAACAATCTTATTAATCACATACGGTTCAAGCATTTTCCCTTCATTTGTAATGGCTGATGCCGCTTTGATTTGTTGAATAGGTGTCATTGTACTTCCTTGTCCAAACCCAGTCGTAATTTTCTCCATGGGCCAATTATATAGGATTTGACCTGGTACCTCTCCGGGTAAATCAATATTTGTCTTTTTATCAAAATCAAAAGCCTTTAAATACGATAAGTATTTTTCAGTCCCTAATATTTCCCAGACAATTTTTGATGCGGCGACATTCGAAGAGCGGGCAAAACCTTCATCATACGTAATCGTTCCCCATCCTTCTCCACCATTATGGTCATTCACCATATCCATTCTTTCATTAACCCGATATTTGCCTGACTTAAACCCCTTTTCCCCATCATAGACACCGGCATCAATAGCCGCTGCCCAGGTGAACATTTTTACCGTTGACCCCGGTTCATAAGGTGTAGAGATAACATCGTTGTACCAATTCTCCACATTTGTAGGTTGATTTGGATTATAACTTGGACGATTACCCATCGCGATAATTTCGCCCGTTTTTGCATTCATTATAATTGCTGAAATTCGTTCAGGTTTATAACTTTCTTCCACTTCATTCATAACTTCTTCCAATAAAGTCTGTACTTTTTGATCAATGGTTAAGTAGATATCATCCCCATTAACGGGCTCTTTAATGATTTCATTTGGGTCCAGTAACTTTCGATTGTATTTATCACGCTCGAAAGAAATCGATCCATCTTCCCCCATTAAATGATCGTTCATTTCTTTTTCAATTCCCGCAATACCTGTAATTTCTTCCACACTTGATTGCCCTGACTTCTTCTCTTCCTCTTTAATTTCCTCTGCTCGAGTATATCCTAAAATATGAGACGCAAACATTCCGTTTGGATAGAAACGGATTGATTCTTCTGAGAAGTTAATTCCAGGTATATTCATTTTTTCAATTTCATCTCTTTTTTCTTGTGACAGCTCTTTTCCAGCTCTTCCAAATTCAACTTGAAAGCTTTCGTTCTTCATACCTTTTTTCAATCGTTCGAGCACAAAACTTTTATCCAAATCTAATAAAGGTGCCAATTGTTCGGCTGTTTTCTCCGGATCCTTTACATGTTTCAAGCCATCTTCATTTTCCCCGGAAAATGATTCGTCCAAAATGGCATACACCCGATAAGCGGCCCGATCATATGCGAGGACCATCCCTTGATCGTCTAAGATTTCCCCTCTTTCGGACTCTAAGTAATACGTTGCCGTTCTTTTTTGTTTCGCCCATTCCGCTAAGGAAACACCGTTTACTTCGCCTGAGACTTGAATATATAAAAAGCGTCCGATAATTATCAAAAAAGCACCAACAAAAGCTGCCATTAAAATACCTGCCATTACATGAGTCTTTTTATTCTTACCTTTATTCATATGCAATCACCTTAGTTAGTTGTTATTAATCTGTTTCACTTCTGCATTTTGTGTTTTTAGCCCATGTTCTGACGCAATTTTCGTAATTCGTGTTGGTCTGCTGAGTCCTTCAATTTCGAATAGTAATACTTCATTTTGAGCATGTTGATCCGCTACATTTTGTTCGAGCTTTTGTACATTACTATTCAACGCATCTGTTGATGAAGAATAAGAAACAATAAAGAATCCCCCTGCAATTAAAACGGCACCTACAACAGAATATAATACCTTTTCACCTTTTGTGATCCAGCTTTGCTTATGAACTTTAACCGCAACTTGTTTTTTTTGGACTTCTTCCGTTGTCGTTTGTCTCCATTCTCTTGCATTACTTGAATTCATTATTGTTTCCGCCCTTCTCCATAGGTAAACTCTCGCGTCCATATTCGTTCTTTTTCAACAATCCGCAATTTAGCTGATCGTGATCTTCGGTTCAACGTTAACTCTTCTTCACTAGCAACCATTGGTTTTCTTGTTATTTGTTTAAATGGTGCTTCATGCCCTTCTGGAATGATCGGTAAATTTCGAGGCATGTCTTTCATGGTGCTCCATTTTTTAAATGCCTGTTTACAAATACGATCTTCAAGGGAGTGAAAAGTAATAACGACAACTCTTCCTTGCAGGTTAACTACTTCTGCTGCTTGATGCAAAGCTTCATTAAAAACAGCCAATTCATCGTTCACTGCAATTCGTAATGCCTGAAAGATACGTTTTGCTGGATGCCCTCCGGTTCTACGTGCAGGTGCAGGAATAGCATCCTTGATAATGTCAACCAATTGATGAGTTGTTGAAATATCGTTTATTTGTCGTTCCGCCTCGATCTTCCGAGCTACTTGTTTCGAAAACTTCTCCTCACCATACTTAAAGAAGATGGATACAAGGTTGTGATAGGACCAGGAATTAACAATCTCAAATGCGGTTAATTGCTGGCCTTGATTCATTCGCATATCTAACTGTGCATCATTTTGATAACTAAACCCTCGATCCCCTCTGTCTAACTGTGGAGAAGATACCCCGAGATCAAATAAAATGCCATCAACATTCGTAATTTCACGTTTTTCTAATTCTTCTTGAAGATGCTTAAAGTTTTTATTTATAAAAATAATTTTATCCGTATATGCGGACAGTTTTTCTTTTGCCGCTGTTAGTGCATCAACATCTTGATCAAATGCGATCAGTCTTCCTTCTTCATTTAGTTGAGACACGATTTCCAAGGAGTGCCCTCCACCACCAACTGTGCAATCAATATATGTACCGTTTGGCTTGATGGCTAGACCCGCAATGGTTTCATCTTTTAACACACTTTTATGTTTAAACATATATATACCCACTCTTTGTATAACATTTTCTCTTCTTGTACTCTTTTTTAAAAACAGCCACTATTAAATATCAAAATCCATTAGATTCTCCGCAATTTCTGCAAATGATTCCTCAGAATCGTTGAAGTAATCATTCCAATTTTCACTTGACCAAAACTCAATTCGGTCGGAAACCCCAATAACAACACATTCCTTATCAAGTGAGGCGTAGGTTCTCAGTGGGGGTGGAATATTAATTCTTCCCTGTTTATCCACTTCGCATTCAACCGCTCCGGAAAAAAAGAAGCGTGTGAACGATCGAGCGTCTTTTTTTGTCAAGGGAAGTTTTTTTAACTTCTCTTCCATGATGCCCCATTCATCTAGCGGGTACACGAACAAACATTTATCAAGTCCACGGGTTACGATAAATCGTTCGCCAAGCCCTTCACGAAACTTGGCAGGAACAATGATTCTTCCCTTCATATCGATGTTATGCTGGAATTCTCCCATGAACATATCGTTCGCCCCCCACCATCATATTTTTATATTACCACATCCCCCCACATTTCACCACCCATATTTTAATTTTGATCCCCTTCTTTGTATGGCGTGGAATCTTCATTCGGACCTGATGCTTCCATGCCAGAATGAACAAGACTGTTTTTAACATCATAGTTGGAAATAGACAGCACAAAAAAACCAACCATAAATAGGGTGGTACAACAATGGTGAGCCATTTACATACCGGGATTGATTGTTTTATGACTCACAATGAATTGTACCGTTCCTCTATTTTAAGGTCGGTTTCCTTGGTGCACTTTCAGGTGGGGAATGGTGGGATCGATTTCCCCCTTTTCAAAGCGACACAATATAATGGTCTTCTTCGAATGAACAGGGCGTAGCAGTTAGTTCTGTAATAAAATCCTTTCCATGCATGTTTAGTAGTGGCAATACGTTCCAAACCCGTTCTTGTAAGCCACCTTGGGGATGGAGTGAATTCGTAACGTGATCAAAGTCGGCAATTTCCGCAGCAAACTTTTCTTCCAATACTTGTGTTATTCTATTTTCCAAATAGGCTATATCCCGCTCTAATAGTGCAAAGTTTTTAGTTGCTAATTCACCCAAATCCGAACGAATCTCTTGAGACACCATTCTCAATGGTCGATGGGCATCATCTATTGTTGACCGCAACTGTTCAAACATAAGTTCAATCGGTGGGTTCTGTTGTGCAGCTAACCAGTTTCCTTTTAATTCTTCGACACCATCGTTGATGACATGCGTATGATCAATCGCATACTTGGCGATGATTTTATTTAACTTTTGATCCAGATAGGTAAATGATAATCTCGGGATAATGGGTGGCATCTTTATCTGCAAAGCTTGAAATGCTGGTTTCAATGCGGCCCAGTAACTGATTTCGCCACCTCCGCCTACGAAGGCTAATGATGGAAACAGTAGCTCTTGCATTAACGGGCGTGTCACGACATTATTACTTAGTCTTTCTGGCGTTGCTTTAGCAATATGAATCATTTCTTCATTTGTTAGCTTCAGTTCATTTTGCTTTCCTACCCAGTCCCCTGTTTCTGTTCGAGTGAGTAAAATGCGTTCTCCTTGATCATCTATAAATAGATGGGCATCATTTTCTGCAACTTCAAGAGATACGGAATAACCGGATTGAATCAATTGTTGGTGAGCAGCATACACACCAGAAGAAATAATTGGCTGTTGCTCGATCATTTCAAGGAAATAGCCACTCTCTAACTGCCGTACCATTGGATGTGCGGAATCAATTAACACAACCCCTTCGGTATGGAATAAGTCAAAAATTAATCTTGCAAAAAAGTCCACATAAGTTGCTGATTTCTCGAAATGACTTTTAACGGATTGGTACAAACCTTTTGTATGTTCTGTTTCCGTTAGCTTCTTAAATAGTTGCTCAATCCATTGACTTGTTTCATCATGGTTAATCTCTATATCTGCGATCGCATATTTGCCTGCAACGTGTTGCTGCATTTTTTGTTTCCTGATCTGTTCGTCTTCGATGAGGTAGAGATGATTAATTTCTTCATAGTCATGATCTTCCCCAGCGATCCAAAACACTGGAATAACCGGTATGTTTAAAACGGCTTCCTGCTCTCGAGCTAGTTGAATAATCGAAATGACCTTATTAATCGTATACATTGGGCCTGTCATGATTCCTGCTTGCTGCCCTCCAATAACAACAACACTCTCTTCAGACCTGAATCGATCAATGTTTTCTAGCGTAGATTGCGGGGCATCCCACTGCTGATTGATCGTATACAAGACATCAGCGAGTTCCTCTCGATTGAATTCCCGTTCCCTTAAATCACGTGCCCTTTGTTCGTATGTATAATCTAATGGATAATCGAAGAAATTCATGATTTTTTTATCTTGATTTCGATAATCTTTAATTAACTTATTTTGTTTTTGAAGTTTGATCGGGTCAATCTGCATCGGTATAATACTCCTTTAGCTAATGATATCCTTCCGTATTATACATAATCAATCTCGTTTTTTCATGTAATCTGTTTCATCAAGCATGTCGTCCCCTGTTCGTTAGATAATTTGCGCACTTTATATATTTTCTTTATTTTTGGTTTCCAACGCTTTCATACTCCGGTAGACAAATGTCGTATAAGGTATATCACCTGTTTGTATCGATAATAAATAGCCTGAGATTGCCTCGTTCTCCGTTTGTTGCTGGTGGTTAATGTCCGTTAACATGGAGGAGTGGTTGTCCCCGGTAACTTCAGCAATCTTTTTCACGCGTTCCCATTGTTCTGCAAAATCTAAATTTAATACTTGTGTTGCCTCCACGCATAATTCCTTCGCTAAGTCATGTATCGATCGGTTCGTGATAATCGATCGATTTGGAACGCCAAACAAAGCAGTTAAGGGATTGATTACGGCATTGATGACTAGCTTTTCTGAAAGTAATAGCTGCCAATCTGTATGCATCTCGATCGGAAAGTCTGGCAAGCTTAATTGTTCAACAAGATCATGTAATGGGCTGACACCACCGTATGCAGCGAGCTTAATGACACCTTTTCCGGTATGCGTAACGACATGATCACTCTGTCTTGAGGCCCCATGTTCGATCACCCCGACATAAATCGGCTGTTCAATGTGCTCAAATAAATTAATATGTCCCATCCCATTTTGTAAAAAGATGAAAGCTGATTGTCTGTCCACTGTTTGTACGGCAGCAAGCACTTCTTCAAGATGAGGTTGTTTTACGCAAAAAATGAAGCAGTCTTCATCCTTCACTTCATTGATCAACAATGAACGAACTGGATGGGAAACAGCAGCGTTTGTTAATTGTAATCCCTGTTTATTTAATTGTTGTTTCTGCGCTTCTCTGCGCACATAGATTGTTACCTCGTGGGTCCTTGCGAAGTATCTACTTAACAGCAAGCCGATCGATCCGCCACCAATTATACCTATTTTCATTCGCACATTCACCCCACAATATGTAGATAAGATAAAGTATAGCAAACAATCTCACTTATAAATAGTTACTAATCTAGATGAGGTTGTAGTTTTTATCACCCTAACGTTTCTTTCTAGACGATTTTATATTATAATGAACCTAGCGAATCATTATTTGATCAGGATAGGGGAAGGTGGATTATAATGAGTCAAATTAAGGTTAAAAAATTACTCCTCAATTATAAAACATTGGAGAATTTTAAACGTTTTATGGAATATGGAAACCAAGAATTATCCATGCTTGATGACTTAAAAGGTAACATCGTAGAGAATGATAGTGCGTCACCTTTTTACGGCATTTATTATGGTGACAACTTAGTTGCTAGAATGAGTCTCTACGAAATCGATAAAAAATACGATCATTTTTTCGAGCCAGAACACGACTATTTAGAATTATGGAAACTAGAGGTTTTAGCTGAACATAGAGAAAAAGGGTACGGAAAAGCATTAGTCGATTATGCGAAAGCCTTTAATTTACCGATAAAAACAAATCCACGGATTAATTCACATGCCTTTTGGGAAAGAATGGGCTTCAAGAAAGCCGAATATGATATGGCACGGGATTTAGGCGAAAATCCATTAATCTGGTTGCCTGAGGGCGTCGAAGAAAAATAAAGGGTTGTCAGCTGCTCTATTTATTCAACGATTAATAGATCGCTTAGTCATAAAATAGAGCCATGAATCATTGTACACAAACATTCATGGCTTATTTGGCTACTCAGTGTTTTCTGAATGATCCCTTTATCCCTTTATCCCTTTATCCCTTTACCCACTTCCATAGCTTCCCCATTTCATTCCAAGCATCATCATAGCGAAGTAGGGCTTCTCGCAATTCCTTATTTTCCTTTTCAAGTTGTTTCACTGTTTCTTCATCCCGCTCTGCATCTACGTGTTGATCAAACGCTGTAAATTTCATACTTTTTAATAATAATATCGCCCTATCGATCGGATCTTCTGCTTGATCTTGTACGACTTGATCGGACCATATACTTTCTTGATTCGTAGATTTCCTAGTTTGCTTCGCGAACTGTATCGCCTCGGCATACTGCTTACGAATCGTTGCATTCCATCTAAAACCGCAGGCTGCAGATGTTCTGGAGAGTCTTTTGGCAACCTCTTTAAAAGCTTCAAGTTGCGTTCTTCCTTCCCGAATATAACGAAGTACGATTTCAGCCAACAATGTATCTTCATCTTTTGTCCATGCATCTTGTCGTGTCGTATTCATAACAAACCTCCTTAGACATTTGCTATGAATATATGCAATCACTAGGCATGATAGAATAACTATTTTCAGCATAGGAGTGAACAGATAGGATTATTTACGTGCTAAAAATTGCCGAACAGCTTCCTGATGTTCCGGTGAATCCCAAAGATTAGCACAATCCCGGACTTCTTCATTCATTTTAGCTGATAATGATAGGATGGATGAACTGGTATGATATTGACTTTTTAGGATTCGCATTTGCTCCAAGGAGCGATTTACATATGGTTCTACGATCTTGTCCATGTTTCCCCACTCCCCACGGGGAATGATGTTATGAATCCAACCATGATCACGCAAATACGATGCATCATGAATGTCGGCATGCAGTAGCCAATGGTAGGCAAAGCTAGTTGACACTTTTTCATATAAAAGTGTTCCTCCGCCCCACCCTGGGATAATCCCTAATTTGGCCTGAATAAATCCAAATGTCGATCCTTCCTTCGCTATTCGAAAATCACATGCCGTCGCAATTTCACAACCCCCGCCAAGTGCATCTCCATTTAGTAAGCAGATGGTTGGTACGGGAAATGAGGCCAGATCAAATAATACTTCTTTCATTCCATAAAGTAGCGTAAAGGCATCATCCGGAGGAAGCTCCCCATGAAATTCAACTAAATCCCCACCCGCACAAAACATGGTATCCCCTTTACCTGTAATAACTAAAAACGTTCCCTCATCTTCACGCGCTTCTTTTAAACACGCTTTAAAATCAGTCACCATCTTCTGGTTGATCGCATTCCTTTTATTCGCACGATCAAGCGTAATCACACTGTAACCGTCCTCATGTTTTGCATAGTTTACCTTACCATCCACGATCATCATCTCCCTATCTTATTACGTTAGCGATACGATATTTTTGTTTTATTAAAAAGCAGATCACACTATGTGATCTGCTTTTTAAAAGATAAAACGTATGAATTAGTTACTGATGACTTCTTTGCCATCGTACTGTCCACATGATTTACAAACATGGTGTGGCTTAGCTAACTCACCACAATTTGAACACTCTACCATTCCTGGTACGTGTAATTTTTTATGAGTACGACGTTGCCTTGTAACTTTTTTAGATGTCTTTCTTTTAGGTACTGCCATGACCTACACCTCCTTTTAATACGGAAAGGAAACTTAAAATGAAAATCTTATTTTTCTTTCTCGTTTTTATCAAGTAATGACTGTAATTTCTGTAACCGTGGATCAATTGTCTGAGCCTGCTGTTCCTCTTCCTCTTCGTCTTCTTCAAAAGATAACTCCCAGCCGTCCCCTTCATATAAAACGTTTTTGAGGACTTCCTCATCTTCTGTAAAAACCCGAAATGGTATTGCTAATAAAATATTTTCCAATAAACAAGGAGTTAAGTCAAGTATCTCTCCCTCTACTGGATATATTTCATTTTCAATTTCCTCTTTGCCATAATAAGGGGATGTAGAAAAAACTTCCACCTCATTAATATCAAAGGGATGCGGTACATCAGTTAATGTGCGAGCACATGGTAGAATCATTTCACCTGACATGTTTAACGTGAAGATAATCTCATCACCATCAATTTCACATTCACCTTGGACACGAACTGGTTTGATTTTACGAATATCATTGTCCATGGATTCCAACTCAGGCAAATCAACCACTTTATCAAAAGTTAACGGTCCATTAACGGTATCTCTTTTAATTTGATTTAAGATAAATTTCATCATTATCACCTCAAGGCACCAATCGTCATTTTAAGAGAAAAAGTAGTGTTTGTCAACCTTTTTCTCTTTACGAATCTTTTTTTATGAATCACTACAATTATCAAGTTTACCTGATCTAATGAATTTCGTAAAATAAAGTAATCGATATGCTATTGCTTGTATTTTTGCTACAATAATGACTACGATATAATCTGAAACTTTAAATAGGAGATGTTTCTATGAAAGCTTGTGGTTTAATTGTTGAATACAATCCACTCCATAATGGCCATTTATACCATATTGAAAAAGCGAAGTCAATCTCTCAAGCTGACTGCATGATTGCTGTCATGAGTGGTTCCTTTTTACAAAGAGGAGAACCTGCCATCATTGATAAATTCCATCGTGCAAAAGCTGCGCTAGCCTCAGGCGTTGATATTATCGTAGAGCTACCTTATCCATATGCCGTACAAAGTAGTCATCTATTTGCCAAAGGATCTGTTCATAGTTTAGCTGAACTTGGGGTGTCAAGCATCTGTTTTGGCAGTGAGTCTGGAGATATCTCCAACTTTACGACAAGTTACCATTTATGGAAAGAAAATGATGCCATTTATACGGATCGCCTCAAAAGGTACTTATCCGCCGGCCATTCATTTCCTTTAGCAAGTATGAAAGCCCTTGAATTCATTGGCCTTACAACGGGACAAATGGATTTATCACAACCGAATAACATTTTAGGTTTTAGTTATGTCAAAGCAATATTAGATGATCATTTACCAATAAAGCCGTTAACGATCAAGCGAACAAACAATGCGTATCATGAACAAGAGATCTCAAGCCCGATCGCGAGTGCAACGAGTATTCGGCGAGAGCTCATCCTACAAGATCAAATCGCAAGGAACATAACAGCAACCCTTCCCCAACAAACAAGGAAACTACTGAATGATTATAAAGAAACCGCCAAGACTTGGCATACATGGGAGAATTATTTCCCCCTTCTACACTATCGCGTGATGACGATGAGCGCATACGACCTCTCACTCATTGCGGGTGTAGATGAAGGACTAGAAGGCCGTATCAAACAAACAGCGAAGCAGGCAACCTCATTTAAACAATGGATGGGTAATATGAAGACGAAGCGCTATACATGGACAAGGCTGCAGCGAATGTTTGTCCATATTTTAACAAACACAAAGAAAGTCGAGATCAAGCAAGTCCTAGATACAAATCGAGTCCCATATATTCGTATATTAGGATTAACAAAAACGGGCCAATCCTACATAAACAAACAAAAGAAGGAGATGGAAATACCGATTTTCACCCAAATGAGTCGAGATTTACCTCCCATGTTACAAATGGAGGAAAAGGCAAGTCAAGCTTATTATAGTATTCTCAGCCCTACTGAAAGAATACAATTACAGCAACAAGAAATTCAGCCACCAATTCGAAGCTGAAAGTCATTCATCTATCTGAATTTCATAATTACCGTAATCAACTATGTCCCTCCAGTATGTCGTTGTATACGAATCAATACAACGACATACTGAAGTGGTATAGCTATGTATTCATTAAAGGACAAGAACAACAGATACACTTTTTCCCCTTTTAATTCTGTATGCACATCTATCGTGACCACTATTCCTCTTTAGGATCTAAATTCTCTAAGTAAGACAATGCATCATTAAAGGTATCAACAGGAACAATGACCATCTCGGTATCAATTTCTTCCGCAGCTGCCTTCGCCTCATTGTAATTTGAGTCTTCAGCACCATGATCATCATGGGCAAAAAAGATATCTCCACCTTCTTGATCCGCAGCAACAACCTTCTTATCGATGCCACCAATCGGGTGGATCATACCATCATAGTCAATTTCTCCCGTTCCCACCACTTGATACCCACCCGTTAAATCTTCTTCAGTCAACTGATCGTAAATTTCTAAGGCAAACATGAGCCCAGCACTAGGCCCTCCAATATCTCCGCTTGCGAAATGAACAGCCGGGTCCACTTCTACAAGCCGGTCTGTTACCAATTGGATTCCGATACCAATTTGACCATCAGCGTCTTGCAACGTTTCTAATTTGATATCCGTGGATAACTCCTTATCGTCCCGTACAAACTCTATTTCCACCATATCATCACTGTTCTTGTCAGAGATATAGGTAATCAAGTCATCTGCTTCCTTCACTTGTTGCTCGTCAATTCTGACGATCCGATCCCCCATTTCCAAATTTCCTTCTGCTGGCATTCCTTCTATAACCGCTACAACATAAACTCCATTAAATTCAATCGAAATCTCTTTATCTGCGGCTTCATACGCCACTACTGTAGAAGATTCTTGGGAACCCTCCATCATTTGGAATTGTGCATGCATATAATCTTCATCTGAGATCCCCTCTGGGCGTACATCTTCAAGTGGCATGATATCATGAAAGGGGCGTGTTTTTGCCCAAATAAGTTGTAGTGGTGTCGCTTGCATCCCACTAACTGTAACCAAATGCATATCCCCCTCACTCGAAAACCCATTATCGACCTCAACGATCGGACGGAGTGGATCTGCACTCCCGGGACTATAAATATAATAAGGGAGTTTATAAAGTGCGAGAAAAAATATAATCATAAACCCAATTATAAATTGAACTAAATGACGTCTTGAAACCCTCATGTTGTAGCTCCTCTCCTATCTTGCAATACTCATACAACCATTTGATTACATACGCATTCTAAAAAGTCTATGGCATAAACAGACGCTGTATGTGCGTATATTTATATAGACAAGTATTTCAAGGTGTACTTCCTTCGTATGACCAATTTAAATAGTAGGTACATCATCCATGAACAATCATTTAAGGACGACACCATGCGGACGAATATTCATCATTTTATTGTTCACTAAAAAAAGGGAAACTAAAATCATTCTACTACTACTTGAAATAGAAGTACAGAATGAGCTTATTCGTAGGGAGGCTAACACGATTGAACCAAAAACTAAAAACAATGCTATTAGCTAGTATAACCATATCAATCACATATTTATTAATTAAGTTTCCTGATCAATCATTAGAAGCAAGTATTCGTGGGCTTAATATGTGGTGGGAAATTGTTTTTCCATCATTATTACCGTTTTTTGTGACGGCCGAACTGTTAATTGGTTTTGGTGTCGTCTCGTTCATTGGGGTATTATTCGAACCGATTATGCGACCTTTATTCAATGTTCCTGGTGAAGGGAGTTTTGCATGGATCATGGGGATGGCTAGCGGGTATCCATCTGGCGCTAAAATATCTACACGTTTACGTGAGGAAGAACAGATTACCCAAATTGAAGCCGAGCGCCTTCTTTCATTCACAAATGCTTCGAGTCCCTTATTTATCTTTGGTGCTATTTCTGTCGGTTTCTTTCATGATGCTAAACTCGGCATTCTCATTGCTGTTTCCCATTATATTAGCAATGCCATCGTCGGTATTTGCATGAGATTTTACGGAAGAAAACAAGAGGGCAAGCAAAAAAGACGTTCTCAACAACGCTTCTCGATCAGACGAGCCTTCAAGGAAATGCATCATACCCGAATGAATGACTCACGTCCTTTTGGTGAAGTTTTTGGCGATGCGATCTTACACTCCATCCAAACGTTAGTCATGGTTGGCGGTTTTATTATCCTTTTCTCTGTCATTACGAAACTCCTTTTTCTAATTGGGGTCACCCCATTCATTGCTCAGTTTATTCAGTATGGATTCAGCCTACTTACGATACCTATTGACCTTGGACTGCCATTTGTCTCCGGTTTATTTGAAATCACATTAGGCTCACAAATGATCTCACTTGTTAGTACAGAAACGATTCTACCTAAAGTGATGCTTGTTAGCTTCATTCTAGGATTCAATGGATTCTCTGTGCAAGCCCAAGTTTCTAGCATTATCGCTAAAACAGATATTCGGTTCACACCATATTTTATTTCGCGGATTTTACATGGTATATTTGCCTGTATCGTTACGCTCGTGTTATTTAAACCTTTATACTTATCTAAACAGGCACATCACAATATAGATCATATCCCGGTCATTAATGGTGGTGAAGATAGTTATTGGCTGACCATTTATCAATCATTACCTACAATCGGTCCCCCGCTAACGATCCTTTGTCTCGGCATTGCGATTCTAATCGTAGCCAAGAAGAATCATAAACAAACGACCACATTAGACTGATCCAATGTGGTCGTTTGTTTATTTATATTTTTTAATCAATGCCCTTTCAACAACAAGCGGTACTAAATCTCCTACGGTGGCATGGTATTTAGCCACTTCTTTCACAATACTGGAACTCAAGAAAGAATATTGATTGTTTGTCATCATAAAAAACGTCTCAATACTTTCATCTAACTTTCTATTCATGGACGTAATTTGCATCTCATATTCAAAATCACTAACAGCACGTAAACCTCGCAGCACAACATCTGCTTGCTTTTCTTTAGCATAATCCATTAATAGTCCATCACTCGAGTCAACGGTTACATTCGGAATGTCTTTGGTCGATTCTGCGATTAAGTACATTCTTTCTTCTACGCTAAATAGCGAGGATTTTGATTGATTATTAACAACGGCCACAATCACCTGATCGAAAATCTTTGCACCTCGTCGAATAATATCGAGATGACCATTTGTTAACGGATCGAAACTCCCTGGACAGATTGCTATTCTCGTCATTCTTCTAACCCCCCTGCATGTTGATGATGAAGTCATTCAACTTTATTATTGTTTCTTTTGATAAATTGTAATGCCTGTTGTTCCATAATTGGCTTGTTTCACGATAGCTAGTTGATGTGAAAGCAGTGGCAACTCATGCGACAAATCATGTTCACATAAAATGATTCCACCCTTGCTTAGTAGGTTATGTGCGAGAATTTCCTCGACAAGTCTTTTATAATCCGTTTTTTCATAAGGCGGATCAATTAGAATTAGGTTAAACGGTTGATCATTCTTAGCTAGCATACGTAAAGAACGAAAGGCATCCATCTTGAATACATCGGTCTCCGCTTCAATTCTCATCGTTTTCCTGTTTTCATGAATAATATGTATTGCTTTCGGCAGTTTATCAATAAATACAACCTGCTCCATTCCCCTACTCATTGCCTCAATTCCTAATGAGCCACTACCAGCGAACAAATCAAGGCATGCTCCTCCATCAAAGAAAGGACCAATGATTTGAAAGATGGACTCCTTCACTTTATCAGTGGTTGGCCGTGTTTGTTTACCTGGTACAGCTTTTAATTTCCTACCTTTCAATGAACCAGCTATTACTCTCATGATATCACCTCAAATTCACGCTATTCGCCATTCATCCTATCATAAAAAGGCAAGGTAGTGAAAGATTTATGACGCAGACGTGACAAAAACAACATTTACCCGATAGGACCAAGTAGATGCCAATGATTTATGTCCTGATTGGTCGAGAGATTAATGCATTTCATTTAGATGTATAATAATCCTAAATTTGATCATACTATTATTGCGGGACAACAAAAACGCTTTGTTTAGTTGTTTCCTTAATTCGGAAGAGACTTACGCTTCCCCATAAGTTCTTCTTCCGGTTTCTCCTCTCCCTTTTCCTTTTTGTTTTTTAAAAACAAAAGGACCTGCAGAATTTTATTCTGCAGGTTTTTCTTTTTTATATCCCCTATATCCCCATATGATAATCATATTTCTTTCCTTTATCCGGTTTTATCTTTTCAAAATCAGTACGTAAATGTGGTTTTTGTGATTGCATAACTTTTGAGATAAATGAGTGGTTGCGAAGTTTTTCTTCCACCACTTCCACTTCATCTTGATCAACATATAAGACAGCATATTTAAGTTTTCTTGATGTATATATTAAATGGCCATACCGTTTGATTTGTTTTATATTTCGTCGATGCTTAAACCAAACAACCAAACCTTGTCGTTTATTTCTCATCATTTGTCACCACTTACTACTTATTTTTAGATGATTTGCTGCTGATTAAGATGCTTGGCAACTACAACCGCCACCACTACCACATCCACCACCACTTGCACATCCGCCATCCGTTAATGCGGCCCCATCTTTCGGTGCTTTCACTTGCTCACTTACACTTTCCGCAACATATTTACTGACATCGTCTAACAATCGTTGCAAATTCCTTTCCGCAACTTTAAAGGCGGCAACCTTATCATCCATATCCATTTCACGTTTCGTGGAACGAACATTTTTCATGATTTCATTATAATCTGGATGATATCTTCCAAAACGTTGCACATCCTCATAATCATTTTTTATATTCGTAAAAGCGGTAATTAATCGCTGGGATTCTGAATCACTTGCCAATTCCTTACGAGAATGCTCATATGCTTTCATCACATCTGATTGTATGATCATTTCACCTAAGTGTTCAGATTTATCAAGTACATCTGCATATTCCAATGTGGCTATCATATTATACACCTCCACATGTATCTTATCACTTATTTCCCTTTCTGAAAATACTAAAGTTCACAAAATTGTTATTTTTAGACGCTTGAATGAATTTCATCATTACCGAAACCAGCTACATCGATAGGACATGTAGTTAAGAATGGTTCAACGAAACTATATGTTATATCGGTGTAGCACTAAACTGGGATTATGAAATTCATTAGCTTGAATGAATTTCATCATTACCAAAACCAGAGAAGTCACTTCAGTATACTGGCATGATATAGCTATAAATAGGGATTCTGAAATTCTTTAGATATTAATCTTTCATCATCTCGGCAAAATCCATTAGCATACCGATCATTTTAATTTTCTCATCTAATTTGCCTATGCGTTGGGAAAATGTGCGTCCATAAAACGCTTTCGTCATTTTCGGTAATTCCTCGACTCGCTGTGGATCACGTGATAAATAGCGATACCAGATTGGATGATAGCGTATAAATGTTGCTTGGTCTGGTGGTAAATGTAAGTGATTCATCGTTCATTCACCTCATTCTGATCGTTAATCATAAAACCAATTAAACGGCTTTCTCTCTTGCGCCTGTTCCCCATCCCCCCCAGAATTGATAAGCATCTTTTGGATCGTCTGTATGGTTTCATCAAAGCGACCAATCTGTTCCTGTAATTTATCCACATTTATATGTTCCGCATATTTTAGGAGTAGTGGTAATAGTTCATTGTTTTGTTCTGCAGGCTTCGAGCGTGATGTTGTGAACTCTTCCCAGATGGCATCGTCTTCACCATGTATCACCCATCTATCATAATACGCTTGCCATGACTTCCCACTCTTTCTAATTTCAATCATCAATTGTGGATATTTATTTACAAACGCTTTAAACTCCATCACAGTAGGATGCATTTCTTCATTTTCCAATTGAATCACCCCTTTTGGAATTACGTTGCTATCATGAGCGAACGGATTTAACTCTGTTCCTACTAGTTTATGCAGGTTATCATGGATGGTGCGAGTAGACGATTATGGAATGCGTGAAAAGTTTTGCGTAAAATAAAGGCGATACACGCCTACACCCAAATGCGTAAACTGTTCATCTAATAATACATCACGATGCCCTTCACTATTTAGCCATCCCTCCATTGCGCTTGGTGCATCCGGATAGTGAGCTGCAATGTTTTCGCCTGCTGCTTGATAATCCACATCATTTTCTGCTAACCTTTCCTTTAATCCCCTTCCATCCAAGCTTTCATGTGAGAAGTAATCTTGATCTGCCATATCTTTACTATGCATGAAAGCAACTTCCTGTATAGCTTCCTCCCATTTTAACGAGGGCTTATCAAAGCGATGTCTCCATACATTTGTAAGGTCGAATACTTGTTGTTCCATCGCTTGATCAACTTCTTTCCACTCTTGAGCAGATAACTCAGGTTCCGACGGCAGCTCCCCACGATACTCGATCTCATAAGACAATTGACTCAGCAATGTATGAATGGTTGCGATTCGAACCGATGATAATGTGTTCGTGTACGTGTCAAAGTATAATTGCAGAAAGAGATCATCTGCTAGCTTTACTAATGGTCGTCTCTTTACATCTTCTGCGGTAAGATGAAAGGTATAAAATGAAGATCCGTTTTCATAACGAACTTCATCTTCAAATCGATAGTTCTCTGAAACACTTGAATAAGACTGTCCCACCTCAAGTGTCTCTAAATATAAATCCTCTCCCGAAACATAAATCGTTTGTATTTCATTATCCTCAATTCCAAATTGTATATATTCAGAAGCATGGTTCGTATAGACCCACCATGTGTAACCATATGGGCTTAAATCCTTTCTAACAGCTTCACCTAGCTCCTCTTCTAATGCAGCCGGTGTTTCACCTATCCAACTGAATAAGTCCTCTTCAATCGCCAGCTTTTCAACTTCATGTTCTGGAAGATCATTCGTCTCTTTTTGAAATTGCCTTTTTATTTCATTCGTGTCGATCAGTTCAAGTGTTTTATCTTTAACCGTGTTTATAAGTTTAGGTGGGATCATGGTCGTTTGTGTCAGTATATAATAGCCAGATCCAATCACGATCATGAATAGGAGCAACCGTTTCATAAAGCGCATACTACTTTCTCACCTTCCTCATTTGACTTCTTTACAACGTACCCATTATTTATTATTTTAAAAGGGAACAATCAAGCATATAATCGATTCCCTCATTACCGTTCATTGTATTTATTTTCTTTTCAATTGCAACTTTAGAGAATTCATACTATTATAAGAGAAGAGTGTCTAATGATGTGAGGTGTATAAAATGAGATTAGAAAACACAGGAATTGATGATATGCTTGTCGATGTCAAACCACTTAGTTACATTATGGGAAACCATGCTTTTATTAAAGGTGAACAGTGGGATTATGAACGGATTACGTATGACTATAAAATAGGTACGGAAGAAAAAGGTATCACTTATTATATTCGTATTCAAGGTTATGCCGTTGAAGGAGATATCGATCGTAAGGATGCTGTTGTAAAGTTACTGACTCCTCTACTTGGGAAACATTACTACCCACATGGGATAGAATATGGTGACGAAGAAAACTTCCCGAAGAGTCTTGTTAACCGTGCACATAAACTAGTTAAAAACGCTGCAGAAGAAGTAGCAAATCACAAAAAGTAAGGTCGTACATATTTGCAGACGTATGAGAAACATTAAAAAGACCAGCCATGGTACGTTTATGGCTGGTCTTTCAGTTGTACAATATATGACGTTGGTGAAGAAAAAATCACATTTCTCTCTCGCAGAGAAACGTGACGTAAATTCACTAGCGTTTTTTTCATTTTACATTAGAAAACAAGTGAGTTTCCCTGTAGAATATAAGTCGATGAAAACCATACTCCGGAGGGAAATCACTAGTCTATTTCTAATGATATAAGAAATCTACTCGATATTCAAGACGCAAATATTATCTTTGCAGAGGATTGTGTAAAAGAAGGGATACGAAAAGGAAAAACTTTTTAATATGTTACCGGAAAGTTGACCTACGAACCTATATGTTGTAAGAATTGTGGTATAAAAAATGAAGATTATATTATTAGTAAAAACGGTACACAGATATCACGTATTACCTTACCAACAACAGGTATTTATCCCACTTATTTGCGTTTGAAAAAACAACGTTTTTTATGTAGGGAATGCGATAGTAGCTTTACAGCGAAGACACCTATTGTCAAAAAGAATTGCTATATTTCTGAGCATACGAATGCTCAGGTCGTCATCAAGTCTACTGATGCACAACCATTAATTTCAATTGCGAGAGATTGTTCTGTATCACCTACGACAGTTCAGCGTGTTATTACTAAATAATAATAGACGGATTGAAAGGATCAACAACAAGATAAATGTACTTCATAGAGTCGCATATGCCTACAGAAACTTCATGAATGTTAAGAATCGAATCATGCTTCATTTCAAGCTAAAACCTGTAGAAGCCACATGCACCACATGCAATACAGGACATAAAGAAACACACCCCAATGCAGCTTAAACAGACATTGAAGTGTGTGCAATAATGAAATTACCACTCTTTAAGCTGACTGGAACGGAAGTCGACGGACTCCTGCGGGAACAGCACGAGTCCGAAGACCCGGCGGAAGAGGTTTTCTTCCGAGGAGGCTGAGGCCGTGCCCGCGGAAAGCCTGTCGACTGTAGTGCAAGTCAGCGAAATAAGAGCGCAAGCTATGATTGTTATCGTTCCACTTAATTAAATATTCATCGACTTAAAATTCTTCCCCAACGTTATTTGACAAAGAACCGGTCTTTCTACGTAATAGCATGGAATCCAATTCAAAAACTCTTTATGATCATATAAAGAGTTTGTTTCACATGTTGTCAATGATATTCATTAAATGTCGTAGGAATACTTACAATCCAAATATTGCTTTGAGCATTCCTGTAGTTCCTCCCCCACTGTAAAAGACATAAAGGAGCAGATAAACCAATACGCCTGTCGCTGCGGTGAAAAAC
>Ga0209487_1000039_pt1 | contig 120114 bp, 130 predicted proteins | sample Poulit2012_FD_187524 | JGI IMG/M metagenome (GOLD analysis project Ga0209487, IMG submission 187524) | Agricultural soil microbial communities from Georgia to study Nitrogen management - Poultry litter 2012 (SPAdes) (version 2) | ecosystem: Environmental > Terrestrial > Soil > Agricultural...
GTCGTGTCAATTTCCCGGTCCCAGTCATAAGAAAACCCGAGAGATTTTAACTGCCGTTTTAAATTTGCAATATTTTTTTGCGTAAATGTATCAGGACTATTACCAGTCTCAAGCGCATACTGTTCGGCTGGTAAACCAAAGGCATCCCACCCCATCGGATGGAGCACTTCATAACCTTGCATCCGCTTCATGCGTGAAAAAATATCTGTCGCTGTATAGCCTAAGGGATGTCCAACGTGCAAACCAGTTCCGGATGGATACGGAAACATATCAAGAGCGTAAATTTTTTTCTTATTTGAATACGTATTCGTTTTAAATGTTTTATTTTCTTCCCAAAACGTTTGCCACTTTTTTTCAATTTCTTTATGGTCAAAAGTCATATCATTTCCTCCTTTTATGTATTCAAATCCATAAAAAAAGCTTCACATCCCAATAGGGACGAGAAGCAATTCCCGCGTTACCACCCAACTTAACGCTTATGTTTTAAGCGTTCACTCACAGATCCATAACGCGGACTAACGGCAGAAACTACTAAAATTCGCGCCTGCAACTTTGAAGGAGAGTTCATAATGCTTCAAGGACAATTTTCACCAGCCATTGTCTCTCTGAACTTGAATACATTACTACTAAGCCTTCTCATCGTCATTTTCTATATTAGTAATTGTATTTTAAGGATTCCGACAACATTTGTCAAGAAAAATCATTAACTATATTCTTTGTGATTCATACATATCCTCCATCCAAGTTATTAAACCAACATTATCATATTCTCGTATATCCTCGACATTTTTATGAGCAAGTATACGTCCTTCGCGTAATAAAACGACTTCATCTAAAAGCGGTTGTATTTCGTCCATATGATGTGTCGTTAAAATAAGTGATTGCCATGATAAATCAACAAATTTAATCATACTGTGAATAATTTTTTTGCAAACGAGTGGGTCAAGACCAGCAAACGGCTCATCTAAAATAACATATGGGCACGTCTTGCAAAGGTGACAGTTATTTTGACCCGGCCCCGATTTCCTTTTGATAATTGTTTAATTTTTACATCAAGCGGTAAGTTCATAAACCGAGCGATTTTTAGTGCAGCTGCTCGATCGAAATCGTTAAATTGGCTCGCATAAAATTGAATAAGTTCATGAACAGTAAAGTATGTGAAAAAATTATCAATATCAAATAAATATGCGACTTTTCGACTAATCGCTCTCGTTACGATATCTCGCTCAATGAGAACTCGCCCACTTGAAGGTTTTAGCACACCAGATAACAATTTAAGCAATGTTGTTTTACCACTTCCATTTTCACCAATGATGCCGATAATTTTTCCATGATTTAATGTTAATGAACAATTTTTTAATGCTTTTTTAAGCAAAAATCGTTTGGAAACATTTTCAATTTCAATCATTGGACATCTCTCCTTCCATTCGGATCGTTTGAATGATTTCTTCTTTCGAAAATCCCATATTTTCTATATCACGCAGAAATTGACGAATAAATGTTGTTTTAATGTCTTCGCGCAACTTCACTAAACGCTCACGATTCGTCGTCACGAATGTTCCCTGTCCCCGGCGCGTTTCTACGATATTCTCTCTCTCTAATTCTTGATAAACACGTTGAACGGTATTAACGTTTACCCCAACTTCAAACGCATAAGTGCGAACGGAAGCAAGCTTTTCACCAGGCAGACGATCACCACGAATGATGTCATAACATATACGTTCTACGAGTTGTCGATAAATTGGTTTATGTTGATCAAATTCATGACTCATCGTTAAACCTCCACTTTTTTATCCATTAAATAGCAAGATATAACATATAACATCACCGACACCATTCCGTTCAATAAAAATGTACCAGTATACATCGGGGCATAAGTAAACGTAAACGCATCATTTTCAGTCGTAATATTTGCTGGTGTAAATATGTTTCCCCATTCAAAAAGTCTGGTATAAAAATTCGTTCCTTCAATCCAGTTAAACAACAAACTCCCTGAAAATAAAGTAAGAATGACAAACAAAATACTTATCATACCGATATATGTTCGCCAAATTTGATGAAGTGTCCATAGAAACAATAAAATCATTGCAGGATAAATAGATATTACTACTGAATAAAAACTCATAATCATTAATGAAAATATTGGGATTTGCTTTGGATAAAATAGTGTAAAGAATGTATATAGTAAAACGACCACGCCTACATAAACAAAAGATAATAAAAGGCAAAATACAATTTTCACACCAATTAATCGATATATCGACTGCGGATTGTGTAAAAATAATTGTAAATGTGCACCTTCGCTATTTAAATTAAATAATAGTGCCAGCGGTAATGTAAGTAATGTTAACGATAGCAAGATGAGTAACAAATGTAAGATATGTTCATCGCTCTTAAATAGCATGAGTATTAAAAAAAGCTAACTATTGTATATTTACCGATAACAAACCCTCTCATCATTTTCCATTCCTTAAGAAACAACCATTTATATGACTCAATCATTTTAGATCCCCCTTCGTCATAGTGTTATGATTGCATATTACACTATAACAAAGAATAAGCAATATAAAAATTATTTATCATTCATTCGATTCATGGTAAACTGTATAAAATAGACATTCTTTTTATTGATACAAATCACGACATCGATATAAAAATGAACAAAAAGTGAGGCATCTACGTCTATGTCACTTAAAGGAATCATTCAATATTCACACTATCTATTAGAAGAAAGTGTTAACAATGGAGAAACGGTTGTTGATGCAACATGTGGAAATGGAAATGATACACTTTTTCTAAGTGAACTTGTCGGTAACAAGGGACATGTTTACGCTTTTGACATTCAAAAACAAGCCATCCAAACGACCCGTCACTTATTAGAACAACACAGTAAAAAAAATGTCACGCTTATATATGACAGCCACGCTCATATTGATCAATATATTGCCAATGAACAAACAATTGGTGGCGCCATTTTTAATTTAGGGTATCTTCCAAAAAGTGACAAAACCATTATAACGCGAGCAGACACGACGATCACAGCGTTGGATAAAATTTTAATGAGACTAAAAAGACAAGGCATCGTTGTCCTCGTCATTTATCATGGTCATGATGGCGGAAAAGAGGAAAAGAAGGCGATTTTAAAACACGTTATCCATCTTAATCAACAAAAGTTTACTGTTTTACGATATGGATTTATTAATCAAAAAAATGACCCGCCATTTATTATTGCTATTGGAAAAAAATAGTTCATTTTACCAAGCATGATCTACATTTATTTGTTTTATCATATAAACTGATTATAAACTTAGGAGGGTAAAACGATGATCCATCATTACAAGGACAAAAAACCTTCTATCCACCAAACAGTTTTTATTGCAAAAGATGCAATGATTATTGGTGATGTCCATATTGATGAATATGCAAGTATATGGTTTCAAACAGTAATTCGAGGCGATGTTGCACCAACATATATTGGAAAGCGGGTGAACATTCAAGATTTATCCCTTATTCATCAAAGTCCAGATCTTCCAGTAACAATTGAAGATGACGTTACAGTCGGCCATCAAGTAACGATTCATTCTGCAACGATCAGAAGTAATGCTCTTATCGGTATGGGATCAATTATTTTAGACGGGGCAGAAATTGGAGAAAATGCTTACATCGGTGCTGGAAGCCTTGTCCCTCCGGGAAAAAAAATTCCTCCACATACATTGGCTTTTGGAAGACCAGCAAAAGTCGTTCGCAAATTAATGGAAAAAGATTATGATGAAATGGACCGCATTCGCACATCATATGTTGAAAAAGGTCAATACTACAAAGAATATACAGACCTTTACTTAAAATAATATAACTATGTAAAAAAATGAGGCAAGATAGCCTCATTTTATCATTTACAAACGGTTCAATACCGCTTTTAAATCTTCTACTTTATCTGTTTTCTCCCAAGAAAATTCAATATCCGTCCGCCCAAAATGTCCATAGGCTGCCGTATCCTTAAAAATGGGTCGTTTTAATTCAAGCATTTCTATAATACCAGCAGGACGCAAGTCAAACACGCGACGAACAGCTTCTTCAAGCTTTTGCTCACTTACCGCCCCTGTTTGAAATGTATTAATTGTGATCGACACCGGTTCAGCAACGCCAATTGCATAAGCTAATTGGACTTCACAAGCAGAAGCAAGATTGGCGGCGACGATATTTTTAGCTACATATCTTGCTGCATATGCTGCGGAACGATCAACCTTCGTCGGATCTTTTCCACTGAAAGCTCCGCCACCATGTCGTGCATAGCCACCATACGTATCGACGATAATTTTTCGCCCGGTTAATCCGACATCGCCTTGTGGACCACCAATGACAAACCTTCCAGACGGATTAATAAAATATTTTGTCGCCTGATCCAATAAATGTTCAGGGACGATAGGCTGAATGACATGTTTAAACATATCCTTTTCAATTTGTTCACTAGAAATATTTTCTTGATGTTGCGTTGAAATAATGATCGCGTCAACTCGCTTCGGACGGTTTTGTTCATCATACTCTACAGTTACTTGTGTTTTCCCATCCGGTCTTAAGTAAGGTAATGTTTGGTCCTTCCTTATTTGTGTTAACTGTCTAGATAATTGATGGGCTAAGGAAATTGGAAGTGGCATAAGTTGTTCGGTTTCATCGCATGCATAACCGAACATTAACCCTTGATCTCCTGCTCCGATATTTAATGTGCTATCTTCGTTTTCAATACCTTGACGCGCCTCTAAAGATGTATTAACACCTGTGGCAATATCTGGTGATTGTTCATCGATGGCTGTTAAAACAGCACACGTTTCTGCATCAAAACCAAATTTTGCTCGTGTATAACCGATATCTTTGATCGTCTCTCTTACGATCGTTGCAATATCTACATACGTATTTGTTGAAATTTCCCCCGTCACTAAAACGAGGCCTGTTGTAATCGTCGTTTCACAAGCAACCCGTGCTTGAGGGTCTTTACGTAAAATTTCATCTAAAATAGCATCCGAAATTTGATCACTCATTTTATCAGGATGACCTTCTGTAACTGATTCAGATGTAAATAAGCGGCGATTCATACCCATATTATGCGCTCCTTTGATGATTGAAATCGTTATATGAACTGACAGTTATTTATCTTGACCGTACTTTCGATGATTTATAAAATGAGAGTAATCAATAAAAAAACCTTTCCTGACAATCGAGGAAAGGTTTGCTTCCTTTCACTCTTATTGTTCAAGGTTAATCCTTGCAACAGGTGAGCACCTTTTCACAAATGTGACGGTTGCTGGGCTTCATTGGGACTGTCCCTCCACCAACTCATAATAAGAGCTTTCTAGTCACATCGTAGCGAAACCGCCATCGTCTGTCAAATGAATAACACCATGACTATGAATTAATTATTATAAAATTAGTATGGACTAATTTTATAATTGTGTTATACTATTAAACAGATTTGCGACTTCGTGAAAAAGGAGTACAATTTCTAAATCATTTTAAAAAGGCAGGTATACTATGGTACAGACAAAATTATTTACAAAACTAACAGAACATGAACATATTCATGAAAATTTATCTGTTCCACAACTCGTAGAAAAAATTTTAAGTCGTGAAGAAGGAACATTATCAGCAACTGGAGCCGTTCGTTCAACAACTGGCCAATATACTGGACGTTCTCCGAAAGATCGTTTCATCGTACGCGATGATGTATCAGATGACCTCGTTGATTGGGGGCAGGTCAATCAACCGATCGATGAGAATTCATTTGAAGCACTTTATGAAAAAGTTATCAATCATTTATATACAAAAAATGAACTATTTTCATTTAAAGGATTTGCTGGTGCTGATGAAAAGTATCGTCTACCTGTTCAAGTCATCAATGAATATGCATGGCAAAATTTGTTTGCCCGCCAAATGCTTATTCGGCCAACTGAAGCTGAACTAAATAATCATGAAGCAGAATTTACAATATTATCTGCCCCAACAATTAAAGCAGATCCAGCAGTCCATGGGACACGTTCAGAAACATTTATTATCATTTCCTTTAAAAAACGTGTCGTCTTAATTGGTGGTACAGAATATGCCGGAGAAATTAAAAAATCGATATTTTCTATTATGAACTTTTTATTACCGCAACGGGATGTTCTATCGATGCATTGTTCGGCAAATGTTGGGCAGGAAGGTGACGTCGCATTATTTTTCGGTTTATCTGGCACAGGGAAAACAACACTTTCTGCAGACCCTTATCGCCGTCTAATCGGTGATGATGAGCATGGATGGAGTCCAAACGGCATTTTTAACATTGAAGGTGGTTGTTACGCAAAAACAATTAATTTATCCCGAGAAAAAGAACCACAAATTTTCAACGCTATCCGATTTGGCTCTGTCTTGGAAAACGTTATTTTAGATGATAACACAAGACTACCTGATTATGATGATACATCACTTACAGAAAATACACGAGCAGCATATCCTCTAGAAAATATCGATAACATCGTTTCGCCAAGTGTGGCTGGGCATCCGAATGCGATTATCTTTTTAACAGCTGATGCATCTGGGACATTGCCACCAATTAGTAAACTAACAAAAGAACAAGCGATGTACCATTTCCTTAGCGGTTATACAAGTAAATTAGCTGGCACAGAGCGTGGTGTTACAGAGCCAGAAGCGACATTTTCTACATGCTTTGGTGCACCATTTTTACCTTTAACTCCTTCAACTTACGCAGAGATGCTTGGAGAAAAAATTGATGAACATGAAACGAACGTATTTTTAGTGAATACAGGCTGGACGGGTGGTCCATATGGTGTTGGCCATCGCATAGAGCTTTCCTATACAAGAGCAATGGTTCATGCAGCCTTAGAAGGTGAACTTAATGCTGTTGAAACAACAACAGATGAAATTTTTGGTTTATCGATCCCAACTCACGTACCTGGTGTTCCAGATGAAGTTTTAATTCCACGAAATACGTGGGAAGATAAAGAAGCTTATGATAAAGCTGCGAAAAAATTAGCGATGGAATTTCATAATAACTTTAAAAAATTTACACATGCAAATGAACAAATTAAACAGGCAGGTCCAAAATATAAAGAATAAATCACTTTCATTGAATAGCTGATCTCAATTAATGAGATCAGCTTTTTTTATGTTGTATTATCTAGGCTTTCACATATTTTAAAAGGTAGCATAGGCTATTTTGACACATTAAATGAAAGGAATGTATGACATGAAAAGAGTGTTCACAATCTTTGTGTTAAGTGCGTTATTTATTCTTGTCGCTTGTCAAACGAACGATTCAAAATCTGATGAGAATACATCAATTAAACTTGGTGAAGTAACGCGATCTTTATTTTACACACCACAATATGTTGCACTAGAAAAAGATTTCTTTTCTGATGAAGGGTTAGACGTTGAATTGCAAACAACATGGGGTGGAGATAAAACGATGACAGCCCTGTTAGCAGACAATATAGATATAGCTCTTGTCGGTGCGGAAACATCAATATACGTTTATGCGCAAAACTCAAAAAACTACGCCATTAACTTTGCACAACTTACACAAACAGATGGAACATTTTTAGTTGCTAAAAATGAACATCCCGATTTTACATGGGATGATTTAAAAGATGAGTCATTCTTGGGTCAACGTAAAGGTGGTATGCCACAAATGGTCGGAGAATTCGTTTTAAAAAATCATAATATTGACCCTCACAAAGATTTATATTTAGAGCAAAACGTTGATTTCGCAAATATTCCTAGCGCTTTTGCCTCCGATGACTTTGAATTCGTCCAACTTTTTGAACCAACAGCAAGCACAATGGAAAAGGAAGGAAAAGGACACGTCATTGCGTCCTTCGGTGAGGAATCAGGCCATGTCCCATACACTGTCTTTATGGCAAAAGATAGTTATATCACCGAAAATGAAGACGATATTTTAAAGTTTACAAAAGCTATATATAAAGCTCAAAAATGGGTTCAAGCACATGACCCTGAAGAAATTGCTAAAGTTATCGCTCCTTATTTTGATGATACAGAACTCGACATGCTAACTGCTTCTATCAAACGATATAAAGATCAAGGATCATTTGCTGAAACTCCGATTTTTAACAAAGAAGGATGGAATAATTTGAAAAGCATTATGGATGAGGCAGGTGAGCTTCCGGAAGATATCTCATTTGAAGAGCTTGTCGATAATGATTTTGCCGAAAAAGTCGTAGATCAGTAAGGAGGGATACTGTTGTCATTTCTAACCTTAGATGAAGTGTCACACTATTATTTTTCAAAACATAGTTATACAAAAGCTTTAGATCGTATATCTTTATCCATCGATCAAGGCGAATTTATTTCCATATTGGGGCCGAGTGGGTGTGGGAAATCAACCATTTTATCTATTATTGCTAGAATTATTCAACAAACAAAGGGATATGTACTTGTCAATGATCAAACGATCGAACATTCATCCCTCGGGATCGGTTATATGTTGCAACAAGATTATTTGTTTCCATGGAAAACTATTTTAGATAATGTGCTTATTGGGCCAAAAATTACAAAAACTGTAACGAAAAACTTAAAAACAAGTGGCATCCGTTTATTGAAAGAGGTCGGATTAGAAAATATAGCTCAAGATTATCCAAATTCATTATCTGGTGGAATGCGTCAACGTGTAGCATTAGTGCGGACATTAATGTCTGATCCGGACATTTTACTATTAGATGAACCTTTTTCTGCGCTTGATTATTTAACGAAATTAAAATTAGAAGATCTCGTTTCTAAATTGTTAAATAAATACAAAAAAACAGCTGTTTTAGTGACACATGATATCGGCGAAGCTATTTCGATGAGTGATCGTATTTTTGTGATGGATACAAACCCAGGAACAATTGCTAACGTATTTCATGTGCCAATTGAACTACGACAAGAGCGTCCATTTTTAGTTCGAAGACATCCAAAATATCAGCGACTATTTGATGAAATATGGATCGAGTTAAATAAAAATGAACCTACTTTTATTCAACCAAAGGTGGTGGAAGAAAAAAATGAATCAAAAACCAAACAATGATGAACGGTTATTTGCTATTTATAAACATAATATCAAACGTGAAAAAAGAATCATTTTCATGTTTCAAATCATTATTTTCATTGCGCTTTTTTTACTTTGGGAATGGGCAAGTCGCCTTTATTGGATCGACCCATTAATATTTAGTTCTCCATCACAAATTTACCATTTATTATATGAAAAATTTAGCGACGGCTCGATGTTTATGCATATTCAAATGACATTGTTGGAAACTATTTTCGGGTTTATTCTTGGTACCCTTCTTGGCATCATGATTGCATCAGTATTGTGGGCATCTGAACGATTAGCTAATATTTTAGATCCTTACTTAGTTATTTTAAATGCTATGCCAAAAGTTGCGCTTGGTCCAATTATCATCGTTGCCTTAGGCCCGAGTTACCATTCAATTATAGCAATGGGTGTAATCGTTTCGGTGATTATTACGACCATCGTCGTCTATTCTGGTTTTAATGAAGTTGATCCAAATTATGAAAAAGTCCTTAAAAGTTTTGGCGCATCCCGATGGCAATGTTTTAAGGAAGCTATTTTTCCAGCAACATTACCGACGATGATTTCGACTTTAAAAGTGAATGTCGGCTTATCTTGGGTCGGTGTAGTCGTTGGGGAATTTTTAGTGTCAAAACAAGGGCTTGGCTATTTAATCATCTACGGCTTTCAAGTATTTGATTTTACACTCGTTATGTCAAGTTTAATTTTAATCGCTATTTTCGCCGCGATTATGTATAAAGTTGTTGAAAGAATTGAGGGATGGTTAATTAAACATACAATTTAAATATTTTATACTTTAATCGAGATCCCTATATTTATTCAACACATAAGGAAAGTAGAAGGTATGTGAAACCTTCTGCTTCCCTTACGTTATTGTTACATATGGCGTTGATCTAAAACACCCATTTCTTCGATATGTGATTTCGCTTCTTCATCACCTAACTCATGAATCATTCGATATGCTTCTGTTATATTACGATCATAGGCATCATTCGATTGATCATGGTGATATGGAACGATTGGAATATGAGAGCGCCAAAATGTGCCCATACTCGCATCATGCAAATTATCCATCTTCGCACGTAGCAATCTTATTTCATCGTCAGTTGCATAAATCGTAAATTCACGATTGTTTTGATAAGGTATTTTTGATATTTCACCTGTTGCAATGCTTATATAATATTTGCTTTTTTCCATATACATCCCTCCCCTTATTAGATTGATGCAATGAGAGGAAGGTATGTATATTAACGATTGTCAATATTTTCTGGTGCTAAATCGTGATTTAACATCCGATGTTCGGCCATTTGTTCATATTTTGTTCCAGGTTTTCCATAATTGCAAAATGGATCAATAGAAATACCACCACGTGGCAAAAATTTCCCAAGCACTTCAATATATCTTGGATTTAACAACTTAATTAAATCATCCATAATCGTATTCATACTATCTTCATGAAAACCATTGTGATTTCTAAAACTGAATAAATATAATTTTAATGACTTACTTTCAACCATTTTTAAATCTGGAATATACCGAATATAAACCGTTGCAAAGTCAGGTTGATTTGTCATCGGACATAGTGTCGTAAATTCTGGACAATTAAATTTTACGAAAAAATCCCGATCTGAATATTGATTATCGAATGCTTCAAGAACTTCAGGAGCATAATCAAATTGATATGTGACATTTTTATCTCCTAACAATGTTAAATCTTGCATTTGTTCATTATTTTGTGTGTCTTTCATAAAAGCATCCTCCTTAATTTTTCTTATGAACCCAATCCATTAACACATGACGTTTTAATTTATTCGTTGCATTTCGCGGAAGTTGATCGACAAAGTAAATATCCTTAGGTATTTTATATGATGCCAAAAATTTCCGTCCGTAAGTATTGATGTATGATTTCGTTAAAGTTTTTACTTTTGGAACAACGAATGCGACAGGGACTTCTCCCCACGTCTCGTCTTTTTTTCCGACGACACCTACTTCTTTAATTTCTGTTATTTCCGACAGAACACTTTCAATTTCCGACGGATATATGTTTTCTCCACCTGAAATAATTAAATCATCTCTTCGATCAATAACATATAAAAATCCTTCTTGATCCAAGTAACCTAAATCTCCTGTTGCTAACCATCCATCTTGGAACAATCGATTATTTTCTTCATCGCGCCGATAATAACCTTTTGTAACCATGGGTCCTTTAACAAAAATTTCTCCTACACCTTGATCATCTGGATGTTTAATCATTAATTGCCCAGGAAATAAGGGTTTGCCAGCTGAACCGAGTTTCGATAAGGCATCTTTCGGACTTAATGTAACAATTTGTGAAGCTGTCTCTGTCATACCGTAAGATTGAAAAACAGGTATATGTTTTAACTTCGCTTGCTCTAGTGTTGTTTGTGGACAAGGCCCACCACCGAGCAACATACAACGAAATGAAGATGGATAACGTGCTCCTTTTAAACGATCAAGCAGCCGCTGCAACATTACTGTGACAACAGAAGCAATTGTTACTCCCTTTTTCATAATTGCTTGATGAACAATTTTCGCGTCAAACTTTTTTAATAAATATATAGGTATGCCGTAAATAACGCTTCGAATACATATAGATAAACCGCTTACGTGAAATAAAGGAAGGGGGGCTAACCATTTATCATTTCGATTTAAGCCTAAGTTTAAAGCTGAACCGATAGCGCTCCACCAATGGTTGCCATATGTATGTACAACACCCTTCGGCAAGCCAGTTGTTCCCGATGTGTACATAATCGTAAAAACATCGTTTAAATGAAGTTCATCTTTAAGAACGCTTGCTTTTTCTTTTAATGTATCTACGTATGAAAAAGAATATGTTGGAACTTCAAATTGCATCGCTCGTACATGATCATACATGTCATCATTCGTTAAAATAAGCGAAATCTGGGCATCAGTCACTTGAAAATTTAATTCATTTTTTGTCAACCGTGTATTTAATAAAACACAAGTCGCCCCGATATAGCTTAAAGCGTGAATCGCTACAACCATTAATGGATCATTCGTTGATAGTATGCCTACATGACTTTTATCTGTAATACCTAAATGAGCTAATTTTTTCGCAAATGATTCACTCATTTGTTGTAACTTTAAAAACGTTATCATTTGACCATCTTCTGTTTCAATCGCCACTTGCTCAGGGGCTAAATACGCTTGCTTCGTGAGCCAATGAGGAATAACTTCCATTTTCATATACTCCTATCGTTATATCATAAAATAACTCATTAACACATGTTAAATAGGAAAAATCTTTGCAAATAAATAGCAAAGATTTTCCTACATGTAGCTTACGTTTATTTTTAAGGGAAACGTGGAAATTGATTAAAGTCTGGTTTTCTTTTTTCTTTAAAGGCATCTCGACCTTCCTTTGCTTCTTCAGTTGTATAATAAAGAAGCGTCGCATCTCCACCCATTTGTTGCAGACCTGCTAAACCGTCTGTCGCGGCATTAAATGACGCCTTTAAAAACCTTAAAGCCGTAGGTGATTTCTCCAATATCTCTTCACACCATTGTAATGTTTCTGCCTCTAACTGCTCTAAAGGAACGACTTTATTGACAAGTCCCATATCATATGCTTCTTCAGCGCTATATTGACGACATAAATACCAAATTTCCCGTGCACGTTTTTGACCGACCATTTCTGCAAGTAGGCCTGCGCCATATCCGGCATCAAAACTACCAACTTTTGGCCCTGTCTGTCCAAAAACAGCATTATCAGCTGCGATTGTTAAATCACAAACGATATGAAGGACATGTCCACCCCCGATCGCATATCCTGCTACCATTGCAATAACTGGCTTTGGAATGGTTCGAATGAGCCGCTGTAAATCTAAAACATTTAAGCGTGGAACATGGTCATCCCCGACGTAGCCTCCATGTCCTCTAACAGATTGATCACCGCCTGAACAAAAGGCTTTATCACCAGCGCCTGTTAAAATAATTACACCAACTGAAGAATCATCCCGAGCATCAGCAAAAGCATCGATCATTTCATTAACAGTTAACGGCGTAAAAGCATTTCTTTTCTCTGGGCGATTCATCGTTATTTTAGCGATTCCGTTATATTTTTCGTAAATAATCTCTTCATACTCTTTCACTTTTTCCCACGTTACTGACATATGTATCCTCCTTTACTGATCAAGCTTCTTATGAATGTGTTTTTTCGTCAATGAATCTCGTTAATATTTTTTTAAATGTAGCAAATTTCTCTAAATGTATGGTATGTCCAGCATCATTGACAATCTTTAAGGTGGCGTGTTGAAATTCCTTTTGCATCTGTTGATTTATCGTAACAAATTTTTGATCAAGAGCGCCAACAATTAATAATACAGGACACGTTATTTTGTTTAGTTGACCCCACCAAGAAGGTTGGCTACCCGTTCCCATATATCGAAGGGACTGAATTAATCCTTCCTCAGATTGAGCGAGTCGTTCAGAGCGCACCTTTTGTCTAATGCATTCAGGCAATTTTCGTTGCGTATGAAATAACGGGATATTTTCCCATTTATGGACAAAAGCAGTTAAACCTTTCGTTTTTATTTGCTCAATGAGTTGCTCATCTTGCTTCACTCGTAGTGATCTTTCTTCCGCCTGATATAAGCCAGGTGAGGCACTTTCTAAAGTTAACGTTTCAACATACTGTGGATATAGCATCGCAAATGAAAGGGCTGTACGTCCACCCATTGAATATCCGACTAAATGAACAGCTGATAGTTTAAGCACATTAAACAAAGATTTCAAATCCGCACAACAGTCTTCCATCGTTCGTGGTGTGTTTATTTCTGTTTGACCATGTCCAGGTAAATCAATCGCGATGAGCTGATATTTTCCTTTTAAATGGTCGATTAATTGATGCCATGACTTTGAGGATCCAGTAAATCCATGAAGCAATACAACAGGTGGACCTTTCCCATATACCTCACACCAATATTTTAGATCGCCTACTTCAACATACAAGAGCTATCACTCCATGTTTAAAAGATCCCGTTCAATATGGTGCCATTTTTCCCGATGCCAACGTTCATTTTCTTTACGATTTGTTCGAACTTCAATCACTGATAACCCTTTTCGATCATAGCTTTTAGTTAATTCACGTTGTAATTGTTTTTCGTGAGTAACCGTCGTAAAATATCCGCCATACATTTTGACCGCATGATGAAAGTTTATATTTAAAGGTGTCCCAAACAATTTTTCAAAGTGCTTTTCATGCTTTGCTTGTGGTAAAAAGGAAAAAATTCCTCCACCATCATTGTTAATAACTAAAATCGTTATATCAATATCATAATGTTTTGTAGCTAGGAGACCATTTAAATCATGATAAAACGATAAATCGCCGAGTACTAGTGTAACTCGATCACCTACTGCAGCTGCACCGACACCACTTGAAACCATTCCATCAATTCCATTGACACCACGATTGCCTAAAATTGTAATATCTTTATTTGTTGGCTTAAAAAATGTATCTAAATCTCTAACAGGCATACTGTTACCGATGTATATGCAACTACCATTTGGAATGACTTCTAACAATCCTCTAATAGCCTCACCCTCAGTGATGCATTCTTCTGATGGAGTAAATAAATGACTATGAGCAGTCTTTTCCATCTTTTGCCACAATTTCAACCAACTTACATCTGTCGTTATTTCATCAGTTGCTTGAATAAGCGCATCACAAAATGATTCATATTGTGCATAAACAAATTGAGACATATAGTTTGTTGGATCGCGAAACCCTTCACTCTCGTCAACTACAAATTGCAAAACATCTTTGTGCAACTCGACGTAAAAACGATACATTTTGGAAACAGGCATTGCACCAAAACGAATAATATAATCCGGTCTCAGGCGTCTGCGTATATCATCATGACGTAAAATTGCATCATAACTACTAATAACTTGTGACTTTTCTCCTTCACCTGCTCTTAGTTGTGATAACGGATCTGCTAAAACTGGGATTTTCCATGTCTTAGCAAGCGCACTAATAGCTTTTGCAGCAGGCTTACTTATTTGAGGACCGCAGACTATAAGACCTTTCTTTTGATGGCGTATTTGCTGTAAAATCAATTGTATTTGATCACTTGTTAATTGCCTGTAACCCTTTATCGGCTGCATGGCAGTTAAATCATCTATTTGTTTATAGTTTAAGCGTTCAGCTACGCCATTTAATGTAAAATCTGGCACCAATGGTTCACGAAACGGAAAATTTAAATGCACTGGTCCGGGGCAATCAGACGTAGCTGTTGATACCGCCCGCATGGCCGTTTGTTGGACATATGTTAGTATATGAGATGTCATATCTGGAAGAGCCATCTCTTTAAACCATTTTACATGATTTCCATACAAATTTATTTGATCAATCGCTTGTGGAGCACCGACATCACGTAACTCATGTGGACGATCTGTCGTAAGTACAATGAGTGGCACGCGATTGTAATAAGCTTCTGCAATTGCAGGAAAATAGTTCGTTGCAGCTGTCCCTGATGTACAAACAAGCGCAACAGGACGCCTAGTTTTTTGAGCCATTCCTAAAGCAAAAAAGGCTGCTGAACGTTCATCGATAATAACCCATTCATTGAGAGCTTTATGTTCACATATCGTTAATGCTAATGGCGTTGATCGTGATCCTGGGGAAATAACGACTTCTTTTAATCCACTTTTTACGAGTGCATCAACGAAATAAGTAACATAATGTGTTAATTTGTCAATATGTGTCATCATGATCCTCCAAAACATTTAACATTGGTAAAAATTTAATGCTCGTTTCCTCATATTCAACAGCTGGATCAGAATCCTTCATAATTCCACATCCAGCAAAAAGTGACGCCTCATCTTGTTGGATCAGACTGGAACGAATACCAACAACAAATTCTCCGTTATGTTGATCATCTAACCAGCCTACCGGTGCCCCGTACCAACCACGATCTAAAGATTCATACTGCCGAATAAAAGCAAGGGCTTCATCACGCGGTTCACCGCCTAAAGCTGGTGTTGGATGGAGTCGTTTAATTATATCAAATATCGTACAATCATCTCTCAGTGTCGCTCGCACCGGTGTATATAAATGTTGTAAATTTTTTAATGGATGAACGGTGGGCGTCTTGGGGATATGAATATTTGTACAACATTGTTCAATGTTTTCCCGAATCATTTGAACGACATATTTATGCTCCTCTAAGTTTTTCTCATCTTGAAGCAATGACTGACGAATATTTTCATCTTCCTCCATCGTTTGCCCTCTCGGCGCGGTTCCTGCAAGGCATGTTGATAATAAATGATTCCCTTCTATTTTTACTAGTCGCTCTGGTGTTGCCCCGATAAAACAATCACCTTCACGTTCAATAGCGAAAACGTAGCTATTTGGTTGTGTGGCTAACAATTTTTCAATAACTTGACCGATACTAACAGCATTGTTAAACGTTAAACGCAGTTCACGTGCAAGGACAACTTTGTTTACCCGACGATGTTTAATCATCTCAATCGCCTGATGGACACTATTTAACCATTCATCAACCGCTAATTCTTCCTTATGAATAACGTGCGTATTTTCATCTAACGAGTGTTTTTGATAAAGCAGCGTCTCCTCCATCTCTAATAATTGATTAACTTTTGCATAAATATCATCTTCTACATTCACAAACGTGTTCATTGTTAAAAAGTAGCAATCTTTATCAATAGTTAGGGTAAATTCTGGTATCGTTAAATGGCTATCTGGGAAATTTTTCCACAAATTTGTCCGCGGACGCTTTGGATCAAAGGACATCCCACCGATTGCTATCATCCCAGTACCTGGTGTATGATAAGGATTATGGATCGATGCATCCTGGGTAATTTGTTGCCATTCTTCTTCTGTTACAGAAAATCGATCATAATTTGCTATAATGTCATAAACATTACCGACACCGACCAAATAAAAAGCATCATCTGTGCTCGTCCAAAAGAAACGATCTTTATTCATTACTTTTGCACGATTGAAAAAGAGAACTGGATCAATTTTATCTATTTGACGTGTAATGCTTACTAATTGCGGTTTGTTTTTTTCCTTCGCCTTATGAAGAGCTCGTTTAAGTATTGTATCAAGTTGCCTTTCCCGTACGTCTAGCATTTCTTTAACCTCCGATAAATAACATAAGACATACATCAATATCATTTTATGTTCTTTTTGTTTGTTTCTCAAGAAAATGATTTATAAAAATCGTAAAGTGAAAGCCATTGACAGTACTTATATATTTACTTACACTTAAGTTGAAACTCGTACAAGCAGGAGGAGACATTATTGGCAGGAGATATTAGACAAGCACTGAATGAAAAAGGTGGCTTGCAGGTATGGTGGAGACTATTACGGCCTCATACGTTAACTGCATCATTTATACCCGTCTTAATCGGAACAATACTTGCTTTTACCAATGGTTCCACAAATATCTTACTATTTTTAGCCATGCTCATCGCCTCTATCCTTATCCAAGCAGCAACAAATATGTTTAATGAATATTATGATTACAAATTAGGACTTGATACAGAAGAATCAGTAGGCATTGGTGGTACGATCGTTAGAGACGGCATTGCACCTAAAACTGTTCTTTATTTAGCATATATGTTTTTTGCTTTAGCTATATTACTCGGTATTTACATATGTATACAATCAAGCTGGTGGATCGCCGTTATCGGACTCATTTCAATGTTATTTGGATATTTATATACAGGTGGACCCATTCCAATTGCCTATACGCCATTTGGTGAGTTATTTTCGGGATTTTTTATGGGAACAGTCATTATTAGTATTAGTTACTATATCCAAACATTAACATTAACAGCAAATGTCATATGGGTTTCTATTCCTGTTGCTATTTTTATCGGTGCAATTTTACTTGCAAACAATATACGTGATTTAGACGGTGATCAAAAAAGTGGACGCCGTACGATCGCCATACTACTTGGTCGCAAGAATGCTATCCGCTTTTTAGCGAGTTTATTTATCATCGCTTATGCATTAACAGCACTTTACATTATCACCGGTATTCTTCCATTCCTTGCAATCATTACATTTATCAGCGCGATTAAAGCGGTGAATGTCGTTAAAAACTTTCAAGGCAAAACAACCCCTCTCGAAATGATGCCAGCAATGGTAGCCACTGGACAAACGAATACATTGTATGGATTGCTACTCGGGTTATCTTTATGGATGAGCCAATACGTATAAATGATAAGGGGAGAAATATGATGAATGTTGATCATACACTTATGGAAGCTTTAGGTATTGAAACGATCTCACTTGAGAGGAATCGTGTAGAAATGACGATGCCAGTTGATGAACGCACACGGCAACCTGCTGGCTATTTACACGGTGGTGCAAGTGTTGCACTCGCCGAGACGGCTGCAAGCATCGGCGCCTTTTTACATGTCGATCCTGAAAAGACAAATGTTTTTGGAATTGAAATTAATGCCAATCACGTTAAAAGTAAACGTGAAGGAACTGTAACAGCTATTGCCAAACCAGCTCATATTGGAAAGACAACAATGGTTTGGGAAATAAAAATTACTGATGAAGATAACAATCTTATTAGCATTTCACGTTGTACAATTGGAGTTGTCCAGAAAAAATAACGATTCATAAGCGAACGAAAATAGAATATGAGCGATCGGGAAATGTATATAAGCGAGCAGAAAGAGAAAATGAACGATCATAAAAAAGAGGCTGGCTCTTTGTCCCAGCCTCTTTTTTTATGATGAAACGAACGTTGTGCGCTTTTCTTCAATCCAATGGTGCATTTTCATAAATAAAGGTACAAAAACTGCCCCAACAATAACTCCTTTTAAAAGATTGAACGGAAAGATTCCATATAAAACCGCAATCCTTTTAACACTTTCAATTTTCATCTCTTCCATTCCCATGAAAAAGGCATATGTCGGTAAAATGATTAAATAATTTAAAACACTCATGCTAATCGCCATAATAATCGTACCTGTTACAAGTCCCGCTACAATACTTTTTATCCCTTTGTATTTATGGTATAAAATAGCGACAGGTAATACAAACATAATTGATGCTAAAAAGTTAGCGACAACACCGACTGGCTCTCCACCACCTATTGCTAAATAAAGGGCATTTTTAATCGCTACAACAATAACTCCTGCTGCTGGCGAAAAAATAAGTGCTGCTAAAAGTGCAGGTACTTCTCCAAAATCAACTTTTAAGTAAGGCGGTAAAAATGGGAGTGGAAAGTTTAATAAAAATAATACGAATGATATCGTCCCTAGTAGAGCCAAAATAATCATTTTAACTAATTTTGTCGCACGCAACATACATCTTCCCTTCATCTTTATCGATTCGCATCTCGTGATGAAGGTTGAGCTATTTTATCGAGACATTAAAAAACCCTAAAGCCGTATACGGGGCTTTAGGGTTTTAACGTCATCATTAACGACAGCAATTGTATAATCATTAGCTCGACATCTTCTCCCATCCAGACTGTAACTGTCGGTTCTGGATTCTCACCAGATCGACCATAAAGCAGTTGTTGCTTTATGGGTCACGGACTTTGAACATTTTGTTCATCACCGTCGGTCGGGAATTGCACCCTGCCCCGAAGATGGAATCGATATTTTATTGTACTTATAATATAACTCAATTAAACGAAAAGCACAACAGATTCACTTAAATTTTTTGCTTTAATTTATTTTTGTTCGAGTTTAAGTAACAACTGGACAATAAATTAGTTTTTATGTATTGCTACTTCCGTTGATTACACAAACGATTTAAACGCTATATTTTTCTTCATGATTCCAGACCTGCAATTGCCGAAGAATGAGTCATAGCTCAATAAGTAAATTAATGACAATGTGTGCCAAAATCGGCGCTAATACATTTTTATCTGCAAATATATAGCTACGATAATCCTTCCAACACAGTTGTGGATAGTATAACAGACAAAGCAGTTTTTATTTGACCTCGTGAATAATTCACGCGCTATGAACGACAACAAAAATGACAGATAAAGTTATAATTTGTAGTCTATTGTACTACTTATCTCTTATCAATGAAATTTATATACATATTTAACACCCTGACCAATTCATAAAAGTTATTTGATAAAGACGATCTTTTTTCAAATAGATACATTAAGCTCTATCACTGCTTCAAATGTGAACTATTGTGATGTTCTTAAATTATCATTTATCTCATATCCCGAGCTTTCATTTTATCGAGTTCTTTTCTTCTTTTTTTCTCAATTGATTCTCTACCTGATGTCCAAACACTGAGCAAAATAATTGTTCCTATAATAGCGACAAACCAAAAATCCCGTTCAAACTTAGAAGATAAACCGGAAAGCATTAAATAAGCCATGTATATTATATAACTTACAGGCAATATTGCTCCCAAAAATACATTTCTTCGTGTCGATAGAAAATGTTGCACAGCTAATATAATTATAGCTATTATAATTCTAATCAACCAATTCATGTTAATCGCTCCTTTTTGTATTTTTCGATAATTAATTTTGCTTCTTCTATATTAATCCGATCTTCAATTGATAGCCTTTTGATAAACTGAATAAACTCTTCATTATCTAACTCATCATTTAATTTAATCGTTTGAATAAGTCGGTCCAAACGAATACGTACCGTTGGATATGATACATCATAAAACTTAGCAATTTTTTTTAAAGATCCAGAATTTATAACAAAATTTTTAATGAATTCTAAATCTTCTGCCTCAAGAGATAAAATCCAATTCGGAACATCTTTAATATTCATTGCTTCACCTCTGTTTAATTAATGTTATTAAAACATTAACATATTTATTAATAAAATTGAAATTTATTTTAACTTTATTAAGGTTTAATGTTAAATACAATAAAAAAGCCTATCTTTTAAAAATTCGAAAAGTAATCATATGCTTGCTAAAGCAAAATTATATGCTTGTATTTTAGTTAAGTTGCTCCTATTAACAAATATAGGTAATTGTGCATTAACTATTTTTCTAAAATCATCGTTGGATTGTCTAATTATAAGTTTAAAACCGACAGGCCCCATATATTGTTTTTGTTCGAATGACATTATACGAGCAACCTCGTCACTGTCTAGTCAAATAAAGTGCTAGATTATTCCTACTTTAAATCGGTATCATATTGAAACAAAATAAAACAATAATTGATTTAACTGAGTCTCCACCGCAGTTAATACATTTCATTTACTTTATCTCATAAAAGATAGTTTAGAGGATAGATTACTTACTTTAAATCAATTTCCTTATACTTTTTATTTTCAATTTACCTTTTTATTATTTCTGCTAATAACTTAGATTGCTGCATTATGAGTATAAGTGCTTTTTGTATGACTTGAAATTCCAATTTATATTATCAATCAAACTAACCATATCATTAAATAATTACACTAAAATAATGCTTAACTTTACTATTCCAATCCCCTTCGAATAATATAAAAAATAAGTGCAGAAACTCCCATAATACTCATACTTCCAATTACTGTAGGAATAGCATTGAGCCATCCTTGAGAGTTGATCTCGCCGATATTAACATGAACTATAAAAATTACAAGACCGCCACAAATCGCTCCAAGTAATAGATAAAACACTCCACCACGCCTTAGCGTTTTAAATTGGATCAAATGGAAGATTAGTTCCCACAGTAAACTTGCAAAAAATCCATAAAATAACAAAAGTATGCCTATAAACGAGATCGTCCATATGATTTGATGAAAATCATTATTTTTTATTAAAGCCATAATAAGAACAATTAAAATATAAAAAACAAATACCCCTAACAGCGACACTATATATTGCGCTATTTCACGTAGTACCTTCAATAGAAAATTCTCCTTTAAAAATAAACTTAAATGCCTATATCTACAATATCAGAGATAATTGGAATATTCCGAATAGAGGCCATGTTTATATTCCTTCTTTAACTCTTCTATATATACTAAAATACCTTCTGATCTTTCCATATGACAGCATCAAATGGATTGAAATGTTCGTTGTTCTCATCAACAACCTACTCATATAAAGATAACTCATCAACTATTAAAAGTATTATCATCTGTTTCATAAAGTCATACGCTTCTATCGTTGATTTTGTATTCATCTATATAACAATCATGTCCAATTCTTAAGATATGAATATTCACTAACTCTCTCTAAAAAATTTGAAGTACTTTGTAATATTACTCCAATAATAATTAAAAGTATAGCTCTAACAGACAGCAGCTCCTTGTAGACTCACGCCATACAAAAGCTATATCGAATGCACTTAGAAATATTCTACAAAATATAATATATTTATTCACAAAATGATTCACCTACTTTTACCGAAATCCAGATTGATTATTTTATAATTATTTCTTGACAGATATTTTTTTAGCCTTAGCTCCTAAAGGATAGGACTCCCTTATATACCCATCAATCCATATATCAACTTCATCGCCTTTACTGAATTTATCTGTATGATCATAAGTCAAGTCAATCAATCCACGATAGGCATCTCCGTGTACATCTTCATTTTGTATCTGTGAAACCAATTTATCTTTAATTTCCTCATACTCATCAGGAGAAAGCTCAGTTGCAACCTTAACATCATTTTCAGTTGTCTCTAATACAATTCCCTCCATATCAGCATCACCACAACCTACAAGCAAAAAGCCAAATAATATAAAAATAATTAATACAAACATTTCTTTTGTCATAAAAACACCTCTTTACAAAAGTTCATCATTTGTTCTATTAAATGCCTATTTATTAAATGAAATATTTAATATACAAAATTTTAACCTTATTTTGGGTTCACTCTAACATATTTTATCAGCGATGTTTATGTTTTAGTCATGAAACTAATTATTTACATCTTTCTTTAATTTTGACATATTGCTATAACTAAACAATAGAGGCATAGTAAATACTTCGCATTCCTTAAAGTTTTAATTGATCAAGCACGTTACTTTACGCAAAAAAACTATTTAGGTAAAATTTAGATAATACAAGGGTGTTGTTCAATTATATTAAAGGAGTGAAGGAAATGTCGCTTAATCAATGGTATGATAAAGGACTAAAACCAGAAGAGTATATGGCACGCCTTGATAAGCATAAAGAAGGTTTTCATCACATTTTTAACAACTTTAATCTTCCAGCAGATGATGACTTTTTCACATCTGTCAAAGAAAAAAATCTCCGAGTTGTCGCCCTCGCAGAAGCTTGGTGTGGACATTGTATGTTAGATATCCCTATTTTACTCCGCATCGCTGAGAAAACAAATATGTCCGTTCGTTTTCTACCTCGTGATGACAATTTAGAACTTATGGATCAATATTTAACGAATGGCAATCGAACAATTCCGATCTTTATTTTTATTGATGAGCATGGAAATGAAGTTGCCAAGTGGGGACCAATTGCCGATCGTGTTAAAGCATTTGTTAGTCAATACCGTGGGAAACTACCACCAAAAGATGCAGACGATTATGAGGAAAAATTCAAAGAAATGATTAAAATAACTGGAAAAGCATTTAAAGAAGACGAGTCTATTTGGAACGATGTTTACGAAGATATTAAAGAAACACTTTCACATATTTAATATATATTTTTAAATCGCAGCAAATATGTAGCTGCGACTTTTTATTAAAAAAACCCTTCACTTAACGATTTTTTGCTATTTTCTTTTCAAATATGTTATAATCATTAATCGTGTAAAATAAATCGTTAAGTATAGGAGTTGTTCAACATGGCAGATAAGCTAGATATCGGTCAAATTGTAGAAGGTAAAGTAACAGGTATACAACCTTATGGGGCTTTTGTTGCTATTAATGATGACATGCAAGGTTTAGTACATATTTCTGAAATCACACATGGTTATGTCAAAGATATAAATGAACATTTGCAAATTGGTGATCTCGTAAAAGTAAAAGTTATCAATATTGATGAAGAACGAAATAAAATATCTTTATCGATTCGAGCGACGCAAGAAGTACCGAAAAAGAAGACAGAAAAACCAAAGAGAGAAAATCACTCCCAAGGTTTCAACACGTTAAAAGATAAACTTGAACAATGGATTGACCAATCACAGGAACGGCAAAAAATCTTTAAAAATAAATAATTATGAAAACAGGAGGTAAGTTGATGACCGCGTCTTAAAAAGCTTCCTCCTTTTTTTATACTCTTTTATCAAACGCATTCGCCCTTGATTTACTTGATAACGTTCGATAAAGTGAAATAAAAGAAACAGAAAGGGAATGACAATATTGACATACATATCTTTTTCATATGAACATGCACTCAATGTCATTAACCCCCATGAAATTGATCAAATAAAACAGTTTGTCAAACAATCCCACGAAGCCTTACACCACAAAACTGGTGCTGGTTGTCATTTTTTAGGATGGATCGATTGGCCAAATACATATGATGATATAGAATTTAAGCGCATCAAAGCTGTTGCAGAACAAATTAAGCAACATTCGGATATCTTACTTGTCATCGGTGTTGGTGGATCATATGTAGGTGCCCGTGCGGCTATTGAAATGTTGAACCATTCTTTTCATAATTATTTGCCGAAGAGAAAACGCCAAAACCCTGCTATCATTTTTGCCGGTCACCACTTAAGCTCAACATATATGAACGATTTATTTGATATTTTAGAAGATAAAGATGTATCTATCAATGTCATATCAAAAAGCGGAACAACGACAGAACCGGCAATTGCCTTTCGTATTTACAAACAATTCCTCGAGAAAAAATATGGTGTTAATGAAGCGAAAAAGCGAATTTTTGTCACAACGAATAAAGAAAAGGGCGCCTTAAAAAAATTAGCAGATGAAAAAGGATATGAAACATTCGTTATTCCCCATAATATCGGCGGAAGATATTCCGTTTTAACAGCAGTTGGCTTACTTCCAATCGCTGTAAGCGGTGTTAATATTGATGAGATTATGCAAGGTGCTCAAACTGCATTCACAGCTTTAAATGAACCAACACTTGTAAATAATCCTGCTTACCAATACGCAGCGATCAGAAATATTCTTTATCGTAAAGGAAAAACAATTGAACTACTCGTCAGTTATGAACCACATTTACACTACTTTTCTGAATGGTGGAAACAACTATTTGGCGAAAGTGAAGGAAAAGATCATAAAGGAATTTTTCCTGCGACTGCACAATTTACAACAGATTTACATGCATTGGGTCAATATATACAAGACGGTAGGCGACATTTATTTGAAACTGTATTACATATTAAACAACCAAAACATACAATAACTTTAACAAAAGATCATGAAAACATAGACGGACTCAACTATTTAGAAGGACAAACGATTCATGCGATTAATGAAAAAGCATTACAAGGAACGATATTAGCACATACAACTGGACATGTGCCAAACTTAGTCATTAACATACCAAAACTTAATGCGTTTACATTTGGCTATCTCGTTTACTTTTTCCAAAAAGCATGTGCCATAAGTAGCTATCTTTTAGGAACAAATCCTTTTGATCAACCGGGTGTTGAAGCTTATAAAGAAAATATGTTTGCTTTGCTCGGTCATCCACAGTATAAACAAAAAAAAGATATCTTAGAAAATGTTTGGCAAGAACAAAAAAATAACTAATTTTACGTTTATATTTTATATAATCGGGTATCATATGTAATGTAAGACTTTCTCGTATTCCCCCTGTAAGCAAAGCGATTAAAACGCTTTGCTTTTTTTTATGATTAGTATCATTTAAAACAAACATTAGATATGATAAAAGGTGAGCGATAACATTTAGAGGGGGAATTTAAATGAAAATATTTTGAAAAAATGCCCAACCGGAATAATACACGATCAGTAAATGAAACACATTACAAGAAGTATTTCATATAGAAGATGTTTATCTATGCGTATTGGTGATATAGATTTTTCTGCACCAAAAGCAGTTAATGAAGTGATCATTGAGCGGACAAATCACGGTATTTACGGATATACAATGATTGATGATGTTAAGGATGCCATTGTACAACGAAGATATTGCTGACCTATTCAATATGACTAGCTTTCTTTCAGGCCTAGTGTTGTTACAATCCTACATATCGATATATCAACATTTACAAAGCCTAACAATAAATTTTTATACTACACCTCCGTTTATACACCATTTTTACAATGTCATCAAACAACATAAACGACGTGTTGTAAAAACTCCACTTGTATATAAAAATAATTACTACATAATCGATTTTAATGATTTTGAAGAGAAACTTACGCAAGGTGTAAAAGCTTTTATTTTATGTTCGCCTCATAATCCTGTTGGGACGAATATGAACGCTAAATGAATTGTTAGAAATAGATCCCCTTTGTTTAAAATATGACGTTTTAATTTTATCTGATGAAATTTATGGGACATCGTTTTCCCGAATATAAACACACTCCTATCGCTATGTCATCATCGAAATCATTTAATTTAGCAAGATTGCAAACATCATATATCGTTACAGAAAATATAAAACAACGTCGTCGACTTAACAAAATTGGAGTTTAATACATTGAATACGATGGAAAATTTCGCATTAGAAGCTGCATATATATGGTAAGCCTTGGCTTGATACATTACTTACTGTTTTTTTAAAGACCATAAAGATTATGTAACAAAAGTGTTTAACGAATATACAAAATTATTAACAGTTGCCCAGTCAGAAGGAACATATTTATTATGGATTGTAAGCGTTTAAACATAAAAGGGAAACGCTTAAAAATTTATGATCGAAAAAGAAAAAGTGGAACTTAATCCATGTATTGATTATAGTCCAGAAGGCGAATTAATTTATGTTATCCGGAGAACACGTTAGAAAAAGGGGTTAACCGCATCATAAGAGCCGTTCAACAAATATAAATTTAAAAGTAGAGGATTGTGCTCATCCTCTACTTTTAATTGACCTTAAAGTTCATCCATCTCATCTTCATCTTCTCCATTTTCTTTTGTAGGGTCTGTAGGTGTTTCGGTCGACTCTTCATCTGGATGTGCTTTTAATTCACCACATACAATACGCGTGCCCGAATCGCCACTCGGTTGCGTCAAGCCGTCATCCTCATCAGATGTAATAATTATTGAACTACCTTCTCCTTGTAAAATTGAATTTTTTCCTTCTAAAAGGGTTGCATCGTCAAGCTGTAATTCAACATCTACTTCTCCGTCACTATCAACCTCAATATTTGGAAGGTCTCCTAAATGACTTCCTTCAGGATGCATTAATCCATGATTTTTTCCCTCAGGATTTAAATGATTTCCAGCGCTCGTAAAATGAGGTCCTTCACATTTTGGGATTTCATGTATATTGACACCATGAAATCCCGGCGATAATCCATCAAGTTCAAGCGAAACTTCAACACCGTCTGGCAATTCTGCAAATGTAGCGGTTCCAACCATGTCACCGGAAGAATTGTACATGTCGATCGTTCGCGTTGTATGCGCGCCTTGACAAGCTGTGATGAAAAGTAAACATAAAATAAAAAATTGACGCATCGCTTAAACTCCTTTAAAAACGGTTCTAATAAAAGTATTTACAATAAATGAAAAAATAACCGTTATTTCAAAGGAGATCACATATTTTCAAGCGACTTTAATGATCTTTTGAAGAAGTGGACTGGTGGTCGTTTCGCTTTCTAACCATATTTAATTCTTCTTTATATCTTTCCTCAAACTCTTTTTCTTCCTTTTTTGATTTTTTATAAAATAAATACATAGCCGCGACAGCACCTATCATAAAAATAACTAACGTTATAAATGCTGGAATATATTCCGATTTATCTTCTGGAAAATATAAAAAGTCCATCATATACAACTTCACATCCTTTACTAAGTCATTATAACAAAATTTTTCTTATATCTAAATATGACAAGTTATCGTTCGCCAAACCGTAAAATATTTGGCACAATATAAAGAAGGAGGTTGTTAAAAGATGTCTAATATTAATGTTGGAGATATCGTTGAAGTAAGCTATAATTCTGGTATCTATGTTGGCGAAATGATTGAAGATCGGCGCAACTTTCTTCTAGTGAAAATCCTTGCTGTTTTAAAACATCCTGATCAAGGCGATTTACATCAACCAGGAAAAGTAGAAGGTGTTGCCTTTTTTGAACGTAAAGCGCTTGCTTATCAAGAGTTAGTAAACGTGCAAAAACGTAAAGTTCATCCATATAAGGGAGACATTCCTTATTACAATGAATCGTTGAAAAAGGCTGTTGAGGCATTTAAACAGGAATTGTCGAAAGAAGATACACCATTTAACAAAGCCTCCATGCAAAGATTACTTGACTTAGAAGAACATTATTATAAAAAACATAATTATTAAAATCTTTAATTAACATTTACGCTAGAGGAAAGTATTACCTCTAGCTGCTATGTTCTCCTAAGTGTTCATTTATAACCTCTTTGACCCCCTCAATCGCCTCTTTTTCATCATGACCTGTTGCACTTACTTTAATTTGTGCGCCTTTCGGTATTCCAAGAGACATCACACCCATGATTGATTTTAAATTGATAACTTTTTCTTTATAATGAAGTTCTAATTCTGACTTATATTGACTAGCCTTATTTACGAGTAGTGTTGCTGGACGAGCATGTAAACCCGTTTCTGCTGTAATTGTAAACGATTTTTCTTCCATTGATGAACATCCTTCCAACAGTTACTATTATAAATTGACAATCATTCATATATCATATTGTCATTGAAAATACCGTTCTTATTATAACGAATCTATGATCTATTTTAAACGAAAAATAATGATCGTCATTTATTATTCATAATTTGTCTTTCAGGAGTCATTATGATACGTTACAATCAAATAATGTTAAGAGGAGGACTATTTGATGAGTATTCATATTGGTGCTAAAGATGGTGAAATCGCTGAAACTATTTTATTACCTGGAGATCCACTTCGAGCTAAGTATATTGCCTATACATATTTACAAGATGTTATTCAATATAATGATGTACGCAATATGCTCGGCTATACTGGAACATACAAAGGTCGTAAAATATCTGTACAAGGTACTGGAATGGGTATTCCTTCAATATCTATATATGCAACAGAACTCATGAACAATTACGGTGTTAAAACACTTATTCGTGTTGGTACTTGTGGAGCTATTTTAAAGGACATAAACGTACGTGATGTCATTTTAGCACAAGGTGCGGCAACAGATTCGCAAATGAACCGTATGGTATTTGGTGGTATCGACTATTCGCCGATTGCTGACTTCCATTTACTAAGATATGCTTATGATATTGGGACCGGTAAAAACCTTCCAATTAAAGTCGGTAATGTTTTTACCAGCGATATGTTTTATCGGGATCAAGCAGAGAAACTTCATCACCTCTTACAAACTTATCAAGTGCTCGCCATCGAAATGGAAACATCAGCCCTTTATACATTAGCAGCCAGATATAATACAAGAGCGTTATCGATTTTAACTGTCTCTGACCATATCATCACAGGTGAGGAAACAAGTGCTTACGAAAGAGAAACATCTTTTCATGATATGATGGAAATCGCTTTAGAAACTGCTATTCAAGCATAAACGCCCTTATTTATCTTCGTGAAAAATAGTTTAAGATAACTAATATCCGTCAAATTGTAGCTAAAGGGAGAGTAAATATTTGCAAAAAATAAAGCCAATCGATTTAACATTTAGTGGAGTATTCGTCTGTCTTATGGCAATTGGCGCTAATATCACTATCTTGTTTCCTATTTTAGCAATCCCGATCGGCGGAATGAGTGTGCCATTATCTTTACAAACATTTTTTGCTATCTTAGCTGGATTTATGCTTGGAAGGAAAGTTGGAAGTTTAGCAATGATCGTATACATACTAGTAGGTACAACAGGTGTTCCAATTTTTGCAGGAATGACCGGTGGACCAATGGTTTTCATTAGCCCGACCGGTGGTTTTATTATTTCTTTTATTTTTACCGCTTATACGACAGGTTTATTTGCCCATTTAAAAACTCACAGAAGACGCTTCAACTATACAATGGCAGCATTTATCGGGCTACTGATGAATTATAGTATTGGTGTTTCATATATGTATGTGGCAATAAATACATGGTTGGGACTAAGAATATCGTACAAAACAGCTTGGCTAAGCATGCTTCCGTTTTTAATCAAAGATGCTTTCTTATCGTGTTTGGCTGTATTCTTTATGATACAAATGACTAAACGCTTACCGAAATATCAGTTTGTTAATTTTTCCACTTATTTTAAAACGTAATCCCAGCTATAAAAGAAAACATATGTGTTCAATCAACAAATGATGTCTAATCTAGCCAATTTATGACATCCAGCAACGTCATATTTGTAATCGACGCAAACGTTGTATATATAGCATAAAAAAATAATAATAACATCCCAACTCTACGGATCAAGAACAACACCTCTTCTAGTGTTATTCTCTCCAATTTATGATCAGTTATACATTAAAACATTTGATAACCACTTTTACGTAAAATCTTAATAACGATGCCGGAAACAATTGTACCAATAAAGCCTGATAGTAAAATAATAATGTCTACAATCGTAATCTGCATAAGATTCGTAAATGCTGTTGATAATGCATGAATAGGGTGTTTAATATATTCGATTTTCGAAATATCATCAACAATTAATAAAACGATGATCGGGTAAACGAATGACATCAGCCATGTACGCCTAAGCAGCATGTTTAAAATAAAAGATATACCAAAAAAGATAACAAAAAATAAAAGAACTGATACGACAAGTTGAATCAATGCTTACTCCCTCCTTTATTCGGCATACCCTATATCATCATAAAACAATAAAAAGGCAAAGACAATTATTTGTCTTTGCCTTGCATAAACATTAATAAAATATGTTAAATTTACCTTTCTTGAACATAAGATTTAAGCCACCGAGTTTAAATAAATAGCGATTGTCAATAATTTTTTTCATAACCGTTGCTTTCCAGCCAAATAGCTTTCGATTGTTTAAAATCGTCCCAACGGCATCATTATGACCTAATGACGCTACTGTTCCCATGATATTAGGTTCAAAGCTTTTAAGATCACCATTTCTCACTAACGCCTTAATATTGTGAGCAACTGTCTCTGCCGCTTGAACAGCAATTTGTGCAGTCGGTGGATAGGGTTTGTTTGTTTCCGGATTCCATATGAGCGCACAATCACCAACGACAAATACATCGTCGTATTCAGGACTACGCATATCATCTCTAACTTCAATTTTTCCCCGATTATTTTCAAAACCTGATTCTTCTACAATTGTATTAGCCCGTACACCTGCTGCCCAAACCGTTGTCATTGTTGGAATTTCTACTTCCTCGCCGTCTTTTTCATAAATGATGCTTGAAGGCTTACATTCCTTTAGCATCGCCCCCGTAATAAATTCAACACCTCGTGCTTCTAATGAATTCGTTGCATATTCTATAAGCTCTGGATCAAATCCCGGCATAATTGTTGGAGCACCTTCAACGTTAATAATGCGAACTTGTGACTTATCAATGTCGTATTCATCGCATAATTGTGGAATTCGATTAGCAAGCTCACCTACAAACTCAATGCCGGTAAATCCAGCTCCACCAACAACAAAATTAAGTCGAGCTTGATTTTTTTCAGTTTCATTATGATATTTAGCAAGATTATATTCTATATGTTCACGAATAAGTCGAGCACTATTTGTACTTCCGATCATAAACGCATGCTCTTTTAACCCTGGAATACCGAATGTTGCTGCTTCAAATCCTAAAGAAATCACTAAAATATCGTACGTTAATTCGCCATTTTCTAATTTTACTCTTTTCTCATCCGGTATAATGGATATAACTGTATCTTCAACAAAGTTAATTTTATTCAGATTAATAACATCCTTAATGGCAACACGCGCGCGATCGTGATGCATTGTTCCGGCAGCGCTTTCATGTAACGCTGTCGCCTGATAATGATAATCATGTTTATTTACAAGTGTAATATTAGCTTCATTGAGACCGAGGGATTTTTGCAAGTGTACAGTCGTCATCATTCCACCGTATCCGGCCCCTAAAATGACTATATGTGGCTTCTGTTCCATCTGTATCATCACTTCCATTTAAAAAATTTCTTTAATTTTCTTATCACATAAGTTGTTTATGTGATGCATTTCACGTAAATATACAGGAACTAAAGTTAATTATATCATTTCTAATGATTATATTAGACGTTTTATGAATTGTTTTCAACCATAAATAACATTTTTTATGCATCAATGAACAAATAAAGGAATGGACTATGTAGGCATATTCATTTATGATCACATGAAAATATTGTACAATTGTTTGATAGAAACGGAGGTATAACCTTGGAAGATAAAGTGTATGATATAACGATCATTGGTGCAGGACCTGCCGGTTTATTTACAGCGTTTTATGGAGGCATGCGACAAGCAAGTGTCAAAATTATTGAAAGTTTGCCACATACCGGGGGGCAACTAACTGCCTTATATCCCGAAAAATATATATATGATGTTCCAGGATATCCAAAAGTCCGAGCGCAAACGTTAGTTGACAATTTAAACGAACAATTAAAGTTGTTTGATCCGACAATTGTTCTTGGGCAACCTATAGAGACAGTTGAACGGCTAGAAGATAACACCTTTAAATTAGTCTCAAAGCAAGGAAATATTCATTATTCAAAAACGATCATTATTACAGCCGGAAACGGAGCTTTCCAACCGCGGAAATTGAATATTGAACATTGTGAGAAATTTGAAGACATCAACTTACATTATCACGTCACGGACATGAATATGTATAAAGACCAACACGTCTTACTATTAGGTGGGGGCGACTCTGCGGTTGATTGGGCGCTTATGCTTGAGTCAATTGCTAAAAAAGTAACACTCGTACACCGTCGTGATACATTTAGAGCGCATGAACATAGCGTTAAACAGTTAATGGAGTCATCCGTAGAAATTATCACGCCTTACGTACCGACAGCCATTGAAGGTGAAGATAAAATTGAGAAAGTGATTTTAAAAGAAGTACGCGGTGAAAAAGAAATAGAAATTGATGTTGATTACGTCCTTTGTAATTATGGCTTTATCTCTAAGCTTGGCCCCATTAAAGATTGGGGTTTAGAAATAGAGAAAAATAGCATTGTTGTAAACTCTAAAATGGAAACAAATATTCCGGGTATTTATGCGGCCGGTGATATTAACACATACCCCGGTAAGGTAAAGCTCATTGCTACAGGTTTCGGCGACGGACCGACAGCGATTAACAATGCCATCCAATATATTAACCCAAAAGCTAGAAGACAACCGAGACACTCAACACATATGTTTTAAAAAAACTGGCTAATTTTTAGCCAGTTTTTTTAAAAACAAATATTTGAATGTCATTAATAGTAGCCTCATCACTAGATTAGCAATCGCCCGGTGTACCTACATGATCCTTTGTGCGGAAAGATGATCCACATCCGCACGAAATAATAGCGTTTGGATTATCTATGCTAAAACCGCCACCCATCATATTTTGTTTAAAATCGATAACAGTATTTTCAATAATTGGGATATCTTGCTTAAACATTACAACAGGAATTTCATTAATTTCATCTAAAACATCTAATTCTTCATTAATATCATATTCAAAACTTAAAGAATAGGATAATCCGCTACAGCCACCACCTTTAACACCGAATCTTAAGCGAACGTCGTCATCTTCTTCTTTCATCATTTCCTTAATTTGATCTCTAGCATTATCTGTAATTGTAAAAACCATCGTATGACCTCCTTTTAAGATCGTGAGATTAATTACTTTGCTAATAATTCAACACCGTATTTATCTAACGCTTTATAAATCGTTTTTAAACGAGGGATTCCTTCAGCCACTAATTCATCATTCACTAAAACAACGGGATAAAACAACTCTTCCTCAAACACACGTTCAACAAAACGTTGATGTTTTTCATCGGATTGCTCTTCTTCAATATCAACATATTCATAGCTAATGACATCATCAACATATTTTCGACCAATCGCTGCTTGCAACCATTCATACGTATCTTTAGATCCTGGAGCCCCTACACAACTTGGACAAATTTGATCCGCTCCATATACAGTAACTGTCACAGCTTTATCTCCCATTGTTAGATCCCTCCTTTAGTTACCTAAACATGATAACAGTTACTTTCATTTTACAAAATTGTATGGAAAAGATAAAATAATAAGTACCAAGCATTTAAACTTAATGATTTCTCATAGATTTTTTGCTAAGTTCATCATATAATAATAAAAGGAAAGGGGAAGATGAATCATGCGTGAACAAGTTCAAGAAGTGTTAGACAAGTTACGCCCATTTTTACTACGCGACGGCGGAGATGTTGAACTGGTCGATGTCGATGATGATGGTATTGTGCTTCTTCGTTTAATGGGCGCATGTGGCAATTGCCCAAGCTCTGCTATCACACTAAAAGCTGGGATTGAGCGCGCATTAACAACTGAAGTTCCCGGTGTTAAAGAAATTGAACAAGTTTTTTAAATGAAATCCTTAAAAGCAGACAGAATCAATTTGTCTGCTTTTTATTATGCATTTATTGGTGTAAGCACCTCTCCTTTGGTGAAAAAAGATTGTAAATTTTTTAAACATAAATTTATCATATTTTCTCGAGTCTGTCTACTCGCTGAACCAATATGCGGCAAACAGATAACATTATTTAACTGCATGAGCGGATGATTGGATGATATCGGTTCATCTTTAAATACATCTAGTCCAGCTGCTGCAATTTCCCCTGATTCCAGTGCTTTGTATAAAGCTTCCTCGTCAACGATTTGTCCGCGCGATACATTAATAAAAATGGCGGACGATTTCATTTTTTTAAATGTTGATGCATTAAATAAATGTTTTGTCTCTTGAGAAAGTGGAACTAACGAAACGATAAAATCTGCTTGTTTGATCAATTCATCAAAAGAAGCGTAAACAACATTAAGTTCATCTTCGGCTTCAAATTTTCTTGTTCGATTATGATATAAAATATTCATTCCAAAACCTTTTGCGCGTCTCGCGACAGCCTCGCCAATTCTACCCATCCCTACAATACCAATTGTTTGTTTGTAAACATCAGTTCCAGCGAGTAAAAATGGTGACCAATGTTTCCATTGATCATCTTGAATCAAACGGTTCGCCTCAATTAATCTTCGGGCTGTAGCGAGTAAAAGTGTAAATGTTAAATCTGCCGTCGTTTCCGTTAATACATCTGGTGTATTCGTTACGATGACATGATGTTTACGGGCGGCTTGCACATTTATATTATCATACCCGACAGCTAAATTGGCAACGATTTTTAAATGTCGCGCATGAGTCATAAGCTCTTCATCAATTTGCTCTGTCAACATACATAATAAACCATCAACATTTTTTACTTCTTGTAAAAGTGTCTCACGTGGGATTGGCGTTTGATCAGATGAATACATGCGAAATTTGAATTGATTTTCATACGGCTTTAAAAGGTGTTGCGGAAGCTTTCGCGTAATATAAATAAGCGGCTTACTCATCTTTCAATCATCCTCGTTGGAAAGATTTACATCCATTGTAGCATAGGAATTCGTTTATTGTCATGATGCATATATGAAGAAAAAAGTCGTTTTAAATTTTTTTCGTATAACGTTTGTTTTTGCAAAAGATCCTTGTATAAAGTGTAACAATCTTGATTTGAATGGCTAGAAAAACTAAGCTCTAAAAAATCTAGCATATGAATCGGATAAAGCAATCTGGCGTATAGAAGGCGCCAACTAAATTTAGACAACGGACGAATTGTTTCATAATGAAATAAAAACTGCTTAATCGTTTGAACAGAGTCTTCCTTCAACAGACGTTTACGAATATATTCAGCAATATCCCTTACAGGATGATCGTAAAATAAATCATTTAACCAAATAATCGGCCGAAGTAGTTGTTCATCGTACCGTAAAAATGTTATCGTACCCCGATCATTCATATTGTATAACGATTCAGCTTCTGTCTCGTTCATATACTGAATGGCATTTTCGCTTATACCGATTACATATGGTAAACTATCGATCACTAAGTTATAAAAAGTATCTTCATGATCATTCATTTCCGTATAAACATGCTGTTCAATTTTTGTAAGTTTATGGATCCAAAGTTCTTTCCACTTTCCGTAACTTGAAATATACTGTGGCTCATGCATGTAATGAACAGTACAGTCATGAAAATGTGCAAGCAATGCACCGTGTGATTGTTTTAAATCATTCTTAAACATTAAAACTTGCATCACAATATACAGTATATTATGATATCGCGTAAGCCACTCTCCGTATATGTTTTGAATTGGAAAAGCGGTATGTGCGTACTTATTTTCAACTAAATAATACGTTAAAGCTGCTTGTTCCATAAGAATCGCTTCATTGCTATGTACAGGTTTAATAAAATAAACAACATCAGATGTTCGATAACCTATATGTCCGTCGATTACAATTTTTTCTTCAATAAAAATTGCATAATAATTTTTTAATAAATTTTCCATACACTAACTCCTTTAAAATGCTTATGTTTATCATTATATGCAAGTCACCAAGAAATCTTCACTCAATCGATCAAATATAGAAAGAATGGTGAAAGCAATGAGTAAAAATGAATTAGAATTAAAAGCATATAAATTGCTACACAAGCGAGGCGTAACAATTCATGACATTGCCGAACTCGTGTACTATTTACAGTCCACGTATCATGAAGAATTAAGCATGGAAGATTGTCTTTATAACGTTAAGAAAGTGCTTGCAAAACGTGAGGTACAATACGCAGTATTAACAGGGATTCAACTCGACATGTTGGCAGAGGAAAACAAATTAAAACAGCCACTACAAGATACGATTGCTACAGACGAAAGTTTATATGGTATTGATGAAATTGTCGCCTTTTCAATTGTCAATGTGTATGGATCGATTGGATTTACAAATTATGGCTATATCGATAAACAAAAACCGGGGATTTTAAAGCATTTAAACGATCGCTCAACGGGCGAAGTACATACATTTTTAGACGATATCGTTGGAGCCATTGCCGCAGCGGCATCAAGCCGACTTGCACATGCTACTGCAGATGACAATGAAAGTTCACTTGATGATTAACGATCAAAAGGATCAGCAAAAATAAATTTGCTGATCCTCTTGTTAATAAACCTTAGACATTCCAATCAGATAAATTGTTGACATAATAAGTTGGTTTTTGTTTAAGCTGATCATACATATCTTTCGTCGTTACACCTGTAAATACGAGCAATGTGTCGATATCACTATTGATTCCAGCTAAAATATCAGTATGGTAATTATCTCCTACCATAATCACATCTTTTTTTGCTACACCTAACATCGTTAAAGCTTGTTCCATTATAATCGGCTCTGGCTTTCCAATAAATGTCGGTTCAACGCCAGTACTTTTTGAAATAACCGATGTAAGTGCACCATTTCCTGGAACGAGTCCACGCTCAGTTGGAATAGCGACATCACTGTTTGTTGAAATAAATGTAGCACCATTTCTTACAGCTAAAGTAGCTTGGGATAATTTTTCATATGTTATATGACGATCAATGCCTATGACTACATAATCACAATATATATCATTGACAACATGTAATCCTTCATTTTGGAGTGCCTCATACAACCCGTGCTCACCGATGACCATGCAACGGGCATTTTCTAGTTGACTTTTAATAAACTTAGCTGTAGCAACGCCTGAAGTAATGATATGATCGGATGTCGTTGGGATGTTCATATTTTGAAGCTTTTGTGCAACATTTTTTCGCGTGAGAGATGAATTATTCGTTACAAACAAATGAGGAATATCTCGTTCTTTTAATGTATTGATAAAAGGTATAGCTGTTTTGATCGGTTCATTTCCTCGATACATCGTTCCATCTAAATCGATTAAATATCCTTTGTATGTACACAATACTAAAATCCTCACTTCAATTATTTTCATTCTTCGTTTTCGGCTTCGTTATAATCCATTTACAAAAGTTATCACCACGGGTAATACACGTTTTAGAAATAACATTGCTTTCTGAAAAAATTTCCGATAAGACCTTTTTTTCATTACTGCAAAGTTGTTTATATGTAGAAGCAATATTTAATATCGGACAGTTGTAATTCGTTATTTCATAGTGTCCTTCAGGTGTTTTTTCATATTCAATCATATATCCTTTTTCATCTTGAATACGGGCGACATCTGCCACTTTTTGATCAAAATCATCTGATTGAATGCGTTCATTAAAATAAGCTTTTTCTCTTTGTAAGCGTTGAGCGAGTACTTCTGTTACAGCTTGCTTACCTTGGACTGCTTCTAAATCTTGTAGTAGTTCAATGGGAAGTTGCTCATATTGATTAGGAAATGTTTGATGACCTTTCTCTGTTAATAAATAAACGTAATATGGTCGACCGATTTCTTGTTTAACCTCTTCTCGCGTAATAAATCCTTGTTGTTCTAATTCATTTAAATGTCTTCTAACAGCAATTTCTGAAATTGTAAAATAATCCATAATTTCCTTAATCGTACTTTTATGATCTTTTTTCAAAATATTCAACAATTTATCTTTTGTGGAGGCACGTTTTATCATTTGGATCACCTACATTATTCCTTTGAAAAAGCATGAGCAACACCTGACTCCTCATCTAAATAGGTCTCAACGTATGGACTAAAATTTTTAAGTGTATTTTTATGAGTCAGCATAGTTGTTTTAATATATTCATGATCAACGTTTAAATAATCTTGAACGACAGATTTTCGTAACTGAATAATTTGCTTATAAGCCCTTTCATCTTGCTTAGGTAATACTTCTTCGTCAATTAAAATATCGATAATATCTTCATAACTTCCGGGATCACGCATAATAAAGCCGTCTATCATCATGTTTCCTACATCTAAAATTGATTCTATTACCATGTGAGTGATTCGCTCTAAGCCTAATCGTTCCATATCAGAATCAAATGTATATAGATCTAACTGCTCAAGTAACTGATCAATATAGGAAAGCGTTTTTCTTATTTGACTACGGTTCACAAAGTACATGTTTTACTACCTCCATATGTGCTATCTTCATCATATCATATCTCATGCATTGGACAAAACATGATACTTACGATGTTGAATGTTATACTGTTAATTAAAACTATTTATACAATTATAAAAAGGGTGATCGTTGTATGAGTCTCTTAACATATGATCTTCTTAATTTAGATGCAACCTCTCTTTCCGAATTGATTATTTCAAGAAAAATGTCGATCGAGGAAATCGTTACAGCGTATATTAAACATATTCAGACGATCAATCCATCTTTAAATGCTCTTGTTGAAGAACGATTCACAGAAGCTTTAAAAGAGGCTAAACAAAAGGACAAGCAACTTCCAGCAAATATATCCGATCAGCCATTTTATGGTATTCCTATCAGTATTAAAGAATCACTAAACGTAAAAAATATGAAAACGACCGGTGGATTAATACATCGGAAAAATTTTGTCGCTAAGGAAGATGCCGCGGTTGTTCACACATTAAAAAATGCAGGAGCCATTATATTAGGAAAAACGAATACACCAACATTATGCTTTTGCCAAGAAACAGATAATAAATTATATGGACGTACAAACAACCCGTGGGATCTTACGAGAACATCCGGTGGTTCAAGTGGTGGCGAAGGCGCGTTACTTGCAGCAGGTGGATCAGCCATTGGAATTGGTTCTGATATTGGTGGATCTATACGTGTTCCAAGCCATTTCAATGGTATTGTCGGTTTTAAACCTGGCAAGTTTCAAGTATCTAGCGAAGGCCATTTTCCTTCATTTTCAATACCATTACAACAACGCATGGAAGCGATTGGTCCGATGGGTAAGTCAGTTCGTGATATAAGACGCCTATATCAATTGATAGCCAATAAACCAATGACAACACAATCATTAGAGAATGTAACGATTGATATTTTACCGTCAAGCATTCCTTATCCATTATCACAAGATACAATTCATATGTTAAATACAGTTGAGCAATTTTTAAATAAAGATTTTCCCACCACGCGTCAAATACCACCCTTTTTTAATGAAAGTGCACAACTATGGCAGGAAATTATGTCTATTGATGGCGGTGACCATATCAAAAAATTAGCGTTTGCTAAAAATTCATCCAATCTAATCTTTTCCTTTATTAAGGAAAAATTAACAAAGAACACTGATATGCATCAATATTTAACTTGGGCACTCATAGGAACAAAAACATTTAAGCCATCTAAAAAACGAATCAAGGAAATAAAGACAATCATTGCTGAAGGTGATCAAACATTAGATGAATATTTACAACATCGACTACTTATTTTTCCCATTTATCATACTACTGCTTTACCACACGGTAACGTTTACCGCGAAATATTTTCAATTCGCAAAACATTTTTAAAGTACATGCCTTATATCGCTTACAGCAATGTGTGGGGTCTTCCTTCTTTAGTCGTTCCCATTAATCATGATGACAATTCCCTGCCGATGGGTATACAAATTATGAGTGCAAATGGAAATGAAGACAATATTTTCAAATTAGGTGAACTGCTTGAGGGAAACTTTTATCTTTTCAAACGTTGTTATCATTTAAATCATTAAATACCAACTTTTGTATGATTATATTTAGCTTACGTTCGCACATCCTAAAGGTAGAGAAAGGATGAAAGCTTATGGATGAACATAATGACAAGAAATATGCTAATTTTTCTAATGCAAGAAATATACACCAAGATTTAATACCTGAAGAATATCCAGAAGGTGCTTACGGTTCACCTATTAGAAGCGATCAACCAGTTTATGGTAAATCAACGTCATGGAAAGAGGGCCAACGTCGCCAAAGTCCTTTCGCTTATTCATATCGAGAAATTCATAAAGATCTGCCAAGACAAGCGCCTGGAGCTCATCCAGTACCTCGAGAAAATGACCATAATGAAAAACAGTAGTTCGTCTTTGAACTACTGTTTTTCGTTTGATGTATTAATATTTGACTTTTTTGAGCACAAAATACGCGCATCCAAAATTACAATACTCATATAAATAATCTTCCAATGTACTGATTTTCGTATCGTATGTCGCTTTAGCATGTTCATCATGATAAAAACCTTTTAACCGAAGCTGATTATAACCCCAATCACCAACAACATAATCATATTTTTTAAGTATTTCAGAATAACGCTCGGCTAAAGCTTTTTCTTCAAAACCATTGTTAATATTTTCAATTACTTCATATTGAATACCGTGTAAAGTAACCAATCGAGCCACCCCACTCTTTAGTTATATACAGTTTATCACAAATGAAATGTTTTGTAATCCGTATGAAATGAGGTCATTTATTACAAACTATATTGTAAAGAGCGATAAACTCTCATATGAAAACGATACTTTTCCATTTATTTGCTTGATACTTCTTTTAAATATATAGGCTTATAACACACAAGTTACGGTGAATGGTGATATATTAAATTCAAGTCAATGAGATCTTAAACAAACACCAAAAGAGCGTGAAATAAATAATCTAATCGCCTATATACGATATAAAAGAGATGAACTCGAATTAAACGATCCCGAAAAAGATCATAAAGTTTGCTACGCTTAATCGTGATCAGTTAGTTCATATGATTACACAAGTTATTTTACAAGGTGATGGTTATGAGGAAGTAGCTACACTCGTTTACCGATCGCAAAATATTAATTGCATATAAAGAAAACGATATAGCAGATATTGCATAAAAAAACTGCTGTATCTATTAGGCCACGTTATTTCAATATTTACGTTACAAATAATGAAGTGATTATGAAAGATACACAGTCCTTATCATTAAAGTATACAAAATAGAAATGATGATCAAACGATTGAAAAAATCATTCAAAAAATGAACAGATCTTCTAAAAGGTAATGATAACCACCGATCATTATATAGGACTATCCGAATATCCATTAAGGCGGTTGGTCCTCATTTTTAAAAGGAATTGATTTAATGACGAGCAAAAAACATACATTGTTTATAATGATTATTTTACTCATTTTTGTTTGTCCGCAAACGACATTTGCAAAAGAAAAAGACCTTCAACAACAAAGGATGGCTTTATATAAAAAAACTGAAGCTTTAACACAAATTCCGTGGTATTATTTAGCTGCTATTGATCAATATGAACGTCATATAAAAACGAATGATACAGAAAAACAACTGATCTCTATCGATATTCCCGAAGAAGAATGGTTTGGCGCTGGCAATCAAAAACATCACAAAGATGAACGGATCATTCAAAATTTTAACGGGATTGGACGTGATGGTGACGGTGATCTTCAAGCGGATCCTAATAATCCGGAAGACATTTTATATACAATTGCTCATCTACTCGCATCGTCTGGTTTGACAAAAGATGATATCAAAATAGCCCTCTGGAATTATTATGAACGCGACTTAACCGTGAAAACAATTATGAACACAGCGCGCATTTTTAAAACATATGATACCATTCGTTTAACGAAAAGAGATTTTCCTGTTTCACTTAATCATAATTATAGTTACCGAAATACTTGGGGAGATCGACGCGGGTTTGGTGGTGTACGTATTCATGAAGGGACAGATATTTTCGCGAATTATGGAACACCCGTTAAGTCAACAACATATGGCATCATCGAATTGATGGGGTGGAATGTATATGGTGGTTGGCGCATAGGAATAAGAGATATTAACAACGTATATCATTACTATGCACATTTAAGCGATTATCATAAAGATATTGACGTTGGTCAAATCGTTGAACCGGGCGATCCCCTCGGTCATGTCGGGTCTACTGGATATGGCCCACCTGGAACATCGGGAAAATTTCCACCACATTTACATTATGGCATGTATAAAGATAACGGCTATAGTGAATGGTCTTTTGATCCTTACCCTTATTTACGTCGGTGGGAACAAATGGCTCAAAAAAATAAGCAAGGGCTTTAAAATATTAAGAAAGGACCCTTGCTTTAATATTTATTTTAAAGATTTGGATTCTTTCCCTACCTTAACAGCATGCCAAATGCTCGCAGCTAATCCTCCCCATACTAAAGCAATCCCGATGATCATTACAACGATGGAACTTCCACTCATTTACTTCGCCTCCCTTGTTGACTCTGTTTCTTCTATCGTATCAGTTTTACGTTTCCATTTAAGGAACGATAAAATGATTGCAATAATGATAACAGCGATAGGAATTGACCACCCGCCATATAATATAAACGAATCCGGATAACCTTCGTAATTTCCTGTCGGCGTTTCAAAACGTTTTAATAAATTATCTCTTAACAATTGATATAACATATAGCCGAGCACAACTGGTGTAATAACTGTTAAACTTACCGTCCACCATGGGCCAATTTTTATATCGGAAAACTCATCAGCATGTTTGTGAAGGTTTTTAAGCTCACGTAAAATCCAAGCGATTAAAACAACTTCAACGAGTCCAAGAACAGCTACACCAAACTGGTTAATAAAGTAGTCAGCCGCATCAAGAAAATTAAGTCCTCCCCGTGTTGCATATACAAATGAAACGAGTGCAGCTAAACCACCACCGAATAATACAGCTTTCTTGCGAGAAATATTAAATTTATCGACTAAGCCTGCGATATATGTTTCGCTAATGGACATAAGTGATGTTATACCTGCTAACACGAGCGATGCGAAGAATAAAAATCCAAATAATTGATTAAATGCTGGCAGTTGATTAATGATTTCCGGAAATACCATAAATGCTAAGCCAACACCATCAGCCGCTAAATCATCAATCGCAACCCCTGATTGTGTCGCCATAAATCCTAAAACACCGAAAACACCAATCCCAGCAAGCACTTCAAAACTAGAATTTCCAAAACCGACGATAAACGCATTATTCGTGATATCTGATTCACGTGGTAAATAACTGGAGTAAGTAATCATAATCGCAAAAGCAATAGACATACTAAAAAATATTTGCCCATAAGCAGCTACCCATACATTACCGCTTAAAATCTCGCTAAAATCAGGTTTGAAAAATGCATCTAGACCGCTTAAAGCGCCTGGTAATGTAACTGAGCGTATGACGATAATTAGAAAAACAATCATTAATGTTGGAATCATAATCCGGTTTGCTATTTCAATCCCCCGTCTGACACCACGATAAAGTATGCCTAAGATAACGAACCAAACTATAATTAATGGAATAAGGACACCTGGTACAAAACCGCCAAACTGACCAGGGTCAGCTACTTTTAAATAATTTTCAACAAAGAAGGTTGTCGTATCCGACCCCCAGGATAAGTTAAAAGAAAAGATTGCATAAGAAATTGCCCAAGCGACAATGACGGAATAATATGTCGATATAACAAATGCTACTAGAACGCCCCACCAACCAATAAATTCAGTGCGTTTATTCATTCGACGAAAGGTTAATGGGGATGAACCGCGATATTTGTGGCCCATTGTAAATTCCATAATTAAAATTGGAATCCCAGCTGTTAACAAAGCAATTAAATATGGAATAAAAAATGCGCCTCCACCATTTTCATAAGCTACATATGGAAATCGCCATATATTCCCAAGACCGATGGCCGATCCCGCTGCAGCTAAAACAAATCCTGCTCGTGTTCCCCATTGTGAACGTGTTTGCATTTTATAATCCCCCTTAACTATTACCACCTGCCGATTATTTATTTGCAAAAATTTTAACTTTTTACAATATTTATTGTATTATACGAAAGACAAGTTGTCAAAGTGGAGATAATTTTCTGTAATTTTTAAGTTATTCCTCATTAAAATCTTCTTTGGGAACTGAAATCGATGGTCCACCATCATTATCGTGACTAAAAAAATCTGGTACATCTCCCATAATGACACGCGAATCAATAAAGACACGTGTACTTACATCAGCAACAGTTGTTGAGAAAGGAATAACGATTTGTACTTGTACAGAAACAGGTATATAAATTTCAAACAACGCCGCATTTACACCAAATTCTTTAACTTCATGAATCACATCTGAACGTAAATTTCCGACAATTTCAAAGTGAACTGGAATTTTTGGTCCTAAATTTGCTAACATTGTACTTCCTGTCGCTTGCCCAATTGGTATTTCTACAACTGTAGGATCTTTATCTGCAAGATCACCTACAGAATCACCAAACTCCACTGGCGGTAAATCAGGATCATCCGTATCTATTTGCTCACCTTTATTCATCCCATATAAAAAATATTCTGCTCGATCTGTAGCTGTTCTTAAAGCACGATTTACAGCTGTAGAATTCCAACCTAAAGTTGCCACGTTTCCCTGGGAATCAGTCGTCATATCTACAAGATCATCAAAACTAATTTTCTCTGTCGATTTGACGGCTGCATTAATTGTCCGTGTTGCAAATTCTGTTGTTTTTAGTTCTGCAATTTCCATAAGTGGTGGCCGAATGCCACGGTCAATAATCCAAATCGTTAACAATATAGACATTAGAAACAATATTACAGTCATTAACAATATGTAACGTATGGGAGGTGGTCGTAGACCTTTTCTCATTCTTCGATGCTTTAACATTAAAAAATCCCCCTTAGAAATAATTTATGCTTGTTTTAAAAAAGTTAGAATAAAACGTATAAAAAAATGCTTCCCATAAGGAAAGCATTTATGAATGATGCTTAATAACTCTTATTATTTTTCAAAATGATATTGTAACGTTTTAACTAATAAATCGCGAATGAATTCAGGTACATAATATTGTTTAGATTTTGCTTTAGCAATTTGCGGAAGTAACCGACCGAACGTAAACGTATCTGCTGTAGCTACCTTATACGTTGCATGAGGTTGTAAAGGTTTATTATTAAAACTTACTGATTTGACATATTCTTCGCCATTTTTATGAACTTCTGTTTTAACGTGCAATTTTGCAAATACCATTCGTCCTAATACTTCACCACGGAAACCAAATCCTTTTAATTGTAACTCAGTAAAATCCTTTGATAAGGATCCACGAATAACTTCAAGCAATTCATCGCCATTTAGCTCAACAACGCACGGATTAATCGGATGAGGACAAATGCGATGAATATCTTTGTATGTAATATCGCCAGCAGCAAATTGGTCTAACAATAAGCCAGCATTCAACATCCCACAATCTGCACCTGTCCATGACGTTAGCATGTCTGTAAGCTTTTGCATAATATTTGTCGCTTTAAACCAATTAACCTCTAAAGGCTTCTGAATTGTAACAACCGGTTGTTCAAGTATACGTGTTGCTTCCTCTTCTAATTCGTTTAATTTTTGTTCAGTCGTCAAATCCTTAGGCAAATGTGTTATATCTGTCGTATAAGCTTCCATGTTGATTAGTTTTTGTTTAGCATGATCCCACGTTAAAATAACTTCACCTACAAACATACAATGTTTACCTGCTGCTGTGATTAATGTTTCATTTACCTTTTCTCCACTGCGGAGTAAATGGTGTGTATGCCCACCAATAATAACATCAATATCAGGAAAGTGTCTTGCAATTGCTCGATCTTCATTTAAACCAAGATGTGATAATAAAATAATAACATCACATGTTTCTTTTAAAGGTTGTAAATATTTCTCCAATGTCGTAAAGGGTTGTTCAACATGCCAGCCAAGTAAATGATAAAATGCATTAAAAGGTGCCGTTAAGCCTAATACACCAACATTCACACCTTGTTTAGATGTTAATTGAGTCGATGTATGAAGCCAAGTAGGCTGTTTTAGCCGCTGACTATATAAATTTGAACATACAACTTTAAAGGAAGCTTCATCATATAATTCATACAAATCTTCATAAGCCATCGTAATTCCTTCGTTATTACCGATCGTAATTAAATCATACGATAAATCGTTAAGTAATTGCACATTTGCTTTTCCCATATATGCCTCTGTAATCGGATTTACACGATCCATATGATCTCCAATATCAACGAGCCAGCAGGACTTATTTTCTTCACGTTTTTTTAAACGTTCTGCCTTTAAATATGTAGCAACTTGTGGCCAATGTTCAAAATGACTATGTAAATCATTCGTATAAAATAAATGGATATTTTCCTTCATACACGAATACTCCTCATAAAATGTGTTTATAACGACTAACTAAACATAAGTCTTAAACCAATGACAATTAATACGAAACGAAGTAGCCATTCAAGAATACGACTTTTTAATAATTGATTCACTTTCGCCCCTATTATACCACCTACCCAAGCGCCAGGAATGAAAAATAAAACATATGTCCAAGTCATATGTCCTAAAATGATATGTGTCACCGAACTTATCAAACTTGTGATTAAAATTAAAAACATCGACGTTGCCGTTGCTATATGAGGCGGTATTCTAAATAATAAAATCATTGTGGGAACAAACATAGCACCGCCACCAATGCCAAACATACCTGATAACATGCCGACGATTAGTGAAATAAAACTTGAAAGCCACACTGAAACTGTGTAATAATACGTCTCTCCATTGACAACAAATGTTCTTAATCCACGAGCATTTTGCGGAGTAACTTGATGTTCGACAGGTTCTCGTTTAATAAACATGAGCATTGATAAAAAAATAATGAGTATACCAAAATATAACGAAAAACGATCAACATCAACAAATTGATTAAGCCAGGATCCTAATATCCCCCCTGGTATACTTCCGAGCAAAAATAGTATTCCCGTTCGAAAATCAACACGATTTTTTTTTGCATAAGAAATCGTCGATGATAACGCTGTAAAAATCATGACAATAAGCGAAATGCTAACAATCGTCTGCGGTGTTGCCCAAGCAAAACTAGCTGAATATTGATGAAGGAATAACAGCGTTGGGATTAGGATGACACCACCACCTAGCCCGAGCAAACTTCCGGCAAACGCTGTGATTAATCCAATAGTCAAGCAAATGATAAAAATCAATGATATCCCTACCTTAATGAAAAGGTCATACATATATCATGTGTATTGATATGTTACATTTATTCATACAGTTCATTAAATGTTATGAATGAGCTAAAAATAAAAGGGCACTCTCAAGCCAGTTGACACTGAACTTGAGACTGCCCCCTTTTTTATTTATTCATGATAAATTAACCGATCGAGCCTTCCATTTCATACTTCATGAGACGGTTCATTTCAACAGCATATTCCATTGGAAGCTCTCTTGTAAATGGCTCAATAAAGCCCATAACAATCATATCTGTTGCTTCTTGTTCTTCTAGCCCTCTGCTCATAAGGTAGAAGAGTTGCTCTTCGGATACTTTTGAAACTTTTGCTTCGTGCTCTAAGGAAATATTGTCATTGTAAATTTCATTGTAAGGAATTGTATCAGATGTTGATTTATCATCTAGGATTAGCGTATCACATTCGATATTTGCGCGGGCACCATCTGCTTTACGACCGAAATGCACGATACCTCTATATGATACTTTACCGCCATCTTTTGATAATGATTTAGATACGATTGAAGATGATGTGTTTGGTGCTAAATGGTACATTTTTGCACCTGCATCCTGATGTTGGCCTTTTCCAGCAAATGCAATGGAAATAGTCATTGCTCGTGCCCCTTCACCTCTTAGAAGAACGGAAGGATATTTCATCGTTAATTTGGATCCCATATTACCATCAATCCATTCCATCGTTGCATTTGCTTCAGTTGTAGCACGCTTTGTAACTAAATTGTACACGTTGTTTGCCCAGTTTTGAATGGTTGTGTAGCGGCAGTACGCATCCTTCTTCACGAAAATTTCAACGACAGCTGCGTGCAGCGAATTCGTTGTATAAATCGGAGCTGTACATCCTTCAACATAATGGACAGAAGCCCCTTCATCAACAATGATTAATGTTCTTTCAAATTGTCCCATATTTTCTGAGTTAATCCGGAAGTATGCTTGTAAAGGTGCAGACGCCTCAACACCTTTTGGTACGTAGATGAAGGAACCACCAGACCAGACTGCCGTATTTAAGGCAGCAAACTTATTGTCTGATGCTGGAACGACTTTACCGAAATACTCTTTAAAGTACTCTTCATATTCTTGTAAGGCTGTGTCTGTATCTTTAAAAATAATTCCTAGTTTTTCTAAGTCTTCCTCTAAACTTTGATAGACGACCTCTGATTCATACTGTGCTGAGACACCAGCTAAATATTTTTGTTCAGCTTCTGGAATGCCGAGACGGTCAAACGTACGTTTAATTTCTTCTGGAACTTCATCCCATGTTCTTCCTTGTTCTTCAGAAGGCTTGACATAGTAAATAATTTCGTCAAAATCAAGTTCTGATAAGTCTCCGCCCCACATTGGCATAGGTTTACTGTAGAAGATTTCTAAAGCCTTTAGGCGTTCTTCGAGCATCCACTCTGGTTCATTTTTCATTTTAGATATTTCTTCAACAACTTCACGTGTTAAACCACGATCTGTCCGGAAAACCGAAACGTCTTTATCTTTAAAACCGTATTTATACTCGCCAATCTCAGGTACATTTTTCGCCACTTTAATAAACCCCCTTAATTTTTTATATTACTTATGATTGATCTTTAACACCTTTTTCCATTGCCTTCCATGCTAAAGTTGCACAATCTATTCGTGCTGGAAACTTCGATACACCTTCTAAAGCTATAATATCATCTAAGGCTAAATCTTCAGGATCTATCTTTTCACCAAGCATCATTTGCGAGAACTTTTCAGACATTTTGAGAGCATCTTCTAATTTTTTTCCTTTAACAGCCTGCGTCATCATAGAAGCTGATGCCATGCTTATAGAACATCCTTCTCCCTCAAACTTTATATCTTCCACAACTCCATCTGTAATCTTAAGCTGAAGCGAAATGCGATCACCACAAGATGGGTTATTCAATTCAGCTGTTAATGTGCTGTCTTCAAGCTGCCCACGGTTACGAGGATTTTTATAATGATCCATGATGACTTGCCTATACAATGTGTCGAGATTATTAAAAGACATTGCCAAAATACTCCTTCGCTTTTTGAAGTCCCTCAGCTAACCGATCTACTTCTTCTCTCGTGTTGTATAAATAGAAACTAGCCCGTGCAGTTGCTGTTACATCGAGCCATTTCATCAATGGCTGTGCGCAGTGATGGCCAGCTCGAACGGCTATTCCTAATGAATCAAGAACTGTTGCCGTGTCATGCGGGTGTATGCCATCAATGTTAAACGTTACAACAGCTGCTCTCTCTTTAGGTCCATATACGGTAATACCATCCATTGCGTCTAGACGATCGAGTGCGTATTGTGTTATTTCATTTTCATGTGCTTTGATCACATCAAAGCCTATATCTTCTATAAAATCTATAGCCTTTCCTAATCCAATCGCTCCAGCTATGATAGGTGTACCGCCCTCAAATTTCGCGGGAAGTTCTTTCCATGTTGCATCATATAAACCCACAAAATCGATCATTTCTCCACCAAATTCAACAGGTTCCATATTTTCTAAAAGCTCCCGCTTTCCATAAAGAACACCTATTCCTGTGGGTGCACACATTTTATGACCAGAAAAAGCGTAAAAATCGCAATTTAAATCTTGCACATCTACTCGCATATGTGGTGCACCTTGAGCACCGTCAACGACAACAACAGCATCGTATTCATGAGCAATGTTAGCAATTTCCTTAACTGGATTGATCGTGCCTAAAACATTAGATACATGTGCAATAGCAACGACTTTTGTATTCGGTGTAATTGTCTTTCGAACATCACTAAGAGAGATCGTACCATCCTCTTGAAGGGGAATATATTTTAAAGTCGCTCCTGTTGCCTTCGCTACTTGTTGCCACGGAATGATGTTACTATGGTGTTCCATCGGTGTTAGAACAATTTCGTCTCCCGTTTTTAAATTTGCTCTCCCGTAACTGCTGGCAACGATGTTGAGTGATGCCGTCGTTCCGCGGGTGAAAATAACCTCCGCAGAACTTTCGGCATTAATAAAGCGTCGAACTTTTTCCCTCGCCCCTTCATATTGATCTGTAGCCCTTGTTCCTAGTGTATGAACACCCCGATGAACATTAGAATTGTTTTCGCGATAATATTCATTTACTGCATCAATCACAGTTATTGGTTTTTGTGCTGTTGCTGTAGAATCTAAATAAACGAGCGGGTGACCATTTACCTCTTGATTTAATATCGGGAACTGTTTACGTATGGATTTTACATCCATTAGCCGATTTTCCTTTCAATGAGATTTCTCAATTGGTTTTTAACTGCCTCAATCGGAAGTACACTGACGACAGGTTCTAGAAACCCGTTAATAATGAGACGTTCAGCTTTTTCTTTTGATATCCCGCGACTCATTAAGTAATATAATTGAAGTTCATCGATACGACCGACGGATGCCGCATGACCTGCTGTCACATCATCTTCATCAATGAGTAAAATTGGGTTCGCATCACCGCGAGCTCTATCACTTAACATTAAGATACGAGACTCTTGTTCAGCGTTAGCCCTCGTTGCTTTATCTGCAATATCTCCAATTGCATTGAAAACGGCTGTAGATCGATCTTGCATAACACCGTGTTGAAGAATTTGCCCATCAGAATCTTTTCCGTAATGAACAGTTGTTGCCGTAAAGTTTTGGATTTGACGGCCACGACCGACAGTAACAGTTTTTGCGTTAGCTGTAGAGTGATTACCGATCAAGTGAGAAGCATTTTCAGAAACTGTATTTCCATCGTTCATTTGTCCTAAAGCCCAGTCAATAACTGCATTTTCATAAGCGACTCCACGGCGGTTAATATAAGATGTTGTACCTGCAGCGAAGTGATCAACACCACCATAAGTAACCTTTGCGTGATCATGAGCGATCACTTCAGCGACAATGTTTGAGACTGTTTCTTCTTCTTCATTTTGCGATAAATAGTTTTCAACGTAAGTCACTGAACTATTCTCTTCGGCAACGACAAGCACATGATTAAACAATGCAACTTCATTATCTTCTTGCCAAAAGATCGCCTGAAGTGGAACGTCTACTTGAACATCTTTTGGTACGTAAACGAATACGCCACCACTCATTAATGCTGCATGAAGCGCTGTTAAACGATGTTCATCAACTGATACAGCATCTTGCATATAATATTTTTTCACTAGATCCTCATGTTCGTTCATCGCTGTAAATATGTCCGTAAAAATAACTCCTTTTTCTTGTAACTCTTTACTTATAGCACTATATGCTACTGTTTGGTTGCGTAAAATAATGATATTTTCTGGCATTTGTTCGACATCAAAAAAGTCTTGAATATCTTCTGGGAGATGATTTAACGTTGAAATAACCTCACCATTTGCTTTATGTTTAAATTTGCTAAAGTTCCATCGTGATATATTCGTTTTATCCGGCTCAGGCATTGCAAGATTTTCTGCCTGATCGAAAGCTTGAAGCCGTAGTTCTCTCATCCATTCCGGTTCATTGTTATCCTGTGAAAATTGCGTAATATATTCTTTATTGTATGGAAAATTTGTTGTAACAGTCATATACTTATCCCTCCTAACGATTCACCTATTTATCCAACCGTAACATCTTCAATGCCTAATTCTTCTTTAATCCAATCGTAACCGTCAGCTTCTAAACGTTTGGCTAATTCAGGTCCACCAGATTTTACAATGCGCCCTTGCATGATGACATGAACATGATCTGGCGTAATATAGTTTAATAAACGTTGGTAGTGTGTAATAATTAAGCAACCGAAGTCATTTTCTTCGCGCAATTTGTTGACAGCTTTAGAAACAACTTTTAACGCATCTATATCTAACCCAGAGTCGATTTCATCTAAAATAGCTATTTCTGGTTTTAACATCATAAGTTGAAGAATTTCGTTTCGTTTTTTCTCTCCGCCTGAGAAACCCTCATTCAGATAACGCTGAGCCATATTTTGATCTATTTCTAAGTCATCTAGCGCACCATCCATCTCTTTAATAAATTGCATGAGTGGAATTTCATCGCCTTCTTCGCGACGTGAATTTATTGAAGAGCGTAAGAAGTCCGATGTTGTAACACCGCTAATTTCACTTGGATACTGCATTGCCAGGAAAAGACCGGCGCGTGCACGCTCATCTACGTCCATTTCTAGTAGGTCTTCACCGTTGAAATGAACAGAACCTTTTGTAATTTCATAGCTTGGATGACCCATAATCGCTTGGGCGAGTGTCGATTTTCCTGTTCCGTTTGGCCCCATGATTGCATGGAACTCGCCACTTTTGATTGTTAAATTAATTCCCTTTAATATTTCATTACCTTCAACAGACACGTGAAGATCCTTTATTTCTAAAGTTGATTCTGCCATATCGATACCTCCAAATATCTAATATTAAATGTTGAGTCATATCCTTTGCTTTTAGACCATTAAGTATTCTCAACTTATTCTCATTACAATCTTAAATCATTTCGAAAGTATTATCAACTATTTTATTTAAGACAAATGAGAATGCGAAACATCGCTATTATAACTCATCATTTGTCAAAGCTTACTGATTGATTGCAATTGATAATCATTTGCAATCACGAATGCTTTGCTTGTACAACTTATAGTAACACATCAAGCGAAAGAAACCAAAATAGATGTACAAGCTTTAGGAAGAGATTAAAATCATTTGGAAAGTTGTCATTTCTATTAAATATTCATGAGTGATCGATATGAGTAAATTGATCCGATCTATATTTCATTAGGTAATAATATATATTGACGATTGATTTAAAAGCATACACTTTTTCTTTCACTTTGCCATCAACTTTTATGAGTAGACATGGTACACTTTCCACTTGCATATCTTGCATAAATTGCGGATGTAGTGAGGCATTCATCTCATAAAAAAGATTTTCACCATGGATTGCCTCTATTTTTTCAAGCATGCCACGTGCTATGTGACATGTTCCGCAAAATGGGGTATGAATATATAGAAAAAAGCTATCATCTTCTAATTGTTTTTGAGTGATCTGTTGCAATTGTAAGTCACCTTTTCTTCATCAATTTTAAATGTATCTTATATCTATTGTGTAATATACTTAGGATTTTCGCATAATGAAATGCTTTTAAAGCTTTTACTTTATTTATGACTTTTTAAATTGCAAATAAAACGGATCAACGGCAATATGCTTACTAACGATAGCTGTCGCTAAAACATCTTCAGGTGTTGTTGCAACTTCACGAAATTCTTCACTAACATAAATATGTTTGGCATGTGGAAGTTCCCTTGCTAATTGTTTTCTCAGTTGAATCCCTGCTTTATCTTCATCGACGAGTATAAATACTTCTTTATGATCTAAATCATATGTTTCAAGCAATTCATCAAATCGTTCAATGCCAAAGGTTCCATGTGTGCAAACGATCGTCACGTCCTCGTCAATTACTTTTTCAACTTGCTTTTTATCAGTTAACCCTTCTACAATAATAACAGTATTCGGTCCATGCTCAGACATTTCATCTCATACACCTTTCTTAAGCAAAATATACGCAATAATTCAAATAAGGCTGACTAGCAACATAAGCTAATCAGCCTTACATAAGTATTATTGACTACTCTTCCTCAACAAATGCTTCATACTCTTCAGGAGATAGTAAATTGTTCATCTCTGATTCATCTGCTAGTTCAATAACGATCATCCATGCTTTATCGTATGGCGATTCATTGACGAACTCTGGACTATCTTCAAGTTCCTCATTAATTTCAACAATTTTTCCACTGACTGGGGCATACAATTCAGATACAGTTTTCACAGATTCTACACTTCCAAAGGGTTCATCAACCTCAACTTCTTCCCCAACTTCTGGTAATTCGACAAAAACGACATCGCCAAGTTCTGACTGGGCAAAATCGGTAATGCCTATCCAAACTTTACCATTTTCCTTTTTTACCCATTCATGTTCTTTTGAATATAATAATTCCGTTGGTAAGTTCATTCTACTATCCCTCCGCTATTAATATCAATTTCCACTATACAAGTAAATGTGTTTTTTTTCTAGTATTTCATATTATTTTGACAACCAATATTTTGTAAAATCCTCTTCCTTAAAGCCGACTGTTACATCTTTTCCATCTGTAACAATAGGGCGTTTGATTAACATGCCATCAGATGCTAAGTAATCAGCCATCTCTTCTTTACTTAATTCATTTATCTTCTCTTTCATATTCAGTTCACGGTAGCGTCGGCCACTCGTATTAAAAAATTTGCGCGCCGGCAATTGGCTCCTGTCCATTAACGTAAGGATTTCTTCTTTCGTCGGTGTTTCATCAACGATATGTATAGGTTTATAGTCTATATCATGTGTTTCAAACCATTTTTTTGCTTTTTTACATGATCCTCAATTTGGATACCAATAAAATGTAAGTGACATTACAAACACCTCCTTATTTTTTATTATGCTAGCAATTTCAAAAATTATTTTGCAGGTGTCTCACATAAAAGATTATATGTAACATTTTAACATGGTATAAAACAATATCAGAGGACTTCTTAATAAGTCCTCTGATCAATAGTTAAACGACATATTTTTCTTCTTTAATAATTTCATCAGCGATCATACGTTTTTGCTCGATGACATTAATTGGTGTGTGACGTGTTAGTTTACGTAAAGCTGAAAGCATCATTCGTAATTGATCTCCCTCTTCAACAGCAACAATAATTTCTTTAGCATCTGCTTCGATGCGGTTAAAAGCTTCTTGGACATACACTTCTGTATATAATAATTTTTGTTTATTTTTCTCTTCACCTGTTTGATTGAACGCTTTTTCTGTGCGTAATACCGCTGCTTCCATATTGTAAATTTCTGCAACCATATCAGCTAAATTTGCTAAAATTTCTTGTTCATTCTCAATCTTTTGCATATATTTTTCTGCGGCTAAGCCAGCTGAAAGTAGTACGATTTTTTTAGCATTTTTCAATAAATATTTTTCTTGTTCTAAAGGTTCATTACCTGGCTCTTCAGGCATCATCATCATTAGTTCTTCTTGAAGCCCTTGTGCTTTTTCCATTAAAGGTAATTCACCTTTCATTGCCTTTTTTAACAATGTACCAGGTACTAACAGTCGATTAATTTCGTTTGTTCCCTCAAAAATCCGGTTAATGCGGGAATCGCGATACATTCGCTCCACTTCGTACTCCTGCATATATCCATATCCACCATGGAGTTGCACCGCTTCATCAACAACATGATCTAGCAGTTCAGTACACATATACTTATTCATAGAACATTCAACTTGATATTCCGCAATAGCTTTAGCAACTTCACGGCCATCTTTCAACTGATCATCTGTAAGCGATCCCATCCGCTGTTCAAATAAGCCTACCGTTCGATAGACAGCACTTTCATTTGCATACGTGCGAGATGCTAACGTTCCGAGCTTTTCCTTTGTAAGTGAAAAACTTGAGATCGGCTTGTTAAATTGTTTGCGTTCATTCACATATTTTGTCGCAAGTTCAATACCTCGTTTTGAACTGCCAACACTTCCAATAGCTAATTTATAACGACCGACGTTTAAGATGTTAAAGGCAATAATATGGCCACGTCCCTTTTCACCTAATAAATTCTCAACGGGAACTTCTGCATCTTCTAAAATAAGCGTACGTGTTGATGAACTATTAATACCCGTTTTCACTTCCTCAGGCCCAGTTGATACACCAGGAAAATCACGTTCAACAATAAAAGCCGAGAAATGTTCACCATCAATTTTCGCATAAACGATAAACACATCAGCGAATGCGGCATTTGTAATCCATTGCTTTTCGCCATTTAAAATGTAATGTGTACCATCTTCATTTAAAGTTGCTGTCGTTTTAGCACCTAAGGCATCAGATCCTGAAGAAGGTTCTGTCAGTGCATAAGCTGCAATCATCTCTCCGGTTGCAAGTTTTGGTAAATATTTTTTCTTCTGTTCTTCATTGCCGAAGAAAACAATCGGCAGTGACCCGATGCCGACATGGGCACCATGTGTGATAGAAAAACCACCGGCTAAGGAAATTTTCTCCGTAATAAGTGATGAACTAATCGTATCTAAACCGAGTCCATCATACTCTTCTGGAATATCAGCACTTAAAAGCCCGAGTTCACCAGCTTTTTTAAGCAAAGATACAGAGTGTTCAAAGTCTTGTTTTTCAAGATTCTCAAGTACAGGCCACACTTCCCCTGTTACATAATCTTCAGTTGTTTGTGCAATCATGTGATGTTCTTCTGTAAAATCTTCTGGCGTAATAATGTCCTCTCCTGCAAAGTCTTCGACTAAAAATGCGCCACCTTGAATTAACGTTTCTTTTGTTTCACTCATCAGTTAATCATTCCTTTCTATGAATTTACTATTTATAGTAACTCAAGCACACCTGCTGCCCCCATACCACCGCCGATGCACATAGTTACAACACCAAATTCTACATTTCGACGCTTCATTTCATAAATAAGGCTTAATGTTAATTTTGTACCTGTACATCCTAGCGGGTGACCAAGCGCAATGGCGCCTCCATTCACATTAACGATATCGTGATTTAATCCGAGTGCCTCGATCACACGGACAGATTGTGAAGCAAACGCTTCATTTAATTCTATTAATCCGATATCCGAAAGTTCTAAACCTGCTAATTTTAAAGCTTTAGGAACAGCTTCTACAGGCCCAACACCCATTATTTCTGGTTCTACACCAGCGACAGCGAATGAATGAAATTTCGCAAGCGGTGTTAAACCTTCAGCTTTTGCTTTTTCATGATCCATGACGAGAACAGACGCAGCCCCATCACTCATTTGTGAGGAGTTTCCGGCTGTAACTGTCCCATTTACGGCAAAAGCTGGACGTAAAGTTGCTAAAACTTCAGCTGATGTATCTGGCCTTACCCCTTCATCCATATCGAATGTAAATGTTTGCTCTTCAACTTTATTATCTTTGCCAATCGTACGATTAACTACTTCTACAGGTACGATTTCATCTTTAAACTTACCTTCTTCAATCGCACGTGCTGCTCTTTTATGACTTTCAACCGCAAATTCATCTTGTTTTTCTCGTGATATGGAAAACCGTTTAGCAACTTCCTCTGCCGTATGTCCCATTGACATATAATAACCTGGTGCTTTTTCTACTAACGTTGGGTTCGGTTTGATCGTATGTCCACCCATTGGTATTAAACTCATAGATTCAGCGCCACCAGCAATAACTGTATCACTATGGCCTAACATCACGCGCTCAGCTGCATACGCAATACTTTGTAAGCCTGATGCACAGTATCGATTAATCGTAATACCCGGAACATCATTTTTTAATCCCGCTAAACCTGCAATATTTCGTGCCATATTCATACCTTGCTCAGCTTCGGGCATAGCACAGCCGATAATACAATCATCTATATTTCCGTCATAATCACCCGCCCGCTTTAATGTTTCTTTAATGGTAAGTGCTGCTAAATCATCTGGTCTCATATGTGCAAGAGACCCCCGATTTGCCTTTCCTACCGGGGTTCTTGCACCTGCAACAATCACTGCTTCTTTCATCATTCAACTCTCCCTTCTTATCATTAATTACGCAAAGGTTTTCCTTTCATTAACATATGTTGCATTCTTTGTTGTGTCAGTGGCTCACCAATTAGGCTTAAAAATGCCTCACGTTCTAAATCGAGCATCACTTGCTCATCAATCAATGTTCCTTCTTGAATTCTTCCACCCGAAAGAACATATGCTAATTTTTCTGCGATTTTAACATCATGGTCTGTTGCATATCCGCCATATTGAAGTGATTTTGCGCCTAAAAGCATCGTTGCATAACCTGCATCTCCAACAACAGGAATTTTTTCCCGTTTCGGTGCTTGATAATCATTCATAGCGAGCGATAATACTTTTTGCTTAGCGTCATGCAACAAATGATCTTGATTAACACTTATTTGATCATGGTCATCTAAATAACCATTCTCTTTTGCTTCAACAGCAGATGTTGAAACTTTTGCCATCGCTACTTTTTCAAAAACATCATTGGCAACTTTCGTTAAATCGATATCAACACCTTCGGGCATGTTTCGCAATTGTTTTAAATATAATTCTTTCGTACCGCCACCTCCTGGAATCAGTCCAACTCCAAATTCAACAAGCCCCATATATGTTTCTTGTGACGCTTGAATGGCAGCTGCAGGTAAAGATACTTCAGCTCCACCGCCGAGTGTCATATTAAAGGGTGCTGCAACGACAGGTTTATCGGCATATTTTATATTCATCGTCATATTTTGGAATTGCCGTATAACCATATCGAGTTCAAAGAAGTTTTGATCTTGAGCTTCCATTAACATTAAAGCTAGATTAGCACCGACACAGAAATTACGCCCTTCATTACCAATCACGAGTCCTGTATAATCCTTATTCTCCACTTCTTCAATGGCATCATTAACCATTTGAATAATATCAAGACCGATGGCGTTATTTTGTGAATGGAATTCAAGGACTAAAACACCGTCGCCGATATCAATTAAACTTGCGCCTGAGTTTTTCTTAATGACACCTTGAGATTGTTTAATCCGCTTTAAGTTTATATGCTTTTCATTAAATAATTGCCGTTTATAAGTTTTTTCACCTCGGTCGTAAAAGTAAACGTTGTTATTTTCCGTTTTATAAAAAGATGTATTACCTTCCTTAACAAATTCAAGGACCCATGCTGGAACCGTATCTCCCTCAGCTTGCATACGTTCAATCGATTTTTCAAGTCCAATGGCATCCCACATTTCAAACGGACCAATATCCCAACCGAAGCCCCAGCGCATCGCTTCATCAATCGCGACGATGTCATCGGCAATTTCTCCAACGAGATTCGCCGAGTAAATGAGGACAGGCTTAACGATTGACCAAACGAGATCCGCAGCTTTATCGCCTTTAGCTTTTACAAGCGCTTTCAATTTAGCACTGGCACCTTTTTCACGTTTAGCCATCTCTGTAGCTTCCGTTGATAACTTTTTGCGTTCTTCATATGTCATCGACTCTGGATTTAATTCATAAATGATGCTACCGTCTTTTCCTTTTTTCTTTAAATAAAATCCTTGACCACTTTTTTCACCGAACCATTCATTTTCCTGCATCTTTAACATAAAGTCAGGAATTTCGAAAGCTTCTTTTTCTTCACCTTCTACTTGCTGATATACATTATTTGCAACATGAATAAATGTATCAAGTCCTACAAGATCTAATGTTCGAAAGGTTGCGCTTTTAGGTCGTCCGATCAATGGCCCTGTTACTGAATCGACTTCTCCAATGCTATATCCATGTTTTAGCATTTCTTTGACAGTAACGAGTAAACCGTATGTTCCGATACGATTAGCGATAAAGTTTGGTGTATCTTTTGCTTCAACAACACCTTTTCCTAAGACATTTTCCCCAAATGTTTTCATAAATGATAAAACGTTCGGATCGGTATCTTTTATAGGAATAATTTCTAATAATTTTAGGTACCGCGGAGGATTGAAAAAATGTGTGCCTAAAAAATGTTTGCGGAAATCATCAGAACGCCCTTCCGCCATCGCTTCAACAGAAATGCCTGAAGTATTCGAACTAACAATCGTTCCTTTTTTACGATACTTATCAACATCAGCAAACACTTTTTTCTTAACATCTAAATTTTCTACAACGACTTCAATAATCCAATCAACTTCAGCAAGTTTTTCCATATCATCTTCCATGTTACCGATTTCAATTAAATCTAAACTTTTTTTCGAAGTAATTGGTGAAGGCTTTTGTTTTAAAAGTGCTCGTTTACTTTCTGCTGCGATCCGATTGCGAACAGCTACATCATTTAACGTTAATCCTTTTTGTTCTTCTTTTTTTGTAAGTTCATTTGGAACAATATCGAGCATTAACGTCGGAATGCCGTTATTAGCTAAGTGAGCAGCGATTCCTGATCCCATAACGCCTGAGCCAAGAACTGCTGCACGTTTAATTGAATATGTCATATGTATCCTCCTATCTTTTGAATGAATACTCATTCATTTTATTTGAAAAAATAAAAGGCTGTTTCAGCAGTCTTATATACTACTATAAATTATATATTAAAATTTCGCAATATATATAATTATATTTTTTTAAAACAAACGAATATTATAGCGAAATATTTAGTATTTTGAACTTGACAAAAGTTTTTATTTAAATCGTAATGATTATGATTTACAAATCGTAATCATTACGATAAACTCATAATACATTATGAAGGAGTTTGAACGATGAAAAAATATTTCATGATCAATATCATCATTTGTTTGTTCATTATTACTCTGTCATCTGTTTCATTTTCAAAACAACATGAAGACGCTCAAGATAACATTGTATATACGTCAATTTATCCGATTGAATTTGTCGTTCATCAACTTATTGGTGAGAAAATTACTGTTCGCTCAATTTATCCACCAGGTGTTGATGCTCACACATATGAACCGACGCTACATGAGACGATAAACATTGCAAACGGTGATGCTTTCATCTATTTGGGAGCAAATATGGAAGGTTTCGTCGATCAGTTAGCAAAAACTTTACATCAAGCCCAAGTTAATCTCATTGAAATTGGAAAACATCCTGAACTATTTGAAACGAATAAAGGTCGTGATAAAGATCCGCACATTTGGTTAGATCCGCTGCGCATGATAAAAATGGGTGCCATCATTAAAAATAAGTTAATCGATATTTATCCTCAATATGAACAGTCTATCGCAAGTAACTTTAAGAAGCTAAAAGATAAACTTTTAAAGCTCGATCAGAAATATCAAACAATCATGAGCCAAAAAAATGATCCAGAAATTATCGTATCCCATGCTGCTTTCGGTTATTTAGAGGATAGGTACAATATTAAACAAATTGCGATTAGTGGCTTATCTGCAAGTAATGAGCCGTCACAAAAAAAATTAACACGCATCTTACAATTAGCGGAAAAGAAAGATATGAAGTACGTCTTGTTTGAAAAAAATACAGCCAATCGACTCAGTACTATTGTTCAAGAGCAAATCGGTGCGAAATCTTTATATCTTCATAACTTAGAAGTTTTAATGACTGAAGATATTAACAAACGAGAAGATTATTTCTCACTAATGAGAAAAAATTTAAAGATACTAGACGAAGCAACGCAATGAGGAGTGGATAACGTGAAGACGAATGTTATATCACTAGAAAATGTTTCATTTAGTTACGGTCATAGGGAGGTTTTAAAAAATATAAATTTACAAATTCCCCGAGGTTCTTTTTTAGGACTTGTTGGGCCTAATGGTGGTGGAAAAACGACGCTTATAAAGCTCATGTTAGGGCTTCTTAAACCAAACAAAGGTCGTATTACCATTCTTAACCGATCTGTTGATCAATTTAAAGATTGGCATCGAATCGGATTCGTCTCACAAAAAGCAAATACATTTAATAAAGGATTTCCTGCAACTGTCTTTGAAGTCGTTGCCATGGGTTTAACAAAAAAAATCGGTTACTTTCGCTTTTTTACGAAAAAACACAAGGCAAAAGTGATGTATGCTTTAAAGCGCGTTGATATGGATACATATGCCAAACATAATATCGGTCATTTATCCGGTGGACAGCAACAACGCGTCTTTATAGCGCGTGCGCTCGTAGGAGATCCGGAACTTATGATTTTAGATGAACCAACGGTAGGTGTAGACTTTCAAAATGTCGAAAAGTTTTATGAATTATTACATCATTTAAATACGAAACAACACGTTACACTTCTGCTTGTAACTCATGATACAGGCGTTATGACGAAATATGCGACAGAAGTTGCTTGTTTAAATCAAACATTACATTTTCACGGCAAATCAGAAGAGTATACATCGCTTACAACAGAAGATTTAGCACGGATTTACGGACATCCTGTAAAACTCGTTGTCCATGATCATAAATGATAAAGGAGCTCAGCCATGATTTCACATTTAGCTGAATTTACGTTTTTACGCCATACACTATATACGAGTCTATTAATCGGCTTCATTGGGCCAATGCTCGGCACATTTCTCGTCGTCAGAAGACTATCACTTCTTGCAGATGCTTTATCACATGTAACACTTGCTGGTATTGCTTTTGGATTATTCGTAGAAAAAAGATTTTCCCTCACGCTGTTATCACCTATTCAAAATGGTGTTGTTTTTTCCGTCATTGGATCTATCTTTATTGAGAAATTGCGTTCAATATATAAAGGTTTTCAAGAGTTAGGTATTCCGATTATTTTATCAGGCGGTGTCGGTCTAAGTGTTATTTTCATTGCTTTAGCAAACGGTTTTAACACAGACCTTTTCAATTACTTATTTGGTTCTATTTCAGCCGTCGGTAAAGATGATTTTTTAACCATTCTCTTGATTACTTTAAGTGTTACGGTCGTTATTTTCTTCTTTTATAAAGAATTGCTCACGCTCTCATTTGACGAAGAACATGCAACAATGATCGGTTTACATACAAAACGTATTCATTTTTTATTTATGATCCTAATTGCTTTCGTCATTGCTGCATCCATTCGAATTGTCGGTGTCCTTCTCGTCACAGCACTTATGACGTTGCCTGTAGCAACAGCTATGCGCATTGCTAAAAGTTTTAAACAGTTAATATGGTTATCGATTAGTTTTGGCGAACTTGCAGTTGTCACTGGACTTATAAGCAGTTATTATTTAAGTATACCACCCGGTGGAACGATTGTAATGGTTGCTATTTGTTTATTATTAACGACAATAATCATTAACAAATTGCCGAGAAAGGAGTTTCAATCATGAATGTTCAAAAAGCCCTTAAGTTAATGAAGAAAAACGGCTACAAAATTACTAAAAGGCGAAAGGATATACTATCTTATTTTAAGCATGTTGATGGTTATCGAACAGCTAAAGATGTCATCGCTTATATGAGACAGAGACATGAAGGGATTAGCTTTGATACAATTTACCGAAATTTACATCTGTATAACGACCTAGGCATACTAGAATCAACCGAATTACAAGCAGAAAAGCACTTCCGAATGGCATGTACAACTGACCATCATCATCATTTTATTTGTAATGATTGTGGCGCGACGACAAAAATTAATATTTGTCCAATGGATGATGTTAAATTGAACTTAGCAAACTATTATATTGCTGGACATAAATTTGAGGTTTACGGCTTATGTCCGGTGTGTCGAATCGCATGAAAACATTTAAATTGTATTTATTGATCGGAATTGGTGGTGCTTTGGGGAGCTTAGCGCGATATAGCGTTTCTATAATAACTTTTGATTTTTTTCAAGGTAGTGTTTTTCCCATAGACACATTCATCACAAACTTATGCGGTTGTTTTTTTCTAAGTTTTCTTCTTTATCATTACATCAAAGAAAAATTAAGCGATGATTACTTTCAAGCTTTAACAGTCGGTATCCTTGGGTCCTTTACAACATTTTCTACAGTGATGGTTGAGACAATTACGCTATGGTCTCATCATTTACTGCTTGCGACATTATACATCGGATTAAGTATTCTTGGAGGGCTCCTATTTTGTTATATTGGATACAAGCTTGCAATGTAAGGAGGGCGATTATGGTTCATTTTTTATATGTTGGTTTCGGAGGGTTATTAGGAAGCATTGCTCGGTTTCATCTATCAATCTTAACGAAAAAACGTTTGCTTGGAACGTGGCTCTGTAATATAACAGGATCAATCTTGCTCGCATATGTGGCACATTTACATATTAATGATTTCATCAATGAATCCTTATGGCTTTTTAGTGGTGTTGGTTTTTGTGGCGCTTACACAACTTTTTCAACATTTGGTCACGAAACACTTCAACTTTTACTTGAAAAAAAATATAAACAAGCCGTAATCTATGTTTTGAGCTCTTTAATTGTAACATTATTCCTCGTTTTTCTCATTGTAACACCAGTAGTTTTATAAGAAGATTTAAAATAACACCTTTTTGATACGCTCCAATTGTTGTTTTAAATGTAATATATCGTTGTCGCTTACTTCAATGTTTCCATATCTTACTTTTTGGTATACGTCTAAATGTATGTCAATATTTATACGTCTCGCCCATTCTTCAATCGTTTCATATGAGAGACGTCTATATTTTGTTTTGGCCATTTGTCGCTCAAATTGGTACATCATTCGTCGAACTGGGTGTTGTCTCACTCGTAATAAATTACTTGCCAAACGTCTCAACGATCGTTTTCTACGCTCGCGCTTTTTTTGGAGTTGTTTATAAGAAACGTCAGCCGACGTTTCAGACAACTGCTCTCGTCTAAATTTTTTACGGTAATAGCGAACAAATATCCATACAAATAAACTCAACAATAACAATATGATCATACTAACAACTATCGGTTCCACATAAGCATATGATTCTAAATTTTGTAGTTTATCAAACTCACCATTATCTACACGTTGTACCTGTTCTATCTCACTCGAATCGTGAGCTATATTCAATTCAATCAAAGATAAACTATATGCGACTAGCTGAGCTATAAAAATGAGTATTTCGCTAAAAATATACCAAACCTTTGCCATTATAAATTTTATAATATTAAACGAATAATATACAACAATAATACCGAAAGCAAAACTAGCAACGATATATAGCGGATATTTCCATTCAAATGGCTTTTGATCTTTTTGATTCATCACCCAAAAACGTATAGAAATTAATACGAAAAATAACAAGCATATATAAAGCATAATCCCACGATCATTGACAGTAATGATCGCAATCGTTGTAGCGATAAATGACCATCGCACATAAAGACTACTCGTATGATATATAGCAAATGTTTTTTTAATATTTATGTAACGCCACGTTAATATAATACCGAGCAAACTACTTATAATCACTGAGAATCGCAACATGTAACATAAAATAATGATAAACGGAATTGATAAAATATATAACTTATCGTCTGTCGTTTGACGGGTTAATAATGAAAAAAATAGACTACTACAAATAACAATTAGTAAATATGTCCGGTAAGGAAGCCAATCATAAAAGTAATATAAAAATGGAGCTAGCAACAAAAAGATAATAAGTGCTTCACATACAAAAGCATGGACATTAGTAATGATTTGATTTTTATGTCGCATGATTAACACGCCCCCTCCCCCCAAGAACGAATTACACCTCTATCTTGTTCATATCCTACGTGTAATATTTGTCTATTATACAGCCGCCATTGATGTAATATATCATAAACATTTTTGGGAATCTCACCGATGATGACAATTGTCCGCATATAAAGAATACGCTGCTTTAAATAATTAAGTAAAATGGGAAATGGCAGTAACAAAGGTTGAGATGGAATGCGAGCGAGCATTTCTAACGTTTTGGCATAATGTATGCTTCCGTGATCTTTTGGGATATGAAAAAAAGGAACATCACCTAATATTCGCCCATTTACTGCTATTTCATAAGGTAGGTTGTTCTTTGTTAAATATTCACTTAAATAAGTTGCACAGGACAATAAATGTTCCATATTTTGAGTAATCCTTGAGAAATCAAACGCATCGATTGCTTCAAGGTTTACGATGATTAAGTATGACTGATCGATATTTTTCTCATATACATTCGTTTGCAGTTGTCCTGTTTTTGCCGTCGCTTTCCAATTAATACGGTGAAATGGATCATTCAAATGATATACCCTCGTCCCTATCGGACTTAACATGTCTTCAAACGGTGATATATGCGTTACTTGCTCACCGAATATTATTTGCCATTGACGCTTCATTCCACTCATATGCTCCAACGCAGGAAAGACGATATATTCTGTGCGATAAAAAGGTGTATATGTAAGTTCTACAGATGCAAAATTAAATAAATGTGGGAACGTATATGTTATCTTGCTTATACGGACGAGTCCACGCTTTTTTGCTTGGATTGGAATTTCCACGACTGTTTGAGTACGTCCAATAATAGATAAAGGCATTTCATAAACAGTCATGTTTTGTTTGTTATCAACAACACGTTCATTTGCATAAACAGCATTATCAAGTTGAAATCGCAATTTTCCGTTCATATAAGGAAGGATTGATCGATTTTCAAAAACGATTCGTAATGTAGATGCATCACCGGGAAATAACCGAATGGTTTCTTTTACATTGTGAATGCTTAAGTATTTTCCTATGTTACGATCATACAATGAATGCATGCACATATACGTGAGAAATAAACCTACAATAGCAAATAATAGTGGACGTTTAAATATGAGCCCGATTGCAATTAAGATAAACGTTAATAAAAGCATAGTATCAAAATTTTTATGGTAATCATCTGCAAATTTTTTTTGCCAAATCATTTTAATCAGCCTCATACTCAACAGGTACATGTACCTGTTCTATAATATCTTGCACAATTTGTGATGGATCATTTTTAATCGATCCTTCCATCGTCAAAATGAGCCTATGTTCAAATACATATGGTGCTAAATACCGAACATCTTCTGGGGTGACATATATGCGATCGTTTATGAGAGCCCGGGCTTGTGTAGCACGAAGTAACGCAATCATCCCCCGAGGACTAATACCTATGTCAACATCTTTATGCTTCCGCGATTGATTAACTAATTGAAACAAGTAATCGGAAACAGGCTCTGTAACGATGACATCTTTTACTTGCGATTGAAGTTCTTTAATAGCTGCTAATGACATTATCGAACTTAGGTCATCGAATGGATCAGATGTTTGATAAGTTGTCAACAATCGCTTCTCTTCTTCAGGTGATGGATAGCCAATATCTATTTGAAATAAAAAGCGATCGAGTTGTGCTTCCGGTAGTGGAAATGTTCCATGACTGCTCTCGATTGGGTTTTGTGTCGCCATAACTAAAAATGGAGGAGATATATAAACAGTATCACCATCAATAGTCGCTTGACTCTCTTCCATAGCCTCTAAAAGACTTGCTTGGGTTTTCGGTGTTGCCCGGTTAATTTCATCAGCTAATAAAATATTTGTTACAACAGGCCCGATACGGAGTTCAAAGTTTTCTGTTTTCGGATTAAAAAAGCGAATACCTGTGATGTCACTTGGAAGTACATCAGGCGTAAATTGTACACGGGTAAACTTACCATCAATCACTTTCGCAAAACTTTTAGCTAATTTCGTTTTTCCCGTCCCTGGAACACTTTCTAACAATACATGCCCTTTTGCTATAAGCGCTATAAAAAGTAGTTCAATGACATCTTCTTTTCCAAATATAACTTTGTTGATTGCTTTGATTGCTTTGTTCATCATATCCATAGCCAATCCCTCATTATTAATTGAACTTTTTAATTTATATTATTATTACATATATTGCAAAAATTAAAAAGGATAATATAAAAAAATGACTTCTATTATTAGAAGTCATTTAAAAGTACCTTCTGATATAAATGCTTTGATAGATTTTCTTGTTGATGGGTTTTCGCGCGCTTGTAAATCAGGGGAAAGATTTTGCTTATCCCCCCGATAGCCGATCGCAATAATAGCATGAACATCATAATCCTTGGGAATATTCAATGTCGCTTTAGCCTTTTCACGGTCAAAACCACCCATCGCATGTGCAACTAATCCTTTTCGCGTTGCTTCCATCGCTAAAAATCCCCAAGCAGCCCCTGTGTCGAAAGCATGTGTCGGATTATAATCTTTATCATCATCTTCCCACTTTTTTTGTGACACGACAGCAACTAATACAGGTGCTTTATCACACCATGTGGCATTGCCTCGTTTCATAAATGTTAAAAATTTTTTACGATCGGTTTCTGAACGTGCAATGATAAAGCGCCATGGCTGATGATTCCCCGCCGATGGAGCCCAACGTGCAGCTTCAAACAAACTGTATAAAATATCTTCGGGTACATCTTCGTTTGTAAATGAGCGAGATGACCAACGTTTTAAATAGACAGGATCAATCTCATAATGAGCTTGTCGGTACTGTTTAATGAATTCCATATCCATCTGTAACAACTTCCCTCTCTTAAAGTTTCTCCTCAATTATACTACGATTATTTTCGTCAATAAAGCAAGCAAAAAAGCATGTTGCTTTCAACATCAAGCAACATGCTTAACTTCACTGGATACGCCTTACATGGCCATCAAAGACATTGTTCCAATAGCCACTTGACATATCAGCAACGTCTACTCCTGTAGAAGTTTGTGCACCGAGGAATTCATTATTTCCGAGATAAATACCGACATGTCCATTCTTTTTATAAGTATCAAAGAAAACGAGATCACCAGGTTTTGCCTCAGACAAAGAAATTTTTGTACCTACCTTACTTAAACCATCAGTATGTGAAGGAAGTGATTGACCTGCTTCACCATATGCCCAAGAAACGAATCCTGAACAATCAAAACCGCCTGGTTCCTTTCCAGCCGAAACATATGGTGTTCCTATTTGCGAGCGACCCGCTTCAATGGCCGAGCTATAGTTTCCACTTTCTGAAGGTGTTGGTGATTGATTAGAAGTATCACTCTTAGATGCTGTTGTGGCATTCGATTGTGATGACGTCTCATTATTTTGCTCTTGGTCTTCTGCTACTTCCGTTTCTTCCGCCGTATTTAGTTCATTTTCAACCGTTGATTCTAAGTCTGATAGTGATTGATCTTCATCTTCTAATTCTGAAACTAAATCTTTTAATTCTTTTTCTTTATCTTTTAACGATTTCTTCTTCTTCTTGTTTTCTTCTTTTTGATCGTTTATTAATTCTTCCATTCCCTCAAGTTCAACTTTTAAATCTTCTTGCTCTTCTAGTTTTTCCTCGACATCATCTTTACGTTTTTCTACTTCTGCTTGATCTTCTTCTTGTTCTTCTAACAATTTTTGATCAGAGCTTGTAATTTTCGTTACAGCGGAAATACGACTAATTAAATCACCGAAGTCTTTAGAACCGAAAATAACATCTAAATAGTCGATGTTTCCACCGCTTTTTTGATATGAAGCAATGCGGTCTTTTAATATGCCTGTTCGTTCTTCAATCTTTTCCTCTAATGTCTCGATTTCCTCTTCAAAATCTTCTATTTCTTCTTCCATCTTTTTAATATTATTTTTCGTTTCTTTCTTCTTTTCTTTATTTTTCTCTAGTGCTTCATCTAGCTTTTCGATTTCTTTATTAAGTTCTTCTACTTCAATGAGGACATCGGCAACTTCTGCTTCTGCTTCTGATAAATCTTCTTTAATTTTTGAACGTTTCTCTTCGATATCTGACTGTTGATCCTCTAATTCATCAACTTTATCAGCATATGTAACATTCGTATTAAAAATACTACCAGAGCCTATGAGCGCTACTGTTGATAATGCAACAATCGTTTTCTTCAACTTCTCTATTCCCTCGCTTCCCTTTCCCATTTTCGACAATCTTTTATGTAATTTTGCTTTCTATTTCTAACCGTTAAGAAACATTTTTACTAGAATTATTAACTCTATCTCAACCGTCAAGAAATAGTCTATCACGTTTTATGAGCAAATTTAATAACAATCATGTAATAATAATATTACAATTACATTTCAAATAGGACTTTTTTACTTTTGTTTTGTAACAATTTACTTTTATGAGGGAAAAAATAATTTTTAACGACAAAAAAGAGCCAAGGTTTACTCCCTTGGCTTTATTAGTTAAGACGTATGAACAACCCGCGTTTGACCAAATATATCATGAATGCCTTGTTTCTCTCGATTAAATGCAACGACAACATATAAAAGATTTAACATAAAAAATGACTTATAAATAAAACGCCCAATTACTTCACGAAACAAAAGATCTGTCCATGTTAATAATTGCTGATTGTTATCGGGAACCACTTTAAGACCGAAAATCATCTTTCCTAATGTTTGATTGAAAAACTTTGTCATGAGTAAAAAATAAATATAAAACATAAGTGAACTAACGATCCCGCTTAATGTCCATATGCTCAGCGTTATATCGTACGCATTAAATGTATTAAGAATACTTAAAACCAAACCATTAATGCTAAAGACAATCACAACATCACTTACATATGCCCAAAAGCGCATCCAGAACCCAGCTGGTCTATAGTTGTTCATATATTGTTTATCATCTGTTTGACTTGATACTTCATAAGTCATATACCGCTCCTCCTTATCCTGCATATAGATACATGAGTCTAGGACCACGGGATTGTTCAATTAAGTTTAATATATCGTGAACCTTAGCATCAGAACGTAGGATGTTATCAGCTGATAAACTAAACATTTGGCGAAGACTGTAGCCTGGTTCATATTCAATCACTTGTGCCCCTTTTAAATCTTGTTCTTCTTTCATCATCTTAATCGCATCGTCTAACGTTCCGAGATCATCAACGAGCTCATGTTCTTTCGCTTGTTTTCCCGTATATATACGACCATCGCCTAACTCACGTACTTTTTCCTCTGACATATCGCGGCCATTGACGATCACTTCAACGAAATCATCATATAAATCATTAGTCATGACTTGTAATATTTCCTCTTCTTCATCTGTCATTTTCCGTTTTGGCGACATAATATCTTTATGTTTTCCACTTTTTATTGTATTAAAATCAATCCCATATTCATCAGCAAGTTCGGAAATATCAACACTTTCTGTAATGACCCCGATAGAGCCAGTTAATGTTGCTGGATGTGCAACAATTTTATCTGCCGGTGCTGAAACATAATAACCACCGGAAGCAGCTACGTTACCCATTGATGCATAAACTGGCTTATTGTATTCTTCCTGAACTTCTATAAGTTTATCATGAATTTCTGCACTTTCAACGACACCCCCACCAGGGGAATTAACATTGACAATAACACCTTCAACGTTAGGATCCTCTCCGGCATACTCAATCATTTCTAAAAACCTACGATGATCGTATGCTAACGTGTCCATAAAAGGTGTCGAACCTAAATCTTGTATAACTCCATCTAAATTAAGAACTGCTATTTTCTTACTGCCAGTACCACGTTTTAAAACTTTTTCCTTAAACATTGAATCTTGAAAAGCAAACGGAGTATCAGTCTTATCGTCTTTTCCAGGGTCACCTGTTAATTGAATAACGACAGACAATATAAATAAAGCTGCCGCAATAATAAGTGCTGTCCAACGCCTTCCACTCATCATTAAATGCTCCTTTCATTTGACTAATAGACAAAGTTTAGTTTGTCTAATTTATCTATCTCTACACTTGAAAATGTAAAATATCATGAATTATTTTTACCGTAGATATAATATCTTCTCTTGACACGCCGTAATGTGTAACAAATCTTACTGTAAATGGACCAAAAGAAGTAGCTAAAACATTATGTTGTTTTAACATTTGTAAAAACTCATTTGCCGTTAAATCTAATTCTTTCGTATTTAATAGTACAATATTTGTTTCAACTTCATTTTCTACAGATAGTCTTTTAATATTTTGTAACTCTTTCGCTAACAAATTTGCATGCGCATGATCTTCTTCTAAACGATCAATCATCGTTTCTAAAGCAACTATTCCCGGTGCTGCTATAATACCTGCTTGTCTCATACCACCCCCAAGTCGTTTCCGCCATTTTCGCGCTCTTTCAATAAATTCATATGTACTTGCGATGATGGAGCCAACAGGGGCACCTAATCCTTTTGATAAACAAAATTGAATGGAATCTGTATACTTTGCAAACGTCTTAACATCGATCCCCGAAGCAATCGATGCATTAAAAATTCGGGCACCGTCTAAATGAACGGGTACATTTTCATTTTGGGCAATTGTATATATGTGGCGCATATTATCGATTGGAATTACAGATCCACCTGCACGATTATGTGTGTTTTCAAGGCAAATTAATCCTGTTTCTGGAAAATGAATGTCTACATCTCGGATGGATGCCCTTACATCTTCTGGATCCATTACTCCACGCTCTCCACGTATTGTATGTGGTTGAACACCAGCAAATGCAGACATCGTTGCACCCTCATAAGAAAAGATATGCGAATGCTCTTCTAAAATAACTTCTTCGCCTTGTTTGCAGTGTGTTAAAATAGCAACTTGATTTCCTTGAGTTCCACTTGGCACAAATAATGCTGCTTCCTTACCGATGATATCAGCTGCCAATTTTTCTAGCTTTAAAATGGTTGGATCTTCCTCATAAACATCATCGCCAACTTCAGCTTGATACATCGCATTTCGCATATCTTTCGTCGGTTGTGTAACTGTATCACTTCGCAAGTCTATCAATTCCATCTTCTCCTTACATAACTAAAATATACCATTTGGGTACATATTACAACAAAACGGGCAATTCAGAAAATACATTTTTTAATAACGGTGATCATTTTTTAAAGACATTTCATGCATAAAACGATTCATGAGAAAGACTATATAATTTAAAAGTTTGTTATAAATAAAAAGACCTCTTACTATCCGTTATATTATCGAATAGTAAGAGGCGTGAGGTTTGTTGCAGTACAATACTCCGTGATATCTTTAACATGTATTATATCACGGTTTGTATCGACTTTATCTATGGAGACGGCGGGAGTCGAACCCGCGTCCAGAGATATTGCCACTTAGGCTTCTACGAGCATAGTTGGTATATTGTTATGTCACCAGCTTCTCGGCCTACCAACAGGCTTTGAAGTGGCTAGTCTGATTCATTTCAACTACCAACCTCAGACGGCGGTCGATAGTCTATCCCGCTTGGAATGAGACCCTTTTCTATTACGCGGGAGATAATAGAAAGGATCCTTTAGCAGACTTAAGCAGCTGCTAAAGCGTAATCTTCTTCGTTGCCAACTATAGGCGTGTAACGTTTTACGAGACGTAACCTCGACTCGCCACCTAAGCTCAACCTATCCCTGTCGAATCCGGAACGTCCCCGAAAATAATGATGATCAATTAATATTTAATTTTTCTAAGTCCGTTTGCATAACTAATTATAACATATAAGCAAGTAAAATCAAGCGACGTCGCACATATTGCGACTTACGATTGTAATCGACTTTCTTTTAAAGCCCGATCAATATCACGTTTCATTTGTTTACGTTTCATATCTTCACGTTTATCATACTTTTTCTTACCCTTAGCAAGACCAAGTAAAATTTTGGCATAGCCATTTTTAATATACAATTTTAATGGAACGAGTGTATAACCTTGCCTTTGTGTTTTTCCAGCTAATTTATCAATTTCACTGCGATGTAGTAACAATTTACGTGAACGCGTTGGATCGTGATTAAAACGGTTCCCTTGATCATAAGGTGCAATGTGCATATTAATAAGCATGACTTCTCCATTCATGATACGAGCGTGTGCATCTGTTAAATTCACTCGCCCAGCGCGAATTGATTTAATTTCCGTTCCCTTTAAAACAATACCTGCTTCATAAGTTTCTTCAATAAAATAATCAAACGAAGCACGTCGATTTCGAGCAATAGACTTTGCCATGTCCTATCCCCTCCCCACATATCGTGGACCATTATTTTAACAAAAATATATTATGTTGCAAATAAGATTTAAAATACACCTCTATTACCCTTTAACACCTTCGATAGGTACAAGCTCAAAATCAACGACACGTTCATCTAAATTAACACTTATCACTTGAACACCTACTTCATCACCGATACGGTAAATTTGTCCTGTGCGCTCACCAATTAAGGCGTAGCTTCTTTCATCAAAATGATAATAATCATCAGTCATATAACTTACATGCACAAGACCCTCAACAGTATTCTCAAGTTCAACAAATAAACCAAAATTCGTTACTGAACTAATCGTTCCGATATATTTCTCTCCTATTTTATCTTGCATATATTCAGCTTTTTTCAAATCTTCAACTTCTCGCTCAGCATCAATCGCTATTCGTTCTCTTTCAGATGCATGACGTGCAATCTCAGGTAATGTACTTTTATAATGTGACGTTGTTTTTTCATCAAGCTTATGATCAATTAAATATGTTCGGATTAATCGATGTACCATTAAATCGGAATACCGACGAATAGGTGCTGTAAAATGAGTGTAAAAATCAGTCGCTAAACCGAAATGACCGACGTTTTGCGGATCATATTTCGCTTGTTTTAATGACCGTAACATTAATTTAGAAACGATCATTTCCTCGCGCTCACCTTTGACCTTATCAAGGACGTTTTGCAATGCTTGTGGATGAACTTGATTAGCTGTGCCTTTGACGGAATAACCTAGCCCTGCTAAAAACTCAAAGAAATGTTGCAATTTACCTTCATCAGGATTTTCATGAATACGATGAATAAAAGGTAAATCTAACCAATGAAAATGTTCCGCTACTGTCTCATTAGCTGCTAACATAAACTCTTCAATGATACGTTCACCAACATTTCTTTCACGAATGACAACATCGATCGCTTGCCCTTCATCATCAACGATTACTTGAGCTTCTTTAAAATCAAAATCTATCGCTCCTCGTTTCATACGTTTTTTACGTAAAATGGCTGCTAATTTTTCCATATCTTCAAGCATTGGTACAAGCGTATCGTATATTTCTCTTGTATCTTGATCACGCTCGACTAAAATTTTATTAACATCACGATATGTCATTCTTTCTGTTGAGCGAATAACACTTTCAAAAATCGAATGATTTACGACATTTCCTAAAGCATTAATTTCCATTTCACAACCAATCGTTAAACGATCAACATGCGGGTTTAAAGAACAAATACCATTAGATAAACGATGTGGAATCATCGGAATAACCCGATCGACTAAATAAACACTATTGCCACGTTCAAATGCTTCTTGGTCCATTGGTGTATTCGGTGTAACGTAATGACTAACGTCAGCTATGTAGACACCGAGTAAGTAATTTCCATTTTCTAATTTCTCAACACGAACAGCATCGTCTAAATCTTTAGCATCAGCTCCATCGATTGTTATAACTACTTTATCTCGTAAATCTCGTCGCCCTTTTAACTCTTCTTCTGAAACAACTGATGGCGCCTGAGCCGCTTGATCTAAGACGGGTTCTGGGAAATCAATTTTAATGCCGTTTTTATGAATAATGGAAATAATATCAATCCCAGGGTCGTTTTTATGGCCTAGAATTTTCGTAACCTCACCTTCAGCACTCATACGACCTTTGGGATATTTCGTAATGCGCACAATAACTTTATGGCCGGAAATGGCACCATTTGTCATGTTTTTAGGAACAAAAATATCATAAGGCACTCGTTTATCATCAGCAACGACAAATCCAAATGATTGGTTATCTTCAAAAGTTCCAACGACATCAGTGACTCCACGCTCTAAAATACGAATAACAGTTCCTTCAGGACGTTCTTTATCATTCCCTTTTCGTTCAATGCGAACGAGCACTTTATCATTGTTCATCGCAGAGCCTAAATCTAGATGGTGAATATAAACGTCTGAAAAATCTTCATCATCTGGAATTAAAAAAGCAAATCCTCTTTTATGCATTTGAATTTTACCACGAATTAAATTCATTTTTTCCGGTAGCCCGTAACGGTTTTTTCGCGTGCGAACAAGCTCGCCTAACTCTTCAAGTTCATTTAATGAAATAACGAGTTGCTTAAAATCATTGGAATCACTAATATTTAAGGCCATCTCTAATTCTTTGACAGAAAGCGGGCGAGTTGTATGCTCTTTAAAATAATGAATAATTTTTTCTTTCAAATGTATCACCATCTTTCTTGAAATATTTTATATTAGTTTGTCCAAGGAAGTGATTCTAAAAACTCATAAATATCTTTATGAAGTTGTTCCCTTTCTTGACCAAGTGTAATCACGTGTCCGGACTCCTCATACCACTTGATTTCTTTCGTATGTGATTGAACATTTTCATAAATATATGTGGCACTTTCTGGATTAATCATCTCATCTTTACGTGCTTGAACGACCATCGTCGGTGAATAAATCGTGTCAATTTGCTTGCTAATATCCGTTATAAATCTTCCGATATCTTGAAACAGCCGGGGAGCGACTTCAAACATTTCATCGATCTCTTGTGTGATTGTTGCTTGATCTTTTTTCTCTAATTGTTTATATTGTTTTGCAAATTGTTTAAAACCTTTCGTTAATTGTTCCTCATTGTCAAAAAACATCGGTGTGCACATTGGTATTACAGCTTTTACATCATCTGTATTAGCGAGCTTTAACCCTAACGCGCCACCCATTGATAAACCAATGACAGCAATTTCGTCATGACCTATACGGCGTAAGTATTGGTAAGCTTCTTGCACATCTTCCCACCATTCGTCAGGGGAAGCAGCCAATATATCTTCTGGCGTTTTACCATGACCGCGGTAAATCGGTGCGTGACTTGTGTAATTTTTTCGTTCTAAAAATCGACCTAACATACGAACATCAGCACTATGACCAGTGAACCCATGTAAAAGTAAAACCGCACGTTTTCCTGCTTTAAATGTAAAAGGTTCTGGTTGTTTAATCTTCATGTATGTACATCCCCTTAATTAATCATTTGTTCGTTAACATTAGAAAAAGCCCTGTCACACTTCTAGTGAGGGCTTTATGTATTATATAACATATCCACTTATAAAGGCTAATAGAAAGAATAAAACACCAAAGATAATCGTTCCACGATGTAATACTAAATCAAGGCCACGTGCTTTCTTCTTACCGAAAAGTTGTTCGGCACCTCCGGAAATTGCCCCCGAAAGGCCAGCACTTTTCCCCGACTGAAGGAGTACGAGAACTATTAAAACAATTGCGCTAATCACTAACAAAGTGTTTACTAAACCGGCCATAGATTCTAAGACACCTCCAATATCCGACAAATACCTTTCCTTTACTCTATCACATTTTTCACCCGTGTCACAAGATCAGTAAGTCGTATAACATTTAATATTTTTTCCATAAATACTATTTTCATTTCGCTTTCTGAAAACAAATAGTACATAAATCATTAAAATACGTATTGTTTACTTGCGAATAATTTTTAACTTTTCTTTAATCGATGTTCGTTCCTTTTTCTTAGGAATTTTTTTAGGATAACCTATTTGCATAACAGCGGCAATTTTATGTTCTTTTGCATCTAAACCGACATCAGTAGCAAAATGTGGATCATGCATATAAGGTGTAATCGTCCATAACATACCTACGCCAAAGGTCCAAGCGACAAGTTGAGCATTTTGGATAAAAGCACAAACGGCCGCATAATCTTCTTCATAGCGAACGTTATTTTCATCTTTTTTAAAATAAATTAATGCATGATGGGGAATATCGAGTAAAAACTGTGACAATGAATGGATGAGTTGTTTCGTTTTTTGATCTTTTGTTTGTTTAATCATACCGATGCGTTGATAACTTCTAATAATTGCTTCGATAAAGTCATTTTTCCCCTCTTCCTGATACATCGTAATTTGCCAAGGCTCTTTCATATAATGATTTGGTGCCCACGTGGCGTACGTGAAAATTTCATTTAAAATGTCTGTGGGAATTTCTTCTTTTTTAAATGTATGTATTGAGCGACGTTCTTTAATAGCTGTTAAAACGTGGATCGTACTCACCCCATATGTTCCTAAGATTCAAATATATCATTAAAATTTTCATTTTTATGTTTAGTTTATCATAAATAAAAAAGAGACAGAAATGTAGATTCCGTCTCTTAAATGAATTACTTTTTCAAATGATAAAATGCATCTAATCCAGCGTATGAGCCCATTTTTGCTAGCTCATCTTCAATGCGAAGCAACTGATTATACTTTGCAACGCGATCTGTTCGGGATGGTGCGCCTGTTTTTATTTGACCAGCGTTTGTCGCTACAGCTAAATCTGCTATTGTTGTATCTTCTGTTTCACCAGAACGATGAGAAATAACCGATGTATAACCTGCACGTTTGGCCATTTCAATCGCTGCAAATGTTTCTGTTAATGTCCCGATTTGATTGACTTTAATTAAAATTGAATTGCCTACTTCTTCTTCGATTCCTTTGGCAAGTTTATTTGTATTCGTTACGAATAAATCATCGCCAACTAACTGAATACGGTCTCCTAGGCGTTCTGTAAGAAGTTTATGACCGTGCCAATCATCTTCATCTAAACCATCCTCGATAGAAATGATTGGATATTTTTCAACTAATTGTTCATACCAATCGACCATTTCTTCTGACGTACGCGTGATGCCTTCACCTTGTAAATGATATTTACCATCTTTATAAAACTCTGAAGAAGCAACGTCCATTGCTAATTTTACATCCTCACCTGGCTTATATCCAGCTACCTCGATCGCATCTATCATTGTTTGCAATGCTTCTTCATTTGAAGATAAATTTGGAGCAAATCCTCCTTCATCACCGACAGCTGTGTTTAAACCTTTTTCTTGAAGGACATTTTTTAACGCATGAAAAACTTCTGTCCCTAAACGTAAGGCTTCCTTAAAAGTTGAGGCTGATACAGGAATAATCATAAATTCTTGTATATCTACGTTATTATCGGCATGATCTCCACCATTTAATATATTCATCATCGGTGTTGGAAGCGTATTTGCATTAAATCCACCTAAATAATTGTAAAGTGGAACGTCTAAGTACATTGATGCAGCGTGGGCAGTAGCCATTGAAACGCCTAAAATAGCGTTAGCACCTAATTTTCCTTTATTATCAGTTCCATCTAACTCGATCATTAAATGATCAATCTCATTTTGTTGTGTCACATTTAAACCGATGATTTCAGGAGAAATCACTTCATTAACATTGTCAACAGCTTTTAAAACACCTTTTCCTAAATAGCGATTTTGCTCATCGTCTCTAAGTTCAACAGCTTCATACTCCCCAGTAGATGCACCACTTGGTACAATAGCAGAACCGAAGGCACCTGATTCTGTTAATACTTCTACTTCCACTGTCGGATTGCCACGCGAATCTAAAACTTCACGTGCATAAACATCTGTAATAAAAGGCATAAAATATCTCTCCTTACTTAATAATCAATGATTCACCTGTCATGTCTTTAGGTTTTTGAATATTTAATAAATCGAGTAATGTCGGAGCTAAATCGGCTAAAATTCCTTCTTTACGTAATGTCACATTATCGCGAGTAACAATGGCAGGTACAAGATTAGTCGTATGAGCCGTCATCGGTTTGCCATTTTCCGAAATAACTTCATCGGCATTGCCATGATCTGCTGTAATAATAACTTCGCCACCGAGCGATAAAATTTTTCTAACTACTTTACCAAGACAGTCATCAACAGCTTCAACTGCCTTAATCGTCGGCGCTAATTTTCCTGAATGGCCGACCATATCTGGATTGGCAAAGTTTAATATAATAACATCTAACTCACCTAACTCAAGCTCACGCAACAAGGCATCTGTCACCTCATAAGCACTCATTTCAGGTTTAAGATCATACGTTGCAACTGCTGGAGAATCAATTAATATACGTTTTTCGCCTGGAAAAGCTTGTTCAAGGCCACCGCTTATAAAATATGTAACATGAGGATATTTTTCTGTCTCAGCAATGCGCAATTGACTGAGGCCATTTGTTGCAAGCACTTCACCGATCGTATTGTTTAAAGCATTCGGTTCATAAGCGACATCGCAATTAATGGATTCACTATAATCTGTTAACGTGACGAAATGTAAATCTTTTGGCATATTTGTGCCTCGATCAAAATGGTGAAATGTTTCATTAGCAAAAGCCTCAGATATTTGAATAGCTCGGTCAGGACGGAAGTTATAAAAAATGATCGAGTCACCATCATTAACTTGACCAACGGGTTGATTATCTTTGCAAACAATCACAGACGGCATGACGAATTCATCATAGACACCTTGTTGATATGAATCTTCAATAGCTTCATATGATGTTTCGTATTTAGGGCCTTGCCCATGAGCGATAGCATCATATGCTTTTTTTACACGGTCCCAGCGAAGATCACGGTCCATTGCATAATATCGCCCAGAAATCGTAGCAAATTCACCGATCCCTAAAGATGCCATCATTTCCTCAGTTTGCTGTATATACGTTTTAGCTGTTCGTGGACCGACGTCACGTCCATCTAAAAATGCATGAACATACACTTTCGTTAAGTTCATTTGCTTTGCCAGTTTTAATAATGCAAATAAATGATTTATATGACTATGCACGCCTCCATCAGATAATAAACCGAATAAATGTAGGGCTTTATTATTCTCTTTCGCACGACTCATCGATTGAAGAAATACTTGATTCGAAAAAAATTCACCACTTTCAATCGATAAGTTTACGCGTGTTAAGCTTTGATATACGATTCTCCCTGCTCCAATATTTAAATGACCTACTTCGGAATTTCCCATCTGTCCATCGGGAAGTCCAACTGCTTCACCATATGCTTGCAAATAAGTGTGCGGATACGTTTGGAAATAATAATCAAAATTAGGCGTTTGTGCTTGTTTGACAGCATTTCCATACACTTCATCCCGCATTCCAAAACCATCTAAAATAATAAGTGCTTTCGGTTGTTTATTAGCCATGGCACGCTGCCTCCACAAGTTGGATGAAGGATCGAGCACTTAAACTAGCGCCACCAACGAGTGCACCATCGACGTTTTCTTTATTTAACAATTCTTCGATGTTTTCTGGTTTAACACTTCCACCGTATTGAATAATAAATTGTTCGGCAACATTCTCATTTGCTACTTGTGAAATAATATCGCGAATATGACTACAAACATCATTTGCCTCTTCACTTGATGCTGTTTTTCCAGTACCGATTGCCCAAATGGGTTCATAAGCGATCATCACTTGACTTATTTCATCATTTGTTAAACCATTTAAGGCTGCTTTTACTTGATTTGCGACATGTTGTTTCGTTTGTCCACTTTCGCGCTGATTTAACGTCTCACCGACACAAACGATCGGTGTAAGATGATGTGTTAAAGCTGCTTTTACTTTTCGATTTACCGTTTCATCCGTTTCATTAAAATATGCTCGGCGCTCAGAGTGACCAATAATGACATATGTTGCACCGATGTCTTTTAACATCATTGGGCTTACTTCGCCTGTAAATGCACCACTATCTTCATAGTGCATTGTTTGAGCACCAATATGCAAAGGCAAATCTTTCATTTGCGAAGCAAGCGTGTGTAGATAAGGAAACGGCGCACAAATGATAGCTTCTACATTACTTATATCTTTAGACAATTGTTGCTTCACATCTGCTACAAAAGATTTCGTTTCAGATAAAAGTTTATTCATTTTCCAATTTCCAGCAATTACTTTCTTTCTCATATGTACACCCCACCGAATTATTGATGATCAAGTGCTTTAATGCCAGGAAGCTCTTTTCCTTCCATAAATTCTAACGATGCTCCACCACCTGTTGAAATGTGATCCATCTTATAAGCAAAACCTAACGATTCAACAGCTGCAGCTGAATCACCGCCACCAATGACAGTATAACCGTCTGTATCTGCTAATGCTTGGGCAACTTCCTTAGTACCACCGGCAAAGGGATTCATTTCAAATACACCCATAGGCCCGTTCCAAATAATAAGTTTTGACTGAAGAATGACATCACGAAATGTTTGCCGTGTTTTCGGACCGATATCCAACCCTTGCCAATCTGCCGGCATTTGATCGATAGATACAATTTTCGTATCGGCATTTTGTGCAAATTGGTCAGCAACAATCGCATCTTCTGGTAATAGGAGTCGAACCCCTTTTCGTTTCGCTTTATCAATAAATCTTTTCGCAAGGTCTAGTTTCTCCGGATCCAGTAGCGATTTGCCGATATCGTAACCTTGCGCTTTAATAAACGTATAAGCAAGTCCCCCACCTATTAACAAATGATCAACGATATCTAACAGGCGATCGATCACATTAATTTTATCTTCTACTTTCGCACCGCCAATAATAGCTGTAAACGGCCTGTCTGGTGTTGATAATGCTTGCCCTAAAACGTTAAGTTCTTTTTTCATTAAAAATCCGCTAACAGCAGGTAACTTCTCAGCGACACCAGCCGTTGAGGCATGTGCGCGGTGAGCAGCGCCAAAAGCATCATTGACGTAAATATCTGCCATTTGTGCAAAGGCTTTTGCTAAATGTGGATCATTTTTTTCTTCACCTGGTTCAAAACGAACATTTTCGATCAACAAAATATCGCCTTCTGCCATGTTGGAAATTGCTTGATCAACTTCGCTTCCATACACAGCATCTGTTTTTATAACTTCTCTACCAATTAAATGACTTAATGTTTGAGCAACTGGATCAAGCCTCAATTCATCTACGACTTTTCCTTTAGGTCGTCCTAGATGGCTTGCTAAAATAACGACTGCTCCTTGCTCAGATAAATAATTAATCGTCGGCAAAGCTGCTTCGATACGCGTCGTATCTATCACTTTTCCATCTTCCATTGGAACGTTAAAATCGACGCGACAAAATACTTTCTTTCCTTTCACATGAACATCTTCAATTGTTTTTTTATCCAAGCTAAGACCTCCTACCATTTGACAACTTTTATGATGTTAACAATCGCGTTAGTGAAATTTCTCGATATAAAACAACAAGAAATTATTCTTCTCTATCTTATCTTAAAATCCTTCTTTTTTCATGTAAATTGTAAAATCAATCTAACTTTTTAATGAGTACGTTGGCAATGCTTTTTTAATATTGCTTCAATATGAGGAAAATTCATTTGTTCACAATTAAGCTTGTCGCCGTTAATATCAATCACAGGTATTATTAATTGGTATTTTTCAAGCCACTCATCATTTGAATGGATGTCGCGACATTCAATTTCAAAAGCGTAATCTTGTTGAAACGTTGATAGAAGCGTTAGAGCTTGGTCACATAAGGGACAATTTTCTTTCGTATAAAAGATAACCGTCTGCATGATTGTCCTCCTATCTTTAAAGTTTCTTATTTTACATCATTCATTTTGCCATAATTAACATAAAAAAAGAATTAAGATGATATCACCCTAATTCTTTAAACGACTATTTCTTTTCGTTGGCGCGAAGATGGTATTTTTAATTCTTCACGATATTTTGCGACGGTTCGCCTCGAAATTGTTATACCTTTATTTTCTTGTAAATAATTAGCTATTTTTTGATCGGATAAAGGTTTTCGTTTATTTTCTTCTTTAATCAAAGTTTGTATAAGTAATTTCACTTTCGCCTGTGATGTGAATGATCCACCTTTAGCATCGACTTTAGAAGAAAATAACATTCGCATCGCAAAAGACCCCTTAGGCGTTTGAATCACTTTATTCATCGTTGCCCGACTAACGGTTGATTCATGCATATCAATGTCTTCAGCAACTTCACGCAACGTAAGTGGTTTAAGACTAGCAAAGCCATTTTTAAAGAAATCCTTTTGCCTTTGTATAACAACTTCGGTAATTTTTAAAATCGTCGACCGGCGTTGTTCCATGCTATTAAGCAACCATTGATAATTTTTATACTGTTTATTCATATAAGTAGACATAGAACTTTGATCATTAAGTAGCGGTAAATATTGTTTGTTTAAACGTATGTCTGGTAAATAGTGATCATTTAATTGGACGAAAAATTTTCCGTTTTCCTCTGTTATAATAATATCTGGATAAACGTATTCATTTGTTTGGCTGGATAAGTGAATGTTCGGTTTAGGTTCAAGTGTTTGAATTAAATGAAAAATATATTGTATATCTGCCAGAGCGACATTATACTTACGAGCTAGCGCATGCCATTTTTTATTCGCTAATTCGGTTAAATGATGCTTAACGATATGTGAAGCAAATGTCTCTTCCGGATAGTAATAATCCATTTGCAATTTCAAACATTCAGATAAGCTTCGCGCACCTACACCTATAGGTTCTAGTTGTTGCAAATATTTAATGCCTTCCTCAGCTTCTAATTCACTAATCGCAAGTTGATCGGCGATCTCTTTTGTCGTTAAAGGTAAATAGCCGTTTTCATCTAAATTTAAAACTAAATATTGTAAAATTTGCTGATACCATTCATCAATATCTAGCCATTGTACTTGTTCGAGTAAATCATCATATATGTTTTCATCGTAACTAGCCATAAAGTCGATTGGATTTGATTGTTCCTGATCAAAATTGCTCGTTTGTGAGGAAGGTTGACGATATGGTATATCTTGAACTTTTTCTTCTAATTCAATCAATGGATTTTCCATCTGTTGTTCTTGAATAAATTGATACAATTCATATGTAGAATATTGTAATAAAGCAATAGCCTGCCTTAACTCCGCTGTCATCACTAAGTTAAGCGTTTGTTTTTGTTGAAGAACAAGTTCCATCATCCGTCCCCCTCCTTAAATATTAAAAACAACGGATGTATCCGCTTACAATTTATTATAGTATAAAATAAAAAAGAAAGCGATGATAAAATGAACGTGGAGAATTATTCATATAACTACATTATTTTCTTGAAAGTAATATTCCTCCTTTTAAGACGTTAAACCATAAAAGGAGGAGTATTGTTTAAAAATTCTTATTAAAACATTCATTTAATTCAAAACGGCATTTGATTTAACCATTGGCCACCGTCCATTGTAACGACTTCACCGTTTATATATGCTGCATCATCTGATAATAGAAAATAAGCGAGCCCTGCTATTTCTTCAGGCTTTCCAAAGCGTTTGAGTGGAACAGACTCAACTGTTCGTTTACTCATTTCTTCAGAGAGCATTAACTTACCCATACCTCCCGTACGTTCAATCGGCCCTGGAGCAATCGCATTCACTCGAATACCGTATTTACTTCCCCATTCAACAGCGAGTGTTCTCGTCAAACTTAAAACACCAGCTTTAGAGGCAGCATTATGTACAACGCCTGCACCGGCATCCCATGCATATGTGGCAACCATATTTAGTATAGAACCGCTTATTTGCTGTTTAATCCAATATTTACCAACAGCTTGGCTACAGTAAAATGTACCATTAAGCACGATATCAATTACGGCATTCCAACCATTTACTGATAAGTCTTCTGCGTTTACAATAAAGTTACCTGCTGCATTATTAACTAAATGATCAATCGATCCATATTGAGCAACTGTCTCATCAATCATACGATTAACATCTTCTATTTTTCTTACATCCATAGCAATCGGCAAAACATTTCCTGTTTTCGTTTGGTCTAATTCTCGCTTCGCTTCATCTAACCGTTCTTCGTTTCTCCCCGTAATGACGACATTAGCACCTTCATCAGCAAATCGCTTTGCCATATATTTCCCCATACCGCTTGAGCCACCAGTTACAATCACTGTTTGACCTTTCACAGCAATCACCTCTTAAAATTTTATATTTATGAATGATTATTCATTCATTACCACTTTTAGAATGCGCTTACATAGTTAACTAAATTATATGGCATTATAAATCTATACTCAACCGTAAGCATATTTTTCATTTATAAATATATTAAACGGACATCCTAAACATACGAAAGAACTGCTCGTGAAAGTTTTATATTTATATATCTAAAATTATTTAATAAGTGGTTTATCTTGAATTTTTTTAACGCCAAAGCGTAAAACGATGTCAAGATCCGAAGGTGTGCATGACTGGCAAACTTCTACATCACCTTGTAAAGACATATAAATAGCTGCATCTCTTGCACTCCAACCATAAGCATTCATTAATAATTTTTGCATATCCGAAGTCACAAGGTATAAAGCATCATTATATTGTTCGGCAGTTGCCATTTGATACCATTTATCATCTTTTCCATCATTGGACGTTCAATTGGAAAGTTTTTAATGACATCTAATTTTACTTTGACTGTACTGGCATTTCTAATCCAGCACCATTAATTTCTTCATCGCCCATTGCTGCATGAAGGTCGCCACATTGAAATAAAACGCCTGAAACATGGGCAGGAAAATACAATCTTGCACAAGTTATAATTTTTTTATTGTCTAAATTACTGCCATGTGCAGCTGGAAATCCACAAGGAACTTCTCCCTCTTTTGGCGCAACACCTATGACACCGATCATTGGCTCAACTGGAAATTGGATATCATTAAAATGAATCATGCCATCTTTAATATTTATAAGTTTTTGGTTGATTATCGATTTTTTCTTGCAGTGGCCCCATACTAGGACCATTGATGCCTACACCTTGATCTTTTACGTCAACATCTAAAATATCAACAACTAATAAGTCCCCTGGTTCAGCTTCATTTACATAAACAGAGCCTGTTGCAGGATTTACCTTATTAATATCAATTGATGTTAATTGGCCATTTTCTGACTGAATTTGATTAGAAAAACAATCGAGTGTTTTTTTTAATGTTACAGTTTCACCTTGATCAACGTGCAATGATGGCTCATTGTTTGGTGAAAAATGGTACATATATTTTATCACAACATGATTACTCATATATATATCATCCTATCTTTATAAATTGATAATAATTAAAAAATTGTATTATACTATTATCTATAGTCAATTAATTGACTATTCCTTTAATTATCTATTAATCTAATAACTTTTTAGTAGAAAAAATAGTTGAGCAAATAAGCTCAACTAAAATAATGTTTAATCATCATCTTTTTATGATTGAATGTACTTATGAGGCTCGAACATACCACCATTGCCCGTCAATTAACTCTCGTTTACATTCACCTTTTATCTTTAAATATTCTAAATGTGCTAATGTTTCTCCGAGTGCGAAACGTATTTCATGAATGGTTAGTTCTTTTGGAAATAATTTTTGACATACGTCATATGCAGTTTTTTCTCTATTTAAGATATCTAATGTTTCTTCTAATCTTTCATGATGATGAGCAATAATCTCATCAATACGCGAGTTCGCTTCATAAAAAGGGTCTCCGTGTGACGGTATAACAAAATATGCTTGAAGTTTTTTCACTTTCTTAAGAGATTGTAAATATGTATTTAGCGGATTTTCATCTTCAGCAAATGTAAAAGATATATTCGGTGTAATTTTCGGTAAAATATGATCAGTTGATAATAAAACTTGCTTTTCATCGTTATAAAAACATACTAAACCGCTTGAATGACCAGGCGTAAAAATAACTTCATATTCATAATGGCCAAATTGAAAGCGCTCTCCTTCCTGCAAATAATAATTGATCGCGGGAGAAGGCGTAACGACAGGAACGAACGATTTTGTATGATTTACAATTTTTTCACTCATATTTTTAGGTAAACCTGCTTGATTAAAAAATTGGTGGAATCGATTGACGAAATTCTCCTCCCATGCTTGCGTCGCCATAGATGCATCTGTTTTCGTCATCGAAACACGTGCACCTGTTTGCTTTTGTAAACCACCTGCATAACCATAATGATCTGGATGATAATGTGAAATAATAATATTTGATACCGTTTTATCTGCTAACTGATCCTTCCATCGTTTAACGGTTTCTTCTTGATGTAAACCAGTATCAATAACAATCCACCCATCTTCTCCTTCAGCTATAAAACAATTCACATGATTGAGCCGAAAAGGAAGATCAAGTGTCATCCGCGTAATTCCTAGATCTTTTAACAAACCATCACTTCCTATATATCTATTTTCATATTACATATTATATTACAATAAATGTTAATTTTTTTAAAAATTTAATGTTTACATCTACTTCATTTATTCATATAAACAATGAAACTATAAATTGGTATGATAATAAATGAGGGTAACGAAGGATTCATATAAATGATAAATATGTAGGTAAGAAGGTATAGACGTATCAATTTACGATATAAGCACATATATGGTTGATCGCCTGGCCCATATAACGTTAACAACCATTTTTTATAGTTATAAAACAATCCATTTTTTTCTTATGGCGAGTAAAGCTGCATTTGTTCGATCTTCAACATTAAGTTTCTGTAAAATAGATGTAATATGATTTGTTACAGTTTTTGATGATATAAATAACTTTTCACTAATGCTATTTGTATTTCTTCCTTCAACGATTAATTCTAAAATCTCCCATTCTCTTTCTGTTAATAGACCACTTGGACGCTGAGGCTCCTCACATGTTAAACGTACATAATCACGCAACAAAATAGATGATAAATATGGATGAATGTATTGTCTACCATTTAAAATACCACGTATAGCGAGTATTAACTCATTCGATCGCATTTCATTGTAAAAATAGCCATCTAAACTAAGCTTAAACAATTGTGTTAAATAGTCATCATCAATATTAAATGATGTCCAAATAATCGTTTTCATTTTTTGTTTGGAACAAAACTTAACAAACTGGAACAATTCTTCACGCGAATATGTATCCATGTCTACAATCATTAAATCCGGCTGCTTTTGATGTTGATAAAAAATACTATATTCATCAGGTTCATAACATGTAATCTTCTCGTCTGGCAAATTCTCTTCTAAAATCTTAACAATCTGTTCTAACAATATATCCATACTTTTAATGATCGCAATATCATTCATTTATCTACGCTCCTCTACTTATTAAAATTGTAAACGATTATTTGTATTATGATTTTTAATGTTAAGGAAATACTTCATTCACTAATTCCTCAAGCAAAAAACTATCCTAGCAATTACTATAGGATAGCTCACTTACGTCAATTATGTAGTTTAGAAGACATGGCAGCCAGGCGATCATAGTAAAACCTTTACGTTAGACCCTTAGCTTTGCGTCCTATTTTTTCAAATAGTTTGCCTTTATCATGATAACCTTCTAATGTTTAATTGCGTTCATTCGTTATGATACGAAAATTTTTTATGGAATTCAATTGTTTAGCGTAATTTTCATGAAACTTTGAAACTTTATAAATATTTATATGAACATATAACAACTCACATACCGTCAACTAAAAAATTTTGTTGCTTAAAAATATCGTAAATTTATATTTTATCACTTTATTTATACTAAGAAATTATGTATTATAAATCAAATAATTTACAATTATTATCTTCTTAGGAATATTTCAGACCGAATGTTTATATTGCAACACATCGAAGCCAATATTTTAAATAATCGACAACAGGTTCCGAACGTTCTTTTAAAAAATTTTCAACGTCTTTTCGTCGATGTCGTATAAAAAGTAGTTTTTTTAGTTCCGGGTTTTGTCCTTTGCTTTTTAAATCATTTGTATACGATAGGAAATGTTGCGCCAATTCATTTTTACTCATCGGTGTAAAGGCTTGAAACATCATTGCGATATTGCCATTATGGCCCCCTGTTTTTATATACGCAGGATACAATTTTGTTATATGTTGGGGATGATGACAATCTAAATTTACTTCTTCCAAGAGTTCTCGGACAATTGTTTGTTTAAATAAAATATGATGTTGATCATAATCATCAATTTCAACACCTCCACCTGGACATTGCAAACGATTAGGAGTTGATGTATGTTCACCCATTTGCCCGATTGCAAAGTAGTGGTCTGAAGTTTTTATAAGAGCAGCTGCAAACAAACTGCTACACCGTAATGAATGATGAAGATTGTGATTGACTGAATATAAGTAATGTTTATATGTAGATTGTTTTAAATTCATCGACAATTTTTCTGATGTAAGGGTTATCTGATCAATATAAAAAACATCACCATTATATAAATCTCTTCCACCCTTTAGAAGTTGCTGCCAATATGTATTAATTTTTTGTTGAAAATCTGTGCTCAGCTGAACATAGTCATGATCAAAAGATGCATATATTCGCCTTGGAACTGGACGTAATTGTATTTTCATTTATAAACGCCTCCTTAAAACAACCTTTCAAAATATATTATAATATATTATGCTTTAACTGAATTTTAGTATGTGGTCATAATATCTTATGGTAAAATAGAAAAAGGAAATTGACGTTAACGAACAACGGTGTAAAATATAATGCAAACAATAGGAAAAGGAGATGGACATGTATTATTTTGCAGGTTATCTTTTAAAATTTCTTTTGAGTATTTTTGGACGCTTAAAAGTATATCAAAAGGAAAATTTGCCGAAAAACTCTAGTGGATATGTTATCGCTTGTACCCATACAGGCTGGCTAGACATCATTTGGCTCGGTATTGCAATCTTACCGCTGCAAATTCATTATATGGCGAAAATTGAGCTATTTAACAATAAACTCGTCAAATGGTTATTAGAAACGCTAAATGCTTTTCCCGTCAATCGAGAAAACCCCGGCCCAAGTGCCATTAAAATACCCCGACGCCTTATTAAAGAAGGTAAAATTGTCGGGATATTTCCAAGCGGGACGAGGACGAGCGAAAATGTCCCTTTAAAAAGAGGAGCTGTAACAATTGCTAATTATGCGAAAGCACCGATCATCCCTGTCGCTTATGATGGACCTAATAATTTTAAAGATTTATTTAAAAGGGTAAAACCGCGAATTATTTTTGGTTCTCCACTTTATATGCCTGAAGATGTTTCACGTAAAGAAGCCTTACAAATGATGACAGAAGAACTTGATGAAACATTAAAAGAACTACAAGCCCAATTGAAAGCAAAAAAGTAAAAAGCCACAATGCTCAAATAAGGGCATTGTGGCTTTTTATTTACTGAAAATTAGCTAGCATTGCCAACTTTATTTTCAAGCTTTCCAATCTTTTCAATTTCCAAAGTAACAATGTCACCTGATCGTAAAAATTGTGGTGGATTCATTGCAAACCCAACACCATCCGGCGTTCCCGTTAAAACAATATCACCAGGTTTTAGCGTAATCATATGTGAAATAAACTCAATAAGATAAGGGATGTCAAATATTAACTGACTTGTATGTGACGCTTGTCTCTTTTCACCGTTTACAAAAGCGTATACGGAGAGTTGATCAGGATGAGGTATTTCATCTTTCGTGACGATCCACGGGCCTATCGGTGTACTTCGATCAAGGTTTTTTCCTTGCAACCATTGCGATGTTCTCTTCTGCAAATCACGAGCCGAAATATCATTGCCAATCGTATATCCAGCTATATATTCATAAGCTTGCCTGCGTTTGACATACTTCGCTTTCCGGCCGATAACGACCCCTAGCTCAACTTCATAATCAAGCTTGTTCGTATAAGATGATTTTTCAATAACATCTTCTGGGCCAATGAGTGCATTATTAAATTTTCCAAATAAAACAGGAATTTCTGGTACATCGCTGTCCATTTCTTTGGCATGATCACGATAATTTTTTCCTACACAAATGACTTTTTCTGGGGCTGGATTTGGTATACCTAACCGTACACCCTCTCTAGGGATCAAATGATTATTTTCTTGCTTTATAGATTGTTTCATAAACGCATATGCTTTCTTAGCGCGCTCAATCGCAACATCACCAATGGAAAAAAATGTCGCTGGATCAGCCGGTAATAAATCATCTATCATTGATATTTTATCCTCGTTTCCACGTGATTGTAGCAATTGACGGTAACTGTCCTGAATATCTATAATATCGTTATCTACCATGCCCCCGATTCGATATGTATTTTTCGTTCCTTTCATTTTATAACTTATAAGCTTCATACATACGACACCTCTCCCATAGTTATCGTTGTCATATAGACGATTAAATTAATCTTAACATAATCAATATAGATTTACATTTTACTGTAAATCATTTATAAATTTATTAAACAACTTTAAAATAACCCATTTAAAAAAAGTGCCCTTTGCTTAAGAGCACTTTATCGGTCATTCATATCTTTTTGTTTATTGTCACTTACATTTTTTGTTTTCTTGATCGTTTCATCTTCCATTTCTTCGGCAAACTCCGTTTGTAATTCACCTGAATACTCTAATTCATCATCCACTTGAAACACACGCTCTTTCATGTACGTATGAAAAAGTGGCTCAGTCATTGTTAATAAATACGTTGCACCTAATGATGCAAGCATCATAGACATCGACGCTTCGATCATCGTATACGCTAAAAACCAAACGGCGATAAAACTTAAAGCAAAATCAAATAGCGTTGCAATAATATTTCCAAACCGTCTGTACATAAATACATCACCTAATACATAGGTGAAACCCGTAACAGATACACTCATGAACAATAGTTTTGTTAAAGTAACATTATGAAAAATACCAAACAAAGAAAATAAAACGACTGAAACAATAATAAATTTTATACCGATCGCTTTTGCATGTCGCTGCAATCTAAACACCACCTTTTTCGTGTTTAGTATGGCTATTTTCCAAGCGAAATATGCAAAAGTTTCTCAATTACATGATGTCTGTTTAATTATTGTTAATGATTGGATTTTGAAATTAGTTTGAGTAGCAAGTAGATAATATGTGGTAGATATGATCTTTGATTTACAAATGAATTACGATTTTACTATTTCATTTAAAACACAATAGGGAATGGCAGTACTTGCCACTCCCTTACCCTACAAATTTTATTTTATAATAAATTTCGTTTGACTATAACCTTCTTTCGTTTTTGAAACTTCTAAGACAGCTGGAAAAATTGTTTTTAATTCTTGGACGTGTGAAATAACACCGATCATTCGTCCAGAAGCTTGTAGGTCTATAAGCGTATCTATCGATTTGTTTAGCGCATCTTCATCAAGTGTACCAAATCCTTCATCGATAAACATCGTTTCAATAGAAATATTTCCTTGAAAACTTTGGATAACATCTGACATACCTAATGCTAAACATAATGATGCATTAAATTTCTCGCCACCGGATAACGTTTTGACATCCCGCACTCGTCCCGTGTAAGCGTCATAAATATCGAAAGCGAGCCCACTTTGTCTACCGTAGGCTTCTTGACGATCACTACGAATAAGTAAAAATTGTCCATTCGATAAATGTTGCAATCTTTGATTCGCTGCATCGATAATTTTCTCTAAATATTCAATTTGTAAAAATCGTTCAAAAGATAAGCGCTTGCTATTTTGTCCACGCATTACGTCGTATAAATCTGTAATCATTTCAAGTTGCCTTTCATGATCAATAAGCTGCTCTTCTGCTTCGGAGATTACTGTTTTTAATTTTTCCGCATCATGACAATATTTTTTAGACGTTTGTAAAGATTTTAATGCTTGCTCTGAAGCCTCTTTTAATTCATCTACTTGTTTGCGCAGTTTTGTTAAATCTATTCGCTCTTTATCTTTAAGAAATCGTTCTAACTCTTTGATTTGCTCAGTCGTTACTTTCAGCTTTTCGTTGAATTGTTCAATGTGCTCTTTTAAATACCGTCGATCTTTTTCGGGCAGTTTAGCTTGTTCGTAGGCTTTTTTTGATTCAAATCCCGCTTCTTGAATAGCTTGTAAAAATTGCTTTTCCAAGTCAATTTTTCGTGCTTTCGTTTCTTCTAATTGCTTATAGGCATGCCCATGATTCGTTTGTGCTTTTGTATAAGCTTCCTTTGCTAGTTGCAATTGCTTTTGCGCCTCTTCCCATGCTTGCTCGAGTGCTTGCTTTTGCTTAGAGGTTTCTTCTATTTGCTTCTTTAATTGTGTTAGCTCCCTTACATCTTCAGGGATATTTCGTAATTGTTCTTTAAATATCGCTCGTTTTTCATGAAGAGACAGTTTTAATTGTTGATATGTCTCTTCGAATGATTTCTTTTTTGTTTCTAAAACTTGCAAGTTTTTTCGTAAGTCATCTTCTTTCTGCTTATAATGTGTTAATGTCTGTTGTTTTTCTTTTAACACCTTTATTCGTTCGTTTAAATCTTTTTCTTCTTGCAAGTATTTTCTTTTTATAGCTGTTACGTCGTCTAATTCGACATTTAGCGATTTAATATCTGCTACTTTATCATTAAATTGTTCTAATTTTGTTTGATAGAGTGCTGATATTTGATGATACGTTCGTTGTACATCTTCTAATTTCTTTTTTGTTGTTAACAGTTGCTCTCTAGTAATTGGTACATCATCTTTTTTAGCCTTGTTTGGATGATTCACACTTCCACACACTGGGCAAGCTTCACCATCGTGTAAATGTGTCGCCAGTACATATGCTTGATTATTCAACCATTGTTTTTCCTGTTCATCATACACGAGTTTTACATCTTTATATGCTACTTGTTTAGCTTTTAATGTTTGTTTTAAAGTTTTTTGTTCTTCTTCGAGCGATAAAAATTCAGTTAATATTTTTAATGTGTTGGTAACATTCGTTAAACGTCGCTGATGATCGGATAACTTACTGACATCTTTTTCTAATGTTCGAATACGTCTCATGAGTTCATTCAATTTTTTCTCCTTATCTAATATTTTATGTTGACATGTAGAAAGTGTTTGCGATTGTTCATTAACATTTGCTTCAATCGATTGTAACGTTTGTTTTTGTTGATCTATATCTGTAACAGTAGGCAAAAATTGCTGTAGGTGATCAAGCTTTTTCCGATAATCTTCTCGCAATTTCTCTTTAACTTTCTCTTTTTGATAAATTTCTTCAGCAAGTTTTAATCCTTGCTTCTCATCGGTTAATTGCTTATGTGCTAACCTTAAGTCATTTGCTTTTTGTTGTTCTTCATCACGCCACTGGAGCCATTGTTGTTCATATGGTTCGATTTGCTGCGCCTTTTCTGCAGCATATAATTGTTTTGTTTTTTCCTTTATGAGAGGTTTTTGTTCCTCTAATTGTTTGAACACTTCCTGTTTTTCTTCTAGCTGACGAAAGCGCTCGTTGATTGATTTTGCTTCATAAAACTGGGACTGCTTGGCATCATGTGCTTTATAAGCTTGGTGATACGCTTTTTCATCATGAAGAACTTTTTCTTGATAATATCTCTTTTCTGCATCTAATCCTCGTAAAACTTGCTTCATGTTATAATGCTGATCATTTAAAATCTTAAAAAGATAACTATCTTCTCTCTTTGGTAAAGTCGCTGTTATATGTTGAATGTAATGATCCCGTCTTTGTTTTTCCTCGATATATATTTGTTCAATATGTCGCTTTTTTTCACCAAGTTGCTCACTCATCTGTTTATAATGTTCAGTTTTAAATAAACGCCGTAAAATCTCCTCTTTGTTTTCTGTTTCCGATGTCAATAATTTAAGAAATTCCCCTTGCGGAAGCATAACAATTTGCTTAAACTGATCTTTCGTTAATCCGATCAATGCTTCTACCTTTTGATTAATGGCTGATACTTTCTGTCGTTCAACAAACGGTACCTCCCCGTCATCGGTTACTTCAAAAAATTCATAACGTTCTCCTGTGGCCGTTTTATTTCCACGTTTAACGTGAGGCAACTGGCGTAAAATCCGAAATGTTCGACCGTTAATTGAAAATATAAGTTCTGCTGACGTATGGACATCATCATCAGCAAAATGACTACGTAGCATTGATTGATGACTACGATCCTCACCGCTAGCTGTTCCGTATAGTGCAAAACAAATACCGTCAAAAATCGTCGTTTTTCCCGCGCCAGTGTTACCAGAAATGACGAATAAATGATGTTCGCCAAGATCAGCAAAATTAATAACTTCTGTTCCTTTATATGGGCCAAAGGCAGTAAGCGTTAATTTAATCGGCTTCATTGTTTAACACCTCTTTCGTCTGTTTAGGATCACTTTCTCGTTGATGTTTTAAAAAATCATCCAAAACTTCTTGAAATAATTGTTCCGACTCATCTGCTAATGAATTACCTTTAACTGTTTTATAAAAGGCTTTAAATAAATCAAGATCATTCATTTTCGTCCGTTCAACTGTTTCTTTAATATTTGCCGATCCTTCATGTAACATGAGCATATGTTTTCGTTCTACATGTAAGGCATTCGGATATATAGATCTTATCTTTTCCATTGGTGAAAATATCGGTACTTCATCTGTTAAACGGACAAATACGTAATCATCGCTTTTATGATATGTAAGAATTTCATCTATCGAAGCTTCTACCGTGTACATATCCCTCTTCGGTTGAAGTAAGCGCCGCTCTACCGTAACATTTCCGCATGCATCCATATTGACTACATTAAAGCCTTTTTGATGATGTTCTTCAGAAATCGAATATTTTAAAATTGAACCTGAATATTGGATGTTTTCTTCTAATACATAATGCGCCTGATGTAAATGACCAAGCGCTGTATAGTGAAATGGATGAAAATTCTTCGCATCAACATATTCTGCACCACCTATTGAAAGTGGTCGCTCTGATGTGCTCGTATTTTCGACCTCTTTACCATATGGTGTTACAAACGCATGACCGACGAAAACGTGACGCACGGACTCATCTACTTTCTCCATAATATGTTCAATGATTTTTTCCATAGCATCATTGTGCGAACGAATATGCTCCTCTTGAAACACATACCGAACATCACTTGGATCAACATATGGAACAAGATGAAAATGAACAGCACCGTGCTTATCATAAAGAACAACTGGTTTCATATTTGGATCAAATTGTCCAGCGATGTAGCAACCATTCGTTGCCATTAATCGACTACCGAAATGGAGGCGACTTGGACTATCATGATTACCAGCAATGGCTAGAATCGGTGTTTTAAGTTGTAGGACAATTCGTTCGAACACATCATTTAAAAGGTGAACAGCTTCAATCGGGGGGACCGCTCGGTCATATAAATCACCGGCGATAATAATTGCATCTGGATTTTCTTCTTCTACAGCTTGGATAAACTGATCAAGTATATATCGTTGATCTTTTGTCATATGTACCCCTTGAACGATTTTCCCTAAATGCCAATCAGCCGTATGAAAAAACTTCATATAACTTCTCCTCCCGGAAACATCGCATATGTAATATTAACAAGTATTGTAACAAAAACATTTTCACGTTATATAAAAAAGAGCATCGATAGAGATGCTCTAAAATTTACGTTGATACACGTTTATCTGGATCTGGATTTTTAATATAAAAAGATAATATTAAAGCTACAATGGATATAATTCCTGCAACGATAAACGACATATTGACGCCATGAATTTTTCCATCCACACCTTCACTTGGTCTGGCGCTTATTGTCATAACCGTTACTAACATCGCTGTACCGACGGCACCTGCCATTTGACGCATTGTATTATTCATAGCAGAACCATGTGGAATTAATCGTGGTGGCAATTGGTTTAATCCTGCTGTCGTTACAGGCATCATAACCATGGAAATGCCAAGCATTCTTATCGCATTTGTCACAGCAATAAATGCAAATGACGTTTCAACCGATAAATCTGTAAACATAAAGGTTGTAATAACAATGATGATTAAACCGATAATCGACAACCACCGAGCACCGAACCTATCGAACAATCGACCTGTCACAGGATTCATTAACCCCATGATAATCGCACCTGGTAGCAATGCCAAACCTGACTTAAATGCTGAAAAGTCTAGCATGTTTTGCATAAATAAAGGTAGGATAACGGCTGTACCAATCATGGCCATAAAGACGACCATTCCTAAAGCTGTTGCAATTGAAAAAATAGCATGTTTAAAAATCCGAAACTCAAGGATTGGCTCTTCTAATATTAATTGACGATGAATAAAAATCGTTAATGTAATAACGCCAATGATCAATGACACAAAAACATGTGAGCTCGTCCACCCACTATTTCCTGCGACACTAAAACCGTACAATAAACCACCAAACCCTAACGTCGATAGTATAATTGAAGCAATATCTACTTTCGGGAATGTTCTATCGGTAACGTTAAACAAAATGAAATAGGCAATAATTATATTGATAATGGCAATTGGTAACACAACATAAAAAACACTTCGCCACGGGAATTGGTCAACAAGCCAACCGGATAAACTAGGTCCAATCGCTGGTGCAAAAGAAATGACTAACCCGAATAAGCCCATCGCTGTCCCACGTCTTTCCACTGGATATATTAAAAACATAATCGTTTGCATAAGTGGCATCATAATACCCGCACCAGCTGCTTGAGCGACTCTTCCTAACATTAAGAAAGAAAAATTTGGGGCAATCGCACAAATAAATGTCCCAAATGCAAACGAACCTATCGCTGTTAAATACAATGTTCTTGTTGTAAACCGCTCAATTAAAAATGCTGTTATAGGAATCATTATGCCGTTGACGAGCATAAAGATCGACTGTAACCATTGAACTGTGTTTTCACTTAAATTTAAATCTTCCATAATTGGAGGTAAAGCAGTGCCTAGTAATGTTTGGTTTAATATAGCAATGAATGCGCCTGAAAGCAGTACAATAATTAATGGAATGCGGTTAATTGTCGCTCCATGATCCCTACCCATACACTTCCCACTTTCTATATAAAATCTCACCAATAGGTAAATATAACATATCACTCATGAATAAAGTAAACATATTGCTTAAAAATATTCACGTTTAAAACAGTGACATACTAACAATTTTACGTGTAAAAAATTATTTAAGCAATATTTTTTCAACAAAAATACCACTCGTGAATCTCGTTTTATTTTATAAAACAAAGACACGGTGGTATCCATTTTAAGGGTGTTTATAAAAAAAGATAAGTGTATTCAGTTATTTTTGTTTTCCTAATTAGCAAGTAATTTACCAAGCGGGCTTTCTTCTAAAATAATATTTTCGATTTGATACAGTGGTATAGGAAAAAGCGGAATACCGACATAGTAAGGTGTTATCTCATACAATTGAAAATATAAGACGAGTACTTGATCAGCAATATAATAATCTTGATCAGATGCAATTTCTGTGAAATGATTAATGATATCAATGTTTCGTTCGTGAATCTGTTGCTTCACAATTGTTGACAGCCTATTAATGTAATCACTATTTTGCTTAAATAATGCCTCTAATGAATAGTTTTCTCCCGTTTGAACATCAAACGTTAACGACTTCATAATTGTCAATCCATGAGCATGATACGGGGCGTAAGCGTAGTTAGAAAAAGTTATACTTAAGACATGACGCTCATTCGTTTTCATTTCAAATGTACCAATCATTTCTTCAAACTGGTCAACTTCTTGTTGTGCATATTGATATCTAATTAAAGCATGAACGAGCTCATAAATTTTTCTGTTTATTCTCTCCTGTACATACATTGATGGCAAATTCATAACTTGCGGATAATAAATAACAATCCCTTGCCCACGCAACTCCATTGTTTGTATCGAAACTGGAAATGCTGTATTAACCATATTCCATCTCCCTTATATGTTGATATACATATAACATATTCAAACATATAAGAAAATGTCCCAATATCTAACTTTAAAAAAAGGTATGGTCACATATGTTGACTCATACCTTAAGATACTTTAATTATTCAATTGATAATTGTTGCTGACCGTTGTCATTCTCTTTCCACTCAATTTCAAATTCCAACTCATATTCGCCATTTTTTTCTTCTAGTTCAATTTCCAATTTTACATTTTCAGCTGGTTCAATTGTTTCAGATTGATCACCGACATTAATTGTAAGTTCGCCTTTTTCTTTTAATTTAGCGGCAATTGATTCAAGCAGGGTAGCTGCTTGCTCGCGAGACATTTTTTCCTCATGTTTAATTAAAACATTTGCCGTTGAGTTTGCCATTATACATACCCCCATTCGCTAATCTTTATATCTAGGTTAATGAATAGGCGCTTAGGATTCAAGAAAATTTGTTCATATACTGTTATTTGTTCTAAATTTTACATATTTTATGCTACCAATTTTATTTATTGATCCAATAACATTACTTCTCTTTGCATGACGCCTGGACGGGCGTATAAAAGGAGCACAATCGCAACAAGTGCTTCGGAGACCGGTAAAGATAGCCAAATGCCAACATCTCCAAATAGAAAAGGCAAAATAATTAATGTAATGATTAAAATGATAAACCCGCGAAAAGCTGTGATAAGAATCGAAGGTTTAACACTTCCGATCGATTGAAAATATGTCATGTATACGAAATTAATTCCCATAAATAAATAACCGATGAAAAACAATTTTAAACCTTTTGCCGCTAACGAAGCAATCGCATTGTTTTCTACACCGAAAATAGCTACAAGCTCATTGGCACCAAAAAAGCCAACCACTATGAATGAAAGACCGAGTAAAACACTAGTGATTTCAGCAATTTGAACCGTTTTCTTAATTGATTTAAATTCTTTCGCCCCATAATAATAACTAATCATTGGTTGAATCGTTGACCCAATACCGATAAAAGCTAAAAACATAAATGTGTGTAAATAGTTAATAACGGAAAAGGCTGCAAGTCCATCCGTTCCAACATGAAAGGCCATTGCAATATTATATCCCATGACAAAAACACCAATACCTGCCTCTGATAAAAAGCTCGGAAAACCAATGGTCATAATAGATTTTAAGTCTCGTTTATTCCACCTAATTTTTACAAATTTTAATCCTGAACCTTTTTTAAAAAAGTGAAACATATAAACGATTATTCCGATACCAGTCGCAATCACTGTTGCTAATGCAGCACCTGTTACACCTAACTTTAAAATAAAAATCATCCAATAATTGAGTCCAATGTTTAAAATAGCTGTAACGACAAGCCCGATCATTGCTAGTTGAGGGGCGCCATCATTTCGCACAAAGATACTTAAACTCGTTTCAATCGCGATAATAAGGGAAAATAGAAAAAGAATTGTCATATAATCGATGACATATGGTAATGTTTCTTCGTTCGCCCCGAACAAGCGTGCTAATGTCTCCATATTTACATAACTTATAAAACTAATGACAGTTGTAACAATGGTAATAAATGCCATAGATAGCGTAAAAATCTTTTTAGCTTGTTCTGACTGACCTTCTCCCATTGACATAGAATAAAGCGTTCCTCCACCGATGCCAATGAGAAGCGCAATTGAAATAATAATGGAAAATACAGGTACAGCAATATTTACACCGGCTAGAGCGACCGAACCTATACCATTTCCAACAAAAATACCATCAACTACAATATTTACTGACATAAGCATCATGCCAAATAGCGTTGGAATAAAATATTGAAAAAAGCTTTTCCTAACAGATTGTGAGCCTAATCTTTCATTTAATGTTCCCATATGATCGCCCCGTTTCAATCGTGTCATGATTTATTGTCCGTGGAATTATTTTATAACACACATTTTTAACAAAGTCCAAACAATACTCATTTAAAGTTTAGAAAAAATTTTAAATCTTTCGCGCGATCTATTGATAATTGTTATGATAGGTTTACAACTCATTCATTAAGGAAGGGATCGTTCTTGCGAAAAGTTGTTGATCATTTACAACGAACAATTCATTATCGGTTTCCACCACAACAAATTATTTCTCTAGCACCGGCTATTACAAATACGATGTATCATTTAAACATTAATAAAGAAATTGTCGGTCGCACACGCTTTTGTATTCATCCTAAAGATAAAGTCGATCAAGCGCTAAATATTGGTGGTACGAAAGATATTAAATTAAATCGTATTCACCGGCTAAATCCGGATTTAGTTATTGCGGAGAAAGAAGAAAATACAAAAGAAATCGTCGAGCAATTAGAACAATATTACCCTGTTTACGTGTTCGAAGTCCAGTCCATAGCTGATGCTTTGCGCATGATCAATGACCTTGGAAACATCATTCATCGGCAAAAAGAAGCACATCAACTTAGACACAGAATCAATGAATTATTTAAAGAGCTTCCGAAAATTCAGCAAAAACGAGTAGCTTACGTTATTTGGAAACGTCCCTTTATGGTCGTTGGCAAGCAGACATACATTAATTCGCTGTTAAATGAAATGGGTTTTATTAATCCTTTTACAACGTTTGATAGTCGGTACCCAGAAGTAACGATTGAAGACTTAAAACGAGCGCAATTAGATTATATTTTTTTAGCTACAGAACCATATCCTTTTCGAGACGAAGATATTTCATCGATGAAAGAGATGTTACCAAATGTAAAACCATTGATTGTAGATGGAGAAATGTTTTGGTATGGTTTTACAATGACTCAAGCTGTTTCATACTTCAAAGACCTTTTTCGTGATCAATCTCTTAAGTAAATGTCAGTTTCAAAACTTATCAATCATCCTTACGTTTAATTTTATCATTTCCGGAAACATTAAAGAATAATAAACGTTGAAAGGGCGATTACATGCTTCGAATATTTTCATTACTTAGTTTTATAATCATCATGCCACTCTTATTTAGTGCTTGTGCAGAAAATGATGCCGTTGAAAATCCACCAGAAAACAATGCTGATCATATGTCACATACGGCAACTGATGCCCCTTATTCATTTGTTCATTTTAATTTAGATGCTGATTTTGATGGTATTGACAATACAGTAGAGGCTGAATATAAATTTGAAGATGAAGACATTAGGGCATCCTACAAAGATAAATCACAAAACATCGATGTTTATGGAGACGAAGCCTTACAACATCTTGATCGAATGTTTTCAACGTTAACATTTGATAAACATACAGAAGAGGATGAAGTATTAGATACAGTGATAGATACATTTAATCTTCCGAATGATGCAAAGATCGTTCTTGATGTGATCTTTGAGGATGGGACAGAGCGAGAATATATTCAAATGTAGAAGCGATAAAACCTAAAAAAACGTGATCATACCGACTTTATCGTCTATAATGACGGTAAGGGGTTGATCATATGCAAACAGTTGTGTTCGGAAATCATGAAAAGGATACATTAAGACAATTTCACAACTGTCTTAAAACAGGTCGAGTTGTCGGCGGTGTTTTATGTGCAGATGGACATTACGGATATAGTCAACCAGTAGGCGGTGTCGTCGTTTATGATGGACAAATTTCTCCATCAGGTGTAGGTTACGATATCGCTTGTGGAAACAAAGCGGTTAAAACGAACCTTCAATATGAAGATATAAAAAATGACTTATCTCGTATTATGGACGAAATTGCTAAACAAATACCATTTGGTGTTGGCCGAAAAAGTAAAAAGCATATGGACCATGATATTTTTTCTGATCAAGCTTGGAACGTTTTCCGTGACATCGGCCAACATGAACATGATCAATTAAAATCTCTTGCAAGGGAACAGTTAGGAACGACTGGTGCTGGCAATCATTATGTCGATATTTTAATCGATCAAGATACGCATGACGTTTGGGTTGGCAATCATTTTGGGAGTCGCGGGTTTGGACATCGGACAGCATCGGGATTTTTAAATTTAGCGAACAACCGCAAATTTTCTGATCGAGCACCTAGAGAAGGTATGGAAGTACCACCGACATTGATCGATATGGATACTGAGCTTGGTGATATGTATTTTGAAGCGATGACATTAGCTGGAAAATATGCTTATGCAGGTCGCGATATCGTCATTCAACAAGTGCTTGATATATTAGGTGCAAAAGAAGAGTTTTCCGTCCACAATCACCATAATTATGCATGGAAAGAAATGCATCGCGGAAAAGAATATATCGTTGTTAGAAAAGGTGCAACACCGGCAGCCCCAGGTCAATTAGGGTTTGTTGGCGGAAGCATGGGAGATATCTCCGTTATACTAAAAGGGGTTGACTCTGAGAAAAGCAGAAAGGCTTTTTACAGTACAATCCATGGTGCAGGTCGTATTATGAGTCGCACAAAAGCTGCTGGAAAAATGAATTGGAAAAAGCGTAAACGTCAAGGTGGCGCTATTTCATATGAACAAATGGAAAAGGCTGTTGAAGATTTTGGTGTTGAACTTCGAGGTGGTGCCCCTGATGAAAGTCCGTTCGTTTACCGTAAACTAGAAGAAGTACTCGATGCCCACAAAGATACAATCGAAGTTTTAAACGTTTTAAAACCAGTTGGTGTATGTATGGCCAATTGATAAGACAACCGCAGGGAAACGTTTGCCTGCGGTTTTAAAACATTTATAGTCGTTTTCAGATCTTTTCTTATTTGTCACTTGAGATTTCTTTCCAACAAATTTTTATTAAATAATATGCGCCTATCATTTAGCCGATATCTTCTTGCTAATTCATTACTTTCATAGGCTTTTTTAAAATCATTTATATAATAGTAACAAACGCACAATTGCAAATAAGGATACCACGTTGTGTAAGCTGGATAAATAAAACTTCATTTGTTTGAATCAACTTCAAGCGTCGTTGCTAATTCATACCAAAAAATCGCTGAATCATAATCACACTTTTGTTGATAATGAAAACCTAAACGACTGCAAATTTTCGGTCGCGGTGTTTTAGCAAATGCGATCGATTGTAAAAGCGAGAAAAATTCATTATTCATATCTTTAACCATTCGGTAGCAGTCCGCTCGATTTATACAGGCATATACCTTATCCTCAATCCACCCTTCCACCATATTTATATTTTTCGTATAGCTCTTAATCGCTTCTTTAAACATACCATTTTCTTTACATTCATTTCCGTAATAAAAATGATCCCGGGGCGAAAAAGTATCCCTATTTTTAATTTTTTCTTCCTATTTCAAGCAACACGTCATCAGCATCTAAATAAAAAATATAATCTTTTGTCGCATATTTAAAATGATTCATTTCTAGCACCTTTAAATTTGCCAGTCTATTCAAGGAATATGAACAATGGTTATCATTTCATTCATAGCGAACATACGAATGATCGTTGAACACAACAAATGACTGAAGTTATTAAAACTTTTATATAAATTATAAGGAACAGACGTAAATATAATATTTACGCTCGTTTCAAAATAAACGCTGTTATCTATCTCTAGCTGAATTTGACTTATTTAAAAATCATTATTTCATACTTATATAAATCTAATTAATATATCTCCCAATATTTACACCTCTTAAAGATTTTGTTTCTCTTGAAATATTGGACCGGCAAATACCGTTGTATGATATTCTCCAGATTCCCCCATGGGACAAACATTTTTGTATGCTGCAATATCGCTTATAAATGATTGATCAAGACGTCGGCCAAGCCAATTTTCAGGTAGTTTTTCTGGATCAATTTTTATAATTTCTGCCTGAAATCCTAAATCTACGAATTGTTGCAACATATTCAACATATTTTCCTTCTCATTCCATAGCGGGTATATTGGTTTTAATTGCACTTTAGCTGCCAAATCTTCTCCCCATGCTCGGTGCCCTGCAATATAAATATCTCCAAAAGCAATCCCATCTATATGGTATCGTTGTTTTATGATTTGTAATTGTTCAACGAAGTCATCTAAATAAGATTCAAAGGTTGTACGAGCAAAATGTATAGGAATATTTAATGCCCTCGCTTGATCTTTTAGTTTCTCTAAGTCCTCACCATGTGCAACAGATGATAAATTTTCTGTCCAAACAGTCGTTATTAAACAAGCAACTTCAATATGCCGTTGTTGTAGCTCATACAATGCTAAACAACTATCTTTTCCACCACTAAAGGAAAGGGCAACTTTATTTACCAAATATATCACCTCATCTTAAAAATGATGAACAACTTACTATGATTCCCAAAATGAAGGGTCCTCCATTTGCATATCGATCACGACTTCTTCAAGATCAAAAGGTGTGATTGTATATATGGGATAATTATGATAAGACTTTGCGACATTTCGAAAATATCGAACAGTTCCTGGATTCTCTTCATCTATTAAGAGTAAGCAAGCATCGCTTTTTTCTACAAACCACTGATCTCTTACACGAAACTGATATCCCCCTTTATAACGGCCCTTATAAAGAGGTCTATAAAAATCAGCCTCTCGTTTTAAGATGGAAAATTTATATTGTAATTCCTCAGGCCAACGCTCAGACAGATTTTCAAATGGTGGAATTACGGCAAGATTAATATCGTACTTATCTTTCAGAGAGTTTACGACATCAGCGGTCCACATTTCAACACCGATTTGTCCAGAAATTAATACCCACGCTAAACCTCCTTCGATAAATTCAATCAATCTTCTTTCAAGTGCCCGTTTCACATATGTAATTTTTTCATCTTGTTCATTAAAAATGTTAATTTCCATCGGTTTATAACCAGTGACAGTCAAAACTTTCATAAATGAATGAAAACACCTCTACATCGTTTAATAGTGGCCTAATGAACTTTTTTCATCGCTATCCGCTCACAAATTAAAAATACGAACAAGTCTAATGAAAAATAAATAACAGCATTTATACTTAAGATAGCAAAGCTTTCCCAACCTATTGATATTATTGTATCATTTTTAATCATAACAGCGCGAAAGAGATCGACACTTTTTACAAAAGGAAGAAAAACTAAATATGATGAAACAGATACCGGAATAAATGTTAGATCTGTTAACATAAAATGTAAAATTTGTAAAATGCTTGATATCATAATTTCAATATTTATTTTGTCAATAAATGCTTTCACGTACGATTATGTATATATTTTTAAGTAATTATGGTATGATATGAAAGGATGTTCATGTATGAAAATAATTTCATATATGATTCGATGGGCTACGGGAAGATTGTAAAAAGCTTATAACAATTGAATTTTCTAGGAGTGTGATCAGATAGGTTGTTTAAAGATGATCGCTTTAGACATTTAATGAAAAGCGATATTAAAAAAGATTTCATAGCAGGATTAACAGTTGGTGTAGTCGCTATTCCATTAGGAATGGCTTTTGCCATTGCTTCAGGTGTAAAGCCTGAATATGGACTTTATACGACCATTATTGCTGGATTTCTCGTCGGATTGTTTGGCGGTTCAAGATTTCAAGTAGCGGGACCAACAGGAGCTTTTATACCAATTTTACTCGCGATCGTCTTGCAATATGGTTATGAAGATTTATTAATCGCAGGCTTTCTCGCTGGTCTAATGCTTATGGTCATGGGATTTTTAAAAGTAGGTAATCTGATTAAATACATTCCAAGATCTGTAACGATCGGATTTACAGCAGGAATAGCAGTTATCATTTTCTCGGGACAAATTGGAAATTTCTTAGGATTAAAAGGTATGGAAGAAAAGGAATATTTTCATGAAAACATGATACAAATTTTCTACAATCTCCCTTCGCTCAATGTTTACAGTGTAATCATTGCCCTCATGAGTTTGTCCATTGTAATTTATCTTCCGAAACTTTATCCTCATATCCCTTCCTTACTCGTAGCAATTGTTGTCCCGACGATTATTGCAATGATTTTCTTTTCCGGTAAACTAGCGACGATTGGAACTGAGTTTGGTGGCATTGCTCAAACACTTCCTGGCATTAAAATTCCGAAAATTACGTGGGAAAAAATTTTATATTTATGGCAACCTGCATTTGTCATTGCGATGCTTGGAGGTATTGAATCACTATTATCTGCTGTCGTTGCTGATGGTATGACAGGAAAACGACATCACTCCAACCGAGAATTAGTCGGTCAAGGAATCGCTAATATCGTAACACCATTATTCGGCGGTATTCCTGCAACAGGTGCAATTGCTAGAACTGCAACAAATATTCGAGCGGGAGCTATAAGCCCGTTATCTGCTATTTTTCAAAGTGGATTTGTCTTATTAACTTTATTATTGTTTGCACCCTTTGCATCATACGTCCCATTAGCAAGTTTAGCACCGATTTTGATGGTTGTCGCTTTTAACATGAGTGAACACAAATCCTTTTGGCAAATTTTAAAACTTAAATCGAGCGATTCACTCGTTTTAATCGTTACCTTTTTGCTAACTGTATTTGTTAACTTAACCGTTGCTGTTCCCATTGGTTTAGGGTTAGCAATGATTTCATTTATTAAACGAATGAGCGAAGTTCTACAAGTTAGGAAAATTGTACCAAACGGGCGGTTAATAAATGAAAATAATGCTCAATGTCCGCAAATTATGAGCTATACAATACATGGCCCACTCTTTTTCGGTGCAGCAGATCGGTTTGAGTCAATGATTACACGTTTGATTAATGAACGTCCTAAAGTACTCATTCTTAAAATGCGTCACGTATCATTAATTGATGTAACAGGTGAGGCAAATTTAGCTTCTCTTATTCTCGATTATCAAAACAAAGATGGAACGGTTCTTATTTCTGAACTTGCCGATGGCCCATTAGAAATGCTTGAAATGAGCGGATTATCCGTTGTTGTTGGACCTGATCATTTCTTTTCATCAACGACTGATGCTATTAACTATGCACTTACCTTAATTGATACAAATAATTGTAAATGGTGTACTAAAAATGGTTATAATCAATGTCAAACATTTCAACGAATTTCTTAAGTTAAACATTTGTTATCATATTTTCAGCTTATCTATTTTAAAATACGAAAAGGTTGAATAAATTTCATGTATCTTCTTTAAATGATGTGACAGACTAAACGTAAATGAATATTTGCTAAGATTAATGTAAGGAGAATGAAAGATGAATAAAGGAACTGTTAAATGGTTCAATAATAACAAGGGTTATGGTTTTATTGAAGTAGAAAATGGTGATGACGTTTTTGTACACTACTCGGCGATCCAAGGTGAAGGATTTAAAACATTAGATGAAGGACAAGTTGTTACTTTTGACATTGAAGAAAGTGATCGCGGATTACAAGCAGCTAATGTACAAAAAGAAGGTGTTTAAAAATGGGGTTGTTAAACAGCCCCATTTTTTATGAATTAAAAGCATTGTTAACTGGTGGTACGATTTGTTTTTTACGGGAAACGACGTCTTTTAAAAGAGCCCGATTATTATTTAATGTCGTCTGAAAGGCTTGTTCGACTTTATCTTTTGCTTCTCCTAATGCTAAAACTTCTGAGTGATTGTTCAAAATATCCGTTACGACAAATAGGAATAATGATAAATCTTTTTCTTCGATAGCACGTATAATCTCTTGTTCAACCTCAGTTTGTTTATCATATATAAGTTCTGTATCAACAGTATTAACTTGCGCGATTTCTACATTTTTACCATTCATCGTAAATTCTTTAGAATCCATCGAAATCCACTCTGATACAGATTTATCACTCATATCTGCTCCAGCTTTTAACATATCTAAACCATATGTATTTAAATCAACTTCAGCAACTTCTGCCAATTCCTTAGCTGCTTCAATATCTTCATCTGTACAAGTTGGCGAATTAAATAATAATGAATCAGATACGATCGCTGAAAGTAAAAGACCTGCAATATTTTTTGGAATCGTGACATGATGTTCTTTAAACTTTTTATTTAAAATTGTCGCTGTACACCCTACAGGTTCAGCGTGAAAATATAACGGTTCTTTCGTTTCAAAGTTTGCTATCCGATGATGATCAATTACTTCACGAATGCGTGCGTTTTCAATATTGTCTACGCTTTGTATAAATTCATTGTGATCTACTAAAATAACGTCTGCTTGATCCTCAACCTTGTCAATAAAACGAGGTGTTTCCATTTGAAAATAATTTAAAACGTACTCAGTTTCTTTATTAACGTTTCCCAGACGTACAGGTTCAACGTCAAAACCAAGTTCTCGCTTTAAATAGGCATAAGCAATCGCTGAACAAATGGAGTCGGTATCAGGATTTTTATGACCAAAAATTAACGTTTTTTCCATACATTCATTCTCCTTACGTCATATTTCTAAGTTTATATTTGTCTATCATTAGATTATCATAATTAATCATAAAAGGTGTAATATTTTATTCAATAGTAAAGAAAATGCATTAACATTAATCATTACTTAAACTTTAATGTTTCTGTAACATTCCAAATTTTATCATATTCATCATAATTGTTTAACGCAATATCAAGATCATGAAACATGCGATGCAAGTCTCGTATACTAGATTTCTTTTCATGTTGTAATACATCTAGTGCAAGTTTTTTAATGTATTTTAAATCTTTTATTAATGCATCATCTTCAATATCAAATAAATACCCATCTACTGCTTCAACAACTTTTTTAGCATGCTTTCGTTGTTCTTCCCTATCTAAGGCGTTAATAGCGCCATATCCAGTTGTTTTATTGTAAAATTGGTGCATATCTGCAATAAAATCACCCACGGTTTCTTGATCATCACCGACGGTTGCCTGTACCTCCTCTATATTTTCAATGATCTCCTCATCATTCGGATCAATAGTATGTCCACTTTTAAAAAGCAATGAGGAAAAGCTTAGGTCGAACACGTTAAAAAATAATAGTAAACTTATAATCATTACAATTGAAATCATGATCCAACTAAACAAGCTCATTTCTTTTATACCTTTCATTGATACGGCATCTCCTTTATAAACAATCAAGTACTTAACGTCTTTAAACGCTTATTCTCATTCAAATGACCTTAATGAATCTTCTCTACTCGTTTACTACTTTTTCCATCCTTTTTCATGACTATACTTTTTCCATATTTATTAAAAGTATGAATAGTATCGTTCACCAATGTGAATAAAAAATTATATATTTCGCCCATAGCATGTATTTATTATTTTCCACCTTTAGAAGCACATCGTTAAAACAAACCATTATTACGAATTTAATAGAGAAATGAGCCAGCATATTTTACTTGACAGTGCAATAATTATTATATATAAATGAATTAAATTACAGAATTTATCATTTATTCGAACAATTTTAATGATATATTCATAATCAAACGAGGGAGGTATTATATGTATCACGCGATATATTCATTATACTGTCGGAGCTATCAACGTATCATGAAAATAGTTTCCTCTATGATGCCTTGGCCTGAACCCCAACTAATAGAGGGGAAAAATAGCTTAAGTAAACTGCCACAAATGATTAAAAATGAACATATTAAAAATGTTTTAATCGTTACAGACGAAGATATTATCTCTCTTGGTTTAATGGATCATTTTCTTGTAAACTTGCGCAATGAAAACATTAACTATGTTATTTACGACCAAGTTATTTCTGAACCAACTATTGAAAATATTGAAGAAGCTAAAAACATATATATCAAGAATAATTGCCAAGGAATTGTAGCTTTTGGAGGCGGTTCACCAATAGACTGTGCCAAAATAGCCGGCGCACGAATCGTAAAACCGAACAAAGAAATTGAAAAAATGAAAGGATTGTTGAAAGTATTAAAAAAACTTCCACCACTGTTCGTCGTTCCAACGACAGCTGGAACAGGGGCTGAAGCAACACTAGCTGCTGTATTTACGAAGCCTAAAACTTACGAAAAATATCCGATTATGGATTTTTCACTTATTCCTCAATATGCTGTCCTCGATCCTTTACTTACAATGAAACTACCGCCACACATTACCGCTGCTACAGGGATGGACGCTTTAACACACGCCATTGAAGCTTATATTGGTAAAAGTAACACGAAAAAGACAAAGCAATGGAGTATTAAGGCAACACAACTTATCTTTGCAAATCTTTATGAAGCTTATAGAAATGGTCACAACGTAGCTGCGCGACAAAATATGTTAAAAGCTGCCCATTTAGCAGGAAAGGCCTTTACAAGAGCGTATGTCGGTTATGTGCATGCGATTGCTCATACGGTTGGGGGTTTTTATAACCTCCCTCACGGACTTGCAAATGCGATTATTCTACCTTATGTGCTTGAATATTACGGATCTTCAATACATAAGCCATTAGCCGAACTTGCTGATTTAGTAGGCATCAGTCAAACAAATGATTCTTCTCAACAGCGCGCTGAAAAATTCATTGAGGCTATTAAAGATCTTAATAGGAAACTGAATATTCCAACAAAAATAACTGACATTCGCGAACGCGATATTCCCGTAATGGTGAATCGTGCTTTGAATGAAGGAAATCCTCTATACCCTGTACCAAAGATTTTATTCAAAGAAGACATGTCAAAGCTCCTACAAAAGATAAAAGCATCGTAATATTTTATAAAACATGAAACAATACTACTTACCGATTGGTATATATTTTCAAATAACCTATAAAAATTTCAATTATTAGCAAAAAAAATGATAAACTTTTATATAAGAAAATGTTTTCGTAAAAGGAGCGAATTGAGTATATGAAAAAAATTATACAAAAACAAAGAGAATTTTTCCGTTCAAATGAAACGAAATCGTATACATTTCGTAAAAAGCAGTTACACAAATTAAAAAACATGTTACGTCAACATGAGGAAGATATTTATAAAGCTTTAGAAAAAGATCTTAATAAATCAAAACATGAAACATTAACGACAGAGCTCGGGATTTTATATACCGAAATAAACTTCACCCTTAAACATCTTAAGCAATGGATCAAACCAAAACGAGCCGCAGCTCCTATGACTCATAAAGGAACGGCTAATTATATTTATTATGAACCCTACGGTGTTACGTTAATCATTTCACCGTGGAATTATCCTTTACAATTAGCGATTGCACCCGCCATTGGCGCTATTGCTGCTGGGAATACTGTCATCCTAAAACCTTCTGAACTAACGCCACATACGTCTGGATTGTTAAACAAATTGATCACAGAAACATTTGATCCAAATGTTTTTACGGTTATTGAAGGTGGAAAAGACATTAGTCAGCAACTACTTCAAGAGCGATTCGATTACATCTTTTTTACTGGGAGTACCCACGTTGGAAAAATTGTTATGGAAAAAGCAAGTAAACATTTAACACCTGTAACATTAGAATTAGGAGGCAAAAGTCCTGCAATCGTTGATGAAGATTGCAATATTTCTCTTACCGCTAAACGGATCGTATGGGGAAAGTTTACAAATGCTGGCCAAACATGTGTGGCCCCAGATTATGTATATGTTCATGAAAATATTTACAATAAACTTTTAAAAGCTATTCAAAAGCATATTTTTTCATTGTATGGAAAAAGACCATTAAAAAATAAAGATTACGTCAAAATTATTAATGAAAAACACTTTGAACGTCTAACAAACCTTTTACATCAAGGTCATATCATCCACGGTGGACAAATGCTTCGCGATGAATTAAAAATAGAACCTACAATTATAGAAAATGTTTCGTGGGAAGACCCTATAATGCAAGAAGAAATATTTGGACCAATTATGCCTATTTTACCATTTAACAATTTATCCGATGTTGTTTCAATCTTACAAGAAAAGGAAAAACCTTTAGCCTTGTACTATTTTGGTCAATCAAAACAAAAAGCTGAATACGTGATTAACACACTATCTTTTGGTGGTGGATGCATTAACGATACTCTATATCATTTAGCCAATCCACATCTGCCATTTGGTGGGATCGGACATAGCGGTATGGGATCTTATCATGGAAAGTATAGCTTTAAAACATTTTCACATCAAAAAAGTATTTTAAAGCAAACGAATATTTTTGATTTGCCTGTTAGATACCCGGGTGGAAAATTAAATCATACGTTAGCCAAAAAAGTATTAAAATAAATGTATAGATATTTTACTTTTAACATGTTTCCTTTTATAGTGAAGGAAATAGCATATATGATAAATATAATAAATACGGTCTAAATATGATCGAAAAGGATATCAGCTATGACAAATATCGTTATTGTAGGTGCAGGCATCATTGGTTCTACAACTGCTTATATGTTAGCAAGGCGTGGATTAAAGGTCACCATTATAGACCGAGAAGATGAAGGTCAAGCGACAAATGCTGCTGCGGGTATTATTTGCCCGTGGCTTACGCAACGTCGTAATAAAGCATGGTATGAATTAGCTAAAAATGGCGCACGCCTTTATCCTAAACTCATTGAATTATTAAAGGAGGACGGAGAGGTAGAAACAGGATATAAAAAGGTCGGGGCATTAGATTTGTATAATGATCGGGAAAAATTACAAGCGACTTATAACCGTGTTATGAACCGTAAAAATGAAGCGCCTGAAATTGGAACTGTTTCACGATTAGATGAAGAAGAAACAAAAAAGATACTACCATTAACACATGAACATACATATCGTGCGGTGTATATTAGTGGTGCAGCACGTGTTGACGGACATGCTTTGCGGAAAGCTCTTATAAATGGTGCCACAAAACATGGCGCAACATTTATTAAAGGTAACGCCCAATTAACTGTTGAAGGAAAAGTTGTAACAGGTGTCACGGTTAACTATCAAAAGATCAGAACAGATTTAGTTATTGCAACTAATGGCGCGTGGATGAACGAATTACTTCAACCATTAGGCATTAACTTTTCTGTTCATCCACAAAAGGGACAAATCATACATTTGCGTGCCCCCATTAATACTCATCAATGGCCAATTGTTAAACCACCTAACAATCAATACATTCTACCTTTTGAGCAAAACCGGCTCATAATCGGTGCAACAAATGAAAAAAAAGCTAAATTCAATTCGCATATAACAGCTGGCGGAATAAGCGACATATTAACAAAAGCTTTAAAAGTTATTCCAATGTTATACGATAGTAAAATTGAACATGTAAAAGTTGGCTTTCGGCCGTTTACGCCACAATCTCACCCAGTGATTGGCTTTTTACCAAACACAAAGAGTATTTTACTTGCCAACGGGTTAGGGGCATCGGGATTAACGACAGGACCATATGTCGGCATACAATTAGCTAACATCGTTCTAGGCGAAACATATGACATTGACTTATCATTGTATGACACCTCTTATGCACTTTTAAATAAAGACGAATCAAATGATTGACTTGCTAATAAATATTTTTGGGGGTAGGAGGGCTTTTATTGGATGGAAAAAAATTAACATTGATCGTTATTGGCATCATTATTGTTGTAGGTATATTAACTTGGATATTTGGACAAATGGTCATTGAAGAACAAAATTTAGGATTGCCTGCAACATTATTTTAAAGCCATTAAAAAGTTTTAACGACATCACATACAAAATGTGATGTCGTTTTTTTATATCGTTTTTAAAAGCAACTTTTTCAAAAGAGGTGCAAAATAGTCAGGCAATTCGGATATATCCTGAATCATTAATCGCTTATCTCCATAAATATTTTTCATTAATTCTTCATCTTGCTTGTAAATTTCCCCTTGAGCTAAAAACATACCAATCACATCAATACCTCGCTTTCGTACTTCAGATACAGCTAAATAAGTGTCAACAATTCCATTTTGCTCGTAGTTTTCCGCTGACGGCTCTCCGTCGGAAAAAACGAGCAAATATTTATGTTTTTCGCGTCTTTCTAACATTTTTTCCGCAACGACACGGATACTGTAGCCATCTCGATTATCTTCTTCAGGTTCAAGTTGTATGATTTTAGCACCGTTATCCGCATACAACGAATCTGTCAAAGAATGAATGATGTGAAAATAATTTGGATAACCCTTTTTTAAACCTGATGTCGCCTCTTCAAAGAATCCGACAATAGCATGAGGAATGCGCAAATCTTTAAGTACCTCATGAAATAAAGCGACACCGCGTTTAGTTTCCTCCATCTTATCATACATTGAAGCGGAACAATCGACCATTAAAGTAAATACCGCATCAAATTCATTTGATTGTTCATCTTTTTTATAAAAAAGTCTCGGAAATTCATCTGTAACAACCGGCAAAAGATTTTTAGAAAGCCGACCATAATGTAAGTTACTTCGTTTTTCAATTTGTTTATGCTCTAAAATCTTTTCAATCGTCTTGGCAAGCTTCCGTTGATATGGCTTAATATGGGTTTTATAAGTCTCATATGTTGACAAATCTTTTTTTGAAGGCGCTTTTGCTTCTTTCAAAACGGAAATGGCATCGATATTATCAATACCATAAGGTGCTTTTTGCCTTTTTTGTGCTTTTTTATTCTCATGGGACTCAAGAGTGCTAAGTTCGGAATAATCTTTTCGGTTACTCTTTTCCGATGTTCCTTGTGCGGTGGCAAAAGCTTGATCCCCACTTTCTGTTTCTCGTGCGTTGCCGCCCTTTAAATTTGTTTTCGTTCCAACATCTAGATCCATTTGTAAAAAAGTTTGTTGTCTAGTTTTATTTTTATTTTCTTGATGCCATGTTGAAAAAGTTTCATCAAAATATTCCTGATGATCCTGCCTCATTTCTTCTTTATCTTTATTTGCCACATCATCTGTTCGTGTTAATTCATCAAATAACGTATTTTCACGGAATGATTTTCCCCACTTAAAAATAGGAAGTGTAAAATATGTATTTGTCATATCTTCATAATGAGGTAGCAGTTTTTCAACGATGTTTGTTGATATATTAGCAATTTGTTCAGTTGTTTTTGCTTCGAAGCTTTCATAAAGATGAGGTTTAATATATTGCAATGCCTCTAATTGTCTTTTATGCGCATGGGGAAAATTTTTCTCTGGACTATCTGCTTGTAACAATAAATAAATGATACAAAATAATTCATCTAACGCTAATCCACGTGTATTATTTGTTTTAAGCTGTGTTAGGAAAAAATGCTTCAAATAAGATGTGCGAATGTTAAAGTCTTTTTTAGTTCCTGGGCGCAGATGTTTAATGATTTCCTCCAAACGTAAATCTTCTAACAGAGTAAACAATTGTCTAGCAAATGTCTCTAACTTTATATTTTGTACGTGATCTAAAATATGACTAAAAGCCGGAAGTTTAGAATAATGTAAAGTACCTAAAGCTCGCAAATAAATATCTGTTTTACAACCAGATATTCGAATATACGACTTTGTTTGATCCCATAAGGAACTAGCTGTTATTCGGCTCTTTTTTAAATCAATAAAGGAACCATATGTCAATGCAAATTGAAAATGTGACATTTGTGATAAAATGTTTGTAAGGTCTTGTAGTTGCACATAAACATTTGCATCCACTGTCACATCATGCCAACGAGTATCCATCTCTAACTCACCTCCTTACTGAAACAATGTATCAGCAATGTTTAAGACGAGATTTCGTTCGCGATCTTCTTCTAATTTATCAGCAATCGCCCGCAATATGGCCCGCTTACTAGGAATCATCGTACTTAAATCGCACGCATCAAGCAAAGCTCGAATAGAAGCAGCTTCTTCAGAAAGTTTACCTTGTTTTACAGCAGATACTAAATCAGCCGATAATTGTACAAAAAGATTAATCATTCGTTGATCTTTAAGTTTAGATGTTGATTTGATTAACTGTTTTAGTTGTTCCCCTTCAATATAAGGTACATCAATAACGATAAAACGGTTCTTTAACGCTTCATTTAAAGGAACAGTTCCAATATATCCTTCGTTAATCGCAGCAATCACATTGAATCCTTCTTTCGCTTGAATGACTTCATTTGTTAGAGGATTTGTTACTTTTCTCCGGTAATCAAGTACCCCATTAATAAGTGGGAGGGTTTCTGGTTTCGCCATATTAATTTCATCAATATAAAGAAATGTTCCGTTTTCCATCGCATTCGTCACAGGACCTGGAACAAAATCAATGATTTGTCGGTCATTCTCATAAGCAAGCGTTTTAAAGCCCATCAAACTTTCTGCATCTAAATCAACAGAGCAATTAATACTATACATTGACTGTTGAAATATATGAGATAAAGTTTCCGCAAATTTTGTTTTTCCGGCACCGGTAGGACCTTTAAGTAATAAATTTTTTCCCATGGCGAGTGTGTAAATCGCATCAATCATTAAATCTATACTCGGTGGCACATAACCTCCATCACGAATAAGTGTTTGTAATATTGAATGTTTTTGCTTTGGTGACTGTAACATATATAACACGTCTTCAGGCAATTTATCTTTATAATAAACCATACTTATCTCCTTTCAAATGAACAAAAGCCAACATTTAATGTTAATATTACATCTTCTTATTTTAAAGGTTCAGTAATCAATGCGCAAAATTTTATTGTCTAACTCAAAATTAACAGTAAAAAAACGATCATAAGTCATTTCTTATGTTATCTGTCCCTACACACTTTATTCGCTAATGTCGTTTCTCATCTTTAAACTACTTAAATAATAGCATTTTTACAAAAAAGTGCTTTAATATAGAAATTTTAAATATATATATCGCTAAATTTCCATTTATGAAATGATTCAAGGTTTGTCATAAAACAAATCTTTATATAGCATATGAGCCATGAATGAAAAGGAGTTGATGGATTATATATGCTACAAAAATCTAAGCTAATAGCTCTAACTTTATTAATGCTTATCATTGGTCTTGTTGCCTGTGGAGACAATAATGACACTGACGATAATGGGACAAACAATAATAATGAATCCTCTAACGGTGTAGATCTTGGTGATGAAGATATTACTATTGCCTATGTACCTTGGGCGGACTATGAAGCACGTCTCCACGTTATCGCACAGGTACTAAAAAACATTGGATATAATGTTGATTTAAAAGAAATGGAAGCAGGTCCAATGTTTACGAGTGTGTCTGATGGATCTGCAGATTTTACGTCTATGTGGCTTCCTTCAACACATACAGAATACTGGGATGAATATCAAGACAATATAGAAAAAGTAAATCAAGTGCTTGATAAAGCCCCACTTTCTTTAGCCGTACCAACATATATGGCAGATGATGTTGATTCTATTGAAGACTTAAAAGATAATGACAGTCTCGGGGAATCTGTTGATTGGACGATTACAGGTATTGATCCCGGTGCAGGTATTATGATGATGACGGAAAAAGCTATGGAAGAATATGAATTAGATAACTGGAATCTTGAAGAAAGTTCAGAAGCTGCAATGCTTGCTACTTTAAGTGAAGCTTATGACAATGAAGAACCTATTATTTTTACTGGCTGGGAACCTCATTTTATGTTTGGTATGTGGGATTTAACATTGTTAGATGATCCGAAGGAAATTTATGGTGGTGATGGCGATCAAATATTTCTCGTCGCACGCGATGATTTCGAAAGTGACTCACCAGCGGCTTATAAAGTTTTAGAACAATATACAGAAAATTATGATCGATTAAATGAACTGATGGGAGACATTGAAGAAACGGGTAATCCGGAAGAAGTTGCCGAACAATTTGTAGATGACAATGAGGATTTAGTGAATGAATGGACAGAAGGCATTGCAAAGTAATAGAGACGATTATATAATCTTCTGTCGACTTGTACGTAGTACGTATTTTAATAAAAAACTTTTAACGTAAAAAGGAGCTTGTTTATTTAAGCTCCTTTTAATAATACTCATATAAAATGTGTATTATATTTACTTTTGTTTTATATTGCTAAGTCTTTCCTATCTTAAAATACTAAATTATTCTTACCTAGCAAAATTAAAAACGATTTGCATACCTTTATAAATAAAAATACCTTAACGATTATTATATCGCTAAGGAGTTGATCCGTTACTATTTATAAACTACCAGTGGTGGGGATCGAACCCACACTCCATTAAGGAACGGGATTTTGAATCTCGCGCGTCTGCCTGTTCCGCCACACTGGCTTATCATTTTATTATATTGGAGGCGGCAATCGGATTCGAACCGATGATAAAGGTTTTGCAGACCTCTGCCTTACCACTTGGCTATGCCGCCAAATAATAAGAGCGGAAGACGGGATTCGAACCCGCGACCCTCACCTTGGCAAGGTGATATTCTACCGCTGAACTACTTCCGCATGATAACT